>Ga0065711_1051333_pt1 | contig 10426 bp, 7 predicted proteins | sample Hoacrofraction12_FD_59098 | JGI IMG/M metagenome (GOLD analysis project Ga0065711, IMG submission 59098) | Hoatzin crop microbial communities from Cojedes, Venezuela - Epithelial fraction 12 v2 (version 2) | ecosystem: Host-associated > Birds > Digestive system > Esophagus > Crop | place...
GGGGGGGGGGGCAAAGCATTGCCACCGCCCTGCACGGGGCTGCGTCCCCCAGGGGGGCACGTCCCCGTCCCCATCTGCCGCCCCTGACCTTGGAGACGAAGTGGAGGTTGTGTTCCCCGACCTGGAAGCAGACAGAGCAGGGCTGGTTGACGTCTCACCCTGGCCTCGTCCCCACCAGCCCTGGCGGGTCCCGTGGTGATGGGGGGGGGTCTCCAGTGCCCTCACCTGCAGGATGGGCTGCGCCGAGGCGATGCGGCAATCGGTGGCACCCCAGTCTTCGCAGCTGCGGTAAACCCCCTTCTCCAGGACGTACTGCTCGCCCGAGAAGTTGGTGCCCTCGTAGGCCACCCACCTGCCGGGAAAACACGGGTGCTGGCTTGGCCCGGCCTCGTCTGTCCCCGCGTCCCCCCTCGCCCCCGTCCCCGCGCTCACACGCCGCTCAGCACGTGGATGGACTGCGTGACGGAGCCGTAGCCGGCCAGCTGCGTGTCGGGGAGTGCCTCGCTCAGCTCCACGCTCGCGCCCTCTTCGAAGTCCATGGCCTCGAAGAGGACCAGCGCCGGGTCGGAGAAGTCCTGCGGGGAGAAGTAGCCCACCCCAAGCCCCTCGGTCTGTTGGGGGGAAGGGGCTGTGGGCCAGGCACTCTCCACAGCCAGGGACCCCACGGAGAGTGGGAGCAGCTCTGCACCCCTGGGCCTCCGCGTGTGATGGGTCTGGGGGCATCGGGCCATTCCCAGCTGCCTGACGCAGTCCGGGAAGGCTCTCCTTGGGGGATGAGGATGGGAGCGGGGGGCCTGGCTCTCCCTGCCCACCCTGGCTCTGTCCCCAAGCGATGCCACCACCCCTGCCCTCACCGTCCGTATCAGCCGTAAGGACACCAGCTCCTTGCTGTAGCCGCCCCACTGCCTCCAGTCCTGGTACTGCCCTTCTTCCAGCAGGTACTGGTGGCCGCGGAAGCCCTCCTTCTCGTAGCCGACCCAGCTGTGGCACAGGCAGACGAGGGCAGTGAGGTCTTCAGAGCATTTCCACGTGCCAGGACACGGGGACGCCAGCCATGCTGCTGCGGTGCCACCCTCTCTCCCAGCCCACAGCCCTGGGCAGCTCCTCCCAGCCTTTTCCCGGGGGTGACCGTCACCTTCCCAGCCTGCTCCAGCCGGGATTGCCCACCCTGTGCCGCTCACCAGCCGCCCAGGACGTGCAGGGAGCCCGCGGTGGGCAGCGCCGGCCCGGGCAGGCTCTTCAGGTCGTAGATGTCTCGGCTGATGGTGAAGCTGCGGCCCTGGAAACCCGCAGCCTCGTAGATCAGCACCTGGGGACACGGCGGGGTGAGCACGGTCCCACGGCCGACCCGGCCCCGTGGCCTCCCCGGGCGCTGCTCACCTGCGGCTCCCCGGGCCTCTCCACGACGGGGCAGCCCTGGAAGGAGAAGGAGCCCCGGTGAGGCTGCGCTGGCAGGAGGGGACGGCGTAGGGACATCCCATTCCCCCCTTTAGAGCCTGAGCTGCTTTTGGAGTTATTTTCACGCAAGAACAAGCTCTTCTGGGTTTTGTTTTATCGCTTTCCTTCACCAGTAACCCACAGGAGGACTTTCCAAAGCCGCTCTTTGTACCTTTCCACACCGAGCTCTCACTGGTGTGAACTGGGAACTGCTGGGAGATGCTCTCACCCGCCATGCCCAGGGCTGGGTGCGGCCCCGGCACCCCAGTAACCGCGCTCCAGCAGCCAGCACTCACCAGCCTGATGGGGTGCATGGAGCAGATGGATGGGTCCTTTGCTCCCCAAGCCTTTAAATTGGGGTACCCACCCGGCTCCAAAACGTAGGGGTCATCGTCAAAGAAAGGCTTGGAGTAAACCAGCCACCTGGGGAAGAGGGGGAAAGCGTCGCACCCCGCTCCAGCCCGTGCTGGAGCCCACCCGGTGCCCACCCGGCCCCACGGTCCCACTCACAAGCCTGAGTGGACGATGATGGAGGCAGCGGCGAGCGGCTGGCCCCGCGTCCGGGTGTCCTCGGCCGAGTCGGTGAACTTCAGCCGAGCACCCTCGCCGTTCTCCTCGGCGAACAGGCTGATCTCGGGCATGCGGTAATCCTGGCGTGGGGCAGAGCAGCGTTACGGGGGTCCGGCACCCCTGGCTTGGTGGGTGCTGGGAGACATGGGGGGAGCTCGGGGGGTCCCTGCGCTCACCCGCACCACCCTCTTGAAGGAGCCGATGCGGAAGGGCTGGTGGCCGCAGGGCTTCCCGCTCTGCCCGTACGCCGTCCAGGGGTTGTCGATCTCCACGTCCCCCTCGGCCAGCACGCACTTGCGCCCGTGAAACCGTGGCTTCTCGTACATCACCCACCTGGGAGCGGGGTGGGAGCAAACCGGGGAGGGGGGGAAAATCCTGCTTTTACCCGCAGCCGTCGGGAGCCTCGGGGCAGAGCGTGGGTGGGGACGTCCTGCCACCGCCGCGATGCTGGATCGCCGCCGCGGTAATTAGCGCTGGCGTGACGGTCACTCCTCAACCCCAGGCTGGCACCCGGCCGCCATCGCCAGCACGGGGAGCGCGGCAGCCCCGGCCGAGCCCTCCCCCCGTGTCCTCGCCCTGCCGCCGTCCCCTACCCGCCTCGGATGACCCGGATGGAGATGGTGTGCGAGAGCTCCCAGGACGTGGCATCGGGGACGTCGCCCCAGATCTCCCGTTTCTGACCCGCGAAGCCGGCCTCAGAGAAGAGGATGATCTGGGAGGGGGTGACAGCAGAGAGGGGCTACTGCACCGCACCGCACCGTGCCCAGCCACCCAGCCCAGCCCCGCCACCTCCTGTACCTTGCCAGGTCTCGTGTTGATCTTCTCGAAGCCCTCCGTGTCCTCCTGCTGGGAAGAGCCGAGGGGACGGGCGTGTGAGGAGCGCAGAGGGACGTCGGCTGCACCAGCCATCTCCCTGCAGCCCAAGGAAGCCGCAGCCGCAGCAGCAGCCTCGCGTCTGGCGTCTGCCAAGCCCTCCCACCGCCCCGAGCAGCCACACCTCGAGCATTCCTGCACCGCTGGGGATCAGCCTCCCCGCCTGCCCCGGGACCCTCCCGTCACCCGCCCCGGGACCCTCCCATCGTCCGTGGTGGCACCCTCCCATCGCTTGACCTCATACGCTTCTGTCACCCGCCCTGGTACCTTTCCATCACCCATCCTGGTACCCATCCATCACCCATGCCAATACCCTCCATCACCCACCCTGGTACCCTCCTGTCACCCATCCCAGTACCCTTCTGTCACCCATCCTGGTACCCTTCCATCACCCATCCTGGTACCTGTCCATCACCCATGCCAATACCCTCCATCACCCATCCTGGTACCCTCCTGTCACCCATCCCAGTACCTTTCCATCAGCCATATCAGCACCCTTCCCATTACCCATCGCAGCACCCTTCCCGTCACCAGTCCCAGCACTCTCCCTTTCACCCCACGGCCTCTCTGGTGGGAAGCACAAGCCGTGTGCTGGGAACAGGGAAAGATGCTCCAGGGTTCAGAGCCCACCACCTCCCCGAGCACCAGGAGGGCAGAGCATCTCCCCAGTGGCCGCGTTGTGGGATTCACTCACCGGGAGGTCAGCGGGGCACAGGGCCATGGCACTCTCCGGCTCATCGGTGACAGGAGGGATGGAGCCAGGACTCGGTGCTTCCAGCATGGCCGTCTCGGGGTCAGGGTGGTCACCAGGTCCCAGCCCGTTGTGGTCCCCGGCGATGGGTGAGCCCGTGTCCCCGCCGTCCCTGCCGGGCAGCTCGAGCAGGGCGACGCTGGGGGAGATGAAGCGGCTGTAGAGCATGCTGTTGTCCAGGCGCGAGTAGGGCTTGCCCTCGTCGGCTGTGGCCGCCCGGTGCTCCAAGAAGTGGGAGAGCAGCGCCATGCCCTTGAGGACGTTCCCTCGGAAGAGCACGCTGCGGTCGGCCAAGCCCGTGGCCACCGGCTTGGCCTTTTCCTCCGCTCCAGTCTGCCTTGGCGTCCCAGGGAGCGAGCCCCCCTCTGCCCGGCCATCGCCGGCCACGCTGTCCCCAGGCACCCCATGGAGGGACCCCACCGACGCCCGCTCTTCAGGGCTCAGGTAAGGGTTCTCGATCTCCTCCTCCTCCTCCTTGGGGCTCTCCTCCCGCCGCCCCGCCGGGCCCCGCTCCAGCAGCTCGCGCAGGGCCTCGGGCAGGGAGACGGAGGCCCGGGGGGCCACGCGGTCCTCCTGGATGGGGGGTAGAGCAGCGCAGCGGCCCAGCGACGACGGCCGGGGCTGGCGCGGGGCCTTGGGCGCCTTCCGCATCTCCGATGGCTCCATGTTGCGTAGCGTGTCTACAAAGATCTCCATGTCCACCAGCAGCTCGGGGTCCTCCTCGGTCGCGTCTGGAGGGCTCTCGGCTGGGCGGTCGGGGGCTGGGGGCTCAGCGGGGGGCTCTGGGCTGCTCTCGGGCTCTTGGGCTGTGTCCTGGGGGTCCCCCGTCATCTTGCCTCCCTCCAACTCAACATCAGCCTTTGGCGATGCTGGTGCTTTGGGTGAAGGCTCTGCACCATCGCTCGCCTCCAAGGAGGGGTTTTCAGGGGTGCTGCCAGCTCCCAGGGGGCTCTCTGTCTTCAGTGGCATGGCTGAAGCGGTGCTGTCCCCGTCTGCCATGCTTCCCTCCCCCTCGCCAGCCAAATCAGCCTCTCCACCGGCATCTGCCGAGGGACACTGCGGCGAGCTGGTTGTACTGGTTTGTGGATCCCTGTCACTGTCTGTTGGGGTTGCGTTCACCGGCACGGCTTCGGCTTGCAGTGAGTGTTTCTCCCCGGGGGATCCCTCGTCCCGGAGCCCAGTGACCTCCGCGGTGCCCGGTGAGCTCTCGCTGCCCGCTGCGGCCCCAGCGACGCCGCTGCCGTCCTGCCCGCAGCTCTCCCGCTGTGGCGGGGCCGTGGTGGCACCGGCAGCGTTGTCCATCCCGTTTCGGGCTTCCCTTCCCTCCGCCAGCCCTGGCTCAGGCCCGGCTGCGTCCCTGCCGGTCCGCAGCACGGTGACGTGCCTGGCCCTGGGCAGGGCAGGGACGCAGCCAGGCTTGACCGTGCGCAGGGTGCCAGGACCTTCCCCAGGACCCCCGGCCGGGCGCTCGGCGGGTTGGGTGGGCAGGAGGGTGCCATGCACGTAGCTCTCCCTGTGCACGGGCACCTCGCGGGGGGCACCCGCGGGCGGGGGGATGCAGTCACTGCCGCCGTCAACCCCCGCTTTCCCCCTCTCGTCCTGCCGCCGGGGCTTCTGCGCGGGGGAATACACCTGCGAGAAGATGGGGCCGTGCGTGGTGAAGTCCTTGAGGAGGTTGACGGAGGACGAGCGTTCCCGGTGCGTCAGGGTGGCGGAGCCGGAAGCCGTCTGCTCCACGATCTCCCTCTCCCAGGCCTGCAGCAGGAGGGAGACGCGGGAGGGACTCCCGTCCCGGCCCCGCGCGCTCCCCGTGCTCTCCAGCCGCCGGGACACCAGTGAGACCTTCTGGAAGCGGGACCTGCCCTCCTGTCCTGGAGCACCCGCTGCCTGCTTCATGCTCAGCTCCGCGCTGGAGACGAAGCCCCTGGCCTTGGCGCGTTGGAACGGCGAGTCCATGCCGGGGGGCCGGGGAGCAGGAGCTGCCACGGCCCCGTAACCCCCCACGCTGCCGGGCTCGGCCCCTGCGGCAGCCACGCTGGGACTGGTGGAGCTACAGGGAGAAAAGGAGATCCGGGGAGAGCTGAGCAGAAAACACCCTGCGGAGACCAGCCCTGGACCCTGAGGCAGACCCCAAAACATCCTAGACCTCCCTCCGGTCCTGCAGGACACTTTGGGGGAGTCCCGTGAGCACAGGAGGTGGCTTTGGGGCTCTCTGTGATTCTCAGCATGCTCCTGTCATCCATGCTGGCACGTGCAGGACATGGTGGGCACCGTGGGCCCCTCTGCCAACGCTTCTGCGTCCAGCAGAGATGGTGGGGAGCTCCGTCACGCCACCAAGGTGGGCTCCGGCAGAGCCCGGAGGGCTGGCACGGCGCGGGGGGAGCGTGCAGGATCCGGCCGTGCCGTGCCTCGAGCCGTGCCGTGCCCCAAGCTGCGGGGTGAGTCAGGCGGGCAGCAGGGCTGCGCCGAGTCAGCAAACGCAGTAAACAAACAAGCCCAGAAAGCAACAGGGAAGCTGCTCCGTGGGGGAAAAGCGCCCGGAGCCGTGGGGTTCGCAGGAGCAAGTGGGGACCTGAGCAGCCCCTTCCCTTGACCCTTCCCTATTGCTGCTGGGCGAAGGTGGGACGGGTGCGTCCGCCTCTGCAGCCCCACGGGCACGAGCAAACGAGCTGCGCTAATCACCGGGTGCTCGCACCCCAATCCCAGCTGGTACCCAGCGCTCAGCTCCTGCGGCAGGGTGGGCATCACCACGGCCCCCGGGGCGCGGGGCAGGGGACAGGGACACCCGCGCTGCCCCGGCTGGGGGGGGGGATGCCGGCGGAGGCGTCGCTGTGCCGTCACTCTGTCCCTGCCCCAGAAGGGTTTTATTGCTGGGTTTGGGTTTGGGAAGCAGCTGACGCAGCAGGTGCTGGGGAGGGAGCCGGAAGGGTGCCGGCATCTCGACGTCTCCCAGTTAGGAGCTGTTCGGTGTCACCGCCCGGCTGTGGGGACAGCAGCGGGGATGGGGCTTTGGGCCCAGCCTGAGGACAGGCTGAGCTTGGGGTATCCCAGCTGGGGACGGGGACACCTCCCTGCACAGCCCCCAGGGCTGGTTCCCCGGGGGACACCTCGGGAGGGGGCCTCATCCTGCACCGCCCTGCGGCTGGGCTCCCTCCGCAGCAGCAGGTTGGGCTGTGCTGGTCCCTAAAGGGGGTCGAGGAGACCGGGGGCAGGCAGAGAATCGCGGGGTGCAGGCAGCTGCCCGCCCCTTCTGCCAGCCCTCCGTGCCTCTTGCTCTCCCCGGCCCGGCAGGTCTTTCCGGTAGAGATAGGAAGAGTTTGTGTCATTTTCCAGGAGGCGATGAGACCTTGTCTGGGACAGCCGGCACCGCTGGAGGCTGGGACCAGCGCAGGCGGGGCCGCACAGCTGCATGGGCAATGCCACAGCTGGGTCCCCAGGGCCACAGCTGGGTCTCCAGGGTCACAGCTGGGTCCTCAGGGCCACAGCTGGGTCCTCAGGCCCACAGCTGGGTTTCCAGGGCCGCAGCTGGGTCCCCAGGGTCACAGCTGGGTCCCCAGGGTCACACAGCACCTGCCAGTGGAAAAGGGATGGGTGCACTCGGCCACGCGGAGAAAAAGCCGCTTAAATGTGCAGGGGACAAGCCGGGTGTCAGAGTGAACGGCCAAGGGCAGGGTCAGGCTGGACGGACCCCCAGCGCCCTGAGACAGGGGCTCCACGGTGGCACACGGGGACCCCCTGCTCTGGGGAAGCTCCTGCCCGGGGCGGCAGTGCCAGGGCAGTGCAGTTGGCACGGGGATGTGGCCCCTCAATGCCCTGCGACGTTGCCGTCCCCCTGGAGCCGCCTGGCACCCGGTTGCACCCCAACCTTGCTTCAGCGCCGGTTTCTCAAGCGCTCGCAGACGGTGCCTGGCCCCGCCGTGCCCGTGGCCCCAGGGTGGCACCAGGACAGGGACGCCGGCTCCGTGCGGCACCGGGGTGCTGGGGGCAGGCGGGGGCTGCTGACTCAGCATCGTGGCTGCCTCTCGCCCCGGAGCTGGATTTCCAAAGATCTCCAGGTCTGCCTTTCCCATCCCATCCCCGCAGCTGGATCCGGCACCCGGTGCCACCCTGGGCTGCCTGGCACCCCGCCAGCACCGGGAAAGGAGCTCGCTCCAGAGCCCCAGCGCCGTGTTTGTGTCACGACGGTGGGTGAAGGACACAAGGACATGAGACTCGAGGACGTGGCTCTGCAGCCTCCCGGCCGCTCCTGCCAGCCATCCCTGCCCGCCAGGACATGCCGCGCTCCATCCCAGCGGTATTGCCACATCGCGGCACCGGCACAGCTCGTTAATCCCCCCTGGCCAAGCCAAGCCAACGCACTCAGCTCGTCTGCTGCCTGCCGCCATCCCAAAGGGTCTCCCAGCACCCAGCCCATGTCTCCCAGCACCCAAGTAAGAGGCGCAAGGTGCCCGCCGTTTAATATGCAGAAAGGACGGAGGGACCGAGGGCTGCGGCTTCCTTTGAGCCGGTGACCACAGGTTAAGCCGAGCCTCCGGCCACGGCGGGGTGAGCCCCGTCACCGCGGGGTGGGAGCGGACCTGCCGCCTTCAGGGAAAATCAAGGATTTGGTTTTGGGTGGCTGCTGCGCCGGCTGGGGTTCACGGCGAGGGCAGGGGAACCGGCGTCTCCCCTCGGTGCCCCGGCCGCGTCACCGGCAGCCACGTGCCCTGCGGGGAGGAAGGGGACGGGGGTGATGGGGGAGCCCCGCTGGCCTCCGGCCCAGGTCGCGAGGCCACCAGAGATGGAGGAGCCTCAGCTCGCTCCGGTGGCTCTGGGGACGCACTTGGGTGGCAGGAGAGGGGTTGCAACGCCAGCAGACCCCCAAATTCAGGGAGTGAAGGTGAGAGGGGCAGAGCTGGGCTCAGCCCCCACCTCCCAGCCCCCTCCTTGGCCAGTGCCGATCCCGGCAGAGCAGGGACCCATCCCAGCACCTGCCGAGCCGCGGCGCAGGTCCAAGCAGCCGGCAGCCCCCATGGGCAGCAGCCAGGGTGGGAGCACTGGTGCCTTGCGGCTCCCAGCACCGCAAAGCCTCCCTCCCCACCAGCACCCCTGCAAGCCGGGCCAGCCCAGGCGGCACCTTGTCCCGGGGGGCCCCCCACCCCGCACCCCCACGTACCTGCCGGCCGAGGGTCCCGCCGTGCCGGCCGGGTGGCGAGCGGGGTGCTGTGCCGTGCCGAGCGGGGCTGGGGGTGCTGCTCGCTGCACGCCACGGCTGGGCGGACCGGCAGAGTCACCCGCCGAGCACCCAGCCCTCGCCGAGCACCCAGCCCTCAGCACCCAGCCCTGGCGCAGCAGAGGTTTGGCATTCCTCAGGTGCTGACAGCCGGGGAGCCGGTCAGGCTGGTTCCCCAGCACCCAGCTCCTCCGTTTCCTCCGACTCAGCAGCGCCGGGAGGGAGCCCGGCCAGCCTGGGTGGCTCTGGGACCCCCAGACCCCTGCCCGGCCGCCCCCTCCCCACCACCCATCCCGGTGAGGGTGATGGTAACCTCGGTGGGGATCTCAGTGCCCGGCTTTGCGCCGCAGCTCTGCAGCGCAGCAGCTGGGCTCGGCTGGGCCATGGGGCTGGCGGGTCCCAGGACGCTGCGGTGAGGGGATGGGGGTCCCCAGGGCGCTGATTGCACCCGCACTAATCGGCTACATCGGGGTCCCACGCGGAGCCCCTGGCACGGCAGCACGTTCCCAGGAGGCTCCCAGTGCTGGGAGGGCTCCCAGGTCTCGGAGAGCTGCGGCTTTCAAGGGGCTTCGTGCTGGCTTGGGGATGGACAGGGGGGTCCTGGTAGCCCCGGGCCACTGCGGGAGACCTGACCGCGGGCGCAGGGCCCTTTGCCACCCGGGCTGGGAGCGACAGCAGAGCCAGCACCCGCCCTGCACCCTCGCCCTACCGTCCCGCTCCTCCCCGGCACCCGTGGGTGCCCCGCCACGGTCCCAGCCTTGCCCCGGAGCCACCGCTCCCAGCTGCCAGCCCAGCCCGGGAGCCTCCTCGGCCACCGCCGGCCCGGCACAAGTGGCCGCGGTTCAGCTCTGCTTGGGGTGCCCGGGGCCACCCAGCTCCGGGTGCCACCGCTCACGTCCCGGGGAAACCGAGGCAGAGCCAAGCTCCCTGGCCAGCAGCGCTGGGGTCTGGCTGGGGATGGGGAGCCCACGGCCCGGCTGCCCCCCACCCACCGCCGCGCCGGCTTTACCCGTCCTGGAGAAGTGCGGGGTGAGGGTGGGGGCTGGAGCGGGCCGGCCGGACTCTGCCCTGTCCCTCCCTGCCGCAGCCGCGGGATGCGGTTGTGAAACCCCCAGGGAGGAGCCGCACGTCGTGGAGGGCACCTGTGGGGGCCATGTCCCCGACCCCCCCGGGGAAGGGTCTCTGAAGCACCCCTGTGCCAGTCTCCAATGGGGGGATCAGCGTGATTGATCCCCAGAGCCATGGGGACAGGAGGCTTTGGGGGACCCTGCCAGCCCCTGGCCCAGGGACGCAGTCGCAGGGCACCGAGCCGTGCTGCCCGCTGGCACCGGAGGACGCGGTCCCGTGTCCCATGTCCCCCCAGGGCTGTGGGGACAGGGGGCTTCTTGGCGCTTCGGGGGGGACCCTCCTCCGTCCTTGTCAGCGAGGCTGGGGCACTGCCTCTTCTTTCAGCGGTGCCCAGCGACAGGACAAGGGGCAACGGGCACAAAGTGAAGCAGAGGAAGCTCCAGCTGAACCCGAGGAAGAACTTCTTCCCTCTGAGGGTGACGGAGCCCTGGCCCAGGCTGCCCAGGGAGGCTGTG
>Ga0065711_1051334_pt1 | contig 10426 bp, 5 predicted proteins | sample Hoacrofraction12_FD_59098 | JGI IMG/M metagenome (GOLD analysis project Ga0065711, IMG submission 59098) | Hoatzin crop microbial communities from Cojedes, Venezuela - Epithelial fraction 12 v2 (version 2) | ecosystem: Host-associated > Birds > Digestive system > Esophagus > Crop | place...
GGAATATCTCCAGAGAAGGAGACTCCACAGCCTCCCTGGGCAGCCTGGGCCAGGGCTCCGTCACCCTCAGAGGGAAGAAGTTCTTCCTCCTGTTCAGACAAACTTATAAGACTTACACTTATAAGATGACTTATAGTGTGACTGTAGGTGTATGCAGAATCAAATTTAAAAAAAAAAAAAGCATCTACCCATAGAAATCTCTCCCTTCATTCTTCAGGAAAAAAGAAGAGACTACATTAACGAATCATTATTCCCCCTTTCCTTTTCCAGCAGTAATTCAAATGAAAGCTAATGTGACTAATCAAGTAATTGTAATTGAATGATACGTTTCAGGTGTGTCAGAGTCTTCCCAGAAACTCAGACAATGAGTTTGTACTTACGTCTCCACGTTCCGAATGACTTCTTTAATCGGATGCTACAAAGGAACACAAAGGATTTGCGGCGTATCATTCGGAATGTACCGGGGACGCAGAAACACGTGTGATGGCTTTTAAGAGAGCCCCAGAGAAGTGTTCTACAAAGGGTAGATCGGTGAAGCAGTATAGCACAAATTTCTTGCTGTCATACCAGACTACTCCTCAGCCTGCCAGCTCAGAGGTGCCTAGGGAGCTGTTTTGGTACAGACGCTTCCCCGTAAGCGTTTCATTAGCAGTACAGACCTCCTCAGCGTGATGGCTAAAGGGCAAATTAAACGGCAACAAAAAAGGCAAAACCTATTTGTCTTCTAATAGATCTGTATCTATATCCTAAATAAAACAATGCAGTTTACCAAAAGGTTGCTAAAGATTAGAGATTTGGAAGCTTCCTCCATGGGCACCTATCCTCTGAGATGTTTATTTATATCTTTTATCTAGAGTCCAAAACACATGAAACAGTGCGCTGGGTAGGGAGCAGAACCGGGGACTTTCTCTTGCTCAGAGATCACCAGGACACAAATGGAGGTCTCTCACAAGCTCTCCGTGAACTTCTCCTGAGACACCAGAAGGTGCGGTCAGCATGGCTCCTTTCCCCAGAGCTAGAGGTTAAACGTCCTGCTTCGGGTGAAGAGCTGACTGCGATTCTCCTCCAAGACAAGCGGTAATTAATTTCCACACGTCCTGGGGAAGTGTTCAGCCAAGGAGCTATTGCACAAAACCACAGCAGCAGCAATGCTTCCTCTGGCTGCATTTCAGATGGGAAAAAGCAGCAACTTTCCACCTCTCCAGTGCTCTTCCCAGCTTTGTTCTCAAAATAACACCTAATCCCAGTGTTCCCGGAGTCCTAAAATTCCTGGATTAAATTTTATTTGGAGCCTGAAAGTTTTATACTAAACATTGCAGTGCTTAGGTCCCTTATTATGTCTAATCCTTCATTTATCAGCCTGTGCAAAAAATAAATATGATATGTAACAGGCTACAAAAGACACACGAGAAACTTCTGTAAGCAAAAGTCTGACTGGGAGGAGTATAACTCCCAACCTGGCCCAGAAAGGAAGATGAAACAAGTAGTCTAATCCAGTGCTCAGAACTAGTCACATTTTACTATTTAATTACACATCTGACTCTGGACCGCATGTAAGATACTGAATGATAAACCTCACTGCAGACACAAAAGGAAGAAGGACATGAGAAACATCACCCTGGTACCAGATAGCTTCGGGACCAGAACAAAAGACTGACAAATGGGACAGGCTATTTCGGGATGATCTGCTTAATGGAGTAGAACTATAGGAAATAAATGAAGATGGAGGCCTAAGGGTAAAAATGAGTGATACCAGGAAAATGGAGATAAAGTGTGAGTTTGGCATGCTCATACGGGGCTAGACTGCAAATATTAAGGGACCGCCTGTTAATCCCTAATTATTCCATTATGTACATTACCAGTTATGCATTAGTTACTGTTGCTGTCATTATCTTTTTCATCCGAGTGATTATTTGGACTATCAAGATAACTATTGGAAACTACAGCATCAAATGCAATTTAAAACAGAAGGGCTAAATGAGCAGGTGCTTCAAGTCTTTCTTTCACGCTAATGCCTTCATTCCTTACAGGAGGTTTAAAGGAATGGAGATTTTATTTTGCTCTTGCTGTGGTTTGTTTTTAAGCATTTAGAGCAATTTCTCAATTTCTCCGATGCAAATCCAAGTGTAGCAAGGCACCAACGTAATTTCTGATGCCAAACCACAGAATATATTTGTACCAACAATCTTGTACAATAGATCAATCTAGAAGATACCATTCAGCCTTGAGAAGTAATGAGCACTTACTGTACACCAGGCAAATTCTAGCCACCAGTCCAAGATCTCAATTTTAGAAACTTTTAAGTATCCACCATTTTCTAGCTGAAAAGAATTCAAATAAATGTTCCCAACTTCTACTTGAAAACGTATCATTCATAGTCCTGAGATTCTAAGTATTAATTTAATCTCGTACTCCCTTACTGTACAAGGAAATGTAAGTCATTAGAAAAGCCGTAAAAGCAGGCACTTGTTCCTAGTCTTCTATAGGTATGTTGAAGCTAAAATACTTCTGGTTTCAGAAACTAAATTTAGGTCATTTGTAGACATTTCCAAAACGCATTACTTAAAGTGGTTTTCCTGTGCCAGCTTGTGTTTGGTTGCCTACTAAGATGGGCTAGTTAGGCAATTAAAAAAAAACATTTATTTTTATGGTTCACTACTAGTGAACAAAAAAAGAGTAAGAGATGCATGAGTAATTGAAACTGTTTTCTGTATGTCTTCAAGCGATTACAATAGACTTGTTTAAGAATAAGCATATTTTAATATATATCTGTTACAGTTAGAAGTGTGCTACTGTTCATTTTATCACGTGTATATACTTACTCAAGTGCACAAAAATATGTGCATTTCTATATGCATTGTATAGAGAAGCTTATATATTATCCTGAGGAGAATATATTCCTTCAATCAATGTACCTTCGAAGGACTCCATTATACATTGTTCCAAGTCCAAAGAAGTATACGCTGAAGTTTTATACAGTACTAAAGCACACCAAGGTAGAGCAAAAGAAACACATACATATAAACCACAGGTTTTTTTCATTCCTGTTGCTGAGCCTTAGTAGCTAGGCAAGCTGGAATGAAAGATACTTTGGGCAGAAGAGGGAAAATAGGAGCATGACTGCGTAGTCCTTTCTGTCGGGTAGGATTCTGGCCTAGGGAAAGAGTCATGCAGGGCTCTTCTCTTTTGCTACCTACATCTCCCATGAAACAGTTTCTGGGTAACATGCAAAACCACGGGCTTTGCTGCAGAGTAAAACACAATTCGGTACGTTTCAAGTTTCTTCTTTTTCAAAACATGGTTACTTTTGTCCACTCAATATTATCTACGAATATTAATTTTCCACGTGCTGGCGAAGAGGCGAACCAAAAGGACAGAAAGCGAGTTCCCTGTGTTCCTTTGTAGCATCACATCTCCTGATTTTTTTTTCTCTCATATTATGCATGTAGCCCCTAGCACCCAACAAGCAGTAGCTCCCTGGAGCTCTGCTTTGAGCAGGAGAATGGATCCAGGGGCTCTAATGCTGAGAAAAAGCTTGTCATAAGAATGCTAAGCTGGGCTTAGTGGAACAGTCTTTTCTTCGCTGTGATCCCGTGGGGCAAACTGTAGGCACCACGGCTCCCTGCACTCTGTGAGGGTCTCTTTCAAAGACAAAGAAGAAGAGGAAAAGACTGACCTTTTTTGTGGAATCAAAAGGAAGAAAAGTCGATAGGAAGCTCTTCTGTACCCTCAAAAGGATGAGCTTCTCCATCTGAATGTTACAAATTACCTATTCCTTTGAAGCTACTTTTAAAAAAAAGCAATGTTTTCTTGAGAAAGGGTTAAAAAGTCCTCAGTGTTTGACCGGTAGAATTGCTACGAAGCTCTTTCTTACACGATGTCTACAATACAAACAAACTTCTGTTGATCTAGGTATCCAAGTCAGAGCTACAAAAGGGTGTGCTCTGAATGGGACTCCTCTGCAGACACAAAACCCCCGTAGCTGCATTTCTTGCTTCTTTACCGACCTCTCAGAAGGCTGGAAGGAACAGCTGGAATTAGTTTTCCACCATAAAGCACAGTTTTGCTAGAATACTCTGTGCTAGGAGTGTTTTGCCTACTTCAGCTACAGTGTGGGCTACATATTAATGCAGGTCTTACGTTGAGCCCATTCAAGGTAATTTTGTACTTTGGCTTAAGGCTTCTGAGCACAGAGCTGCGTGAACGCCACAAAAAACTTTTTTGCAAGAATTTAACTTTTTTTCTTTTAAAACTTTTGCCCACCTGCCCTTTGCACTGCTCCTTCACAAAAAGATGTTACTTTTAGTTCCTTGTTGGCCACATGCAACAACTATTTGGAACAGAGAGCCTTACAGCTTGATTTGTGCACACCCAAGCAACAGCAGGAGTACTGGCATGGGGTGAGACAATTTCTGCAATTCCAGAGAGGCACCATTTATAAAGTAAAAATAACCTTTACATATAAGATTATTAATGGATAATTGCGCCTTGTGGCAGCAGGATGATACGATACAGCAAGTCTGTACTGAAGTTTGTAGTAGGAAATACCTAAACAACAATGGCTTTGTTTAGTATTAATTAATTAGATCAGAATATGGAGGTAGTAGAAAAGGAGAAACGTAAAGTATCTAAACTCAACATTTCTTACAGGTCTACTCCTCTAAATGTGTCACTTTTCTGAGATACCTCAAGTTTCTTCAAGCCCTCCGACTGAGAAGTGTTGCCTTTATCTTGCTGGGAAAGAAAAAAACCTCTGTACTTTATAGCTTATGAAATACATTTTATCAACATAGCTCAGGCTTCAGCAAGGATCAGTAGAGATCTAAGATATGTTAGGACACACAACAGGAATAATTGGTGATTATTTTCCAGGCATGAAAAGTATTTTCTTTTGATTAGATTTGAATTGGACTATCTTTTGTTTTGAGTTTGCAGTACGCCTAGCCTAGTGATACCTTGGTTACTAAGCAGGACTCCTAGCCACTATCATGATACAAACACTAAGAATACTAATAATAATGGGAAAGGTGTTACTTATGTTAATTAATATTCTTATGTTAATATATTAGTAAAAGACTTTAAAAGTATAAGATATGTCTAAAGTTTTAAAGATCAAGCAAGAAAAATTTCACGTAATAGTTTAAAAATTAGAGCTTCTCGAATTCATACACCGTTGCCAGTCCTCTATGCATTCACGTATGGGTGTATATACAAACTGAAAAAAATCTCTTGTAAATGCAAAACGTTTAGGGGAACCGATGGAACAGAGACAGGTATCTTCTATATTTGGATTCAGTTGTCATTTCTAGACTAGCTCCTTATCTAATCTAGTCTCCGATGACACACAGAATGACAAATGCCATCTCTCATCGTCAGCAGCAGAACACAAATCTGAACCTTCAAGTGGTGTGGATGGGTGCATGTATGTCTGCGTATCTGTATGTAATTAAATGCAACAGTGACTGACTTGGTCGATTGGCTCCTTAACTCATCCTCTAAGAGCATGAATCAGGAATAAGGGGCTTTGATTTGATGTAAAGCAGTTTTACACAGAACACTTTACTTCTAAGGCTTCATGTTGTGCTGCTGTCAAAAAAAGGCAGAGGAAGATGTGAAAGTCCTGAACCAAAGGCAGGATGCTAAGCAGCTGTGTAATCCATCACTTTTGAAATCTCTTCTTGTTAGGCTCAGTGGTAGATGTACTCCTTTTGATTTATGACCTCCACAGCAGAAGCCTTGCAAAAAAGCCCGACTCCGTAGAGTGGTCCCTAAAGGAATTTCATTCTGGTTTCAGGGTCAACAAATCTGCTCTTTTCCTATGGCCCAGTGCTGCCCAAAGGACGCAACTGTTGCATCCCCTTTGCTTGTAATTCCATAATAACACAATCTGCAGTCTGGAACTACGCTGTTCATTTAGCCCTGGCTGCTAGATGCTAAGCTCACCCAACCAGATGTCACACTGTGCCACCAGGCAGGCCCGACACAGACTTACATGGAAGAAATGGACTGCTGGTGCCCCATTTGAACCTTTCTTGTGATGCTTAAGCTCCCTGGTGAGCAGGTACACTAATGGTGGTATCTGCATTATTATCTCTGATGAAATGTCAGAAAACAGGTCATTCTTCAGGTCTTTATGACACCCTTAAGAAATGAAAGAAAGATAACTAATTATATCTGTACTGAAGAAGTGTTGGGTGTTCTGGAGCCCAGGCTCTCGTTTGCCTTTCCAGTTGGGAACAAACAAAAAGACTTTAATTGCTAACAGTGGTCTCGAAGGAAAGAAGGAGACTTTAAAGGGGAGAACCAACACAATCTACATACTACATCATTGTTTTAGACTCTGAACTGTACAACCATTAGCATGAAAATACGAAAATTTACTGAGGTCCTATTTTTCTCAGTTTACCTATCTATTAATTATGTCCCTGTCCTCATGTTTCTGAAGCTAACCTTGAAAAAGTTGATCTGCATGTACACCTTGTAATGTTACCTGTCTACTTTGCAGACAGAAACCTGAGAGTTACGAGCTATATTATTTATTTCAATGCTGGGGTTTTTTGCTTGCTTGGTTGGTTTTATTTGTTGCGTTATTTTTTTAGTTTGAGACCTGTAATGTACAATGTCTATGTTAGAAACATCAAGTCTTCATGGCTGACTTCTTAAGGGGGAAAACATAGAAACCAGTATTGTCTTGTGATCTAGATTATCTTTCTTGTCTCTCTACTACTCCAAATACTGTATTATATTATTCAGAAAAGGCATTTTTAAAAAAGAGAAACTGCATATATTCCCGAAGATGAACAAACGGGTTCAAGAGAGCTTGTAGTTGAATTAGGTCCAGCTTGACCACAGCTTTTAGTCTATGGAGTCTTCACGGCCTTTAGAAGAAGAAATGGAGACATGAATAAAGTGCAAGTAAAGTGCGTTCAGATTTCAGAAAGAATTAAAAGGAGCAACAGTATTAAAGGCAAAGAATTTAACTTCCAACTTACAGGTTGGAGATGTTTCACTATCAATCTTAATAATTAGTAGTTGATACCTTGCTTTGTTTGATAATGATGAACATAGCTAAGCCCCTTTTCCCTTACAGGATTTGAAGCTTAATTTCTGAGCTGAAACAACAGAAAAAACCCCCAAATCTGAATAGACCTCTGTCCAGTATGCATTAGAGTTCAAATACAGGAGGTTTTTCCCTTGGTCATCAAGCAAATCTTTATAAAAGGAGATGAAGAGTTGAAGAGAGCGCTCTGAGCCAAATCCCTTCCCAAGGTCTAATCATCATGGCTGGGCGTGCTTCGTTCGCACCTCCCTGGGTAGGGACACTTTCCATAACCCAAGCCCAGCTCAAAGAGCCAGCTCAAGCCGCCATGATCTTGCCACTCAACTACACAGTGCAGTTTCTGGACAGAGCATGTTCTCCCTATCCTGTAAGCAGCAGACTAGGACAAAAGTTGTAATAATTTGTGGCAATTTTAAATTAAGAACAACATGAATTCTGTTTTATATGTCTTCTGTGATTACTTCCTACATTTCTACTGTTTATAGTTGAAAATAAAGAAATATCAGTCTAGACAGTGCTTAGTGCCAACATATGTAATTGTCTTGAGATCTGAGGATTTTTAATCTGATCTTTTGCTGTTTAAAAAGATTGTGTTGAATTTATAGCATCTGTTGTTATTATTGTTATTCCGTATAATATGGACTCCACAATATAGTTAAATGATCTCAATCCTCAGCATGATACAGAAGGAGTGCAATGAAGAGTTCCTAATCAGAGTTAGGTTCTTCACAGATGCAAAATGAATGCATTCATATTCAAACAGTAAAATTCAATTGCAGGTTACCAAGGGAATTAAGCTTGATTTGCAGCTATTTATGATAAATAGGATTCAGGATGCTGGTGTCAATGAACTGCTCTTTACTGCAGCGAGAGATAAATATCAGCAGCAGGACTTTGGGAAAATTAGCTACCAGACTTGTTAAAATAACTGAATGATGAGATGCACCAATTAAAAATCATTTAGCAAGTTTGCATATAGGTAACTCACTAGAAGATCACAGATACTTCAGCTTCATAGGGGCATTTTATCTCTTTGAGGCATACAATAATTAAAATAGCCATGAGTGAGAATGGGAATTATTCATACAAATCCTCCCATTCGTTTATGTTTTATAATAGATACCAAAGTCTATTTGTGTTGGGTTTTCCTTATTATAACCAACTCTATAAATCTACAAATTATGAAAAGTTCTTAAAAAGTCGAAGAACAGTGTTATTTATGTATCATACCTCTCCACCTTTGCAAAAAATTAGAAAGAGAATAGTTTCCAAAATGGTGAGCAGGATTGCATGGGGATGGCGATGTGTCTGTGTGTGTGCATGTACATGTCTGTGTGTATATGAATATACCTGGCTCTTAAAGGACAAATCTGCCTCATTTTATGGACCAAATATTACAGTACCAAATACGTAGGCCGATTTTAGATAGATGCGTATTAATGAAAAAATGTCTCAAATCATGAAACATAACAACAAAACAGATAGGAGTATTTTTAAAAGCTCTTGATATAGAAGACAGGCTGGAAACCGTAGCCATCTAGTGTTTTCACGTCTGAAAGCATGACAACTTTCATGGTTGACTAAACAATATATTTTGTCTTCCTTGTATACCAGGAATTTTTCCCGTCTAGAATGCTTCCGCTGCCACCTATGACAGTATTCCCAGAACATCAAAGCTCCGGAATTCAACACTCATCAAACTGTTCACAGATTTTCTCCCATTTGTCTCTGAATTTATATTTCATGGAACAGTAAATTAGCAGAAGTTGAGGGACACACCATTACTCAACAAGCATCTTTAATTTTAAAGAACAATTTTAAGGCAACACATAAGGACTAGACTAACCAATTGCCAGGTACCTGCTGCAAGGCACTTGAGGTGCTTCCAGAATGGAGTTCTGTTGGGCAAATGCTTGGAAAACTAAGTTTGGACGAGATGAGACTACAACCAAAATTTTCCACAGCAATCTACACTCAGAGCAGATCTTCTTTTCTCAATAACCGAGTTAAATCAGATGTATATTTACATAGGGCTGAAAGAATAGTACCAAACTAAATGCTTGTGTGTGCACGTGTGTATATATGCTTGGGAACACTCCCATAAGTCTATATTTTAAAACTAAGTCAGTCCCTTATTCAGGGATTGAAGTGAGTTCCTCATTCAAAGCATTGACTATTCCCCTTGAAGTAGCATTTTTATTATTGTGTCTCCTCTCTAATTTTATTCTGAGCCCTTCTAGCTTTGGTAGATTGTTTGCAGGTATGCTTAGAAGAAAGAGAATTGCCTGTACAGAGACTTCCCTGCCAGAGCTCAGCCTGTGAAAGCTGTGGCCTTTTGAACACTCCCTAATTGCACGACAAAACTTGAAATCTTTCTTCACAGGGGAGCGGCTGACAGTTGCTTAAAGGCTACTCGAAAATTCTGGTGGAAGGTTTGCAAGCGAGTTAGCAAAGAAACACCCTTTACTTACTTTATGATCAATAAGAAAATTCTTAATTGGCAGTCTCTCCCACTTCAAAATAAGCTTTGAAACCTCATTAAAATAGAAGTTAAAAATATGAAGTGGTAACAAAATCCAGAGCCAAACCAATCTGTGTTTGTTTAAAATGTGAAAGACTGCAGGGGAGAAGCTGGGGCTACAGTCAAACCTTCTGCTTACAATACCATAGTATTTAATAAATAAAAATGGGTAGAAGAAAATATTAGTGGCCTATGCTACAGAGACAATTTCTCGGGGTCTAAGAGCACTATGCAGAGAAAATATCCACTGAAGTAAGAGTAAAGCTTCTGTAGTGCAGCATTCAGAACAACTTTCCCGTGGGAGAAATTATTGTCCTGAGTTTTGCATGCACATTGAAAGCCATAAACTGAAATTATCAAACTTCAGTATTTCAAACATTTTTCTTAGAAAACTTGCCTTGTCCCATGAACAAGATGTTCTAAAGAACAAAGCCCAACCTCACAAATCGCAAAAATATCTGTCCGGCTTCTGCAGATCTTTTTCGCACTGGTCTCTTGTTCTGAGCTCAGCTGGGGGCCGGTGAACGACGTAATGCCAGCTCAGGCACAAGTCCAGAAAAAATTGTACCAGTTACTTGGCTCAAGTAAGAGAGAACAAGGTTGAAGAGCATGGCAGTACCATTCTTAGTAGCGCATGTGTATGTGCAAGGGTGTGTGGGCACAAAGGGCAGCCAAAGCTTTTTTCAGGGAAACCTCCGGATTTGATGATGACAGACCTTGTACAAACACAACGAGTTGTCCTATATAAATATATACACACCAACATATCACATAACCTTATTACAGACAGGAGTGACAGGCCTTGGGATGTAGGTGGTGCTAGGCAGGTGTCTGTTCTGCCAAAG
>Ga0065711_1051335_pt1 | contig 10426 bp, 4 predicted proteins | sample Hoacrofraction12_FD_59098 | JGI IMG/M metagenome (GOLD analysis project Ga0065711, IMG submission 59098) | Hoatzin crop microbial communities from Cojedes, Venezuela - Epithelial fraction 12 v2 (version 2) | ecosystem: Host-associated > Birds > Digestive system > Esophagus > Crop | place...
CCCCCCCACATAGTCTTTCAACACAAAGTACTTTTTATTTTAAAACTTTGGGAAATATCCATGACACTTCTGGTTGGGATTCAGAGAAAACCACAGACATTTAACACACGCGTCTGAAACGTGCTTGAAATCAGGAGCTGAAGGGCAGTGTATTGAATGGGCTTGCAGACCTAGTGACTGGGTGGCAAACAGTATAAATAGGCTGGTTTAAGACTTTTTTTTTTTTTCTTCAATGGAATAGGCCAAAGCTGCTTTTAAAAGAAAAAAAGTTAAAAATTGCTTGGCTGCAGTTATCTTGACATAGGTGATTTCCGGAAAGTGAACAGTTTCCATTTGCAAAAGAATGCAACTTCTGTGGACTATGTGGACCTGAAGAAAAGGTAGGGATTCTGTAATAGGCAAGTGTATGATTGGTCTCTTGAATATACAGAGGAGACATATAACATTTGAAATAGTGATATATGGGGCAAACCTTTCCAGATGAAAAGGGATTAATGTGCTGAGTAGACAAAATAAGAGGAAATTAGCAAAATTAAGTAAACAGGGTAAAAAATATATCTGAACAGGGTTCAGTACTAAATCAAAATAAACCTGGTAAATTGCAGTGAGGAAACCTAAATTCTCTTCATCAAGAATTATATGTTTTTACATATGAAGTAAAAATTACTCAGTCTACCTCAAGATAGGAGAAAGACATGAACCTTCTGCTCCAGAAAGTTTGAAATGAGCCTTTTGAAATCAAATCTGAATCCAAGAGGCTTCTTGCTGTTGACAGTCTGTTTCACGTTCACCTTTTCTGATGAAAATATGTGCGAATCTCTGTTTATAGAGCCTAGCCACTACTTGCAGGTGTGCTGGGGTTCCTGCCTTACAGAGGTAGCTGCCACTTCCAGAGGGCAGGTGTTCTTCTGGAGGAGGTCAGAAGTTGTACAGTTACAAATGCCTTCATTCTGCCTCCTATTTCCCTGGTAATTTATAATTGCCTGTTTGTTGGATCTGAGACATAATTAAGTAATTTAAAAGATTAATTGGTTTCATAACTGAATTTGCATTCCAGGGATTCTGAAATTGCAGGAAACTGTTCATGCAAAAAATGCCATTGTGTTAATTCGAAATAGCTCTATAAATGTGAGACCTGATTGGTTTTATGACTGTAGCCTTTAAACAAATAACTCTTCTGTCTTCAACGTGATTAATCATTTTAAACATTTAGTGTGAGATTGATTGTCAAATGTGGTTAAGATGTTTTTATCTAATATTTTTCAATACAGAATTTGGAATTTAATTAAGATGTTGCTATCCAGCTGTCTTTTACATGGAAGAAAGTATTCTCTGTGTATACCTGTGTAATTAGCAGTAGCTATTGGCAATAGATTTATTGAAGGTTTATACTGTAGTGCAGATAAAAAAGGTTAGTAGTTGAGTTTGTAAATTTTTGTGTTTAAACCAAATGGTATAAACAAACTCCTATGTTCCTTGTCATAGGGTTTAGGCTGGTAATTTCACGTGTCTTTACCTTGATAAATCTCAAGGCCCAGATTGTGATAGTATGCCATAACGGATGTCACTTTGTGGTGCAATGTAACCCTCTACAAATTTTCCAGAAAAACAGGATTTTGCAAACTGGGGGGAAAATATTTATATAGATAAATGTCACTTGCCTTTCACCCAAGTCCTTACTTTTTTCAGATGCAGCATGTGTGTTTTTATTTTGGATTTGTCCTAGAAGGCGTTAAGTAATTACATAGACATCATTGCTTTGCTATAGATTGGCATGGGTGTGGAAATGTTAGTTCATAAAATACTGTTTTATTTTATTTTATGCAGCTTTCTCATAGTTTAATCTAGTTAATTTGTATCTGTTGTTCATGAGGTTGGTTCATAGTTAAACTGAATTCCTCATATAGCTGTTTACAGTTGGAATATTTCCAGGAATTCCGTTGGCATAAGATCTTCCATTTTATTAAAAACACACTAGGCAAGAGCTTCTAAGCTTGGGATATAGAATTTTATTTCCTTTAAAGTTTCAAACATATTTTCTTAAAACTTAGGATCCAGTGGGTTTGACCTATCTCAGCTTCCTTAAATTTTATTTTACTTTTTCTTCCGTTTTGTCTGTAGGTGGCCTCCCCACTTCCCCGGTTGCACAGTGGGACTCCTCCCGCGGCTGCTGATGCCCCAGCTGGTCTCCTTGCGGGAGGAGCGGCCTCAGCCATTCTGTGGGTGAGTAGAGGCCACTGGGATGGAGGCCTGGACAGAAGGGCCTCTCCTCCTGCCTGTTCTTCCGTTCTTCCCAGGCAGCACGTGAATCCCCTCAACCTTTGACTACATGGCATGCAACGTTTGCATTTCCCTCCAGGTTACAGGCACGGTAGAGGACTTTTGACATCTGTTTTTATCTGGAGGAAAACTCTAGTAGCCTCCTAGTTACAAGGTTATCAGACTGTGCCTTTCTGCAGTCCTTGGTTAGTCCATTAACTGCTTTCTTCTCCTTGCACTGAGAAAGAAGCATCCATTCCCACGTGCCTCTTAGTCTCTGTGGTTCCTTCCTTCCATCGATAATCTTGGTCACAATGCTAAAAGACCCACCATGTGTTACAGATCATGGCTTGAATGTATTCTTGTGCTTTCTCTGTATTTTCCTCTTGGGTGATCTAGCTCTGACAAAGTCCTGCTTTGTTGGCAGAAATGGGTGGAGAGGTGCAGGACTGCTACTTAAGAATGGGAGAGGGAAGAATAAATAAAATCTTACAGCTTTTTTTCTTTTTTTTTTTTAAGATCGTGTACAGTACTTTGTGGGGGTCCTGTAACCTGTACGTTTTTGGAGGTGGTTAGCTAAAAGAAAATCATAGTTGAAACAGTCTATTTAGTTCTACCCCTTTTTTAAGACCAGTTTCTTATCTTTTGTCTGAAGGAGTTCAGCACGGTGCTTACTCGTTGATCGTGAAGCTTTTTTTGGCGGGTGGAAGTGGTGCTTGATTCAACAAGTTAGACAAGCTTTTTCAGATAAACAAGTTTTCTCTTTACTGAAATGGTGAGACTGAAAGTCACTTTCACACTGAGTGTTACTTGGTTAGCTAGTAGCTCCGTTTAGGATTTACGTAATGCTGTCCTTAAAATAAACCACTACAGTTCAAAAGCTATATAGTAGCTGTTAGTACTAAATGAGCATCTGAGAGGTTCATATACTCAAGATTTAGCAACAATAATCTGTTAAAGGCTTTAGTAAGTGTGTCCTTGAGTTTGTGGACCAGCACTCAATGGTAATTTCTGGAGACGGCAAAGATGCCTGAATGAGAGTCTGAAGAAGTAACTACTTATTAGAGTCTCTGTTCTTTTGCTTAATCAAATAGTACTCAATTGTTTTATTTGAGTACTCAGTATTTGATTTGCGTACTATTTGATGAAATTCCATGTTATATACAAGGCAGTGGTCAGTTAAAGTAGACTTAGTGAATCCTTTCTCAGGGCAATGTAAGTTATGTTAAATTCAGATTGAAAATAGATGCATTGTTTACAGAAAGAGATTAACTGCATTCATGTTAATTTGGAGCTTTTTTGCATTTCAAGTTGTAATTGATAAGAAAATTTTGAAGAAATTTTGTCTTCAATTTCTTGAGGCTTTTTATGGATGACATTTCTTCCTCTCTAGTTTTGTCTTGACCTTGACTGTACATTACTTGTTGTTATCCTCTGCTTTTGCTCTGTACTTAATTTTGGTATGAAAAATCCTTCCAGAAAAAGAGTATCATTTAGCATGTACTGTTTTGACTGTTGTCCTATCCAGTGTTAAGTAATGTATTGCTGTCATTGTATTAATATATTAGAATATACAGTAAGTTAAACAAAATCAGTTATTGATACCATCTAGGGTGGTAAATCATAACAGATACTATTTGGAGATGCTTGTATCTTGGTTTTTTAATAATTTCCACAGAGAGCAGTAGCACTGTTGTGTAACAATGAGTGGTGGTGTTACAAGTATATTCTAAGTGGTGACTGATAATATTTTTACATTTTTATGCTTGTTTTTTATATGACATTCCATCAAAATAGTCTCTTAATACAAGTAAGAAACTAAATATTATCTGTACTCAAGTTATATTTTGTCATCCTTTTCATCAGTCTTCTGGTTGATACGAGTTTACAACTTGCACCCCTCTCTCTACGTGATGTAATGTTACTGAGGCAGAAACATTCATTAATTTGACAACAGCAGATACAAGCTGGAAGTAAACAGAATTTAGATGTAGTATCTAAGTTAGTTTTGTTTTTAACCGTATTAATACCTGCATGATACCTACCAAATCCATTAAAGAAATCCCTGGTACTCAGGTATATGCTACTACCAATTCTGGGTAACTGAATTATAATTTAGATAGATGTAAGACTTGAGGGGGGGAAAATGCCCTTATCTGTTATAACTGACATGGTCAATGCCCAGATACCACATCCATGTAGTCAATGTAGCTATTTGGTGTCAATGCAAGGAATCCTCTCCACGATAAGAAGTACCTGATGTGAAGATTTTTGGAATTTCGTTACACAGTTATGTCACTTCACTCTGTGTGTGGAAAGGTCTTTGCAGTATGTAGCTACATATTACATGTTTATCACAAATATATCTTGAAAATCTTTTCCGCTATTAGACTGAAGTCTGAAAACTGTATGAAAATTACCTGTGATACAAATATTTTCAAGCCTGCTGTAAAAATTATGAGGTAGAGAGATGAGCAGGTGTAGTGCTTGCAATTCTCTGCAGAGCTTGACTCCTCAGCAAGTGACAGGAGCCATTTCTGTGGCAGGGAAATTGATAGTGGGCAGGTGACCAAAACTGCTTTGGCTTGCTGAGACGCTGCTGAGGACCAGGATGCTGGCTGAGTCTAGCTTGGGCTTGTTTTGGGATGCTGGTGAGCAAGCAGCCTTGCCCGGTTCCCCTCTGCTCCAAGTGCCGTTGGGCTGTCAGCCTGCCACAGTCCTGCCAGCAGTCTGAGATCCTCTCCCTGGATCCGTCCTGCCGCGGTAATTCTCTCCTGAGAGAGTTAACACTCTGCCTGCGACGAAGAGAGGATTGCGGTGTTTGCTGCATCAATGAGTAAAAGCCACGTACGCAGTATGATATTCCTTCTCAACTTTATCGCTTCCTCCACTCCTTTAAAATTCTCCCAAACGAGGTTTTTGCACATCTGATGGTAATTTTTGTTGGTAGCACAAGATCTTGTTTTGTAGTTGGTTCTATCTTCAAGCGGAGTTGTATCAGTCTCTTCAGTTGTTCGGTAAAACAGGGTCCTGGACTGCTTGATGTTCTAGTAAGCTCTGCATATTTTGTAACAATGTGATCATAAAAAATCACAGCAGAACTTGATTTGGATAGTTTATCTCCTTTTTGTTGTTTTATAGACTAAGTGGACGAGTGCATTGCTTGTTTTGTCCCGGCAATAACATTTAATGGGGAAAGCACATGCTCGGAGCAGGCGTGCAAAAAGAAGCGGAAGGTTGCTCCGAGGGTTCCGTCAGCCTCCACCCATTTCCAGTTTAATTTTGCTACATTCTTGGTTGACTGCTTTCAGCATGTTCCTCAACACCAGGCTCTGCGGCAAGCTGGTCAACGCATGGGCCGTCTGTCTTCGTTATCATGGTTGATTCTGCAAATGTAGCCACCACCTTAAAAAGAAAAGGGGTTTTTTTTGGCTTTATCTTTTATTTCTTAATTTCATGTGGCCTCTGTGATGCCATTGGTCCTGTGAGGAGGTCAAGCTCGGTTCGCAAGGGGAACACTTGTGGTGAATGCAAACGATTCTTGCTGTGCAACGCTGCTTGTTTGAAGATCAGGATTATTCTTAGTCTTTGCCGTGTTTTGCAGTCGTGCTGCTCCTCACGATGTATCAAATTTGTTGTACCTCTGAGCAACTCGTCTGTCTTCAGACAAAATGAGTATTTCTTGTTCATTTACTTGTGGCTTGCTTCAGTGGTGCTCGCTGACAGACGCATTCTTGACTCCCTCTTTAGACACAGTGCAAACACCTTTTCTTTTGAATATAGTAGAGCTTTTCAGGTTGATCTGGATGTGTGCTTTTTTATCATCCCCATTTCTGGTGATGCAGAGGATTAGAGTATGATTGAAGAGATTTGAATAGCAATAGAAATTTCAAAGTGACAGTGGCTTGTTTTTTCTGAAGATAGAGGTTTGGTAGCTCTTTCCGGTGCTTGTTTACAGTGACATGTTATGCCTTCTGACTTAGTTAACAATAGTAAACAGGACGAAAATCCACCAACACATTTTATAACTGTTACTAGTAGTAGGAGATGTATGAATAATATTGTAGCAATTTCAATGATTATTTGCGCAAGATGGTTTTCCAGGATGACATAATGTTGTGGTGGCTTTGTGTTGATTTTTTTTTTAATATATATATATGCATATATACAAAATAAACTATACCTATAGACTCGTCTGATTAACATTTTGTGATATGATGTAGCACTGGTTCATAACCCTGATGTATCAGCTGCTTCCTGAAAGCATTTGATTTTATAATGTGAACTAGAGACACAAGAAGCTACTGATGTAGAAGATGGGATTTGTGTGCATGTTTGAGGGGGAGAGAAGAGTCTTTTTAGGATAAGCAGTATAGTTTATTGTTTTGCGCTTTTAGCTTGTGTGGAAATCTTCCTACCATTTTTCTTAAAGAAAACAGTTAAGTAGTTCCTTACTTCTGTATCATTTCAAAGAACAGCTGTGTGTATCATCTCAAATGTTATGCATAGTTCAGCGTGGTCAGAAATATATGGAGCAAAACAGTGTGCTTTGTGATGAGAAAAAAATGCACTAATGATAATGGAAGAGAGGTTTTGGGGTTTTTTTCCCTAAAATTTTATCTAATAGTCTTAATAATATAGCGATTACTCTTTTCTTATAATCAATTATATTTAACTTCCTTAATTGTAGAGTAGTATTAAGACAGACTTCTTTGTGTAGTGAGGCTGCTATATAGTGACTGTGAAGGGACTATATATCCAGGACCAAATAAACTTATTTTATAAACTATGGACATTTCCAGCTGTCTAAACCCCTTATGTTTGTATAAATGGCTTGACAGGTTTGTTCATTAACATTTGTCTCAAAACAAGGTTTAATAATTTCTTTACTTTCTCCCCACTTTGAAATGTGGTGTAGGATATTAAGCATTATATGTCTTAATATTTGTTTATAGCTTGAATTAGTAAAATATTTTTCCACCGAACTGTTACTATGAGGATGTACATTTCTACTAATATTTTCTTTTGCTCTCTAATTGTAAAGAGGTGTTACTGGCGATACATATGAATATTGAATAATTTTAAAGCTTTGTTGTTTTATCATTAGTGAGAAAATTATTGGCAAAAAAAATAACAGTAAAACAATCAACTTTGCGGCACAAGGAAAATAGTTTTAGGGAAAAATAAAATCTGAAGTCGAATTTTTAAAAAATCATGTTTAATGTGTGGTTTTTTTCTGCCGCACTATTTTGATTTGCTATTCCTGAAGAATGGGGGGGGGGAGACTATCTTGTTTGTAAGTCTTGTTCTGAAAATTTGGAAATTTCAATTTCATTTTATATTAAGGTGATAACTTCTGGTATGTGATTGGAAACCTAATTGAAGTATGCTGATTTGGTTGTTCCCGTGTGTATGTATAGGAACTCTAGCTGGACTGTATGTAAATGAGTTTACAGCCTCTGTTACTGGAAACAGCAGAGCTAGAAATAGCACACACATGGTGTAACATCCTGCCTATTATTTGGGGTCCAGGTAGTCATTCTGCTGTTTGCTTGTTTAGTATTTCAGAAGGTATTTCCATACCCTTTTCTTCTCTAATAAAATCTTGGTTTTTACCATCTGATATTTGGACAGAGCCTTGTTAGTCATAGTTCTTGTCTATTGCATTTTTATTTTTTCAAAGAAATTGCTGGGATTTGTATTTCATTGGATTATGCACTTTGCTTCTGCATTCGTAAGTGTGTGTAGTTGGTTCAATTATATCATGCCTGGTACAGTAGCTAAGCCTATATTTTAATGAGGAGAATGCACTTAGTTTTTAAGTAGTCTTTTTTCAGTGCTACAAATTTGTTTTCTTGAAATCTGATGTAATTATGTTGAAATCTTGCTTTTTTTAAAAAAAAGTTGTACTTCTAAGCATCTCATAAATATGAGTACTGCCTTCGTATTTACTTTCTTCTTACTATATATTTTCTTCAGTCAGCAACGATGAATCTTCAGCTCGGGCAGGTGTGGGCTGGAACCAAAACAAGAAACTACAATACTTAAAAATAATAATAATAAAAAAAATTGAAATCAAAATACAGCAGACAGCAAAGGACACAATTTTTATCTTAGGGTTTGGTGCAAGCTAGGAGTGTAAATTTACAGTATGCTGTTTGTTAGGGTGTGACTGCCTGTATGTACTTTTCTGTCATATGGCCTCTGTGGGCTCGCTGGTGATGTTTGAGAGGTAAACCCCTTACAATTAACGTGCTTTTACTTTTTCTTAAGAGCACAGTGCTTACTCCACCACTGGTGGAATAAATGGCTCAGGTACAGTAAGTGTTCTTAACACCTTAGATTTGTTTAGGATAGCTGTGGTTTTGTTATCTTCAGTAAAGTGTTCATCGGGGTTTCACCCCATGTCATTTTGTGCTGTTCTATAAAAATGTCTTTGCATGAAACCTGGGTTGAATTTCACTGTCGTTTTGCTGATATTTTAATGAAGCAAGAAAAGATTTCCTTTTAATAATTCACATTCTCAAATGGTGAAGTTTAGACTTGCCGTTCTCATATTTCTTATTTAAAATACGATTTAGCCTTTTAACGGCATGCTCTTCTATTTTCTAATCTTTTCTACCTGTTTTTTGCCATATTGTTGGGTAGATATGAGAAATTGGTCTTGACTGAAAACTGTGTGGGGTTTGTTTGTTTGTTTGTTTCAAGCTGACTATGAAGCTTAGAAGCCAAAAAAGCATGCCCAACACTTGACTGCTTCCCACAAAAGTTCTTAGTTTCATCCTGTTCCTGCATTATGCTCTCCCTGTTGTATTCATCTTCTCTTAATATTCATAATCTGAATATCTTTGATTTAGCAACTAATAGATGCAATGACATGTTTCTTGCTGTTTTCACTGAGAATAGATCTGCCATTTTTTACTATTCCTGCTGTACCACTTCAAGCACAGCATTTCAGGTGTAGCAAACTATTTCTAGTAGTTTGTCAAGGCGAAAGCCTGCTCTCCATTTCATCTGTATACTGAAGGACGTTACTTTCAATGTTCAGTTGTTGGCAGCATCTGTTTCTTAATGTCTAAAGCACCTGTGCTTGGCTCCAAAAGAATGCTTATAGGAACTGGAATTGGCAAGTCTTATTTCTTTCCAGGTTCTTACGTTAAACTACAATAGATTTGTAGAATGTGGCTTCTGTCGCTGTCTGTTTGTTGAAAATCTTTTATTCTTTATAATATTATGCAAGTATTGATTGGTGAAGGATGGAAACTTGGTTTTACAATGCAGTGAGGCTTCTAATCCCTGAGCAACATAAGTGGAGGGAAAGATAGTATTTAGTTTTTAATGCCTAATGAAGTAGCCTCAACTGGAATAATTACATTTCTCTGAAATTCTGTGAGGGGTACACTCTTAAAAATATGGGTGTAGATGCACATGCAGAAAGAGGATTCAAACCTGAATTTCTTCCACATTTGAGGTAGTGAGTGTGTGCTTACTGCAGATTCCTAAGGAAAATAGGAAGTGGTCTTTCACCATGAGAAAGTGCCGGCATGTTGTAGATGCTGATCTCCAGGATAGGGTTTAGAGCCCAAGTCCTTTGGAAAGGTCCCCTTCTGATAATCGCCACACACCATTCTTCTTCCTCATCCAAGTGTTTACGAACCCCCTCTGGGGCCTATACAAAACATAAAGAATCTTAGGGAGAGGCATATGCAGGGCTTTGACTGCAGTGTCGGACTGCCTAAATGCACTGCAACATGGCACGTCGTACAAGTGAGATTTCAGCACATAATTTGGGAGTAGAGTTTTTCTTAACTGTGTTGCTCTTTGAGGAGCGTAAATGTACGGTTGCAGACCTACTACTGTCTCTACTAATTTCTTAGCTATAGCATTAGAGGGATGACCCTCAATTGCTAGGCATTTTCCCACACTGTGCTGAGATCTGTGCTCTGGCCCACAACCACAGACAACACTGAAAATGCTCTTTAGTATTAACATAGAAGCAAGAGCCCTACAGAAGCACCCAGTTTAAAAAATAATAGTGCATACACTTACAACAAATAAGGAGACTTTACAGAAAAATCCTTTCAAACTGTAGATACTGGCTGCATTTTCTTACTTGATTTGCACTGGCATTCAACAGATCCACTCTACTTAACAAAGGCCCTTTCTG
>Ga0065711_1051336_pt1 | contig 10426 bp, 6 predicted proteins | sample Hoacrofraction12_FD_59098 | JGI IMG/M metagenome (GOLD analysis project Ga0065711, IMG submission 59098) | Hoatzin crop microbial communities from Cojedes, Venezuela - Epithelial fraction 12 v2 (version 2) | ecosystem: Host-associated > Birds > Digestive system > Esophagus > Crop | place...
CTGGAGATATTCAAGACCTGCCTGGACAAGGTCCTGTGCAGCCTGCTCTGGGTGACCCTGCTTCGGCAGGGGGGTTGGACTAGATGACCCACAGAGGTCCCTTCCAACCCCAAACATTCTGTGATTCTTTCAAATGAGTTTTTATTGTTGGTCTCTGTCTTCTCTTTCCATCTGTCTGTGCGGATGCCCATTGGCAAGTCAATGATGTCACGCTACTTGGTATTATCTCATGGCTCAGCCAAGCCCTAATATGTGCCTTCACCTTCTAATGTCAGCAAGATCAGCTTTTAATGGTGAACACCTGGCTCCCATTTTCAGTGTCTGCTACAGTCTTCGTCCTGTTTCCTTGCCTATATCTCCAGCACACTTCCCTTTCTAAAAGGTTTAGATTTCTTGTCTGGAATTTTGATAAAGGTCTTTTTAAAACACGTTTTGCTCATTGTAGAATGAATTAAGGAGATCACATTGTGTCAGCACTACGTACTTTGCATGGCTATTCCATCTACAGGTTCAGTTGTGGGTATTGTTGGCAGTCTTAATAAAAATTCTGAATGGTCTGGGCTACTCAGCCACTGGACCTGAGAGATCGGAGCAGATGCCTACTATGGAGAGTGGCTCAGGTCTTTCAACCAGAAGAAGCAGCAGCTGCGTTTGCTGGAAGCACTCCAATATGTTGTTCATGCTACCTTTATGATAGATGGTAAGGATTTATTTTTCCATAGTGAGTTAGTGATCTCATTTTTTACTAATCCAATTGAAAAAGGAATTTATTGCTTTCTGTAGCAAAATCTACTATTGCATCTATCATGCTGCACATCAAGCAAAAATTTTTGCATTAAAGTTACTGACAAAGAGCAGAGAGCTATTGTATGAATACTTCTGAGTTGCTCATTTAACTCTTCTCAGCCTATTCTGGAATTTAGCTGGAAAGTACATGACAGTGTTTCACTAAATTTTGCTCCTTTGTTAAAAAAAATTGGAACATGTGAAAAATAAAAAGATGCAAGAGGAGGTCAGTCCTCATCTTGTTGTACAGCTTGTTCCCATTAGCGAAATTAATATAAATGTTAGTGCAGAATATGCAGTTAAGCCCAAGAAAGGAGTATGTTAGAGTCTGTACTCGAAACCTTAGAGCAAAACATTTAGAAAAAGTCTGAACAGAGATTTTTGTTGTTGTTGTTGTTTGAGTTTGTCTCTACAAATTGTAAATTGCAATATCAGGATATGCCCTGGGTGTTTTTTCCCTGCAAAAGTGGTTCTGTGCAGGCATTAGCTGCTTATATTTTATATTATGTGAAGTGGAATCTCCAGTAGCTTTCCATATTAGAAATTATAGCAGCCATACCTGTGTGTTTTACTTGGCTTTGAGCATCAGTGCTCTTGAAAACATATATTTCTGTGGACAGGATGATTGCTTGAAACATTTCAGATGCTTTTCTCTTAAGCACTAGTGATAATTATTGTTGTGTATTATTATCTTATTATCTGGCTATTTATAGTTTCATATGCAAGATGTTTTTTGTGACCAGGTCTGATGCTGAAACAGAACTAGGGGAAAGTACAAAGAACTTTGCTTCAAAAGAAATCTTATTTCTTAATTGTATGTATGTAGGACCCTTCAGAAACTTCATTCAATATTTTCCCCTGATGTCAAATTTTCAGTGAGCTATGTATATTAAAAGATTTCTTTTGGCTGTGGAAGCATGTATTTCTCATTTTAAGAAAAATCCTTTTTTTTTTAAGATACCAAAGAACCATTTTTAATTTCAATTTTTGATAGTATCTAGAGGCTGAAGTCAGAATTGGGCTTTTGTGTGCTACAATGCATAGTCATATTATGAAATGATGGATTCTGCTTCAAAGAATTAACGGTACTGGGGGGAAGATGAGAATCTCAGTTAATCTCAGATGTAGGGAGAAGTGCTATTTTAAAGTTTTCTGAACCATTTCAGCTTTTAATGTCCCAGTATTACCTGTCTTATCAGTGATAAATGGTTAGCACTTCATACTTTTGCAAAGGGACTTACAGACCTTGCCTTATTCATTTGTATTTTCAGAATGATGGATTGTGATATGAGTCCTTCAGTGTTTGTTGCTAGAACAAACACTGAATCAAACCTTTCTTTTTAATAGAGAGAGATATGCTGAAGCTAGGCACAAAAGAGCTACATAAACCATTGGTAGGAAACTTATTCGCTGTTCAATACTTTAGAGTTATGCTTCTTATGCAGAAAAATCTCAGTGACCTCAGGGGGACAGAATTACTTAAGGGAATAAGTTTGCTTGTGTGGATATGTTTGTGCAAAAAAAGAATTGCCTTCTAAAATTATAGAGTTTGTTCGTGCATATATCTCCCCAAAACAGCAGCATTCTGGGCATTCTTCATGGTCAATATTAAGCATAAACCAAAATTGCTGACATTGATTTAAAATAAAAGCTTTTCCTGGATGATATGAAACTTAAAAATAAAACCCCACATGATAAATAAAGTGTATTTTAAATCATTAGATTACAGTGTGGAAAGTATTTATAATTAACTTCTGAGGTGGTGCCAGCTTTGTGCTAATTGTCAATCTTACTTCTCCATTAAATAGACAGATGGATGACACACTTCATAAAACACCAGTTCTTATTGGCAGTAGTTGGTGTATCAATCAATATTTGTCCAGTTGATAGTAGACTTTTAAATATCAGTGCACAATTCAGCCATATAAACATCTGTATCACTGTTCTGTTGACAAAAATATTGTGTTATAAACTGCATTTTCTAGAATTAAATCTGTAAACATTCCATTCAAAGTGTCATTTTACTTGTATTTAAATCAGTAAAAAACAGGAAAAGAAAATAGCTAAGCCACCAGTGATGACTTTGTATCTTAGCAGACAGAGTTGCGCAAAATTTAAGTGTTAAACTGCTGCTAAGCAAAGTATTAGCTGGATGGCATGTGTGATCCTCGCCAGTGACTAGAGATCGTGGTATTCACAGAACTGTTCTGGCAAGTAGAGACTGTTAAAAACATGTTGTGTATCAAACATTGATCAGAGGTTATCAAAGTTGACGCTAATTTCTGGTGCTATTGATAGCAAGTCAGACCTCTCATACTGAAAAATTCCACGAGGATGAGAAGACGAGCCACAACTCCTTGTTAAATATTTTGTCAGGGAAAATTGTCAGAAAGAGACATCGGATACTGCAAAATGTGGGTCTGCTGCTAAAAAAGCAAGTGTGAAAGGAAAACAGGATGGTATATACACATTATACCCTATATTAAGCAAAAAGAGCTAAAAATGAGCTTTAAAGCTAAATCAGAAATATGTAGGAGAAACCGGGCATTCGTACTCTGCAACTTTAGTAAACATTGGGTCACTAATAAATGAGATAACAAATATCATACTCTAAAAACATTCAAGTAATCAACATTGACATAATGATCTAATAATATATTATCTCTTCCCTAAGTGCATTCTTTTAAAATGTTTTGGATTTCCATCGTTACTGACATTAGCAAGAAAAATCACAGACATAGACACTGTTTGGGTGAGAATCACCTGCAGAAAGGGCTAAATTGAGCCGCAGGCACTCAATGAACTCTCAAATTAAAGCCTAAGTGAAACCTGAGTGATTCCTAGACTGACTTGCTGAGGTTTGAGGGCTGAGTATTCTCTAGGGAATAGAGTTACATTGCCATAGAATTATTTATATGACAGGTTAAATGATAATATTTTAGCACTAGCTATTGTACTACATATTATTGCTGTGAGTCAGAATTCAATTATTTCTTTAAAACTAATTTTGTAAGGTGTTTTTTTTTAAAGGTTAAAATGGTACTTGGAGATCAGGAACTGGTTGGATTTTGTATTAGGTGATCTGTTACAAGAAGGTTTTATTTATTCTGTATATCATAAATGAAGTTTAGACATTAAGAAAACTAGTGGGCTTTTTATGGAAACCCTAGTGATTTATTCAGACCTAAGTAAAAGGGAGCTTTGAAAAGCATGCAGTGAGGTGTCTTCCATTCCTCACTCAGTGCATTTCCTTCGTACAGAAAACAGTCATCTTCTGCATGAAGAGTTAATAGCCATTAATAATGGCTTCTCAGCAAGACCATATTTTTATACAATTGAGATGAACCAGGGTCAGAATCAGTGGTAATCTGCACTGGCAAAGGAAATACATCATTATGAGAAACAAGGTCAAATCACCTAGTGAACTGCACTGAAAAAAAAGTCAGCTCTTGGAACCAGAATGAACCATTTTCTTGTGTATCTTTTTTGCATCTTGATCATGAAAAACAGAAAATAACCTTTCCATCTTTCAGAGAGTTATATCTGAATTCTTTTGTGGATCTTTGTAGATGTGCCTAAGATGTTAGGATTCAGAATGATCTTTTTTTTTTTTTTTTCTCTGAAGTAGGAGGAATACTCAGGAAAATATTCCATGAAAAAAATTAACTGCTTTATTTTATATATAAATTTATATTTCTTTTAATCTGTTGTAGAGATATGCTAGTCATGTTTGAATGTGGATTCAGGTAGGCTGGCCAAATCAAGTCATGCTCAAGTTTGGAACTGTTTGTGGATGTGTAAATGTTTGTTGCAGAGTTTGAAGTAGTATACTTGATATCTCATTGAACTGGAAAAGTCTCATTGCACAGAAGATCCAATATCATATGGTTATGCAGTCATCTCCTCTTTGGTGTCCCAATGCAGTTGCCTTAAGACTAGAAGTAGTCAGGTCTTATGAATTACTTCAAGTCCCTGTAGGTGCTGCGTTGTGGTACGTGAGATTTGGGGGAGAATTCTCATTGTCGTTCAAGAAGAGCAACACTTCCTCGTCTGACCATGTTTCCTCTCCTGTCTACAGTTGCTGTGGAGGTAATGAAGGGTACAGTGGGGCAATGCTCTTGGGATGCCTGAACTCAAGGAATGTCTTAGAGCAAAGTACACAGAAAAGCTTACCAAGGGTGAGGTCATCTTTTTCTTATCAGTGTTCCCTTGGGGGTTTAAGCAGAGAAACATGCTGATGGCCAGACTGACCAAGTATAGCACAGGGGATCTCAGAACATCCAAAACAGGTACTTTACTTTTCAGTGTGCGCTGTGTCAAAAGTTAAATACCAAAAAAAGGTGTGTTTTTTTCTGGATCTGGTGTACTAAGTTAAACTGCTGGAAATGGCACAAAAAATATGTGGCACGGCCCTTTTCAGGGCCTTTCTCTTGCAAAGGATTTACAGCCTGTTACCCTTCATTGCACTAAGGTCATTGGCACAGCAAACTTTGCAAACCGCTGCTGTGGTTGGAGAACGTACAGCTTCCTGCTCTTTGTTGGTGTGTATCTGTCATGACGTTTCTGGTGGAAGAAAAGATGCAAGCATTTTTCAGTTGTTTTCAAGGACAGTGGAGAGTGATTGAGCTAGTGAGTCCGGCTTTGCCTGAAGACTGTTAGGGAGCAGGATCAGAGGCCCCATGCATGTGGGGCTTGGGAGGCCTGCAGTGTCTGGAGGGCGGGTCATGTCAAGCACATTTAGAAAAGGTGCCATGGATGGCATACTTAGATCTGGAAAAGAGCATTTCTCTGCAGACTTGGGCACCTTAACCCCCAGGAGCTTGAGCAATTATTTTTGCTTACGCCTTCTCCAACCCATTTCACAGGGGTATCTCTCCTGGGACACAGGAGATCAGGCTCCTAGTTCCTCCACTCCAGAATTTTCAACTCTCATGCTTCAAGTTAAAGTATGCTCTGAAGCAGGGCTTTCTGCACATCTGCTCTTTTTTTTTTTCACACAGTTCTGAAGCATTCTTTAGGCTGCACTAGCACGGAAAGTGGAAGATGTGAGTTTACACACTCCCAGGACAAGCAGAGAATCAACATTTTGCAAAATAGACGAGTATCCTGACCATTTGATTATTGGGTGAGAAGAGAATATAATTTTCTGAAGCAGAAGCTGAGCAATTGGTTGCCAACACTTAGAGGGTTGGAAGAAAGGGCAAGCAGAGAAAAAGTAAGGTGAAGGACTTTACAGGAGCAAAATTAGGTGCTGAGATCTCCAGAGTGAGATAAGAAATTTTGCAAATGCCCGTAGCACCTGATTGTTGACACAGACACTCACACAAATCTTTAAGCACATTTTTTTCCTCCAGTGAATCTTTATATCTCTGTTAGAAGTGGTAATATTTTGTGCTTAATGGGATTTACAGCATTTCCTTTTTGGCAGGCCTTAATAACTGCCTCTTCCATAGCCATAGGAAACATCAAGGTTTATTTATTACAATCTAGGAAATGCTGAGGCCTGTGGCTGGGAGTCTTTGGTTTTTAAGTATATCTATTTGTAGTTCATAAAGTATAACTTGTAATTAACCAGTTAAATTGCAAAGAAGGGAATTACCTAATACAGGAAATAAAAAAAGAAACAACTGTAGAAAGAAACAAGATATATTAACTAACAGTGAATGCATTTAAGATGGAAATTAATTGAAAGCTTTTTTTGTTGTGGGAGAAATGTCATTCTGGACCAGTTTCCCAACAGGACTGCAGGGACAGCCAATTTACAATTTTTTTTAAGAGCTTGCCAAGATTATGACTCAAATCAAATAACTTGGCTGCCCGAAATAGCAGAGGAGTGATCTCTTATTTGTTACAGGTCCTTGTCAAGCTTATAACCTATGCATTTTGTTTCTTCACAAGTTCTTTACACCAATACATGACTCGAAGAATAATGCAGAGTTACATGTCCTAAACAGAGCATTTAGACTGGGCTCTACTAACTAGATTTCTTTACAAAACTTATGAGTGTCATATTGCTTTTTTTCTTGTAGAACAATGACCTATTTAGTCAGATCTATTCTGCATTTACTGTATTGTATTTTCCTTTTTCTACCTACACCTGAAGAGAATAAACCCTTTCCCTTTGTTCTCCCATGCACAAAGCTTTCAAAAATAGAAAGAAAAGAGTACCATCAGAAAATGAAATAGACTTCACCTTCAAAGTACTGCATGTGACTGGAAATAAAATAATTCCATTTCATGGAGTGATGTATTTTCAGTGCTTTTTCTATCTTCAGATTTACTGTCATGTCAGAAAAGTAACTTGAAATCTACTGCAAGGAGAAGGAGGGAGGATATTTGTACTCACTTCCTGAACATAATATTACCAAATACCTTGAGTGTCTAGATTATTCATTCATTGGATGCAGCACAGAGATTTGCTTTGACCTTTGACTTTTTGAGTTTCAGAAAGCCTGAATTGGCAAAAACTCCTCTCCAACCACACAAATGCAAATGCTGTCTGTTTAGAAGAGCTCCATGGCCTTTAAACCAACTAGCCCGACAGAGCCTGTTTTTTTCTGAAATGCAAATACATGTGTTTGAATCAGTGAATACAATATATAGCTTACCACTTTGGAAGCATTCTGTGCTAAAAAAAAATAGAACAGAAGTCCTCTTTCATTTTCATTACCATAGAGTTTAGCGAGATAACTAAATTTATTAGAGGAACTGAGACGACAGTGTTATCCATTCTGCTTGACATCTTTCAAACCACAATTAGAGAACTGAGAGTCATTCTGATACCAAATATTAAACCACACTTGCCTCAAATCTTGGCTGAACTTGTACTAGAACTATTTTGCAAGATCTGACAAGTTCAGATGAAAAAAAGGTGTAGTTTGAATTTCTTTTGTAGAATTTTGAAAGGTCTATTCAATCTGCATGTCTGTCTAAAAGTATGATTCATACTTGAATGAAACTTTCACCAATTACATCTGAAACCTGGTGAAGTCCCTGGAAATTGAATCCACCCAATGACTTCATTTCCGACTTCCAGCACCTCCACCTCCCAGCCTAAATAATTCTTACATAGGTTGAAGAGAGGCTTCTACAGTTTGCTGAAACTTTCGGTGCTGAGGCTGATGAAAGGCGGTTGGGGCTTAAAAATTTTAGAGGCATCTGATTACCTTTGAGGATGTGGCAAGTAAGAAATGTTTACATAATCAACTCTGTTATGTTGATTGCTAGTTTTCTTTCATTCCTTTGATTGCAGCTACAAACCCAGCGGTCCCTTGTTCCATGGCATTCACCCTTCTCTGGAGCAAAATCTTACCAAGAGCAGGGCTGGTGGCGTAGCAAAGATGCTGATGGTTTGAGAGTGCGTCTAAACTGCACAATGCAGTGCAGTCCAGAGGCACCCCATGCAGCGCTGGTCATAAGAACATGGTAGCTGGTTTAATGTAGTATTTCTGACCTAATAATTCTCCGTCTGGGGAGAGGTCTGCTCTAGAAGCTAATAGTCATAACTAGATAGGGAAAATTCATAGAGATGGCAGAAGGCCAGCAGGGAGTAAGTGTCATCCAAAAACCACCTTGAGGACTCAAGTAAGGCTTAAATGATGCAAAGACCTTGGGTAGGACATCTGCACTGGACTACAGGTTTTGACTGAAATTTTGAAGGCAACAGATAAGTCTTTAAAAATAGCAAAATCATTTTAAGAGTGATACTGATGGTGTGGAACCCTTACATCTTCACATCTCGAGGGGAATGAGACATTTTCCTTCCATAAGAAAACCTAGAGAAGTTATTTTCTAAATTTTCAGTGGCAGTGAGTTGTTCTTCATCAAGTCACGAACTCCAGTTTCAGCTTTGTATATCAGGATGCTATGATCTTCAGTGGTTGGGCTAATATGATGTATGAATTCAGGAATTCAATATTATGAACAAATAACATACAAATAATAGTCTAAGATACCTTCATTAATAATAGCAGAAATAGGAAAGGAAACACGTGTATGGCAGTTGCTTTGAAATGTTATTCACACACAGAGATATACCCACATCTGTGCCATAGCTGATCTCTGTTTAAAGATATTGTCTGTGATTATGTGTATTTCCTGAGCATTTTATGGTAAGATAACTCAGCCAGAAATAATTCTTGTACACATGTGCTTAATACTGTAAATTCAATATAAAATATGGCAAATATATCAATTTTTACAAGTCTTTGAAATTAGTTTGCTGGGAGTTGTGGTCTGTGATCTGGGGAGCATAATAATATACAGAAGGAATCTGGTATGTCAGGGACTGCCGAGTTACAGCAGTTGTTCAACAAATTTTTGTAATCCCCAGCTACCGTGCAGAGTGCTTGTGGCTGAACAATTGCAGCTATTTGGTATGACTCAGCTGCTCCTCCCAGTGTTCATAAACAAGTAACATAGTAATGTTAGGGTAAGGGACAACCAGTGAGTGCTGCCACTACAAAATTGAGAAAAAGACTGAGCTACAGATTTTCCTTTACGCCTGGATCCCTTAAGTAGGATTCTTCTGATTTTTAACATGCATGCATGTTTGGGCAAGGTGTGAGAGATGCGATGTCCTGCCTGGCTGTGGTTATTTTCTCATAATGGAGAGTTCCCTTTACCGGAACTTTCATTTGTCTTTGGCTTGTGTGTCTGTCCCTGTGGGGCACAGTAAGGAAATGGCATGGGGCAGAGAGTATCAGTGGGATATTGTGCTCCTGCTTGGAGATCCTTGTGGTGCAGTGGCCTGTTACATGTCATGCTTCTCGCTGTAAAACAACGTGGTGGTTTTCTACTGCTCCCAAACGCTTAAGCCAGGCACAGCTTCTTGGTATGTTAAAGGTTACATAGACATGTATTTTGGCCTGTGAGATTAGGAAGATTGAGTGAAGACTAGGTAGCATGCTACGCGTACTTGATATATAGCCCTTGCCATGAGAGGGCCTTTTGAATTTATCTTATACTTAAGGTGTTGGACTTGGTAAATCTGGCCTGGGGTGAGAAAATTCTTGCTTGGTCAGTTTGAGCTCTATTCTTATACAATGCAGCTGTGGTTGTAGCTTGTCATAAAAATGAATCGACAAACTGGGAGAGAAATATTAGAATCTGCAGGAGGGAACTGAATGTCAAGTGATTTCACCAGGGGAGGAATCACTGGCAGAGACGGTGACTAGTACACCAAGTTCAAATTAAGATAACTCAATTATGGTATAATATTAAAAAAAAAAAAGACGTGAATCTTCTTCACTCAGGAATAAAGAACTGGCCTGTGTACTGAACCCTCAACAGAAATATTGATTTTTGGAAGCATCTTTTTCAAAGGATTTATTGGAACAGGCAAATACTAGTAATGAGACTGATGAGTTAGAAATTATAATTGTCAGAGAGGAAAGAGTCTAAAGAAACAACTTGTTTTGGTTTCGGCTGCCGCCGGCAACAAAAGTGCCATGCGGCCGCCCCTCCCCCCGCCGGCGTGCGGAGGAGAATGAAAAGAAACAGGCAGAAACCGGTGGGTCGGGATAAGGGCAGTTTAACAGAACAGCAAACAGAGGGAAACAGGAACAACAACGATACAGATAAGGAGAAAACACGACAGAAACAGACCCGCTCTCTCGGACCGCACCGGCGCCGCACGCTC
>Ga0065711_1009858_pt1 | contig 10425 bp, 6 predicted proteins | sample Hoacrofraction12_FD_59098 | JGI IMG/M metagenome (GOLD analysis project Ga0065711, IMG submission 59098) | Hoatzin crop microbial communities from Cojedes, Venezuela - Epithelial fraction 12 v2 (version 2) | ecosystem: Host-associated > Birds > Digestive system > Esophagus > Crop | place...
GGAGAGCAGATGCGCCAAGCCACAGAGAGAAAGAGGCACCAAGAGGGCAACGAGACCAGAGCAGAACAACCTGGAAGGACACGGTATGCGTGATCTTAGAACTGGGTTTGCACAGAAACAAAGGTCAACCAGCAGACACCGTGATGAGGAGTATGAGCCTTTGTCTTGAGACCCCCAAAGACCACCTGAGGATGCTAACAGACATGTGTGAAAGACATTAACATATGCTAATTAATTCTTGGAAAAGTCATGAATATGCTAAGCACTTCTCAGAAATACAATGAATATGTATTTACCCTGAAACGACTGGGTGTTTGGCACACACAGTCGGAGGAGAGATCCCCCCAGGGTGAGCCAAGCGGGGCTGGAAGGTGTGGGGTTATGCTGAACCCCTGTTTCGTGTTTCCCCAGGGAAGGGGGCACGGCAGCAAGCCCCCCGCTCGTCCTTGGGTGCAATTTCTGCTGTCGCTGTGCCTTCTTCCCACCAGCGACAGAAGCCATCCAGCCCTAACATCTTTCCCACCAGTGCTGCCGTTCTGTCCCTTGCTGCTGCTCTCCCGTGCCCCCTCCGCTCTGCAGGTATCAGACATGGCCGGGTGCTGTCAGAACCACCGCGCATCCGTAAAGTGGGTGCCTAATTCCTAGGTCTCCGTTCGGAAGGCGCATCCCAACAGCTCTGTGAGGAACGCTGAGAAAACACACCAAATTTGGGAACGGACGCTGGGATAAAGAGTGAGTCGACTCCCCTGTTACAGATGTGCCACGGAAGCACATTGCGGACTAACACGGCAAGATAAAAACCGCCAGGCAGGACTCTCCTGCGAAGCGCTTCAGGTCTCGTTTATCAGGTCAAATCAGCACCCGTTAGTACCGGCGATGAGGCAGCTGCCCAGCACAATTCGCTTTAGCTTTATTCACCGCCAAGAACAACCTGCTTTTCAACCTCAGTGTAAAAAATGCCTTGCTGCACCACAGGACGGGTTGTACATCTGAAGGCGACCACCCGTTCATGGCAGGTCCCTGCCTTGCTCGTACGTACACTGGGTGACGGGGGATGCAGTAAGAGGCGTCACATCAAGACAATTTTTAAGTCAATATTTTTTTAAGTTCCTCTTGTCCAGAGTCACAACAATCAGAACTGGAGCTTGAGCGCAGGAGGAAGCTCACGGGACTGTTGACAGTACCTTCTTGAGTGTTTTGAATATTGTTGTGCTCACAGCCCTACGGCAAGCGAGGATTTTATTCGGAAATGGCACAACTTTTATATCCATTTCCTGTCATAAACAAGTCCGTAAGAAGCATTCCATAGAATCACATTTTCTTATGCAAACATACTAAAAGCAGGAAAACAGGATGAGTATATAAAGTGACAGGAAATGGTTCATGAAACAGTAATTAGCCTAAATAGCATTAAAGGGCTATAGGTGATTCAGTTAGGTACAACCTGCAGGCAAGCCAGCGAACATCACTCGTGCCACCAAGGACAAAACTGAGTCAAAATTAGGGCAGGTCCTTTGACACAGGGCAGAAAAATTTCACCAGCAGAGGACACCAATGCACAGATATTTTTAATCCAATACGACCAATAAAAACTGAGCAAAGAGACAACACTCTCTGCACAGCAGTGCCAAAAACACAGCTCAGGAATCGCACGGTTGTGGCCTCCCGAGCGCCTACCCAAGCTCACGCTCTCTCCCCCGGGGTCGCTGATCCACGTGGCCACAAACTGGGACCTCTCCGACGCACAACACGCTCCGCTTGCCCTTCCCTCCAGCCAGTTGTCCTCGCTGCTGATGCGCACCTGTAGCAAAACCACCACACCTCTCACCCAGCTCCGAGTTTCCAGCACATACAGCCGAAAGGCACGCAAAAGTCACCCCCCCTTGCCAGAAGACAGAGCAAACAGACATGGAGGCATGGTTTCATCCCACCTAGTTTTAAACTTCTCAGCTTAGGAGTGTAGTTGCCCCCCTGGGTGTCTGTTCCAGCTTCCCAACATCTGGAAGCCAGTTTCATACTGTTGTGATGATTAAGAATCTGTAAATTTTAAGACATATCCATTTTGGACATGGGAACTGACAGACTAGATTTCAAACTTCTAAAGCATTGTAAAAATGGCAGGTCTGTCTTCTTTTTCCCAGATCTTTTCTTTTTAAGAGCGTTAACTTACTAACAAAGAGGTATGTGAAATGCAATAGAAAATTCTTCTGGTTTTAAACATAAAGTAGCCTTGCAGTTCACCAGCCCACTTCCAGACGTTCTTGCACTTCAGCTATGAGTCTCGCTTCTGCAACTAAATGATCTTCAGGCTTCTAAACTTTGGGGACACCCAAAAGCCCACCAAACACTGCTGCATGCCATGTCAGCAGAAACACAGCAGGAACGTCCAGCCACTTGTACGAAGTTCGCTTACAAGAAACCACCTATGACTTCTCAGCAAAGAAGAACAAGCTCTTCTCACCTCATCCCCCCCATCAGCGAGTTCATGAGATTAGAGTCTTCCTGAACTCCCTGCCCTCCTAAATTGCAGTTGGTTCCTCTCTTTCCATTGGAGGGAGAGGCTGGTACATGGTAGCACAGACAGCCTGAGCATTCAGGTGCGCTTGAGGCTACAGACTTGGTATTCTGTGTCTTCTACCGGTAAAGCTGAGCTAGTCCAGCTTTCTGGGATTAGTCACCCTTCCTTTTCTACCTTCCTTCCTTCCACAGGATTCTTACTGAGAAACCATCTGTATTTTGCCCCTCCAATAAAAACATAGAAAGAAATTAGAGACTGAGGGATTTTGTTCAGGCATTTGTTTTTCAGACGAGATGAATATTCACAAAACCACCTAACAAGGGCATTCCTGAGTGCCTGAGCTTGTCCTGTGAACGCCAAGCAGAAGAAGATGGTCCCACCAAGACACGAACCTTGCTTTTAATTTCCAGATCTCTCCCATGGACTCTGTGAGACCCTGCATGACCCTAAGTCATGCTTCAGTTCACACCTGAAGCCCTCTGATGACTGAAACCAACAGGGATGCTCCTAGGATAAAAGAGTTGATAATAATCGGACACTCAACATTAATAATCTCATTCTTTTCTTTGTGCTGTAGGGTAATGGCTCTAGGGTAGTGCGTATTACTAAAGCAAGAGCAGACTTCCTATCCAGAGCACTCAAAATTGGTGATACTTACAATCCCTCTAATCAAAGCACTGCATTCAAGTACACCAATATTATATTAGATAATTCCTCTGAGTCTGTCACTGTCCAGCAAAACAGAGTTTAGAGACCACAGAAATAAATAAAGTACTAACTTTATTACTTAGTGGTAGTGTCTGGCTATCACAGTGAACAAAGCTGCAGTCTGTTAATGTCACGGGGTCTGCTCCTGAACAGGAATTGCTCAGTGATATTATCAGCCATTGTAAAACGTCGTGGCCATGATGTTAATCATTAACATAGGTCCCCATCTCATAAAAACATCGTATGGTAAGAGCACAACATGCTTAAAGCTGTCACTAATCCATCAGGCATAAAACAGGAATAAAGCAACACATAAAAGGAGCCAGAAACTCGGCAAATCCTTCAGCTAAGGGAAGACAAACTGCACTGCGGTTTATCTCCATGGAGAAATCCGCTGACAAGCTAAACAATGAAAATGCATCGACAGCTCTTGGAGTACCACAGGCTGAAAAGGACGGTCCTGCGCCCATTGCAGAAGGTGCTGCAGAAATGAGCAGAGCAGGACCCCTGACGGAAACCGCTGCAGACGTGAAGAGGCTGGAATGCACTGAAGAACGTATTACAGAAATGGAAAGACCTTCAGGCACAGCCCGACACAGTCCTGATGCCTTTAATCCAGCAATTTTGGAAAGAGACTGTCCAAACTCGAAGCATCTTGTTATGCTAACGACCTCAAACTCTCCCCAAGTATGCAGTTTTGAAATGAACCACCAGTGTTCAACCACAGCATCTATTGATACGGACTGCCTAGTCTGCTTCAACAAGTACAACATCTACAGAGTGCCAAAGCTCCTGGACTGCCAGCACGCCTTCTGCGCAGTCTGCCTCAAGCTTATCCTCAGGAAAGAAGAGAGTACCTGGATAATCACCTGCCCCCTGTGCAGAAAAGCCACTTGTGTGTCAGGAGGACTCATCCGCACACTTCAAAATAAAGAAGACATCATGGAGCACTTGGAAAACCCCGATGCAAATCCTGAGGTACACGTCTCTGCCGCAGGGCTGGACAGCAACAGCTGGACTCAGAGCAGCCAAGGCGCCTTATACAGAGACGAAAATGTTCCAGCAGACAACAGACTGGCTATCCAGAGACTTGTGCTGCTCCTGCTGCTCGTGGTGATTCTCACTATCCTCATCCTCCCGTTTATATACTCTGGGCTGATAAAATGGGTAATTTGTCTCATGCTTGTTTTGGGGTTGGTCATGTCTATGGTGCTTTGCTGCACTCCTAAATTTTACTGGAGGTGTAACAGGGACTCGCTCACCTCCTGCCACAAGGAGACCCACATCACTGCTATTGCCTGAAACAATCAATTAATGCAAGCTGCCTAGAGACAGTGGACTGGTCCTGCCTGCAAAGCTGCCTGTTAGGCGCACTAGTCAGTTAGTGGACTTTGAAAGCAATCGTTCACATAATAAATTCAACAGTGGCTAAGTTATCCCACTAAGACTCAATGGCAATGCACAGTGGTGTTAAATTTCATTACTGGAAACGTAGTAAAATATTTATATGTCGATATTTATGAGATAAAAATTGTAGGTTTTCCACACAATTTTTATCCCAGACTAATCACTTTGTTGTTTTGCTTTTGTCATTTTGTTCTTGTTCCTGCCATCTCCTGATTAGCACCGCAGAACGTTATCTGAAACACCTGACAGATGATGTCCTGTGAAAATCCTGTGGCTGCGTTTTCCCACTCTCTTAACACACGTACACTTTTTCTTGTGACAGTGTGGGTAAATAAGATTGCTAAATCAGGGACTGGGTGCGTAGCCTCAATGGAAGAGAGTAGTTTTAAGCCAGATGATCACTTTAATCCCTATCACTGCCCAGATGGTTGTTGGCAGGGATGGGAAAGGGACTGGGAAAAGGGTATGTCAATTGGTGCCATCTGACGTTACACACGAAATTAGAGAGGAAGAGGAAAAATTAACACTCTTCATCTTGAGTCTGTGGCTTGCAAAGGGCAAGGCCCTCAAAAGCTCATGACATTCCAAATCCCCCATGTTATTTAGCACAGAAATAGTTCCTCTCACCTGAACTCCTTTATCTGGCTTACCTGTACCACCTCTCTTCTTGCCCTCTTTACAGGAAGTGTGACAGCGCCCTTGGAGATGCCCACAGAGATAAACAGAAATCTGTCAATTGCTATGCCATAGCACATGTGATATTTTTATACGGAATGTGTCCATTAAAGTTTAATACTGTTAATTGCTCATTGACTTCTGTGTTTCAATCCCTCACTGACAATTAATGTCAAAACATTTCACAGTTTCCTCACTGACAGGAACTACAGCTGAGAAAGCATATTAAGAAATCTGTACAACTGAGTTCATGAGTAAAACAAAGAAGTAATGTGTTGGGTTTTCTCCTTTATTTTAAAAAATACTTAGTTGCTAAGAAAATACCCCATAACCCGACTAAAATTAAATTGGAAAAAAATTAGGAGTTTGCTCTAGTTAAGTTACATTTTTAAGAGTACCATGGATCTCAGAAGACCTTGAATCAGGCCTGTGGTAAATATTTGTGTTCGATAAGAATGGAAACTGATGTACTCCAGTTGCTCAGTATATAAATATACATAGTGTCTCACCAGCAGATAAACCAGATTAGACTAAGAGGGTAAGGTGCTGCTGTCCTGCTAGAGTCTTCGAAAAAACAGGTCTATTTTCTGCCTAAGAACATGAACCTTCAAGGGAAATAAATGCTTTGGTTTTTTCTCATATATTTGAACAGCAACTGACTTACTGCAGAGTACGTATGTTGTAACATTTGCTAATAACCATCCAGAAAAAAGCTTTTCAATTGGNAAAAGGCAGGTAGTTTTAAACCCAAGTATTTTATTGTATTATTCCAAATACAATGACTGGACCAGATATTCACCTGTACTGAAAATAATTTCAGAAACTCTTGCCAAGTCTTTCAGTTCATCGACAATTTTCCCGCAGAGTTCCCTTCACCAACACTATTGGGTGACTGGTACTGTAAAGGTCTGTAACAAACATATTAATATTGACCTGAATGTGGCATGCATGGATGCATCAGAGTAAGCTAGAAGGGTTAAAGGAAAACCATGTGCTAATTACTACAGAACACTGATCTCATTCAAACAACAGGCTGTCCTAAAGATAAGATGACAAAGATGAACTGAATTAGAGCCATAAAATAATCCCAATTCTACCAAAAAAAAAAAAGATAAAACTTGTGGAATTCTGCCTAAGAGGGGAAGAGATCAAGCAAGATACCCAACAACACCAACTCCAGAAGGGTGTACAAGTCGCACCCAGTATCGGTTTGCCATCATCAGTCAAGAAACATAACGCAGATTATAGAGGCAGCGTCCCTTGTCCTCCGTATCACTCACAACGGAGCCTGGCCAGCCCATGCGGGCTTGTCAGCACATGGACAAATGACATCAGAGAGTGAATATGAACTGGAAAAATCAGATTTCTACATATCACCCTGCCCTTCCAAAAGGGTGTGTTCAATTTTATTACGCTAATTTCTACAGTGTCAAAAAAACAGCCAACAGAAAAGGGCTTCCCTCAGGGCAGTACACATCAGTGAGAAGGAAGCAGGTGTGCTGTATGATGACCAGTAATAGACTGGCCCCTCTGAAAGAACCCCCATGGATCCATACAGTAAGATCAGCAGCCGTGGAAGTCCAGGTTTCCACCCCCCCTGCTTTGTGTCAGCACCTTCCAAGCCTGCATTCAACAATTCAACTGAAATGTTTCTTCAGCCTTTGAGAGCCACTAACAATCAGCTGATTCAGAGTTCATGGACACCGGTGGGAGTTGTTAGGCCCTAGCACCTTGTATCTTTATAACAGCGGTTGATTCTCATCTGACAAGACTTGATGACAATGTAAATCTTTGAAGTGGCAACTAAGTTTATGGAGAAAAGGCCAACAAAATTGTATTCCTATTCTAAAACGTCAAGGATTTGCTTGTACTCAGTTCTAATTCAGGCCAGTCTTTTTGGCAAGAAAGTTCCAGCTCCGAATTACCTTGCCCTGCTTGCCTTAACTAGCTAGTTCCAAATTTCAGATAGTGCTTAGGTAACACACTGTAGCCTGAAAGAGAGAGGTTCATAGTGAGATATGGGCCCAGGCAGTAATGTTCAGCTGTACCTGACAAACCGCATAAATACCTGAGAACGGTGATTTACAAAGACTGAATCCCACCGAGGTGTTAAGAGCATGGTAAGACCCAACAGCGGTATTTAAGGATTATAGTCTGCATAGACAGAATCCTGGACCACAAACTTCAAAGGTGTTTTGTTTAACAATGCATCTACACAAGCCAGTTTTAATTAAAAAATACTCCTGTCCTTTTGTCATGCTGTGCTCCCACTCTGCCCCTCTGCCCACAGGGCCCTTCCCAAAGCCACAGCTTTCCCTATCCCAATGCCTTTTCAGGCTGCTCGTCAATCAACAGCACCCACCATCGCCCACCGCAGTCATTACTTATATAAGAGAGCGAGACAGGTACCTGAGAAATTTTTAGTGTAGGTGTTCCAAATTACTGTTAAATGTACAAGTCTCACTTTAACTACAGAACTTTAAATTATCCATAACTGAGCTGACTTTGATTATTATTAAAATATATAACAAGGTCCCAAGTTTACAACATCTGGTAAAACTCACTCCTGTCATCTCACTCCACTGATGTTTCGGACCACTTTTAACAGCTCTTCTGCATTATCACACAGATATAAACAGGTGAAAATAAACATGGAACAAATACCACATTTCACACTTCCACGTTGCTCAGATTCTGTACAGAGAGAACTTTCGGTCCTCAAACACAGAACTGTCAAATCTACAAGAAACTAATTTGCAGATTGTGTCTGAGAGCACAGTTTGTGTGCGAGTGATTCCTTGCTTGCCGTGAACCATCTGCAACTTGTCCATTGTGTTGTGCAGTTACCTAAGTGACAGGTAAAGCAGATACCTTCTGCACCCTAACTGGGATCAACACAACTCGCCTTCTGAACTTCTGTGACACATTTAGTAGACTACATGATGATGCTTAAAATACCTGTATGAGACATGAGTACTCATGTGAGTAAACTTGAGAGGGTCTAACATTAGTAGCAATCAGTCAGGACAAGATACTCGGCCAAATCAAAATCGGCTTTTAAAAAGAAATGGTACCTAGATTTTTTTTTTTTAATTTCTTTATAAAGAAGTCCCACATAACACATTTTAAAGTATAAATCAGTTACCCCAGCTACAAAGCACCAAGACTAATTTTGCTGTCGTGAAACACGATCATACAGAAAAACTGCTCTCTCTCCCCTGAAAAAAAAATGGACTTAAAAAATTACTATGCGTTGGATTCAGGATTCCAGCCGGACACTGGTCCCAGAGCAAATGTGTTTCTTAAAGCCCTCAAAACACAACGCAAAAGCCTTATTCTTGGCTAGCAGAACTAACTCCAAAGGCTTGGGACTTCTGCAAGGCCAGTTACTCATAGTGGAGCAAAGCATCCCGAGCCGACTGTGCCAGTGGTCCCTGCTATCAGATGCAACTCATACACGGCCCTTGTATTGGCCTGACGAGTGCATATCTATACACAGACATGCACATACTTCAGCTTCTGTGTTCATATGGCTTCGGGATCGCACCCGGTAACACAGCCCGAAGTGCGAGACACCACGGAAGCTTTGATTTTCCTCAGGGTAACCCTCAGAGACACCGACCTGTCCTGCATGGAGGTGGCAAAGAAGTCTTGGGGCAGCAATCTGAGAGCAGCTTCACCCAACACAGATCGCTACCTCTCTGTGTAGCTCTGGCTTGGAGAGGGAGCAGTTCTCACAGGGGAAGACGGGCTTTAAAGGGAGCAAAAGGGCCGGTATCCAGGTAGGCCTGAACTTCAGTAAGGCACCAACGCGGCAGACAAGGCCCGAGATGGCAGATAAAGGTGGGCGGCAAGGATGGAGCAGCCATACCCATCTCAGGGCGGAGACGGACCTACCGCCACCCCCAGGAAGGGGCCGGGCGCTGGACAAGGGCCAGCCCGGCGCCCAACCGCCAGCCCTCGCCATCACCTCAGCCCAGGTCGCCTCCCCTCTCCGCTCCGCAAGCTTCGCGCCTGACTACGCCGGTGGCGTAGGGAAACGTAGAGCCGCAGGAGGGCCCAGAGCAGCCCGCCAAATGTACGCAGATTGCGTAGCGGCGGCGGGAAGAGCGGAGCGGGCCGGCCAGGAAGGGGCGGGCGGGCAGCAGCGGAAGGAGCGCGGCGGCGGCGGCTCCGCTGTGAGGCTGGGCCGGCGGCAGGTCGGGGCCGGGCCGGGAGAGGTGGGGAGCGGGGCCGGGAACAGGGGGCTGCGGCTCCGCGGGCTGAGGGAGCGGGTGGGCCCCTCTGCTCGGGCCGTTCCCTGAGGGGAGGGCTGTGGCGGCGTACCGCCGGCGGCTGGCTGCCTCTCCTCAGGGCTTGTCAAAAGCGTTACTTTCTCATAAAAAAAAGGCCTGTATTCTAGCAGAAGGCGTTTCAAACACAAAGGAGGTGCGCTAAAGGTGAACGTCGCAGCCGTGGAGGTGCTGGTCCTCGCAGCTCTCCCAGCTGAGGCGTCTCCTTCATGTTTTTCTCTGCTGGTCGTGTCCCTCTCCACAGCTTTGCCCGTTTCTGCGCTGGCAGCGCGGCTGCTTCGCTGCTGCTCCCGGCATCGGGATCGGCCGAATCCAGCGCGCTCAGTTCTGCAGCTCCTTCAGCTTTTGGCTTTTCCGTCTCCCCATCCCCTCAGTCTCTCATCTCTGTTTTACATTCAGCACGTGTTTCTGCGGCCGTCTGTATCATAGAATTATAGAATGGTTTGGGTTGGAAGGGACCTCAAAGCTCATCTGGTGCCAGCCCTCCTGCCATGAGCAGGGACATCTTCCACCAGCCCAGGTTGCTCAGAGCTCCATCCAACCTGGCCTTGAACCCTGCCAGGGAGGGGGCAGCCACAGCTTCTCTGGGCAACCTGTGCCAGGGCCTCACTGCCCTCATGGTGAAGAATTTCTTCCCAATATCTCATCTAAATCTGCCCTCTTAGTTCACAGCCGTTCCCCCTTGTCCTATCCCTACACACCCTTGTGAGAAGCCCCTCTCCATCCTTCCTGTCGGCCCCTTCAGGCACTGGCAGCTGCTCTAAGGTCACCCCGGAGCCTTCTCTTCTCCAGGCTGAACAGCCCCAACTCCCTCAGCCTGTCCTC
>Ga0065711_1051331_pt1 | contig 10425 bp, 7 predicted proteins | sample Hoacrofraction12_FD_59098 | JGI IMG/M metagenome (GOLD analysis project Ga0065711, IMG submission 59098) | Hoatzin crop microbial communities from Cojedes, Venezuela - Epithelial fraction 12 v2 (version 2) | ecosystem: Host-associated > Birds > Digestive system > Esophagus > Crop | place...
AAAAAAAAAAAAAAAAAAAAAAAAAAAGTGTTTTTCATGTGCAACACAAAAAAACCCCAGAGAACCAAGTTCACAGACTCTTCACACACAGGATTCTCGCTAGCAGCAAGAGGTCTCATGACTGGAATCAACTCTCTCCACGGGCGGTGTCAAGGAGCACCAGCATAAATCCGGCTCTGCCTGGGAGCATTCCTGGAGGGTGCGACATGAACATTATCTTTCTTTTCAGAACGTGGATGCTGAGACCTCAGCAGATTGACTGTCCCTTCACTGCTGTAATTTTTCAAGTTGTGATAAAAGATGCTTAAAATAAAAATAACTATCAAAGTAAAAATCTGATGCATGGTTAAGCTACTGGAACATTGCTGTTTGTTTTGTATCACATTTCCAATCGCAATCTACTATAAATAAGACACCGAACAAACCTCCATAATACCAACTGGTACTGCAAGACAACAGGGCATTTTCCCCCTGCCAAACAGTTATTTTATTGTGCCCTCTCGGGTGTGCAGAGCAGAATAATCTTTGGCTGTAGCTATTAAAAATAAAGTGTACATAGTTCAGTAGTGTGTGTGTGTGTTTAATGAAGAGTTGGGAAGAAAAAAAGTTCCAGTACAAATTGCTTTTGCTGCACATAGACAGTTGTTGGAAATAAAGAATTTTCTGAAGTCACACCGAACTCTCTAGCGCAGCAGAGGAAGGTTGTGGGGGGGAAGTCTTTCTTTCCCCCTTTATGTTGTGTATTCTGGAGATGTCTAGATAGATTCTTCAAGTCTTAAATCCACCCATAAAGCAAACTTCTGTTTGCCATCCCCCCTTCAAAAGGTGAATGACAACACGACACCCAGTGACACGCAGCATCTATCTCTGCCTGACACATGGGAGTTCCCAGCAGACAAGAAAGGCAACTTCACCTGTGAAAACCAGCACCTAGGTTACATCGGGGCTACCACCGTCGAGAATGACTAATATGATACAAAAGTGACTGTTTCACAGTGCTACACGCAACAAAAACAAGCTCACAGGCTTAGGTGCATCAAGTGCAAAGTTTATTACTTAGGTAACTTTATGGTGAATTGCTGCTTTTAGTTTTGGAGATCACAGATACTAACAGATACAACGAAGAGAAAAGAAAATATATTCAAGTCAAGGCTGCCTGCAAGAACTCTCTTGCCATGAAAATGAAGACATCTTAGAGGGATCGCTGTAGCTCCGCTAGTGCTATCAATTCCATTATTAATAATAAACCCTTCAGTGACTCCTGATGTAACAAGAGCACGTTGGTGCAGGAATCCTGACATTTTCATTTTTTAATAGACAAACATTGAATTCCCTGCATTTATCTTCAGCTTAAAGAGTCTTTAAGGCTTTCTTTTCACGCTCTTCCCAGCAAATATAAGGACTATGGCAGTTTTCTTTCTTCACAAGTGAAAATGGAGATTCTCAATACATTACTTCAGTAGATATAAAAAAAAAAAGCTGCAAGGTGCATAAGAAAATTGCTAGTGTACCCTAGCTACACCTGACCTGCCATGTGATTTCTGCAGCAACACTGAGCAGTTTGCTGTCAGATAGATATATCAAGAAATAAATAACTTTCTAAAGGCTTAAAGATTCGAATGTAAACAGCTGCATTTTTTTATGCCACACATTCTAACCCGTGAGCTGTGCCGGGGTGGGCGAGCGGGGCTGGGCGATGCTGCGCTCGGGGTGCCGGGAAGCAGCGGGTCCCCCAGGCCCGGCTCTCTCCAGGGCTGAGCCCCACCAGAGCCCACCCAAGGCCAAGATGAGCCGGGGTGGAGATCTTCAGCCTGGAAACATCACCCATGGAGCACCCAAACTACTGCCAACACCGGTAAGCAAACCACCCGCTGCAGACCTGGGCATCTGCCACACTGCCCGGGGCATCCCAGGCGCCACCCGGGACCCCACAACCGTGTCGGGGTGGAGGGAACCATCTGCTTACACGGATTAAAACATCCTGTAATACTTGTTTCATGAGTTTTATAAGGGGGAAAAATATTGCCTTGGTGGTGCAAGTCATACAACGCGAGCAGGCAGCGTGGGGATTTGAGCATTCCTTGGCTGCAGGCCACGTCCGTGCAACTGATTAAGGTGGCTGCACTTGTGACTGAGTGATAATTGAGAGCCCAATAAATCTCCACACCAGCATTTGCAACTCAGAGGGAAAGCAATTGTTACAGACCCTTCATAACACGTTGCGAGCAAAAGAATTACAACTAATATCAAAATTATCAAGAATCCCCTCAGATCACTCAGACCTTCCTTGCCCAACATTCACTGTTTCAGTGAAATTACCAGGAGTGTAAAATACACAAAAACTACAGCTTCAAGCTTTCAGCTAAATCATCACCAGCACAAACTCAAATCATAATGATTTCTCAAGAGTTTGTCCAGTACTTTCAAGTCTTCTCTCTCCCCTACCCGAGGTCTCATTTATCTGCACGGACAGCATTGCTTTAGCCAAGGTTTACGTGATCTTTTTTCTGCTTGGAAAAATGAAAAAAGAAAAGCAAAGCTGCAGCTGTTCAGGGTTCCTTGGGGAAGGAGGAAGACAGATGTAAGTAGTTACTCTCCAAAGACTCACAATGATCAGCGCCTGAGCAGCATTTTACTCTGTCCCTCATGTGACTGTTTAATTAGGTGTTGATTCACCCAGTCATGAGACACAAGGAAACAAGGCTGCAAGCCCTAACGTCAAAGTAATGCCTGTTCTGCCAGTTTCTGTATTAGCAAAGCACAAAGGGGACATCCAGTTCTGAGAAGCAAAACGCATGTTTCCTTGCCCAGAAGCCAAACCATCAAATCACTTCAACCTTTCCATATGGGAGGAAGAAAAAAAAAAAAAAGACATCTCAACAATTTCAGAGCAAGATGCTTGTGAGCTCCCCAAGCTTTCTCCACCGTAAGAGCCAAGACCAGCTTGAGCACCTGCAGAGCGAGCTCCCCGGCCGAGCTCTGCAAGCCCTGCGAGCAGGGTGTGCCCTTCCATCTGGTAATCCAGGTCCAAGCCGCTTCGGGATATCGTGCTTTCTTCTGGGGTTGGTCGGTTTGTTTGGTTTTGGAAAAAGAATACAAGATATTTTGCTATGGCTTTATTCCTGAATGTTAACAGAATTGCTTAGCTGTCTTATTACCAAAAAGCTTTTCTGTTATGGGGTCTGGTTGCCATAGCAACGGGCTTTTAAAAATATCAAAGACATTTTCAGCACATGGTAAACCAATTTCACAAATGTGTATATTTGTAATAGGAAAAGCTGGCAGACAATTATTTGTACGCACTCAGTTCAACCGAGGTTTGACGCAGGGATAATCCCAAAATGCTGCTCTCAGTCTAAAGCCTTGTATCGTAGAGGACTACAGTGAACTTTACCTTGCTGTGTTGCCAGGTCATTTATCAAGACAGTCACACAGAATTAACAGATGATAACCATTTTTCCAACAAAGGCGACATTTAAGCTCAGTGTGTCACTAAAATGCATTAAATGCCTGACAAATACTACCTTAAATCTTTGATTTGTAACATTTTAAACATCGTGTGTTTGTAGTCTTACCCTCCTTACTTGTGTAGATTTTACTAAAAAAAAAAAAAAATTTGACTCTGCATCAGCAACTTATTTAAAACACATGCCTAATGCTAAGCACATGAGCGGTTTCATTGGGAGCAATGAAACTACTTACATCCTTAAAGTAAAGCACACGGCTTAAGTACAGTGCTGACTCAGTCTTCTTCCCCCCTCAGATTTCACCAAAACCCCATCTCAGTTACACAGGAACAACTGCAAACTAAAGACAGCGGATGATTCTACAAACAAGTATAACAAATTAATATCTATGGAATGAAATCCCAGCCTGGTCTATCTGTACCTGATGCTCATTTATACCGACAGCCCGTGAGCGCTAATGACAGATCCTCCCCGTGAATCAACAACGGTCGGACACCGCTGCGTTTGTCGTTGGCCACCTAAGCGTCCTCCAACACCTCCAACAGCCCAGTGCAAGGCTTGGCCCAATCCTGCAGCCTCCCTGCCCACAGAGCGATTACTGGCTCTGCCCCTGGGAGCCTTTAACCAGCCCCTTAGCTAACCCCCTAAACTACTACCCAGGCAGATCACTGCATTCCAAGCCTACCGCCAGGCTCCGAACCAGAAACAGTTAGCAACACTTTCCTAGATCTGCCAAACAACATAAACGAGGATCTAGGTGGACTGGAGCCATCCTGCAGCTGCTTTTCAGGAGGGGAGACTTTTCTAACTTGGCTCCAACCCGTGGACTGAACATCCCTCCCTTACTGGCTGTACAAGTTGAACAGGCCCCTACTTCATTTGCGGAAGGGATGAGATCTTGATTTGTGTAGATATTGCAAGAGCCCCAAGATTACTGTGAGGAGCCCAGACTGCTCAATTCTCCAAGGCAAGAGAAGTGCTGCTCAGCTGTTTTCCAAATTAAGCATGCAAAGGTGACCTGAAACTATTTCAGGTAGATCTATATAGAGCAGACACTAAAGGCATTGCTTGACTTCACTTTTATGTAACTCATAAGGACATGAGGACAAAGAAAAATCAGATGCCTCAACAAGCCACGTGGCCGTACAACTTCATTTAACATCTGCAAAAAGATAGAGACTGCCAGAATAACGGAACTGCCCGACACCTAACAAACAAACGCACTAAAACCGTGAGGTCCCAAATACCTTGGTTCCCCAAAGCAGCGGAGCACTTCAGCATGCTTTCAGCTGCCCAGCCAGCCAGCGGTCCCTCCGACTGTAAAGCAGCTGCTCACTCTTTAAACCAAGCTTAACAAAGTGCTCCGCTGGGTTTGCAACGGAGTGCTTTGCCCACCGCCGCCGAACTCTGTGCTCGCACATCATCTGCTGTCGCCTCTGGCTTTCAAGGTCTCGCTACATGCTCACTGGCTTGGGTTTCAAAGAATGGTAGGAACGGAAAGTACAGTGTAGGACTGGCCATTGCCCTGCGATGATTAAACAAAATAAGCTTTTCAACACAACCGTCTGTCTGGAGGGATTTGACACTGCAGAACAGCTGAACTGGTCAAGTCTTACTGTAAACTCCACAAGATGGATAGGGGCAAAGCTTTGAGCATCTGCTGAAAACAGCCCCTGTGCGTCCACGTAGCCTTTCTTACTGTGAAAATCTTGGTCTGTGATAAAGAAATTGCAGGTTCGGCTCGGCGTGCCCTCCCTGAGTATCAGCACTGAAACTCACTCCGAACACACACCTTCCTTATCGCAGGACTGAGCTGGAACACACACTCCAAACCAGCTCTGCCTCACAGAATCAACAGAACTTGATAAAACCTACATTGCTCCACTGGGAGAGGTTGTACTTAATCACGAGACAGATACATACATACAGATATATTTAGTGTATGTTCAACAAACCCCTTTCTGCCGGTGATAATAGATTTGATGAGAATGTTGTTCCAGACACTCCCACCCAACACAGCTTGCCAACAGATGTGGCTGGGGCAACTCCTGACTGTCTCCTAGAGGGACTCTCCCAGGGTTGCAGCAGAACGAGCCATTTCCCAACCAGCTCTGCTCAGCTCAGCATCAGCTCCTGCATCTTCTGTAGCTCACGCACCGCAGTCTAACAGGAACCAAAAAAACCCCGTTTATTTTTCTCTCTCATTCCTATGGAGTGGCAGACTCAGCTTTGCTTTCTCATTCAAAAGTGTTTTCCTGCCTCATCTTTTTGCCCCCCTATTCAGTCCGTCCACACGAGCGTCTGTAAGATGTGGCAACTCAAAGAAGCCTGGTGCTGCTGGCATCCTGCTGTGAACCAGTAACAGCACCCCATGAAGCTATTTATTCTGCTGCACCAACAGGAAAGAAAGGCTCACGTGCTGGACAGCAATAGCTGTCAATGCCACCGGGACATTTTGGACTGGGTTGTTTTGCTGGAGATGGTTTTTTTTGAAAGGAGCTGTTGGCAAAGTAATCGCTCACTTGGCTCTTCCTTTCCCTTTCCCCTTCTCATGCTAGCACGTGTCATTGCAAGTGACGCAGCAGTAACCCCAAACAGGATGCACCCTACTGCTTCTGGCAGGAGGAGGAGGGGATGGTACAGCACCCAGGGGGAACCTTCAGAAAGGAGAGGCAGCACTGCAGGTCTCAGACCAGACAAAACTAAGAAGAGAACAGAAAAATGGAAGGGAAAGTGAGCTGGGCTTTAACTCTTTTCTTCCTCTCTGTGTGTGCGTGCTTAGGTGTAAATACCAGTTTCCAAAGCACAGCACCAAACAACAGGGACAGCAATGATGAGGGAGAACACTACGAGGCACGTAGGCATCAAATCCCGGCAGCACCGTCCAGCCCCTTCCAGCTACACTTGCACACGTACCTTTCCGAACACAGAGCGACTCCTAAATGCTACCACTTCATACTCATTACGCTCACTTCACACCCAGCATTTCCAGCCTGACTTCTGGTTTTTGTACTTTGCAGCTGTCACTGTTCGTGTCATACCTGCCTAACACGAGCCCACTGCACCCCTCTCCCCGCCCCGAACCCCCCTCTCCATCAGCAGCCACGCAGGCGCTGCTCTCCAGCTGCCACAAGGACTGCACCGATAGACGCAGGGAACCATCGTGTCTCGTGGGCAAGAAAAACTGAAAGAAAATAAAGGCCGCAGTTTTCAAAAGTTGCTCCATCTCATATCGTAGTGTATATTTATACAGCACCTATTACTAAGATACTATGAAAAAAACCACTAAAATTTTAAACAAGTAAATTAAATCAGTCTTATACCTAAGTGGTATTTTTGCTTATCTGACAAAGAAGTTTGATAAAAATTTCTGTTTATATAAATATATAATTCTGCTACAGTGTCTTAAGTATTCAGTTAAGTTGCTTTGATTATTTTTTTTTTAATGCTCTACTTTTTAAATTATGTCTGTTTTGGAAAAAAAGAGGTCATGAGTTCACGATTAGCATCTCTTGTATGACTAGAAAATACACACAGTTAAGAAACCAACATGCTCATTTTCACAGCTTCTTAGCCCTCCATGCTGTCAGTAGAACAATTTCCTTTTCTACTAAGAAAGTAGAGTAATTTCCAGTTACTCTCAGCAGCTGAAATACGTTGAAGTACTGAAAAAACCCAACCACCTTTTTCTGACTACTGAAGTTACAGAGTTCGGGCTGCCTTTAAATAGAAACACAGTTAGCGCTGTAAGTCTAATTCACTGTCCTAACATTTGATGCATTTCTTTAACTCTGTCTTAGGGGATAATACTGTTATTTTTCCTGTAGGAACAAGAAAATTCTGGCAGACTTCTTCCTTAACAGCTTCTCAGATGTTCAGATAATGTCGTTCAACTAGAACAAGCTTCCGAGGAGGACAGCACGCTCACCCAGTGTCTTGCAGGCTCTGTTCCCTGCACACACAACCACACACAGCTTATCATCTACACCTATTTTTCATTAACACCTGAACTAACATTGTTTTTCTACCAATTTCTGGTATCAAGTTTCATGAAAAGGAGTAAACAAATCATTCAGCCAACTCTCCAAATGGCCAGAACATTTTCTAGGTAGGTCTTCACAGGGCAGGGGGGCAAAAAATACCCGACAAGAATCTCATTCCTGTTTGCTAGTTCGTTTCTCAGCTAACTTCTCACACGTGCTTCCTTCTGACTTACCGTCCTCTTTCATAATTACCCCCAAACATGGCAAGCTAAGTGCTGAGCCTGCAGTCTTTGGAGGCCTGTTTTTCCCTTGGGAGAAAGCCGTGCAAGGAATGCACAAGGCAAGGGAAATGCGGGTATGTAGCAGACAATATGTATTTTAGTACTAGCCAGAAAGCAGAATAATTCAGCAAACAGATTTTGCTATTCTGGTACTCACAACAGTCCAGGACTGGCCTTTCTTGTGGTCACACTGTAGCTGTTCCCTGAGCAAACTATGAAGCCACACATCTACTGTTTTCTTCCAATACGCCCATACTCCGGCTGTCCCCAGGGCTCTTCCGACATACCCACTGGAAAGAGCAACACGACCAGGCGTAGCCAGCTCTGAGCTTCACGGGTACTAACGGGCAGGAGGCACCCAACAGCACGTGCAGGATTGTCACTGAAGTTGCAGAAACTCAGCTCACTCAGACTTCTGTTCTCGCATTCTCCACCACAGTTGACTGAAGTCGCTCAAAAGGTTCAGAAATTACTAAGAGGTGAGCGCAAGACCGAGCGCAGCGCTGCGTGAGCCACCATTTCCATAGGTACTGAGGCTAAAAATCAAAACCAAAGAAAGCACATAGCAAAACAACTGCTCCTACGGGCGATGCTCAAGCAAACAAGATACCTTCTCTCTCTGAAAGCGGAAAACGACACAGGGACTGGGACAAAGATACTGTTCTGGCTTAAATACCTACAATGCCAGGACCTTAAGTCAGGGCTGAAGTGAGCTCAAAGTTTCTTCATTTATCAACTAAAACAGATGGCAAAGAACTGTAATCTGGCTCCTGTTTCTTTCCAGTTATATCACACAAACGGAAGGGGTAGGGGGTTTGCGATACTATTAGAAGTTTTAAGTTTTGTTGACTTTTTGGCTGAATCAAGGGAATGACATTTAAGATGCACACGCAGATCTGGAGGCGTATCAAATACCATGAACGCACAGGGCACAAACGGTACCTATATTGCAGGAAATATGATCATTTCTGTGATGTATTTTACTCATTTTAGGCCAAAATCACTGCTGACGACATTGTGGAAACATCCTGGAGGAACAGAGCAGCATCAGTGGTGTGTGACGGATCCTTTCCACGCTTCAGGACCCCTGCTTTCAGCAGAGGCTGCCTCCCGGGGCCGCACTCGTGCTGCAGCCGGTCGCGGAGCACTGCTGGGTCGCTCACTCGTGCGGGCTGAAGGGGACAGCGGGTGTCTACAGCCCAGCTGCTCGGTACTCGGCGACACTGGCATCACTGCAGAGCCCTTCACCTGTGCAACACGGGGGGTTCTTCCAAGGCCACAGTTGCAAAGACAGGCAATACATAAAAGCTGGAAATACCCAGATTATCACACTGAAAGCATCAGGCAAGACTGTTTAAAACAAAGAGCTTTTACATGTAGTCAAAATGCTGAAGTCCAAAAGTTTAATCGCCTGAAAAGGGCTATGAAATTACTTTTTCAGAAAAGACAGAAAACTTCTGAAGTAAAAACATATTGCAGTCATGGATGCATGCACTGCTAATATTCTATATGCAGTTTGTGTAGTATTTTGAGCTGCAATTCACATGTTTGAACAAGTTTCCCTGCAGTGTATTATGTTCTGATTAATAGTATCTACAGAAGCTATCGGTTTCAGAAAAGCAAAAGGTCATACTTCTTACGCAAATGTGCCGAATTACCTCAATTAAAAGCTTCAGTTGAGCACCAAGCAACAGCACAACGTATTGTTGTAAAAATAAATAAATCCTTTTTGATACAAAGGCTACATAATAACCGTTCACACTTCTACAGAGCAGAACACATTTGCGCAAGTATTTTTAGAAATAAGTGATTAATCCCGCAGAGAGGACGGCCCCTTCTGAATGTAATCTTTATGGTCACATTCCTTAGGCGCAGTAGAATCGCATGTGTATTTTGTACAAATGAGTTTTTTCAACGGATTATTTCCCATATATGAATTCTGTTACTATTCAGTGTAAGGCAGAGTAGCTGGTGCATTAGCAAGTCACTTACAGATGACTAAAATTACTTCCTGTTTTTAATGGGCATAATTTTTTTTTTTTTTACCTCCAGCAGGTATTTTATAGATTTTGGTTCTCTACCTATACCACAAACGCAAAATTTCTGAAGTCCTCAGAGACAAATTCTGCCCTTGGACGATGCTGGAAGCCCAGCACAGCCACACCGTGGATTCGCTGCTGCAACTGAGCTCTGCATTTTTCCTAACGTTACTCACAAACATGTGATCTTGCAGACATTCTGCTCCAGATGTAGCAACAGGAGGGAACACAGCCTCTGAGCATGAAACCACCGTGTGCGTTACTTTCCACTCGTAAAACACGCTTCTAAAGTGGTCACCTCCAGCATTCAGCCAAAATTACAACACAAGTTGCAGGCTCCAAGTCACACTGGACCAGTTTATTCCAGAACAGAAGCCTGAATTCATCCAAGCTGTCACTGTGAGGATACGCTAACTCCGAAGCGTACACACAGCAAAGGACAAAGCCCTTTGAAAACGGAAGGAGGACAATCCATCAGTCAAACAGAGGAGCTGATCATCCCAAGAGAGCAAGGTTTACAACCTGAGACGTGTAAACACACCTTCAGTCACCAGAAAATGAATGAGGGAATGGTTTCAGAAAAGGAGAAGACCTCACAGTGGACCAACAGGTACCTACACCCCCCACTCTGGGCACATCTTCATACCCCTATGAC
>Ga0065711_1051337_pt1 | contig 10424 bp, 6 predicted proteins | sample Hoacrofraction12_FD_59098 | JGI IMG/M metagenome (GOLD analysis project Ga0065711, IMG submission 59098) | Hoatzin crop microbial communities from Cojedes, Venezuela - Epithelial fraction 12 v2 (version 2) | ecosystem: Host-associated > Birds > Digestive system > Esophagus > Crop | place...
GGCCCCCCCCCCCCCGTAAACACTTTTATAGTAGAACTGAAAAATATGGTGTCATAGAATCCAGATGACAAAAATAGATTAATTTTTCATGTAATGCACTGTGGTTAATCGGTGTGCTCACAGCATACTTTATTTAGAATCAGTGCAGAATAACTCGTCTGATTTTTCTCTCTGAAATTAGCCTGTAGTGCTATGCTTCAGACTTCACAGAAGCCTAAAGGTATTTGATTTAATTTATATCTATGAGTTTTTTTCTTTGTTTGTTTATTTTAATCACTGTTGGTTTTCTCTCCCTTTGACTATCCTAAGATTTTCGTTCTGATACATCATTGGTTATTATTGTCTAAACTGTTCTCCACTGAATTCAGGTTCCCTAAAATTTCAAGTACAGCAATTTCATTTGAGAATGAGTATTAGTAAATGAAACTGCTGGATTAAACTATTGCAGAAATAGAAGTGTAGTTACAATTTTTATATAATGTTTGTAATGGCAATTCCAATCATCATGCTAACACTTGAGTATTTTCTGAGAATTTTCAGAATTCAGCAGTTTTAGGTATAATTATTATTTTAAAGATTATGTGAATGTTTTAAAATTTTACAATATAATAATGCATTATTTTTTTTTTTTGTAAACATTAGAAATAGACTCTTTCATAGTGTCTTCAAAGCTAAGCCAAAATATTTCACTGGAATATGTAAAAATATTTGATGTTCAGTCTTCAAAAATTAACATGATTGATGCCTATCACATGAGAAAAAATAGAACAGCATATTCTACAAGTTAAAGTTGACTTATCCATTTGTATTTAGTTACATAGTTATCAGTTTTCTATGTGCATTTACATTAATATTTTTAGACATTGTACAGTTTGACATTTTGGTTCCAACTGTAGACAGGCAACTATGCCTTCAGATGGGTCTGTGCCAGCTAAAAACACAGTCCTAGTTAAGTACATGCAAGTACCACACTAGTATTAGTGATACCCAGAAATAGCTGTGTTAAAATACTTGAACTCCAAAAGATTTCTGTAGCTTGTCTGTTATTAAGCTAGATCCTAGCTTGTCTATATGTAGGAGTACAAAGCTGAACAGCCTACATATCCGAAGGGTTAACAGCTGCCTCCATTAGAGCAGTGTGGTCTGGTACAGAGCTGCAGCTCCTAGCAATTTAGGAGCACAGGATACAGGTGAAATAGGAGTCTCTGGGTCATGGAACCAGGGCCTCACACCATAGTGGTTTTCATGGACGATGACATCATGCGATACCTTTTATAAACTGTCTAAGTCCCAGCTCAAAATTGTTTGTTTGCTTGATGCTTACACTATCAGAATGCTTCACCAGACTGTCACTCCTCCAAAGTAAGAAAATGTGTAATTTAAAATTTAATCTATCACCAGTGAGTCACAGCTTTGTCTTAAATTCTAGGTTGGCATGTCTAGCGTTGAGAAGTTGGTTCACCTCTTTCCGAAGAAACACAGTGGAGGCTCCCTGTGCAGATGGATGAAAACCTCAGTCTTGCTAAAGCAGATCGAACACAAAAACTTCTGGTCCCTGCCAAATACTCTCTAATCCAGCTATTGAATCGTACTTTGCACGAAATGAATCAGATCTTTGATGGCAAATAAAAGCCTGGTCTGCATTGGTGTGATTGACGATCTTTTGAAACACCAGAGGTATGTTTAATTCTTTTGCATACCAAACTCTTAATATGAGACAGCATTTTAGGTACCTTACTGTTTCAGATTTCAAAGACCATAGAGGGTGTGGCTGCCTTGCAGAAAGGAGATTTAGAAAAGAAAAAGTTAAGATTTCATTTTTTTTTTCCTTTTTTACTCCATACATTATATTTGCAAGTTCCACTCAAGCAGGTCATAAAATTGTAGGAGCTCTTTTTAGCCACAGTGTATTACTTCTTGTAGGCTTTTTCATCTCCCTCTGCCTCTATTTAATCTACTCCTTCTGATACAGGTGAACCTGTATTTGTGGTGTCAGTATTGGGGACCCAGTATTGCCAATTTTTTTGTACTCTACATGCAGAGAGTAGTGTCCTGCAAGCAGAAGATGTGCTTGAGAATACTTCAGCACTGGCAGTCAAAGGTTTCACCAACATTGCTTCACTAAGGATGGAAAATTCAGTGGTCGCTGACTTGTGGGGTTCCCAAAAGACCATTTTATTCTTAGTCTAGGGTATGAGGGCTCTTGATTTTAAACAACCGTGCCACGTAGTTAGAGTAAGAGATGATTTAAGAGCAGTATTTACTTATCTGGATTCCTTGGATTTCTCTGCTGCTGTTTATAATGGGATAATCTGGTGCTCAAAAAAAAAGTGAAAAAGCCTTTTGCAGAAAGCAGTAGAAAGTCATTTTATGATCCTTTTTACTGATTACTTTTGCTTGATGCTAGGAAACAATCATTTTAAGTGTATTACTGCCAAAGAATAACTTAATTTGATAAGAAAACAAATTCTGCTTTCCCATTTATTGGTGAATCAAGCAAGGTAATTGGATTTATTACTTCTGAATCTATGAGTAACCCTGTTTCCAGATCACACGTGTTTCCTCCTCTGCTTTTATGTTCATCAGGAGATGACACTTATTTATCTCCCCTTTTTCTATCAGAAATTCACTTTTTTGAATCAGGACAGCAATGGTCTTATGCACTGCTTCTGAGCTCAAAATAGAGGTAATTTATACTTACGTAATGTACATCCTTGCTGGAGAAAAATGAGCTTCAGTCATTCTGAGTAGCTAAAAATACAAGTTAATTAAAAACATATCTTGCATTAGTATCTACAATATGCACGGTAGCAGTGAAATAGATATAACAACGTTATGACGTTGCATCATCACAGAGACCTGGAAGCAGAGAGGCCCCTGGAACATACATCCCAGCCTGGTATGTAGAAGATACCCTTGATGGGCATGTACAGCTACTCTGGGGAGGGGCTGTGCCAAGTGTTATTGATTATTCTCCTCCCTCTGCTTTTTAGCTTGATACCCCAAATCCACCATGCTGAATCTTTAGAAGATTATAGGTGATTTAAGACATAAGAAAATCACAGAAGATCTTTCAGCCAGCTGAATTAGTAAAATATTCATTTTTAGCAGTAATTAGTCTTGTAGCAGTTTATACTCCTAGAGCATCTTTCACTTGGAAATCTCGTATCAGTTCACAAACATTAGGTAAAGGTCTTAGGCTCTGTACTTAAATATTGAATTTGTTTTACAGGGCTGGTCTGCATCTACAAAGGTCTACCAGTATAGCTATACCCACTCATACCGACAAATTTCTGAAGTGGAAATGTGGCTTACATTAGGAAAACAGTTTCTTTTCTGGCACAGGGTAAAGTCTGAGGAACTGTATCTGCATATTCTGGTTTAAAGTGTGATTTCTTCTTATATCTCTGTTCAGCTCAGTAATGCTAGCAAAACTTTTAAGAGCAGATAAAATCATGAACTGAAAGTGCTAAAGAAGCTCATTCAAACTTGGATTATTTTCTTACTCAAATGGCAATCAATCCTTGTGCTCAAAATACATTATTTTATTGGTGGGATTCATTGATCAGCATATGCTCTTGGTCTCAAAGATGTAAATCTGTTGCATACTCCAGCTTCACCACCTTCACTCTCTGTATCAGTGTTATCCTCTTGCCTGATAAAGCATTGCTCAGAAATGGACTTCTAGAGCTTCAAGAACACATCTGTAGAGCTTGAATTGAGTAGCCAACTTCTCTTGTTTGGAACTGTAACAAAATTACATCAGATGAAAATCACAGAGTTTTTCTAGCTATCATGGTTCTACCACAGATCTGATATAATATTCACACATTTTTGTGAGTCTGCCTATGTCAGCCATGTTCTTTAATGGTGGTCAGCAGTGAATGACAGTGATTCACTCGGGAGTTTCCAGGGTTTCCAGGCTGCCAAGCCCCATTGTGGTTTACAGTTGAAAAATTTCAGTCCAACTTTTTCAATTGCAGATGCCATTTGAAGCCAGTGCTGCACTTTCCTAATTTTTTTTTCAGCGAGGAACAGAATGTGGTGTTTGAACTGAAATTACATGCTGGGATAGAGTAGGAGGGGGAAGAAGGAGGGACATGTTATTTGTTATGAAAAGCATGCTATGGGTTTTGCGGTGCTGTGGGAAAGTTTGCTCCTGCTGAATCTGCCCAGTTCCAAATGCCACATCCTCATTGCCCAGATTCCCACCATGTTTTCCTCTGTCCCTCCTTCCACGTAGTGACAGAAAAAGCCAGATCTTGTGGATTAATCTAATATACTCTTTTCTCCTCAGTCTCTTCTGTCTCTCCCCATTTCTCCCAGAAAGGGAGGGACTATTTCTGGCCATTACAGGGCATGCTGGGGCTTTCCTACATCACTTCCAACACATTCCTCGCCTCCGTTCACCTAGGAAGAATCTGCTGCGTTTGATTTCTGTCTGTCTCAGGTCACTTATCACACAGCTATGTGCCAGGTCACTGCCAGTGAGTTGTCTTGCATGGCAGAGCTTTGTTATACAGGCTGTCAGGTCAAGTTTCACATGTTCAAAAGGAGTCAGTGTAAAGACAAAGAGAAACAGCATATGTTTCAGTGCCAGTAATGCATAAACTACCACATCAACTACACAGCACGAATATTTTATCCAGCTGTGTTTATATATTATTTTCATTAATTATGGGTGTTCCTAACACTTGACACAAACAAGGACTTTTTTTTTCCTGTTAGGTTGCCTTTTTATTAATCCATTGTTCTTCCAAAGAATAATACACACTCCCCCCCCCCCTTAACTGGCCAGTGATACATCACTTTTTTAATAAATATCAGAATGGAGCCCTGCAAACTACTGCTTTTTGGATCATCGCTTATGAAAGAAGATACCTTCTTCTTCTTTCCACCATTAATTAAAATAAAATTGCTTATAATCCATCCTTTAAAGCCCTGTGGTCAAATTTATTCCAGGCATCACAGTGCAGGAGAGAACATAATTGCACCATGGATGAACTTAGTCTCAGGAGTTTAGCTGTGCTTTGAAAGCTTCTTCAAGTATGTGCTGTATTTAATTTATAATTTTTTCTTTTGTTTTGCTTTTTTAATACCAAGGCTGTTTGGGGGCTGTATTAGTAACATGAACCTCGTAACTGTGACTGCAGCAGAACCCTAATAAAGCTAATGGCATTTCAGCCTTTGTCAAAGATTACACACAGTGTATAACCAGCAAAAAATTGTTATTTTTCAGAGATATGCATTTTGAGAGATCGGAAGTACTCGTGCACTTATTGACTACAGGGAAGCTGTTTGAATTCAGACAAATGCATTTCACACAATTCATTTCAGGGCTGATTCATTTTATCTGCATGTCTCCTGTGCCAAGTGGGAACATTAAGCCTCTTTAAAAAATGATGGGGAATAATAAATGCTCCAGGCATTTGTTTTGCTGAAATGAAGTAATGGCAGAGAAGCATATGGTAAAATATATTTTTAATTACTTTTCAACAATGTTAAATGTTTTTTCCTCGTTTTCATATTTAATGTTCTTGATCAAGCTTGCTAAATAGGCAGTTCTTATGGAACACACCACTTTGTGCAAAAACACATGACTAATTTTATGGGCAATATTATATATCCCTGTGTATCAGCAACGTATTAGCTGTAGAACTTTGTTTATAATGCTTTGTGCCGTCCAAGGAAGCTGGGGTTGGGGGGAGCTGTTTTGTTCCTGTTTTATTTTTTCCACTGATCCCACAGCTCTCAACATCTTTGGTTTTGTTTTCTTACATTTTTGTTTGTGCATGTAAAGCAGGAAATAATGCCGCTTTTCTGGTAGACTAAACAAAACAAAATCCACCTGGGACAGAGAGGAGACACTAGCCTCCCTTTTAACAACTTTACTTCTAAATCACCCTTCCCTACCCTGCCTTCATCTCCTTCCCTGTAGCACAAACTCCACACTAAAGCGAAGCGAACACGAAGGACCCCTGTTCCCACCCCTACTGAAGAGACAAAAGCTGCTAGTGCCTAAAGGCTGAAGCTGAGCTGAACGTATTGTGGCTACAGAAGTTAGCTAGGCTGCAGATATACCTGCGCAAGGGAAATCTGAGCTTGCACAAAGCCAGCAAATAACAACTAAAAAGTAACTTACATCACAGGAGGATGGCAGGGGGATATCAAGGTACAATTATCACCACTCGTCTGCACCTATATATCATATTGTTGGGATGTGCATAAGTTTTCTTCAATACAAATTGTTAAAAAAAGTAAAAAAAATGGTAATCTGCTGTCAACACTTACAGCAGGTGACCACACTCTCCCCTCACTTGTTAAAGAGCTTGCACAAATTCTTCTTTTTCTGCAGACATCACGGTCATCACCAGTGTGAGCAGAAGCATGCCTCTTGTAGCATGCCCTGGGGATCAACAGACCCAGGCTATTTCAGACCAGTGAGTCTTTTCCAGAGCTGAGAGCTCCTCACAGAGACTGCTCTGCAACCATCACCTTTATTTTTAGCCTGAGTGGCTTTTCTTCTTGGAGTCGTGGCAGTATAGCAGAAAGGAGATGGGATAGCTCTCTTGTGTGTCCAGCGCTTCCTTTCTCACTGCCAGTGATTCAAAGGATTAAAACAGCAGGATATAAAGCAACAGATGGGGATTTCATTCATTCCCTGTGCTTTGGAAACAGCTTCTAAGAAATATATCCATTGTTATTATTGTGACCTCCAGGACGGTGAATGCAGATTTCAGTCTGAGGTGCGAGGGGGATGTCTTTGGGTCTGGGGAAGTGGGCACGACAGTGGGGAGAAATGCTCCAGTGATATTTTATCCACGATATTCAAGCAAAAAGCCAGTTAGTGGCAAAGATCAGTGCATCGAAGACATACAAGACGTCCTGTTTTTCTCCATCTCTCTAATTCTCCAGGGGATCCAGCACAGGGAAGCAGAAGCCGGAGGGGTGGGCAATGGAAGAGGTGAACCCCAAGTATGGCTCCTGTGGTGAAGTGCTGTCCTCTCAGGCCTGCCCCTGGTAGTGGGAAAAAGCTCGACAAACAAACAATAAAGAGGAGCAAAATATGCTTGTGGGAGAAGGAAGGCCATGGCAATTAGTGGCCTGGCTCACCCTCTGCTTGAAATAGCGGAGGAGGAACTGACTGGTTCTGAGACCACTTCTACAAGGTTTGGGGCACACTCCAAGAAGACCTTATTGCAGCCTTTCAACACCTAAAAGGGGCTTATAAGAAAGATGGGGACAGACTTTTTAGCAGCGTCTGTTGTGGTAGGGCAAGGGGTAAAGGTTTTAAACTAAAAGAAGGTAGATTTAGACTAGATATAAGGAAGGAATTGTTTACTATTGCCCAGAAAGGTGGTAGATCCCTGGAAACATTCAAGGTCAGGTTGGACGAGGCTCTGAGCAACCTCATCTGGTTGAAGATGTCCCTGCTTACTGCAGGGGGTTTGAACCAGATGGTCTTTAAAGGTGCCTTCCAACCCAAACTATTGTATGATTCTATAACTTTTGGCAGAAGAGGGAAATGTAACCTTTCCACGCCTGATCAATGGGGCAGCCCTGTGTGAGTGGTGTGTGGAGAGGGAGTAGAGGATTGTCTTCAGCTCCCTCTCTCCCCATGTTGCTTGTCGGAGGGATCCCAGAGCAGACCCAGGACTGTAATTGAAGGGCAAGGCATGAAGGACAGAGCCTCCAGTGATTGCCTCATTCTTGTTTTAACAGACACCAAAGGGAAAAGATTAGTCCTGAGGAAGAGGCTTTTGCTTCTGGGGTTCATAACCCGGGAGTGCTGTGGAGCTTCCAGAACCCAGGTGTGATAGGTGATGTTAGCTTTTCCAGAGTCTTTGCTTTTAATCTCCACACATGAAGAATCGGATCAGTTGTGCATGGCCAGAGACAGCAGTTCCCCTTGCACTGTAGCTTTGTGTGCTGGAGATAACACTTTCTATAAATCAAGACAGGCTGTAAAAAGTGACAAAAACTGTGAAGTTCAGCTTGCCAGGAAACTGTTATCGTGTATGTGGTTTTTTTTTAGGAAAAAACCATTTAATATCCACATCCATTTTGTCAATCTTTCAAAACCTCTGACAGAGATGTGAACGTTGCTCAGGAGCTATAACGTGTCGTGATGATAATTTGTTATTTTTGAAGAGGGTGATGTCTAAGTCATTTTTGATGATTACATTTCCTTGGTCTATATTTATTCAAAAGGCAGTTTTCAAACCTGAGAATTGTTTCCAAACAGTATGCATAAATGATTAGTACTGCTTTCAGTTGTGCAGTTTGATCCCTATTCCCTTTAGATGTTAGTCTAGATGTGAAGACAACGCCCTACCTGGTGCAGAAGGAATAGATCTTAACCGCTGCAGCAGCTGAAAGAGTTGGAATGATTTAAAGATAAAACCAGCCACGTCCTGTAGAATCAGTCAGAGCTCTGGGTTATTAAATCCACCGTACATATTGCATGTGCTAAGGACGTGGTGTTTACTAGCAGAATGCTGTGTAAGCGACTAGTAAATACCATGGCTTCAAACACAGATTTCCTGTTTTGAGCTTCGTTCTGTTGCCTACACACAACTTGGTCCCACTTTGCGGCTGCTATGCCACAAACCCTAAATTATCTTCTGATTTTTCAAATTCAAAAGAAACTCCATCTATTTAATTTCTTAATGCCTCTCTGAAGAATCATGGTGTTTTACACTAGGCTCACCAGAATGAACACTTATCCCAGACATCTGCCTTTGAAACGAAGGTTCTTCATCATGCCAGTAAGGAAAATATTTTGTGAGTGCTTCAATTTCCTTTCCAGCGATGTGACAAGGAACATTTGAGTTTGGATAAAATAGGTGTATATATCTTCTTTCTTGTCATTTTTTGTTTTAATACTCTATCATTAGTGTCCTTCACCATTTGAAACCCAGGAAGGAACAACTTTTCTTGAAAAAAGACCTTTAGACTATCTTTATCTACTTCAAATAATAGGCAACCACCTAATGAAATGTCAAAACCAAAGAATTTTTGTGTGTTGATAGCACATATTATGTGCTGAAGTCTGTACAACTCCCATACACTCTGATACATTCTAGACTTCTATTTATTTGGGAAAAAAGTATGGAACAGTTGTTGCACAGATTAGGACATGTTCCAAAAGAAGTGTATATGAGTAGAGGGATTGATTTTTAAGGGTGCAACAATAAGGTCCACTGGAAATGAGCACAAACTAGTTTTATCTTTGTCAGCCCCAGCAGCAGTGTGGTCTGATAGCTGACAGACCACGAAACCAGTCTTTGCTGGTTTTTGACCAGAGTCTTCCCCTCTGCAGATCCTGTTCTTGGAGCTGTTCTTTCTCCTCCCCCATCTGATTTGACACGTTTCCAAATTAAATCTGCTTTCTATCCCTTGGTTCTTGAATCACCTCCCTTTTCTTTCTACCTCTTTTGGTATTTAAGGCTGCAAAGCATACAAGACAGGCTTAATGCAAACCAAACCCAAACTGTCTCTGTGTAATGTGGGCATGTGTAATTGGGAGCAATGGGAGAGTTTCTTTGGTTACTGCTGGGACATTAATACAAGACGCAAACATCATTTAAACAGATGTTCTTCTGAAATGCAGAAAAGGAGCTGGATTGTGTCCCCCCTTTCAGTGACAATGTGTCTCAAAGTACACCTGGTGCCTCACTCCTTGTGCATGCCAAATTGTGGCTGCAAAGCTGGAGGGAGGAACCACATCCTGCAATTTTACCACAGGGGAGTAAAGAACTAATGTCTCAAATCAGAGAAGTACTGACGGTCAATGCAGCACCGTTATATATGGACATGGGGGATGGCACAGCTAGGATCATGCATACCGTATCAGGTGGCACTAAAGTGTTTATCTGGGGTGAAAGTGAGGGTGGAGGGAGCCGTTGACATCACATCTTTAGTCACCCGGTAAATACATTCCTAGTCTGTCAGCCTGCTCCTTCCTTTAAAGAAACTGAAAATGTACTTCGGAGGTCCACTGTTCATCTGTTTAAAATTATTTGTAAATGCTTCGCTGAATTTGGTCTTTCATCAGAAGTGGGATGAAAGAAGCAATGAGCTGGAGCTGTGAGACAGACCAGATAGAGTCTGTATAACATGTACCCCCTTAGCAATAGTTACTGTCTTCTTCTGAAAGCAGCAACAGAATATGAGCTGTAATCTTCATGTTCTTAGATTGTCAGTTTGGCTCTAACTAAACTACTGTTCAAGGCCAGTTTGTACAAGGGGTGGGAGTGCTAAAAAAATAATTGACACTAGCTGCTTTCATCTAGTAGTTTCCAGTTAATTATTTTCTTTTTAATTCCTTCTAATGTTTGTCAGCAATTTTCCCATTAATATTTTTGTATTTTTTTTTTTTTTTTTTAATTTTGCTTTGTTCTGGAAAATTTGCTTGCTAAAGA
>Ga0065711_1051338_pt1 | contig 10424 bp, 7 predicted proteins | sample Hoacrofraction12_FD_59098 | JGI IMG/M metagenome (GOLD analysis project Ga0065711, IMG submission 59098) | Hoatzin crop microbial communities from Cojedes, Venezuela - Epithelial fraction 12 v2 (version 2) | ecosystem: Host-associated > Birds > Digestive system > Esophagus > Crop | place...
GGGGGGGGGGGTAGCTTGGGGAAAAGAAAGAGAAAAAAGAAAATCCTTTCCTCTGACTTCAGGTGTGTCTGTTCTGCAGGCAGCAGCATAGCACAGAGGTGTAACACCAGCTTGCGCCAGCAGCCCTACCACAGGCTTATGTACCTTGCTGGGATGTTGCATCAATTCGGCTATATGAAGCTTCACACTTCCACGGCTAGACTACTTTGTTACTGTGTTAATATGCTTCTTTCCTATTTTCTGTAGATACGCTGTGTCAACAGGGCACAATGAATGCAACGGTTTGGGGAGTTTGTGTTTGCTGTGGTAAAAGGTAGCCCAAACAGTAGGTGTATGGTAAGAGTATCAAGTTCTCATGTTTTGTGGCAGTTGGGAGTGTCTGGTGTTGCTCAACAGTTAATTACTGTTGCTATCATCTCCTACACTGTTCTGTAACACCTCAGGAAATCAGCTGATGATGATTCTCATGCTAACAAACAAGAAAAAGATGTTTTGGGACTTTATAAAATAGTAGAATTGAAGGAAGCTCTTTCCTTTTGCCCACCACTAGTTCTTCCAGGTAGAGTATATGGCCTGGAATACATACTTTTGTACCTGAATCATGCATTATGACCTGTGTGAGATGAAGCTAAGCATCTGAAGTACCCAGATGGTCTGATGCTGTTCTATGGTTTCACTGCCACTAGTGCAACAGGAGCCTCATATGGAACAGTTCTTCTGCACGTCTTCTGTGGGTAATGGTCACATTTGGTGCTTACTTGGAGTGTATTGTACTTTCTCAAAGCAGCACGTGAATTGTTTCCCAAGGAAAAAAAATGCATCTCCAGAGTTGCATGGAACTTTGCCATCTGAATGCTATTCATCATTGTTTATAAAGAAAGTTTCCAGAACATTTAATTGTTTTGCAGACAGCTAATGTACCCGAGGGCCTAAATGAATGTTTGAAACAGCTGCTTCATCCTGTTCTGCCACTATGGATAACTACTACAGTTTAGGTTGACTAATGAAGTATATCAAAGTAATTTAAATGACACTTAGTGAAAGGCTACTATATTAAATGTAGTTACCCGTGAGACATGCAGAACTCTGGCGTATAAGAATTATATTGCTGCTTAGCAAAATTCCTCTGTGTTGGATTATAGGTTTCAGTTCTTCAGGAGGCTTGCTCTGTGTGCCCTAAACATGAGTAAGGTCTCACTGGTACATCTTGTCTTAGCAGGAAGGCTTATTATATATTCCAGTGGCCTTGAAAACTGTGCCAGCAATGTTTTTTTTCCTGCCAGAGAGAGGAGAAATAATGCAAGTCAAAGGGTGGAAACTGGTTCAGTAGTTCACAAGACTGCTCAAGCATTAAGCTTGACAGGCACAAGAAAAAGGAAGCAAAGGAAGCAAAGGAGCTTTCTAGTTTACAGAAAGGAAGGTAGAGCCCTGCTCGTGCCCCAAGGAACAAAAGGTGTTCATGTTCGACAGCCCTCCATGGTGCAGTGTTGCATCGCCAAGGCCAGGGCTCACTTCTGTGGCGGCCTGGTCTCCTGAACCCTGAGGTGAAGGTCCTGCTCCATGTGGGCCAGTGTGCGGGAGCTGTGAAAGCAATGGTGTTCACACTGCTCCATCTCCCCTCTACCTCCATTGCTTTACCTAGGGCCAGGTAAACACAAATCTTCCATGGTCCCCAGCTTCTGCCTCCTCTCTGTCTCTCCCTAGCAGGCTGTTCATAATCATCACAGTTAATTTGCATCTCCTTTCTTTGCTGCACACAGACATGCCCACACACAGCTCTCCACGACAGGCCTTAATCCTGGCCTGTCTCTACACTGAGATCCTCAGCCTTTTACCCATTCAATATTATGCAGCAAGCTCTTCTGCTTAAAACTGGTAGTTCTGTTTGCTTTTGGAATATCACCCACCCTCTCTAGGCAGTCCTTTGGCCTGCCCTCTCCTTTCTTCTCCATTTCCATTTGGCTGACATGGCTACATGCTCCAGTGCATACAGCCGTTTGCCAGTTTAGATAGTGTTTTGAGCAGAAGACCATGAGAGCTTTGATCTGAAAGCCACTTGGCTATGTTAGAGCAGAGCTGTACCCACAGAACAAGGTAAACGGGAGGGAGGTTTCATTAACATTGTCGTAACCCTTTGTTAACATATACATGCAGTTTCTGGAATAACATTAGCTCCTTGTTAACTCTCTTGGACCCAGTACAGTATTTCTCTGTGAAGAAGAAGCTCATTAGTTCCCACACTTGCATTGTTCATTAAATTCAGTATAAAAGAGTTGTCTTGAAAACCTGTCATTTAAATAGTATTTTCACTTTATAATTGACCTATCTTTGTCATTATTTTCCCCAATCACCCACAGCTTCTTAAAATCTTACAGTCATTAACAGAAGTGATCATATAAATGTTCAAGGTCTGTTTTATCTGAAAATAGTTAAATAGAAGTATAACTGAAATATTGCAGAAATCTTTGAAAATCAGCAGCACTAACTGCAATATTAAAGTATTTCTCAGTTTTATAACTTTGTGCAATATATAACAGCTGCCAGGTTTGTTGTTTATCCTCATTTGTAGATGCTATTTCTCCACGATGTTTCTTTACCCAAATTCACATTTGTCCTTTTGCCCCATCACTTCTTCAATGCCATTTCGCTAGTCCAAACTGAATTACTTATCTTCTCTTAAAATGTTCTCACTGCTTTTTCTCCTGTCACCATACCTAAGACCAGCAGCCTCCATGATACAGAGCTGCAAGATCTGCTCCATCCAGCATTGAGATTTTACCACTTTCACCTGTATAACTATTCAGAAAATCTGGCCTAACCTTTTTTTTTGTGCCCAAAGTCAACTAACTTTCATTCCCTGACCTCCCATTTTGGTGGCTTCCTTTTCACTTACTTCCACATTTCCAATCTGCCACCTATTTAATGAAAGGTACCTCAAATTTTAATTGCTCCTTTGATAAGATCTAGCCATTTTCTTTTTACCTTTGCCTTTTTACCTTCTTTTTACCTTATTCTCCCACCATATCACCTCCTCTTTTAATCACTTTTCTTTCTTATCAATGCTTTTCGTAATTCTTACCTCACCTGCCTGCATAAGGTTCGTTCATTTACTCTTCCAGCAACTGCCTCCACCCTTTTCACTTTTTCCACCTTACTCCAAGCTGGTCTACCCAGGTTGTAACTTTTCACTCTTATCAGATTTCAGGACTCACTTCTGTCACTATGTCTTTAGAAAATAAGTCAGACATTTCTTTATCGTTACCTCTTAAATATTCATGAGATGTTTCTGCATTGTACTTAGAGCTGCATCCCATGCTGTCCCATTGTTGCGGGTGTCCCAAGCCATCATTAACCCAGAAAATGGACAACTGACCAAGCAAACATTGGACTTTGCTTCTTTTCCATTATCATGTCATCCACTCCTTTTCTGTTCTACTGTCCTAAAGCTTTAACCCCTTCATTGTATCAGGGCTCACATCACTCAGTAATATAACACAGGTATATTAAACATATGAATGGTTTAATATGGGAGGTAAACCTTCATTTAACATTAGCAGAAAAACAAAACAGTGTTTTATTACATCCATGGGTGTATTCTAAATTACTACAGGATAATTAACCAAGAAATACAGGGAATATCTAAGATACATAGCTTACAGTTCCTTGACAAATATGCTTATCTTTGTTAAAAGCTGTTGTCAAAACCACTTTGAGGAAATTAACAGTTCTACCAAATCTTATAAAATCTGAGCTTATGCTGCACATAGCAGAGATTTCCTTAATTGGGCTCTGCAGAAATCTGCAAGTAAGTAGATATTCTGCATTATTCCAAATCCACCTAATGTTATCCCCCTCCGAGCTATCACCTATTCAAGAAGATAAAGGTGTTACCAGAGATGACAAAGTCAGGGACAGTCAGCAAAAAAGAGCCCTGTCTGTGTCTTCACCATCTCTGGCTGCCTGGGCTGCACCGCAGCAGCCACCAGAGTCAGCAGCATTTAGGAACGTCAGGGCAGTTAAGTTAAAGACAGGCCAAACAGGCACAGGGACATCCCTGGCGATTAAGTGATTAAGGCTTTGCCTCACGTCTCCTCAGGTCACGAGAAGGAAAGATCAGGTGCAGAACTGAATTGCTTCTTTACTTTCCATACATGAAAATCCTGCAATATCTCGGCAGAGTCTTAAAAACAAATCCAGCGTAATGGAACGAGTTTATAGGGAAACTCCCTAGCTTTGTCTACTTGAGTTATTTCTCTCCTGTTTTTCTGTCTCATCCATCTCCCTTTTATATTACTTAGAACATTCTTGTCCTCCTCACTTTTCTTTGTAGCCTGTTTGGAAAAATAAGGTATTTTCCTAGGAACTCTAATCTAAAAGCCTTTTAACTGTTAAAGGTTAACCATTACAGCATCTGTGCAAAAGCACACTTTTCCCTGACACTTGACTCCAGCCTGCCGCGTTCTGAAACTCAGCTATTAGTAATGCTTTAATATCTTGTTCATGCTGACTGAGTTGGTAGGAAGACAAGCTCAGATCCTACATGGAAAACAGACAAAAGCAGGTTAATAACATATGCCTGAGTGGGGAGCCACAAACGCTTCTAACTGTGAGCAAGCAAGTGTAAGAACCTGTCTTTCAGTGGCACTATTCTCTGGTGATTTTGATTCTGATGAACCTTTCTAGTGAGTTTGCTGAGAGTGGCTTGGGTGCTTTCAGGGGGGAAGAGATGTTCCTGTGCACAGAGGAAAAAGGATGAATGCAGCAAATTAGGCCCAGGTGGGGCACATCAAACAAAAAAAAAAAGGCTTTTTAGAGAGGATGATGTGCACGTGTAACTGGAAAAGCAAAACTCTGAAATAACTATTTCAGAGCACACGATATGCTTCAGATGAGAAAACTCAATGCTATGGCACTGGTAGGAGTTTTCCAAAAGGTATCTACACTCGTGCTGAATTTTGGGGTCAAACATGGTTTAAACACTTAAAACTTTACAACTTTACCTGGATTTTCCTAGAAGATTTACAGATATTTGACCTTTCCTGTATACAGGGTAATCAAAAGCAGCTTCCAGTGTCAGTGAGAGGTTTCCTGCACAGCATTTTGCTTATCCTTTTTTCAGTGACATTGACATATTTGTTTCTACCTCACCACAAAGTCATGGTAGAAGCCATTTCACCATTTAGACTGATTTAACTAAGCTCCTTTTAAAGAAAGAGTAGAAGACAGTCTAGACTGTGAAATTTCTTTGTTTTTAGGAATTTCAGTAAAATTTCAAATGGCTTTTCAATTCTACCTTAAAAATAGAAGTCATTAGTTTTATTTTAAGTTTGTTTGTGATGTGGAAGATTCTAGATCCTCTAGCAGAATCAATGACCAAACACGCTAGTACAAGAACTAACCCAACTGGCAAGGAAAAAGAGTGGGAGAAAGAGAATGATGCTGGTTTTTCTCAATTATTTATTTTTAATTGGGTTTTTGTTGTTGTTGTTATTACATTAACTAATAGTATGTAGGATGACTTCAGTATTCTCTGTAATCTGCAGAATCTTAGAGCAGAACGATTAGGTGGCATGTCCTGACAAAGAGCACTAACTCCTGTATGACTTCGTATATGAAAATACTGCCACCAGAAGAAACAAAGATGCTTGGAGATAACTTATTTTTCCTCATCTTCAGTACACAACAAAGAGACAAGCTGCCTTAAAAATGGTAAGAAAATAGTAAGCAATAGTAAGTGTCACAATGACATTATCTCTACCAAGAGATTTCAGCTGCATTCATAAGCTTGAGCTCGTGTAGCCTTTGAGATTTTTTATGTATGTAGAACTCATTAAAAACAATAAAGACCAAGATCAAACCAAGAGCAGCCTAGAAGACAAGAGCCTGAAATGTCTCTGGAAACACTGATGTGTTTAAAATTTCCATTCTGTCCTCTTACTGCATCTCTCAATAGAAAAGGTGAGCACAATAAATATAATAATGGTTTACCTCAACCATGGTAAGTCTCTGTACAGGACAACAGTTGTCAGGAAGGAAAAAGGCTGGGGAGAAAGCCTTGGAGTATTCTTTAGAAATACTTGAGGAGCTGTGTTAGAATCACAGAAAAAGACCAGTAGCCTTAGTCAATAGCTTTCTGCTATCCAGTGATTAAGCTTTGAAGAGAAACTATTGGCAAGGTCTTGCAAACTTCACTGAAGACTTAGTCCTGAACATTTCTCCTGCTGAAGAACATCAGGCTATGTATTATTCCATAGCAACGTGCTGTAGGTGAATGCAGAAGTAACAATTCATTGAACAGCAACCAAGGAAGCGTAAGCTTTTTTTTGAAACGCTGGAATTTTAAAGTAAGATTCAGCACATTGCAGATAGTTCCATTAATCTCAGCCAATCTCTGTTTGAGCTGTATTTATAATTCATTGCTTTGCCTGTTGCTATCCTAGAGTGAACGTAAAGACATGTCAAAATGCATGGAGATACAAAAACAAGTACACTTAAAAGGATTTCTTCTCAGCTCCCACCTACACCTAAGAGTGAAATAAAGCTCTGCCATCTGATATTAAGCCACATTCCCACTTCCACATTTTACTCTTGATCTATTTAAATTCTCAGCCCCAAAAGCAAAGACATAGCAGGAGGAGAGAAAGAATGACAGGACCTACTGTGAAGCACACCGTAAGACATAACACTGTTTCATGCACTTCCCTAACATGTCCCTGGACGCAGCTGTTGAGGAATACAGGATTCTGCCTGGGAGAGTGTCCTTAGTGGGAACATAGGCCTGGGATATACCCTGTCGCAATAACATACCCTGTTGCACTCGAAGTGTCTCACTGACAGGTTTAATTTGTAAGCTAGAATAGGACAACCTTTTTTGGAAGCAACCATGTGGTTCACTGAGTTCACACTAAAAGTTTCACTAGTTAGTTTGGTGAGCTTTCCCCGCCTTCCTTCCATACTGGCCTCAGACTCCTTCACAGAACATTTTAGGTTTCACGGCAGGTTCCCCAAGACAGAATGTGTTTTTCCAATCATGTTACTATTCATATCTCTAAGCCTTGCCTTGGGCCTCACTGTTTGATAGCTCTGCTACTCTCCTTTAAACATGTAAAGAAGACATCTTTATTTGCAAAACCTGATTATTCTGAACTGTTGCAAGTGACATTCATGGTGAGCAGTAATAAACGAATTTCAAGCACTTTGTTAAAAAATCAGACTACTTAGCCCATCTGTGTAACCATGTCAGCTGTAGTGCTGCTTCTCGGTAGTGTCTGCTTAAACGGCGCTCTCATGGCTGCCTGGAAGATCAATGATAGTATGGCAATGAAAGCGCATCTGTGTTGGCCTGCAAAGGGGTGCATAGGGTTTTTCCCATGAGGCACTAATAAAGCCAGGCCTGTAAAATCCCCCAAAGGAGGCGATGCCCAGCCCAACAACAGCCCAAGCAACTGTTTGATAACCTCATGGGGTCAGCTCCTCTCCTCTCTCCTCCACTCCTGCCACGGTGCCATTTAAGTACAGCTCAGCTTTGTCCGTCTCAGCAGTCTGAAGAGTCTTTACTCAGCCCTCAAGGAAGCTTTAGTTATTTGCTCTGAGTTTGCTGTTGCTGTGATTATGCTACTGCAGGCCCCTGAGCTGGGAAGAATAAAAGGAGTTCAGGTAGGTTTCTGTGAACTGCTGTGATAGCAATGTTAAGTGTGTGTCCTTCTTTAGAAGGAGAAGTTTAATCACAATGGGAAGGCATGTTTCATCGTGCTGGTGAGTGGTGGTGGCTCAGGTGCTTCCTGTGAAAATGTCACATTTGATTGTAAAGGTTAAAGAAAAAAAGTATACAACAAGTAATGCTTTCAGTAAAAGTTTCTGTCATACGCTAATACTGTCTGCCTTCTTCCTTGTGGAGGAAAAGATAGTGATGTGTAGGCATGTCTGTGCTAGCTGGTCAGGAGTGTGTAGAAAGGATCGGAATTTTTTGTTTGGAGAGGGCTAGGGGTAGACTCATGTAAGTGAATGAGAACTGTTGAGCACAGCTTAGCTGTTTGCACATGTGATTTTGTTTTCACTTTGTTTTGTTGAAGTCTTAAAACTCAGATTGTGGGCTTCCTGTTACCCCTTGGAGAGAGTGTAAAGGTACCAAAGAGAGAAGACTCAAGAAAGGAGTATATGCTTGATGCCTGTTTCCATGTCATGAACTTGTCAGCCAACAGGAAGGGGAAGACAATGGGCAGAACTGAGCAGGAAAGGGCTTGGGGTTAAAGTTGTTTGAGTAACAACATTGTGAGGTGGAATCTGCATCATCGCCCCTGGGCAGAGTGCTGGAAGGACCAGCCTACTGTAACAGAGCAGTGATCTTTCCAGACTTTTGCACTGGGCAGATGGATAACCGAACAGAAAGGCTCAGTGCATCTACTGCTGCACTTCATACTGGGAAAGTGGGATTTGCTGCAGCTTCAAGGTTAGGTGTTTAAGTTAAGAATTACCAGCACCAGTTACTCATTCAGCTCTAACTGCTCTTTCTTATGTGTATGCAGGATGAAGGTGTATCACTTAATATTATTTTCAGCCATTTTTCTGGATCAAATTATACAGTAAGTGGAACTCACAGCAAATGTTTGCTGATAATTATTGCAGAGTTTATGAAAACTGTCTGAACCAATGAACTTCCTTGAAACTTGCTTGAAAGACAGGGATCCACCACGCAGAGGATGCTGTCAATAAGCAGAAAACTAAGGCTTGTTCAGCTGCTTTACTCCCTGAGCACTCTTCTTCTTTGGGGTGCAGCATATAGCCAGCATTTAGGGTCTTGATGGTTTTGGTTTTCTTTAGAAGAAAACACTTGAAACAACTGCATATATTCTCTGGTAGAACCCTGCTTCCTTAAAAACAATGCTTCCCCAAAATAGTAGGGGAAAAAGATCAAGCTGACAGTTGCCTTCTTCAGAAATCCAAGTCAAATTTCCGTAAGGATAATGCCTCTGTCAGAAACTGTTTATTAGCTTACTCCAAAAGTTTAGTTTGTACGCATTTCCCTTATTTGCTCTCCTGCATAATTTCAGCTCATTATTTGTGGGGACTGGAAGGTTGTAACCTGTCCCAGGAAAAAATAACTTTAAGATGCTGCAGGTTAGTCCTTGTAAAATCTTACCATGTAGCTAGTTGATTTAACTGCTTTGGTTGGTGCCTACCTCACTCCAAAGGGAAGCATAAATGTGCTTTCTGTTGCCAGTGGCAGACGATGCTTTCTCACTCTTGAAATTAAAGCAGATCTGTGACTCTCCAATGTTTTCCTTGTGACTGTCACACCACTGCTTTGCAGCACACCTGCACCATCTCAACATGCACTGTGAGTGAGATGCACTTTCGTGACTCTAGTACATTGTGGATGGAACTGCAGGCCTGCACAGTGCATGCTTACATAAAGGAAGGCCATGGAGTGTCCACATTTCTATATGTATAAGCATGGTAATGGAAGGTGTCCTAAACCCCTTTTGCAAATATATCTAAAGAAACAAGTACATAAGTGAAGAATTTTTTTGTTGTTTGTTTGGGTGGGATTTTTGTTTTGGTTTTTTGGGTTTTGTCATTTATTCTTTTTTCTTAATTTTAAAAGCCTAATGTAAAATACTTACCTGTAATAGTACTACAGGTATGAGAGATCACAGAAGAAGTATAATTAGCTATGAAGTGTAATTAGCTATGAAAGGTAATGAGTATTTCTGTTTGATTGATTGGTAATTAGCTTGTGGGATTTCTTTTCCAGGAATCATTGTCTCACAGGTCTTATATTGCCAATGAAGAGGCTCAGTTTCAAAACCAACCTGCTTATGTGTGTAACCTATGTGTTGTACAACAACACAGTACGAATGACAAAGACTCCTCTATCATGCCATTAGATGGGAAATTTTTTGAAATTCCCAGCCTGTTCTTCTTATGATCTTATCTAAAAATAATCTAAACTAGCAAGTTTACAACAAGAAGGGCTTCTTCAGCTACATCAGCAGCAAAAGGAAGGCTAGGGACAATGTGGGGCCGCTGCTGAATGAGGCGGCTGTCCTGGTGACGGAGGATGCGGAGAAGGTAGAGCTACTGAATGCCTACTTTGCTTCAGTCTTCAGTGCTAAGACTGGCCCTCAGGAATCCCAGGCCCCGGAGGTAAGAGAAGAAGCCTACAAAGAGGACGAATTTCTCTTGGTCGAGGAGGACTGTGTGAGGGATCGCTTAAGCAATCTGGACGTCCACAAATCCATGGGCCCCGATGGAATGCACCCAAAAGTGCTGAGGGAGCTGGTAGATGTCATTGTCGAGCCACTCTCCATCATCTTTGAGAGGTCCTGGAGGACAGGAGAGGTGCCCGAGGACTGGAGAAAGGCCAATGTCACTCCAATCTTCAAAAAGGGCAAGAAGGAGGACCCAGGGAACTACAGGCCGGC
>Ga0065711_1051339_pt1 | contig 10423 bp, 5 predicted proteins | sample Hoacrofraction12_FD_59098 | JGI IMG/M metagenome (GOLD analysis project Ga0065711, IMG submission 59098) | Hoatzin crop microbial communities from Cojedes, Venezuela - Epithelial fraction 12 v2 (version 2) | ecosystem: Host-associated > Birds > Digestive system > Esophagus > Crop | place...
CTACCAATCTTTCAGGCTCATTCCCTGATAACCATTTCTCTTCCCTCACCTCTTCCAGTCTCCCACCACCACCCAGCTCCCTCCCACCGCTCTCCCAAAGCGATGAGCCAAGAAAAAACCCAACTTGCTCCCTAACCCAGCCACCACGCTGGGAACCCGGGTCCTGCTCAACCCAGAGCAAGGGGTGGCAGAGGGGGCAGAGGAGGTGGCAAGGGGTGGTGGTGAGAGGACGTGCTGAAGGCACGGCAACTTGGCTTCAGCTGCTCAAGAGGAACCAAAAAACAGCCCTCTCCCCTGTGTCCCCCTAGGATTATGAGGCTTCAGTCCCGTCCCTGAGCCCAGCAGCCCTTTTCCACCACCTTGGTGTCCCACTCCCAGCTCAGCGCTGTTGCTCCATGAGCTCCCCTTCTCTCTTCCCAGGAGACCCCGTCCACCCAGAGGCCCTACATTAGCTAAAACACACAAAATGCAAAATAATTAACTAAAGGCTGGAGAGGCAGGAAAATTACAAGGTCAAGAGCCACAGCGCAGGGAGGCCAGGAGGAATGCCTGGTTTTATTTATAGTTTTTATTCAGCGCTTTGTTTTTCCTGCAGTTAAAGCAGTGAAGAAAGATGACAGAGTTCGAGGTCGGGAGCGTTGTCACAGGCACACAAAGCACGGTCAGACGAGAGGCTCGGCAGCGATGCTGCTGACTGCCTTCCCATTTCACAACAAACAGTCGTTTTTCCTTTCCATTTTATACACTTGCTTTCAATTCTCTACCCTAAATCTTTAAACAAAGAGCAGTCATCCCCTGACACAATTAAAGACCGTGAGTATGGAAAATAGTCCAAGACTTTACATGTTACTTTTTGAGAGAATGCACAAGAAACACAGTCTACCCACCAATGCTGCGCTGCAGCTAAAATTAGTGTAGAAAAACAAAGATTTTAGGCAAATACAAACAGCCTTAGAAGTGAAGACCGCCTTTACCTCAGCAAGGTAAAGAAAAAACAAGACTGTTTTCTTGAAATGGGAACCCTGAACAGGATAGAAAATTAGAAGCCCTCAGGATGATAACCCCACTGTCATTAACCTTGCAGAAACCACTTCTGCTGTATTCCATTTGCGGCTTTCACCAAATGTGTGCTAATTTCAAATGAGAGCTGAATATGCATATTTAAAAAAAAACAATGCAAACCACTAGCACTGACTAATTCTGCTGCTCCAGATCTTAGCTATATTCTTTTGTCGTTGTTTTTTACTGCCCACAAAATAACGAGGGATAGAAAGGCTGTAGATAAGGATGTGTGTGAACCTGAAAAATCAGAGCTTCTAATCACCCTGAGGTAACTGCAATATAAAAAAAGAGCACAGGGTGAAGGTAACCAGTGATTTTATTTAGATCCTCCCACATGAACAGGATTAATTCCATGCTCTGCAGATGTTCATTTGTATCCTCCTTATACTATGGGGAAATTAAAATACAGTGTGGTTTGCTGTACACTCTGCTTACAATATCACCACAGTTTAACTGTTTCTGTTGCAGCTATGCTACTTGTTTTCAAAGAGAGGACAAGAGCCCTCACGCCTACGCCCTCTGTCAGCCCACCCCAGCCCCAGCACTCGGAGGACCTCACTTCATTCCTGCCTCACTACGGAATGTCCTTTTAAGCAGGAGGCTCTCTTCGCCGTTTTCTTGCCATACGAGTAATGCTGCTAAGCACTGGAATTCAAATAAACTGTCTCAGGCTACATTTCAAGCTCTCAGGAATAGTACGTGCTTGGAGATTTGGTGTGAGCTCCTCCATAAGCTTCCACCTGCGTCTTTCTTCAAGTCCAGCTTTCCAAATATCACCCCCACAAAAGCTACTGCTAAACACCAGTCTTCAGTTGGACCATACAGCATCAATCACCACCTTCCACATCTGCTTTGGTTCAAAAAGTCTGTGCTGGAGCTGGTGCTTTGCATCAAGACTTCTTTGTGCGGAATATTCCAAGTCCCAACCAAACGTATGGGTTTCTCTCCTTCATCTGTTAGCCCTTCTTACAGCCAAAAGAGAAGAGTTAAGCTATGCACATGACTAAGGGTTTCCAGCACCAGGGGTTTTCCCAGCACTATTTATCTAATCAAAAAGTCAACAAGCTACATCGTGGCTTTTTATTGCAAGGACAACACTGAAGGAAGAAACCGCAAGGCTTCATTTCCTTTCTCCCACGTTTTTCAAACAGCATCTGTTTGTTCACCGCAGACAAAACTAAACACAGGCTTCTTCCCTCCCTTTCAGCTAGAGATTAAGATACTCAGATAGACCTTAATCTTGAAAAGCAAGCGACCAAACTGGTTCTTCCAAACCCAAACAGCATTTTTCTTCCCCACCATCCAGACGCAACACAGGCAGAGCTGCGCACCGCTCGCCCCAGCTTCGCGATCTCCTTCCACAGCAGTAGCTCCCTCCCAGCAACACCATTTCTTCTCCTCCCAGCAAAGCTTAGGTCAGGATCAAAGAGGGGGGGAAATGTCTGAAACACAAAAGGTCTTTTACTGGCCACATCAAGTACCATATGAGAGACGGGAAGGACAAAAGCCAAAGGAAGACTTTCAGCTTCCCAGCAAAAAGTAGCCATTAAAAGCAGTTATCAAGGCCAGGCGCCAAGCCAACCGCGCGCAGAGTGACAACCAGGCCCACCTCTTGTCACTTGGCGAAATCACTGCCTACGCACTCGTACCTCAAACAAGCACTTAAATACATCTCGCTCCCCAAATCACACTGAGAGGAGACGAGCGGGATGAACTGCAGGCCACCCACAGTGGTCACTAATGATGCAATTTATTTCTAACAGATACGACATCGCAGCGACCAGCATTACTGTTTGACTTGAGAAGTGTACAACACCGCAAGAACAAACACTTCTTCCTCCCTAACCACCTCTTTCCCCTTCCCATGACCCTTCTCTTCTGCAATGGAGTAAAAGTTTTACAAAATTGAATAAAATAGGGAGAAAATGACAAAGCAAAAATAAAACTTACAAAAAGCTGCATCTATTTGGCACAAATAATAAAAAAAAGTCTTAAAAGCTTCCAAAAAATGAAAGTTTTTTAAAAAAAAACTGTCCAAATTGTACTACTATTCTCTTTTCAATTACAGCCTTTGCAGGAAAGATTTGTCTGCTTTCTTCCCCGATTCTGTAATTCATTGCTGTCACTACACAGGCACCAGCGTTACTGAATTTACACAGTCACACCCAGGAGGTTATTCAAAACACGGATTACACAACCCAGCACCGAACACAACAGCTTTCCTGAATTATGGCTGTTTCCTAAAATAGGGGCCGGTACCGCGTTGCTGACTGCAGCATGACCAACCCATGTCTACCCAAACCGCTTCAAAAGGCAGGGCAGCGGCAAGGAGAGACTGCCAAGCGGGGACGCTCAGCCCAGACTTTTGAATGCACGCACGGGTTTATTCTTAGGTTGTTCTTTTGAGTTATACTACCAACGCCTTGGCCACACTGGATAAAAATAAAGGCACGGTGCTTCACGAGCCACCCGCCCAAGCTGGCGCAAGCTGCTGCCCGTGCTCCGCAGCGAGGAGGAGCGGTGGAGAGGCTGTGCTGCTCGGCGGCTGGGGTCCCGCACAGGCAGACCCAGCCTGCCAGCCGCAGCCCCGGGCGAGAGGGAACAGCCACCTGGGTGACGCAGACACCCAGCTGCCCGCCCCCGCCGCCACGCACAGCACGGAGCGCTTCCAGGGGAATGCAGAGAGCGACCGAGGGCTCCCAGGTAAGGGGAGCGCGGCCACAAGACAACTTCACCGTCGCTTTCCATGACAGCTCCCGAGTCGGATGCCTTCAGGCCCAACAGGAGTTTACGGATCACGCAGCAGGGCATGGAGAGGTTGCCAAGCGAGCACGGGGTGTCGGGAGGGGAGAGCAGGGAGTGCAGCATGCCGTGCTGGGCGGGACCGGGCAAGCCAAGACCCCTGGTACCACCGCCGTCACACTGCGGCATCTCCTCTGCGAACACCAACCAGTCTGCTCTCAGCAATGGGGAGAAAAACACTCCCATGGCAGCAAAGGCCTGGGGCTGGGCCAAAAAAACATGGGGGAAGAGCCAGAATAGAGTTAACGATGTCATCAGGATAAAAGATGCTACTAAGGATTATATCTGTATGGAAGATGGAAGCAAATTAGTCACTGGTAGACAGGACTAACTTTCCACGTGTAAAATCTGAATTTCACTTTGAAGCAAAGAGAAAAACTACGGAATTTCTTCAGGTAGCAGCAAGAGCAGCAAATCTATTGTCCTTCCCAAATTTGTACACCGAACAACTACTCATGTTACTCAGCACTGCCTACTCCTCACCTTCCTTCCCCCCACTATGAGTGACTGCAATGACTCTTACTCCTGGCCCAGATAATTGTTGAGTTACAAAACTGCAAAATGGCCTGTATTTAAAACCAAAAGAATACAGCTGATGATAAAACATATCACATCTGAAACTGAGCATTCAAGAATAGCTTCAGCAAAAAATGCTCAGACTTTAGATTGCCTACTGAAAAAATCCATCACTACATTATTATTTGTCTGCATTTAAAATTCCTATAAAACAGCTCTTCTCTATTTAGCAAGAGCTAACCAATCCATCTTGAGAAGTGCCTAATCCCACTACAGTTTTTCTCCACATCATCATCATATGCTTTGTGCCCTTTTCTTAAATCTGAACATGCACTTCTCCAAGTCAATGGGCTTCGTCTTGGGCCAGAATTCTAGCCCGGGAAGCGAAGGTGTCCCACAGTTTATACCTCCCACTGGAGTTTGCATCTGGACTCTGCTGTTGGTTCCCTCACTGCCTCCCTGGGTAACCTTGAGGGTACCACTTCAGCCCAAATACTGAAGCACTCGCCTCACATCAAGCATACAGGTTGAAAATCAGTGCAAGTGTATTGACACAGTCATGACTTGCTGAAGGTCAGAAAGCAAACGGGTGACGGAGCTGGAAATAAAACAGAGACCTCCTGATCTCAAGATCAATTCCTTTAACCTCCAGGCCACATTCGCATGAATTAACAAGGGAAACAATTCATCTGCAAGTGGTCTGAATCATTTTAGTGATCAGGTAATGTGTCCCAGTTCTGTCATTGTTACATTTGTTGGCTCAGAGCTCAAATTTCCACCCCCATGCCACTTGCCCAACAATTTCTGTCCTTGGGAAAAAGTAATCAAGTATAATAAGGATGACAATCATAATTAGCTTAAAATACAGGCCTGCTGGCATGTACTGAGAATACATTTTAATATAAAGAGCGAATGTGAAGGGAGCAAGATTAAAGCAATAGAAATTTTAGATTAATTGAATATGGATATCCAAACCCAAATTATGAGAAATGATGATTTTAGGAAGTGGTAGGAATTTCCTTTACATAAATTACTCCTTTAAATATTTAAAATCTCACTTCAACCTCAGTAGAAATGAATGTTTAATATCTGCTCTTCTGTAACCTGACAAAAGCATTTGTAAAATGCATTAAGCCCAGTCAGCCCCATCCTGCTCTCAAAATATGGGCAAGAGAAAGTGGACAGAGACCAAACAAAGTAAGAAACCACCTGATGTCAGTCAGACAGCTTTGCTGAGCTACCTGTCACCAAGTAAATCACTTGCCAGAGAAGAAAGCAGAATAGACCCAAATGCTTGAAGGTGCCTCTTTGTAACAGCAACCAGTTATGAATTATATCACATTATCACCACTTCTGTATTTTAGAGATTTCATTTTTCCAATACATTTGTCTGTCTTCTGCCATTTTTCACAGTTAAGCAATTACTGGTCTGTTGGAAAGACGCCAGCTGTCAGTACTTCTGTCAAACTGACACCTCACAAATATGTAAGAGTCCACATTTCTGATGATGAATTCCTCACTGCATGTGTGACAGGATAAATTACTGCCAGCAATACCTACACGACGACTCCATGGGTCAGTGGGCTTCCCATAAAGAGGGACAGGCAAGGTGAAAGGCACTGTCACAGGATGACAACTGCCACATCATGGGATTTAAAAAGCGAGTTGTGTTTGGTTTTTGTTTTTAAACTACACTTCATTAAAATCCCAGCTATCAAAATGCCGCCAGCACTATGGCCCGTGCCCATTACATCAGTAACATGCGTGATAAGAGCCAAGGAGAGCTACAGGACAGGTCTTCATCAAGGAAGCATGAATAGCAACACCAGGTTGTCTCTTCAACACAAGAGGCCGCCCACTATTCAGGTCCTCCTGAACCATTTCAGTTTGGGTGAGAAGTAGATGAGAACGAGCCAGAAGCAGCCTTCCCCGTGCATCCTCAAAACACATGGGGTGAGCACGCGTGCCCCCCTGCCCCGTCCCTGCTCTCCTCAATGCTGCAGACACACCGGGGTGGCAGCCACCCTGCCCGGCAATTCTCTCTGCTGGGTCCTCATGACTTTTCTTGGTGCCCCCCACCATCTCCATGGCCCATGAAGACAACGTCCACTGATTTTCAGGGAGAGAAACCCCTCAGCCACACTGACTGAACCTCTCAGAGAACCAGCTGTAAGCCAACAGTCCCCAGTAAAACAACTCCTTCCAAGAGTTCTAACCTTTCACTTAAGCATGCACTAATTTTTACACCCCTCGCCCATCCCACAGACTCACATATCAGGGATACAGATGCAGCCATTGATGTCACACTGATACAACACAGATAACAAAGCCACACCACAATGAACAGTCGTGTTGGTTATGTGTGCCTACTGCATGAGCCCACCATGGAAATAACCTCTTCATCTGCCCTAACTCATGATCTTTCCAGCCAACAGCATAGTGCAAGCAGTGAATCCTGATGGGTTTCTACTCCTTTGCTCTTCTCACTAAATTTCTTCAGAAGTCATACATTGTCCCCCTGGGTGAGGAGCAAAAGGCGGCGTGGGGTCAGCAAGCTGGTGAATAGTAAAGGTTTAATTAACCTCTTACCAAGCAGAGTTTGACCAACTAACCTATGCAAATGCCCCACTCTTCCAGCTAGCTCTTTTGCTAACTCTCTCCTGACCAACTCATTAAACAGAGCAAAGAAGCACCACCCCAGGAGAGTGATGAAACTCCTTGCTGGAGGAAGCAAGGACCAGTCTGAGATCGCACAATGTGCGCACATGCTAGCACTCGGAGCCAACAAGTAGAGGTTTCTTTCCAATTGAGAAAAGTGCTCGTGTCTGTGGGAAAAAAACAAGGCTTTTTCCTTGTTCTTTTCAATGATTTCCAGTGCTATCAAAAGACAGAGAGCCACATCACAGCAGGTACAAACCTCAGCAAATCCACTGACATTGACAACACTGCATGAATCTAAAGCAACTGAGATTTTCATTCGAAAGCCTTAACAACTACAAATAAAAAAGTAACACCCTAAATTTTGGTTCCTATTCAAAACCCACTGACTGCCCCCAATAAAACTGAAAATACCAACTTCGCTTTCTACTCACCCAGGCAAAACCAAAAATGTGGGTCTCAAATTCAACAGAAAGAACTACATTTCACTTCAAATAACAGCAACCACTGCCTCCACTCCTGCAGCTACCTTCCATTAATGTCAGCAAGCAGTCATTATGCTTAAGTGTTCTGTATAAACCCATTACAAATGAAAAATGAAATGAAGCAGTTGCCATATAAGAACAAAATATTTAAAACAAGAAAAATATTGAGCTATTTAAGTTAAATATTAGTCATGTTGATTCCTCAAAACTGTTGCTGACTCATTCCTACAAACGTCAGATAGCAGTATACTACAGACAGCAGCCAAAACGTATAACTTTTCTAAAACCAAATATAAAGTTCATCTACGAATCAATTTGGAAGACTACGAAACCACAATTGCAGGAAAGACATACGATACAAAAAAAGATAATACAACTTTTCTTGGAAATCCCACAAACTGTGGAAACATCTAATTAATTCCAAACTAGGACTCTCACAGTAAATGAAAAGTCACTAAAAATAGCAGAAAGACCCTAAAATAACATGAAAAACCTGACAGAAGTAAAGCCTCCCAGGGATGTGTTGTAAAATGTCTAACTACAGCTTCTCTAGATAACTCAACCACACATAGACGACATAAATCATATTTTTAACAGGGGAGAGCATCACAAACAAGGTGAATCGCTAAGGTTGCATGTGTACAAGCAGATGCAGAATGCGTTAGAGCAAAATGCTCTGCGCCAAGGCAGACCTCACCATTGCTCAAGGCAAATACTGGAGCTCCACGAACCAAGGAGCTAAAGTGTGGTGGGACGTTATTCGGATGGCACGGTGAAGCCTGCTGGCAGACAGGTTTCAGGGGGAAGAGGAAAGGATCTGGGTTGCAGCCTGGAGTCATCACCCCACATAGCAGCTGGCTCCTGCCATCAAGCTGGAGGCTGAGCCCCAATGTTGCTGCACTTCCATCCCAGATGGGAAGGATTTGAGCTTGTTCCCACACAGGGTCTTGATCCCAGACTCAAAGAAAATGAGAGCTAGGTCACTGTGGCTGTATTTAATATGGACCATAATGACCACAGATACTGTCAAAAGCTAGCTGAGTAGAGGCCATACACAAACAATCAGTTTTATGTAGAAATTACTAAAAGAATCCTTACATTTCAAACTCATATATAGAAGATCTGAGTCAGACTAGTTCCTCCCAAGACAGTGCCAAAAAAAGGTGAAAAATATTAATTTCATATTTCAGCAGCACAATCTCCTGCAGCCTATGCAACTGTGCTAGGGACAGGCACAAGATCTGAAATGGAACCGACTACAGCTTTAAGTTAGGATACAATTAAGAACATCTTCAGCAGATTCGAGTCCTGTCTCCTCTCCTGATTCAGGGCATAACTAGAAAAATACTGACATTTCTTTCTCTACGTAATAAGAATAAATCAAGTAACAGCACGAAAAGGTAAGAGGAAATCTGAGATTCTAAAATTATTTACCAAATTTCTAAACCCAAATTAAGAAAACTACCCTGATTAAAATGCTTGGTTGTTCTAATTTAATTTGCCTTGTTAAAACCTGGCCACTGAAATGACACCAGCTGTGAAATGGAAAGATACAGAATTCTGCCTTTAGCACATGAATTGAACCGGCTTAAGCTATTCTACAGAGATGGCCTAAGGAAATACAAGCAACACCAGGAACTGGATCATGAAAGATGAGACATACTAACAACAGAAGTAGTCTCTACAGTGGTCTTTCTTGTAAAAAAATCAAGAATTACATCACCTAAAATCCTGCAGTTTACAAATCTAGACTTTTTAACTTCAGCCTCTACACGGGAGACTGTGATAAGGACACAGGGGACATGGCAAGCAATGCCATGTCAACTTAAAACAGCCAAAACCAAGGAAAGAAGAGGGCAGGCAGGGAAAAGAAGAGAGAGGGGAAAACTAGCTAGCTAATGCACCAAGCTACAGCTGCAGCTGTGAGCCCGCACTTGTGTACCTGGTGAACAAGGCTTTCGGCAGCAAAACGAAGGGCGTGAACTGAGATCCCACGCAGCAAAGGGAGGTAAGGACACTTGCAGGGAACACGTCGGGATGAAAGGAAGGGCAAGTGCTTTCACACTGGCTGGATCACAAGCGCTGAACGGAGCCAGAAGTAAAAAGAAACATAAAAAAAGGCGGCTGTCATTACGGAGGAATGACAAGACGTGTTGGGACAAAACACGGGAGGAAGCACAGGCTGGATTCTCTGATGAAAAGAAGACAGGCAGCGGATAACACGCGGAGCGACGCCGCCGGAGTACAAAGCCAAAGGGGTCTGGGAAACCCGATAGCACGTATCAGGGCAGAGGCCAAAAAGGAGAAATAAAGGAGAAAGCTTTATCGACCTAAAAGGCCTTTGAAAAAAAACCTTTCCAAGAAGGAAAAAAATGAAGTGTAAGATATGGACTCATGTTATCTCTGTACCATATTCTGGGCAGGAGACCTACATAAGAATACACAACACATGCACAACTTTGGATAGAAATACAAAATTTGCTGTAGATGACAATTAAAATCCATCTAACTAGGTATCTTGCAACTTGCTGTGGCCCCATCTATGTTTCTACAGAGAGCAAAAGTATCCAATTAAACATCTGGTGCTGGGCGGAACACAAAAGAGAAAATTATTCCCTAACACCCATCATGGTCTTTCTAGTCAGGAGCTTCAGCTAGGGTTATCATCTCAGCCTGCATCAACGCCATGTTCGTGGTGATCGTTACCATAATCAACCTCAGGTTTAGATATTTGACCAAGGAACTCGCTGTGAGGAAGAATACCAGACCAGAGCCCTTACACTTTTGACTTCAAACAACTTCTTTTATGCAATATTTTAATTTCACTTTGTCAGAAGGAAGACTATGGCTGGTCAGATTGAAGAATGGCTGCCTTTTTTTTTTTTTTTTTTTTTTTTTTT
>Ga0065711_1051340_pt1 | contig 10423 bp, 11 predicted proteins | sample Hoacrofraction12_FD_59098 | JGI IMG/M metagenome (GOLD analysis project Ga0065711, IMG submission 59098) | Hoatzin crop microbial communities from Cojedes, Venezuela - Epithelial fraction 12 v2 (version 2) | ecosystem: Host-associated > Birds > Digestive system > Esophagus > Crop | place...
AAAAAAAAAAAAAGAAAGTGTCCTCCCTAACAAAATGGGGAATTTATCTTAAGATGCCCAATTGCTCCTGGAAAGTCTCTTCCACAACAGAGCAATTGGGTCACGTGTGTCATAATTCTGTTTAGGCAGCTGGGCAAGGTCATTTTCCCCCATCCTTTCAAGCAGGTTTTTTTCCACAGGACCAGCACCTCATCCAAGAGGCTGCCAAGCACCAGCACAACCCAAACACCTACAGCAAGGCTGTTTTGCTTTGTAAAGCCACGCTGTTCTTATGGATGTGGAAAGAACCTGTATTTGAAAAATAACCTGGGGGATCCTTTCCCTGAGAAATGTTGGTTCAGAGGCTCTGTACCACGCTCAGATCCCACTCCTTCTGTACTGTATTGCACAAACCTGCAGCTTCAGCAGGGGTTTGATAGTTTTTCATGTACAGCTTTAAAGCTTATAGGTACACACAGACACACAGGGAAATGAAATAAATACCAGGTTTTTAATACTCCTTTTGGTGATAGTTAAGATCTTAGGTGGATCTGTAAAAAAAACAAAAACAAACAAAACAACAAACAGAGAAGAAATGCATATAAACTCCCAATGGAAAAGTGTGCAGCTTACCATAGAGCCTTGCCATGCCCAGAGAGGATGGGAAATGAGTTCAGCCATTATACGGGCCATTTGCCTCAGAAACAATCTACTGCTCCCACAGTTCCTCCCATCCAAAATAACCCACCCCAGTAATTTAACCTGCTGGATGCCCACTTGTATGTAAAGTCAGCTCCCTGCAATAGCTCTGTTAACGGACAGTTGGGTAAATACTGTATTTTCATCTGCATAGTTGTTTGGGGTTGTTTTTGCCCAGGAATGAGTGAACATAATGTACTGTTCCACTTGCGGTGCCTCTAGTTTGCAGAGGATGGGGGCTGATTTCCCATTACAGAAGGCCTCAGCAGTGCCAGTCCGCACTCAGGCACGGATCAGGGCTCTTCTCGCTCCAGCCGACAGCCCTACACGCGCTGCAGGTTCAGCTCACACCACTCTCAGTCCTCCCAGGAAAGCTGCGCTGGCACCTCCGTAAGCCGGCACTGCGACCCTGATCTACAGATCTCACTGCACTCTGGCTCAAGATACAGCAAGCTTCATTCATGCATCGTATTGAAGGGATGGGACGTTCAGGGGCTGCTCAGACATCAAGCACGAACGCACAGTGTGACTAAGAGCAAGGTGTCGTGTGCCCAGACACACCACGCTGAGCTACCAGGCACGCCTGGCGCGGCTGCCTGTGAAACAGCGAGTTGCAGAGGATGCCGTGCACATAAACCATCCACAGGTCCTTCCAGCGGGGTAGGTGGGAAGGATCCCATGGATCAATTTAGACAGCTCATCCCAGACCCTTCAACTGCTCTGGTGTGAGGACAGTAACTTGAGAAAGGCCGACATGCTGATGACAAACAGCAGCGCAATAGGTAGACAGACCTTTGCCTTGTCTGCAGCATTTTGTTCAATCAGCAAGAGGAGGCAGCAAACCTCGCTCTCCCACCATCCCGTGACTACAAAGAACCCCAGGGAATTTCAGAACTTTGTGTTGATGGGTGCTGTGTTCCAAAGACCCCCGCACCCAGGCTCTCCTGGGAAAACGTGGTCTCAGGTCTTACCTCTGAGTTCTTTCACTATCTCAGCTTTGGGAAGAGTTTAAGATCCAGAGAACGCCGGCCTGCTCCGACTCTCTCTGTTGACAGCTGGATATTCGAGCAAGGCATTTCACACAAAGCAGAAACTCAGTGATTTTTTATAGATGTCTCCTGGGGTAGGTTGTTCAGCCAATGCAGGAAAGAAATCTGAGCTTAGTAGCAAGGACAGCGTGATGCTGAGGGTGCAGTGTCCCCTTCTGGCAGCAGCCACATACTGAATCACGTCCGTGCAGAAGGACTTCTGCACATGCAGAAGGTCTGAGCCAGGCACCAGGAGGGAAGTATTTCTACAAAGGGACATCCACATGAACAGCGCTGAAACCAGCCTGCCACGTTCTGCTGCCCAGGGGAATTAATTCTCCAGCTGTCTTCGACACCTCGTGTCGCCTATGTTCAGGCAGTGCACAGCAGCACCTGAACTCTGGGAGCAAAACGATAAACAGACCCCGGAAGCCGACTCCTAGGGTAGGAAACGCACATGGTAAAACAGCAGGCATCATCCTGGTCAAAGCTGTGGCCTATGGCTCACCCAAAAAAGCTGGCACACCCCTCCAAAGAAGAACGCAGCGTCAGTGAGACCACAGAGCTGTTAACACAATCACAGAAAGGCCCAGCAGTGGAGTCAGGACTGCAGTTCCTACGCCGAGCAGCATCTCCACAGCCACGTGTGCTTCAGGGCAAGGAGCAAAAGCCACCATTGTTTAATTTGGAAGAGGACACACAGTTGCTCAGACTACATTGTCCATCCCCATCCCAGCATTCTCATTTCCAGCTCACACTTCCTGCAAGGTTCAGCTTATCTGTCCTCCTGTACCTCAACCCAGCCACTGAGCATCCCTTTGATCTACACGGTCCCTCAGACCCTTCCACATCCCACCCCAAGGGTGTTTTTGTTTCCAGAAAGCCTGTCTCTTTGTCCCTAGCCCCTGTGTCTAGCTGCGTCCCAAGGCACTTTCATAGCCCTTTAAGACTTCTCTCAGTACTCTACACGCAGCTCTCTGCCTCCAGGATAGCACCGGGCTGGCCTGGGCTGCAGACTGCTGCCTCCACCACCAGTTGTCAGGCCCCACCCCACAGGCACTGTGTTCTCCTGACCCACTGCCTGGTCCCACTGCTCCTGGGGCTCTGGACACATCATCACAAGCACCAGCACGTCTGGCAGGCAGGGGAGGAGGTTCCTCACATCCCCAAGGGCCTCATCCAGGTGACCCCAACTGCATGAGCTGCTTCCACACAGCAGCTTGCCACAGTGTAAAAGCCAGGTGTGGCCAAACCTCCTCCTCCATCCTCTCTGCCTGCTGTAGTTTAGCCCTGACATCAGCTGTACCACACAGGTCTGGGGCAAAAATCCACCAGCACCAAGGGAGCTCTTGCTTTGTCATCGTCTACCTCCACCACCAGCACCTGTCCATTCCATGTCCCTGCTATGCCCAGCAGGCTGAGGAGCTCCCAGGAGTTTCTGCCCAGGAAGGAGCAGACAGCAGGCTCCTCCAAGGCTGCAGCTTCCCCCCCCAAGCTGCCAGGGACAGGAGTGGAAGGGGTTTGCTGCAGCCAAGGCACTTGCGTCGCACAGGCCTTGGAACAGGCTACACCTGCTGCTCTGAGCAGCCAGCAGGTACAACACATAATATGGTTGTGGTGGGACCAAGCAAATGGGAAACAGCAGCTTTGACACAAAGATCCAAAAATTGTAGCCATATGCTATTTGATGCTGGACCTCCCAGGAATGGGCTTTGTACCTCAGCAGTCTGGTACAGCAGAAAAAAGACGAGAGGAAAGGGATCATTATGTATTTTGGGGCATCTTACCTCAAACTCAAGAGCGCTTATGACTCTCTCATCACAGAATCCAACCACGCAATGGTGACCACAGTCCTACCAACCTGATGTTACAGCCCAATTTGCCCACTAGGTTTCGTCCTCCTCCTTCCTCTTGTAATGCCCCAAACTGGAAATTCAATTTCTATTCCACCCCATCCTTCTCTGAACCCTATGTGTACAACCTGTTGGTATTTACAGAAGACTACAGCCCTGCTTGACCTGACCCAGCATCCCACAAGCTGCAGTTTCTCTCCATGTTAAAAAAAATAAAATGCAGCTTTCCACTGCAAGTGCTGTCCTGCTGCTGGAAACGGCAGTAGCAGCAGGTTTAGTTCTTGAAGCAAGTCCAGTAAAATAATGGCTGAGCAGCCAGGTCCAGACAGCTTCTGTCCGAATTGCCATTCAAGTCTTAATTTACCCAGTAAAGTACTCGGAACACGCGACTACTCCACCTCCTTCAGAAGGCAGAGTTACAAAATAGCAGGCTGCTGCAGGAGACAGAAGCCAAGCCAAGCCCCCAGCGCTCCTTGCAGGCAGGGAGATGGAAGCTCTCCCTCACAAGGGAGCAGACCTGCACCAGAGTGGGACCAGGGACAGTTACGGCAGCAACTCACCAGCCTCCTGCACTGGGGACGCTTTCCAAACGACCAAACAGCAACACAGAATCAGCAGTACCACCTGCCCAGGGCATCAACGGTTCATTCTGGGACCATGACATCAGCAGTAACCACACCACCCTGCAGCTGCCTCAAACTTCCCTTAAAACTACCCAGTATTCTTGAGGTATGTACTAAGAAACTCTGAGGTTTGCACTTCCGGAATCTTTAAACTCTTTTTTTACGACCTTCTCGTTCAATAAACCTTAAGGAACTCACGAAAGCAATACACTAGCCTGACGTAATGATCTTCCCCACCCCATGCTACACACTGGAACAACGCTGGCCAGAAAACCAGCAGGTACCAACACTCAGGCACTCACAGAGCTGGGTGATGAAAACATGTCTGAACAGGTTTCACAGAGCAGATGCTACAGGCACGCACGCTGCCCAGGTATATATGGTCTCATTCTTTGTGGTTCCACGATTTTTAGATACAGGCTAGGACTTACACCTACTAGTATGTAGTGTCAGTGTCCCATTACAGCTTTGTCTAAACAGTGGTCATTGCCAAGTGCAAGAGAAACAGGAACAAGAAGTTTCCCTACGCTAGGTAGGCAAGGAACTATTTCTCATGTTCTATATAAAGCTTGTGTGCAGCTCATGAGGTTGTCAGCATTTATTGCTCAGCCCTGCAAACCACGCAGATTCCACAATGGGAGGCACAGACAGGCCGCAGTACAGGCCGGCAGTTACTTGTCTTCAGAACGGAGTCTGCTCTGCGAACGCCTGGCCAACCACAGGTCACATCTCCATCTCATGGGCTAGCCTTGAGTCACTACTCCATCCCTGGGCTGCGAATTCTGATTGCCTACTGAAAAAGAACGAAGTCCCTCAAAAATAGGTGGAAGGGATAAAAATAGCAATGTACGAAATTTAAAGAGATTCTCCATTTTATTTCCAATAAAAATTTAGATCCTAGATGGATACAGCATCTACAAAAGAAAAGAACAGAATCACATTAGAAATCCTTTTACTGGACTGTACTATTATAAACACAAGCTTTGGATCTCTTCAACCGCTATAAAAGTGACCCTCCCACGTACACAGAAGAGGTGCAAGAATGGCAAAGCGTAACAGCCAGCTCAGTGACGTGAAGCAGCACTTTGCTGGTGCGCAGGTTCCCTGGCAGCCAGCCCCGCTCACGGACAGCAGAGTCCTCACAGGTCCAGTTTCAGGATTTAACTGTGCCGCTCCTACTGCGCTTTTTCTAAAGCACAGGAGAAAAGACATCAAGGCAGGACTGCACCCCTCTGACAACATCACTGGGAAGATACTGCATCAAAGCTCTGGGTGAGGGATCAAAAGGGACAGTCTCACTGAAGCCTGTGTAGCAGATGCTAGTAGATGGCGCAGGACAGCACAGCCCTCAGTTAAACACTTGCAAGGTAGGAGAAAAATCTGTCAACAGGTAGGAACTGGAGCAGAAGGATGCAAAAATACACGCACAAGATCCAGGGAGAAGAAATCAAGACAGCTTTACAACAGTGCCGATGAAGAGTCCTGGAGCTTGAAGAGCTTTCCCAGGCAACCTGAGCAAGCACACAAGACCCCTGGCAATGAGGCAAACCCCCTCAGCCCAAGCAGCCAGCTATGAACCCCTCCCAGCTCCAAAAGCAGCACTTAGCAAAGAGTAAAAATCATAGGTCAAGCTTTCCCTCATACTATGTGGGATTAAAATGCACCCCAAAACCTGCCAATAAATACTTTGTTGCTAAAATAAATCCACTTACCACCCGGATTCTGTGTCCAATGGCCTTGGCAGGAAGGTTGGAGCGGAACTTGGCACGAACCATGCCACTGTTCCCATGGGCGCGGGTTACCTTCCCCCAGATCACTCGTGTCCTGTTGGGCTTGCCACCGGGAGTTACGGTGTTGCTGAGGAAAGAGAGGAAAATTGCTGCTGAGCACACCAGCCACAGCTCCGTACGGGACCAACAATGCAGCCTCTTTACAGCACTTCCATTACTTTATTCCACACCGATCTTCAACTGGACCACTTTCCACTTTTATTTGCCTGCGAAAATCACTAGGCCTGGGATCTTCACTATACCTCCCAAACAGGGAAGTATTTCAGCTTGTAATTTATCAGAAGCTCTGCCGAAGCACTACTAACAAATCATAAAGCTTAAAAATACAGAAAGCACTGATGCTAAGAAGATCAAACTGAAAACTCAACATTTTCAACTTCAAAGAAAATGCAACATCTTATTTGTAAGATTTCCCCAGATCCACCACAGGCAGGAGAGGCCTAAGCTGTTGGGGCAGACTGCAAAAAATTGATTTAGAACAAAAACCATATGCCATCTTGGAAATTATGGTGGTCAAGCTAACAGTCTGATCAATTCTATCCAAGGCAATTCTGAACTCCCATATCTGAACTCCAACAACTACATTCAAAGAAAAATTAAGCAGAAGGTCATAATAAGTGTTCTTAAGGCCCCCAATGCCAGCACAGCAGAAATGACAGTGCTCTGACACAGGCATGCCAAAGCCAGGATACAAATTCCTCCAGGCTTCACAAAATAATTCTTCTGTTTCAGTAACTCAATAGCTCGTAGTACTCCACACAAATTCACCTCACTGCAATTTAGTCTATCAAGCCGCCTTCAGTTTTTTGACAGTCTTGGACAAAATTTGTTTTTCATCCCATTTGCTAACATCTCATTTGTAACAGCACATGATTGTTTCACATAATTTCACAATATGAATTAAGAACACACAGGCCAATTAAAGCAAAAATAGCCAAGGACTTTAAAAACAAAATCAACTCAGGAAGCTGGTCTACACAGTTCTCCATGGACATTCTACTGATGAACTGAGCCAGATCTACTTTCATTCTAACAAAAGCTCGATAAAGGGACTGCTTGCATCCTGGCATTTGCAAAAGCTGATCTACAAGTTGGCTGATTTAGCATAATAAAGTGACTTACTTTTTAGCTTTGTATACATAGGCACACCTCTTGCCCAAGTAAAAGTCTGTTTCTTGACGGGCATAAACACCTTCAATTTTCAGGAGGGCAGTGTGCTCCCGCTGGTTTCGGAGGCCACGTTTGTAGCCAGCAAAAGTGGCCTTGCACCACAACCTAAAGGCATTGAAAACATTTAAAAATTGTAATTCACTCCAAAGTATCAAATGTACAAACAAATAACACGATGCTTCAGTAGAAACTATTTCCATATTCAGCTGAGGAAAAACCCCACTGCTTTTGCTTTTACTAATTACTGCAAATCCTTAGATTCAGTCACCAGAGGAAAGCTAAGTAACTTGAGACATGAAGTATTAATGAGAATTTTGTATCTTTCTGGCACTACAGACTTCATACTAAAATCAAAGTCCTTCAACATTAGTAGGTGTTATGTTTTCACATGTCTACAAACACTCCGTGACAAGTAAACATCACTTTTTTTTCTACACACTACATAACCGAGTCTCCTGTGCTGCAGTAACTGTTATAAGAGAAGACATTAACTGCTGTTAATCTGTAGCCTCAAAGGAGTTAACTGCGGTCTACGGGGACAGCCAGAGAGACAGCCCCACATGCACTGGACAAGTGACATAACACAAACTCCTCAACAACTCTTCACAACAAAGATCTGTCTGTACTAAACCGGTAAAGCAATAGTTAAGCTCATTCCACACATCGTGTACACGACATGACTGTCTCCCCTGCATCCAGCAACTGTCCCGCAGCACAGAAGTATTGAATCAAGCTATCCAGTCCTACTTTCCACACATGCACAACAAGGTAAAACTCCAAAGACAAATACTGACAGAAAGCTGCGATTTAGATTCAATCCCTCCACTCATATGAAAACGCACTGTCACAGTAGCTCACTTACTCAAGGAAACAATGTCAAAGCCTCTACCATGCACTAAAGGTTCACAAACACTGTGCTAACAAAACCACCATCAATATCCCCCATCCACTGACAGCCCGGGGAAAGCGTGGCACAGCGTATGGACAGCTACGACCAGCTTAAAGCAGAGGTTTCAGGAGAGAGAGGCACAGCATCGGGCCTTCAACAGAGGGCCCAGGAGGGCACTGGGTAAAGGAGCCACCCTGGAAAGCGAGGGCAGTCGCAGGAAAACAGACCACTGCCTGCAGCTTTAACAAAACACTCTCAGAAACGCCCAGTTCGCAAGAAAACTTGTGACGAGTACACTGCAACCGCGAACCGAGAGCGGTCTCGGGACAGGTCACTCACCTCCCGGCCATGGCGTCCTCCTGAAGCCCTGGTCCCAGCAGGCCTACAAACGACACACAAGCCGTGAGCCTCCCAGGCCGGCAGCTCTGCCCAGCCGAGCGAGCGGGGGTCCTGCGGCCAGGGGCCACCCACGGCAGGGCGACAGGAGCACCATGGCCGCCAGCCTGCCCAGAACGGGCTCCGCCTCACGGGGGAGGGAAGGGGACCCCTCCGCTTCCCCACAGAACGGGACGTCCCAGGCGCCTCAGCCCTCCTTCAGCTGCAGGCCTCAACCCGCGGCCGAGACCATCCGCCGCGCATCGGCGCCATCCCGCCCTCCACCCGTTCCGCACGGCGCCGACCGCAACGCCCCGGCGGCCCCGCGCCCGCCGACGGTTCCACAGCGGGAGCAGCTCCCCCCAGCCCTTCATCCCGCGCCGCTGCTCCCCGCCTCACCCCCAAAGGCTGCCAACCAAGATGGCGGCGAAAGAGAGAGGCGGCGCGCTGCCTGCCGGGATATGGGCCGGAAGGACCCCCCGGGGGCGACCGCCAGCACCGCCTGAGCGGACACAACCGACGCGGCCACGGCGGGGTGGGTACACCGGCCCCCCGCGCCGTCCCTCGCCCCGTCCCCCGCATCCCCCTTCCCCTCCGGGTGGCGAGCCGGGGAGGGGCGGCCCCAGCCTCCCCGTGCAGGCCCCCGCCTGGGCAGCCCCGCGAGGCCCCCGGAGCCTGGTGGTCGCCATGGAGACGGGCGCCGCGTCTCGGTGAGTGCCGAGGAGGGCTGGGGCCGGGCCGGGTCCGGCAGCCTTGCCGGGGTGGGACCGGGGGGGTCCCGAGGTTGAGGGCAGGCCTGGCAGGGCGAGCCAGGCCGCAGGCCGGTGGCGGCGGTGGAATGAGCCGAGGAGCCCTGCGAGGAGGCAGCGGGGGGGTGAGGGGCAGCGCTTGGCGCTGCTGGGGTGGCCAGGGCTCTGATGGCGGCTCCCCGGGCCCTGCCTGACTTCCTTCGTGCTCACCCTGAGTGAGTGAATCATCTCAACGTTTATTTTACCCCCGATACCGCCTCGGTGACAGGAACCGTGTATTTCTGTGCTCAAACCCCTGTAATGAAGCCTCACATTCCTGTGCTTTACTAAATAAGGATAGGTGGAAGCGCGTACTAACCCATTTTCCCAGGTCAGGGTCATTCACTCCCGACTTCTGTCACTTTCCTTCCATAGCCCGAAATTCAGGTGCATTTTCAGAGCACTTCAAGTCAGACAGGAACTTGCTCTGATACAAAATGTGCCCTGGCCGTCCAGACTTCCAGTGTAGCTTTGTTCCTAAGTGTCTTAAGCTGCTTGTGTGCCCAGAGGACTTTTACAAAAAAACAGATCTCAGGAGGAAAATTTACTGTCATCTTGTCACCAGTTGGGCTTGGAGAGCTTGAACCTGGACTGAGGAATTAGATCCTGATACAGGAGGAGAATTAAGTCTGCACTTCGCTGGGCCAGGGTAGAAGCACCCAATGCCTTGTAAGCATGTATAAGCAGAGTTTTTTCTGAGAGATGAAATTTTTATGAAGTAGGAGCAGAGAAGGGATGGAATATTATGAATTCTCCAAATTATTCTGTTGGCATCTACTTTAAGGAAGAGGTAGAAAGCAAAGCAACACCCAGTAATGTACCCAGTTATCAGTATCAAATGCGTGCTAGGAACCTCTTCTCAGAGAAAGGACAGTCCCTGCTTTGAGGAGAACAAACTATCTGTCAAAACACTGTTTTCCAGAAAGTAAAGGTGCAGCACCAAATAAATACTCCTTAAATCTTATCTGTTCCTGTTCTATACAGATTTAGTCCCATACGGAGCATACAGTTAAAAGTAGCACCACGTCTTTCATTCCTGCACTTGGTTCTCGTGGGTTCTCATCAGCGCAGCCTCAGAGAGCCAGAGCGGAAAGTCTTTCTCTGCAGTCAGGATGAAACCTAAATTGCATCTCTAAGCCAAAACCAAGATTACTTCAGCTTCTCAAGGTCCCTTCCCTTCCCTTCCCTTCCCTTCCCTTCCCTTCCCTTCCCTTCCCTTCCCTTCCCTT
>Ga0065711_1010197_pt1 | contig 10422 bp, 14 predicted proteins | sample Hoacrofraction12_FD_59098 | JGI IMG/M metagenome (GOLD analysis project Ga0065711, IMG submission 59098) | Hoatzin crop microbial communities from Cojedes, Venezuela - Epithelial fraction 12 v2 (version 2) | ecosystem: Host-associated > Birds > Digestive system > Esophagus > Crop | place...
ACCTCCCTGGGCAGCCTGTTCCAGGGCTCCGTCACCCTCAGAGGGAAGAAGTTCTTCCTCATGTTCAGATGGAACTTCCTCTGCTTCAGTTTGTGCCCATTGCCCCTTGTCCTGTCTCTGGGCACCACTGAAAAGAGCTTGGCCCCATCTTCCTGATGCCCACCCTTCAGATATTTGTAAGCATTTATAAGGTCCCCTCTCAACCTTCTCTTCTTCAGGCTGAACAAGCCCAGCTCCCTCAGCCTCTCCTCGTAGGAGAGATGCTCCCGTCCCCTAGAACCCAGATGCAGGCGGTTGTTAAGGGGGCTGCTCAAATCTAACTCCATTTATCGAGCGAGGGTTCGGGACGCCAGCCTGTGTTAACCGGGCGGTGCGGTGTGCAAGGCCCTGCCGCTGCCACCAGAACGGCTCGGCTGCCCTTCGGCAGATCTCGAGCGCTGCTCGTGCTCGTGGCGAGGGGAGCCGGGGCAGATACGCTGAGGCAAGGCTCGAACGGAGCAAACCTCTGCGAGGGTTTGGGGCCACGGCTTCGTCGGACCCCTGTGGTGCAGGGAGAGCCGGGAGGGATGCTGAAGGTGGGGTGAGCAGCGTGCAGGACCGTGCATCCTGGGGGAACACCGGGATGCTTTGCGCAATAATTAGCGTAACGGAGCAGCGTTTCGGTGCCAGTGTTGGCATCTCCTTCCTCACCGCGTTCCAGCACCGACCCCCATCAACCAAGCGGGCAGGGCTGCTTCTGTTTTGTTTGTTTGAAACCCCTGTCAGCCTTCAGATCATCGGGGGGGGGCACACAAAAAGCCCTAACCCTCGCACAACATATAATTGTCTGATCCTTTGATGTTGGCGATTCCTGGAATAAACATGCTGACTTCAGTAGAGATATTCAAGTAAAATCTTACTCAGAGGTTTTTCTGCCAAGTATAATAACCCAGGGGAAGAGGGATAAGAATCATTCCATAAGCAAAACTCTTGCTGCTTGACCTCAGTGTGTGCAGATCATAATTCAGGTTCTGGAAAAACAGAGCGTTTAGCTATTTTCCTTGGCAAATTTCAAAAAAATGTGCTGCAGCTAATTTCTGCAAGGCTGTGAAAGCGTTTCTAAAATAGGCATCAGGTTCAAACCACAAGATCAACCTAAACTGATATAAATCAATAACTAACTCGGGAATATGTTTATTTTGGAAAGCGTTAGGCCTGGATATCACCTACTGCTTTAATGGATTTACCCGATGCTTGAGATCCCATCGCTGAAACTCTGAAGAAAGAGATGTTTTTAAGGGAGTTGCATGCATGAATTCTGAGAGGAGCAAGTTAACACAACTTCAGCAAACTCCTTCATGAGGATGCCCCTTCCTGATGCGAGCCCTTGGCTACGGAGTGGGTGCAGCACAGCTCAGACCCCTTCCGTGGAGAGCAAATGTACCTGCTCTGGTGATAACTGTGGGTCTGTAAACCTGTGCATATTTGAGCATCACTGCGTGGGTCTTCCCAGCCCTGCCAGCGGGAGGTGGACCTCCAGGGCCAGGCTCAGTCGGCGCAGTGGTGGAGAGGATTCTGCGTGTTCAACCCTACCCAGTGTCTTCCCAAGGTGAATGCTGGGCTCCTGCTTGCGCAGCGTCAGGAACCGATGCCTCCGTGTCTTCGTTGGGGTCATCTCTGAGCTCTGAAGGGGTCCCCTGCAGCCCCGGTGCTTGGGCAGTGCCACCCGGCCGCCTAGACCTGAAGGCAGGCCTTAAGGCTCATCAAGGAATGGGGAAAAAGTCCACCTCCTTCAGCTGCTGGAGAAATGCTCATCTCTGTCGGGTGTTTCTCTGCTTGGTGTTTGTCTATACCGTTGAAGGTGATTGTAAGTTAACGTTTAAAATGCAAGCCGTCCTTTAAAGCCGAAGAAAAAGATGTAAACGATGGGGTCTCTGAGCCTGGGGCTTCCCAAGCTGGCCCCACAAACCGAGTCAAAGAGGAGACCGTTGTTTAATGCTCACTCGGCGCCGGCTGGCAGGAGGCGGCTGCTTGTTTAAGCCTTCGGTGGGGGCGGCGTTCCCAATGAGCCAGTTGTCATCTTTGTGTGCAGGGTGACATATCCCGGCATCGGCTGTGGGATCTGACTGTCTCTCCCTAGGAGCGCGCGTACCGGTTATGTTTGGCTCGGGAAGCAGCAAAGAACTGCCAGATTTAGCATCATTTGCCGTCGTTAAAAGTGGGTTGTTTGTTCTGAGAATTTGCATTTTATGGGATTTTATATTTTTTATTTTCCTTGGTGTTGTGGGAGAAGGTATGCAACTGACTTGCAGGTTATGCTTGGGCTCATTTTCAGCATCTCGTTGCTCTGTAATTGTGGAAAATTGGAGGGGTTTCACGTTGCTTTTGTTGCGGGTCAGTTTCTTGATGGGCACTTGGATAAACCTGGTCCATTTGGAGTTGGGGAGGTTTGGACAAGCCCCCAAAGGCTCGGGATCTAGCTGGAAGCGTTTCCAAAGTCCACGACCCTCCCGAGGCACAGAAACGAGCTGCCTCTTAGTTTTCCCTCCTGTGGCTTCACAGCTCCTGTTGGATCTCCAGCCGTCTGCAGAGGCATCGACAGGCGCGCCGAGCTGCGCTCGCGTGAGTGCACGGCACCGGGACGGCTCTGGCCGTCCCTGCCCGGGGGAAGCGCCGCTGCAGAAATCCCTGGGAGAGCGGCCAGGGAGGCACCACCACCTTTTGGGCTGCAGCCATGGTGGATGCCAGCGGTTCCCGTGGGTGTGCCGGGGTGGGATTTGCTCCGGTGCGACTTATTTAAAGCTTTCGGAGCATTGACTCATGCTGGGTTATATCAGCTTCTGGGTTCCCTGGTTGATTCGCCCTGCGCTCAAGGGCCTACCGAGAGATAAGGTGGATTTTCCACCACCTGATGTTTCCAGACCAAGGCTGGAGGCAGTTCTGGGAGGGATGGTTTCGCCACAGACAAAATACTGGGCTCAATAATGGGGTACAAAGTTTACCTAGCTTTTATATATGGGGGTCAAAGAAGATGCTGAAGGAGCTCTTTCTGGCATTGCATTTCCCACTCTTGAAAATACAAGTTGTCTGTCATCAGCCTTGGGTGCTGCTCCCCCCATAAATAACATTAACAAAAGCACTCACCGTTGGTGTGGTTTTCAAAGATGAGTTTATCGTTGCACTCCTGCTCGTCCACGCAGCCGCAGACGTAGATGATCCCGTCCTCGCTGGGCTGGTGGGTCATGATGCAGCGCGAGGTGTTGTAGTTGGGGACCATGAGGTTTTCGATGGGGCGGTGGGGGTTGTGGCAGAGCGTGCTGATCCTGATGCTCTCGTTGTCCTGTCTCCTGCGCGTGCCGAATGAACGGACAAAGCGTTAGTCTAGCGGCTCAGCCTTCGTGTCGCCTGCGTGTCCTCTTAAACCTGGTTATAAGATCGTTCGTTTTAAGCTGTGTCGGGAATTGTTTGTAGCAGCCCTGGTATAATTCAAATTATATGTCCTTTGGAGCGGCTTTTCTAAAGCCCTTTATCTCTTCCAAATGGTGGAAAGAGAAATGTTTAGCACGTGTCAGCAGCAGGGTGTGAGCCAGAGATTCTGCTTGTTTCCAGTAGATAATTCACCAGCTCATAATCACACCTTGGATCAGGTAGTGCCAATCCTAAGGCCGAGTGCCCTGCGTGGGATCTGGGGCAAAATCCCTCCTTTACCAAGACCAGCTTCTAGGCCAGCAGGCTTTGGGGCTGTATGGTCCTATGGAAACACTCCAAAATGAGGGTCCCACCTCGTATGTCACCTCTGCTGCAATACGAGTCGTAACATCTCTGCCTCAGCAGGGCCTGGGGTCTCTGCTGCCCAAACTTCACCTGTGCAGGAGAGAAGCGGGGGACGTGGGGGCCGAAACGCCTGCTCGCCAGCGGCCGCTGGGCTCGTGTTTCCCTCCTGCTCCTCTCAACTCGGGCGTGCACGTAGAGCCTGTAAGCACCATTGCATACCCTGGGTTAACTGCTGCGTGTCGTGCCCTGTCCTTGCACAACCATTTGCTCCTGCCTCCAGTGACCTTTTACAAGGTGACTTTTTACAAGGGTGTGTAGGGATAGGACAAGGGGTAATGGCTTTAAACTGAAGGAGTGTAGATTTAGATTAGGCATAAGGAAGAAATTGTTTACTCTGTGGGTGGTGAGGCCCTGGCCCAGGTTGCCCAGAGAAGCTGTGGCTGCCCCCTCCCTGGCAGTGTTGAAGGCCAGGTTGGATGGAGCTCTGAGCAACCTGGCTGGTGGAAGATGTCCCTGCCCATGGCAGGGGGGTTGGAACTGGGTGATCTGTAAGGTCCTTTCCAACCCAAACCATTCTATGAGTCTATGACCTGCGGGAGCAGAGCCCTTCAGTCACTGGTTGGGGCTATTTTGAGAAATGGCTTGACCTTTTGAGCTGCCAAATGATAACGTGAAGGCAATACGACTCCTTGACCATGGGGCTGTGTCTGCATTTGTACCACAGCTTCAGACACCAAGCAGCTACAAATGAAATCTCCTGTGTCACCTGGTGATGTCCTGGTCCTCACCGGGTCTGGGGCAGAGGAACGCTGGGCCTCAGTACAGCCAGGGATGCAATGGCAAATAAGCCCTACCTGCTCCATATTTCCATTTACATAATTAAGAAGGAGGTAAAAGCGTAATTTCTTGGCATATCTAGAGAATTTGTTCTTTGTCTCAAAAAGAAAGGACAGACCTGCTCTTTTTTTTTTTTCCTTCTTTTTTTTTAATTGCTGCATATTTCTTCACCTCCATGTAATACCCTCCGTGTCAGAGATGGTCATAACATCAGCCAGGGGAGACCAAGACGTCCCTCCCACCAGCCGAGAGACAGGAGCCGTGGAGGGTAAAGACTTCCCAAGAGATTTTTCCGTTTCTGGAGTGAAGATTCAAAATATGCCAGTGTCCGTGTTGCGTTTACCTGCGCACAAACCTTCACCAAGCACAGCGAGAACAGATCAAATGTTTCAAGGCCTATTTCCAAAAGGTCTCTCATGACACTCCAGTTACTCACTGAAAAGTGGCTTGCAGCACCAGGTCTAGCTCCATAGTGCTGGTGTCCTTAGAGCTTTTTAAACCACCAGTGTTCAGTAGCCAGGTTAGGTCCTTCTCATGTGCCACATGTTTTGCTCAAGAGCACCTAGACTGGGCTCCTGTTGAAGCCATGGAAATGTGTCACATATAGAGCAACAGTATGGGTTTGGCTGTGTTTGTTGTCCAACTCCTCAAGCATAGGGTGCTCCTTTTGCTGGAAAACTCCAGCTCTCCCAATGGATCCAAGCCGTTTTGGCTCAACACAAGGGAGCTCGGCAAGAGGGTCCAGAACAGACGCATCCCGGCACGTGGTAGCTCTCTTCTTTTGGTACATAGTGGAGTTGTTCTTGGTGGACCCATGGCTTCATCTCCACCTGCTGTTTACCAAACTGGGTGAGGGAAGAGGTTTGGGGAGCAAATGAGGGAGACCCTCAAAAACTGGGGTGTCCGGGTGGGTTTAGGAATGGCCAAGCTTGAACTGGGTTATGTCCCTTTGTGGGGCGGATGGTGGCAGCTGACAGGAGCTGGTGCTTGGAGATGGGATTAGAAAGCAGCTGTTGGCGTTGGGATGGAGCCTCTTGCCCTCAGAGAGCCGGAACGGAGCTAACGCAGGCTGCTGGCCCGGCATGTGAGACATGCCAGGCAACTCAGGGCCAGATGGCTTCTGCCTTGCTGGCACCGCCGGGAAATTCACCCCGGGATGCAGCCCTTCTCCTATGGGGAGGGTCAGCACTTGCCCTCATAGAGCCAGTGGGTAATTAAGGGCTAATTAAGAGCCAAGAGTAGAGTGCCAGGGTTTGACCTGTGTTTCTGGAGCCTTCCCCAGAGGAAGTGGGATAACCCAGCACTGGTCAGGTTTGCAGGGCAGCCCCGGGGCAAGGACGAGTGATGGGGAACTACTAGAATGACTGGCCCCGCAGGGGCTGTGGGCAGCTGCTCAGCGTTGCGGCCGCTCCTGGGGGCTTTCAAAGGAAATTATAACCATCAATTCCTTTTCTAGGGACAGCCTCTATTTCCCGACCTAGCAATGCAAAGCAGGAGGGTAAAGGTATGGAGAGGTTTTATGGTGCCTTCAAGGTCAGCTGGGAAGTCAGACATAAAAGCGAGGGGAAGAACCCAAATTTGTCATCCTCTCGCTGGTGAAGCCCCCCCCTTTCAGTGCTCCCCATATTTTCTTGGGATTTGCAGGTAATTTGTCAGAGGGCCTTCCAGCTGAAGAGTCCCAGGAGGGTGAGACCCCTCCTCCATGGGCTGCCCAGGTTGGGCACTCTGGAGGACATGAGCACGTTGCTCATGAGCATGGGGCCAAAGCTGCTCCTGTGACTGCGATACCCGCACGGGCCAAGTTCAGCTGATCCAAATACGCCTTTGCAAGTGAGAAACAGGCAGCGAGGCTGGCTTGGAGGTGAGCCCTGCCTGCAGGGATCTCAGTCTCCAGATGGGTCTTAGGATGGGGTGGGAAATACTGGGAGGAGGCTGCAGGGTTGGCAGGTGATTTGTGGCCCTGCAGCTACTTCACACTGTCTAGAACGTGGTGTGAGGTTGCAGCCCCATCCCATGCCATGGCATTGCTTTCTTGGCGTGGGGATTTATGCTGTTGGGGTCTTGCTTTTTCCTGTACGTGCAGGCTGTCAATGGGAAAACCCAGCGAGATGCTGGAGTGCCTGTCCCGGATTTAAGGTGGCTTCTTCATGTGCGTGTAGGGGTATTTGGGGCAGGGGGTGGGTTTTGTTTGCTTGTTTGGTTTTCTTGTTGGTTTTTTGTTATGGTTTTTTTTTAAGTCCATAATACAACAATTATGTTGAGGCAAACTCCTACTGAAAGCAGGGCGTACAGCATTCACGCTAATTAGCAGGTTGAGATAAAGCCTAGCGATAAGTGCTCATCTGGCTTTCGCTTTGGCAGTCAAATTAAAAGGGAAGGAGGAGAAAATCGCTCTGGGCAGACTCAAAATGGATGTTTTTTTAGTTTGGCTCATGGGGACCAAAAAAGCTGGGGGAGGCACTCTTCCGGGCAAACGATGCGGCGTATGCTTGGCCTGAAGTGCAAGACTGCGTTCCTCTTCCAGGCATCTCCCGGAGAAGCAGAAAAGGGTTTTTCCAAGGGGATAGGAAGGAGGTGGGCTAAACCAAATGGGTTAAACCCCATTTTGGTACCAGCTCAGATGTCCATGAGCCGGATGGGGACAGACCTCGGCTGCGCCCCTGCACGTGAACTGGGGTTTCACCAGCCTGATGCAGGAGGACAGCATGGGTTTGGGGGTCAGAGCTGCTGGTGTTGCCCAGTGGGTTCAGCCTGTAAAGCTAAATTCAGAGGTTTATAGGGGTCTAGATGTTCCACTTAATTAACCTAGAAAATAAACTAGTACTAATTATAGGGCAGACCAAATAATTTTTTACTGTGAGTTGTAATTTTGATAATAATGGAGTCAAAGGGAGAGGAAGAGAAAGTCCTGAATTATTTTAACAGGCAATAGTTCAAGTGCAGGGGTAGATACCTGCGCATTACCGTGAGCTGCCACCTCGTGAACCCCTTTTTCCCCTGCGTCCCCCCCTGACGAGGGGACTGCCACTTACCATATGGCCACGCAGATCTCGTAGGGGTCCTCGCAGTAGGAGTTGAGGTTGCAGTTGCTGTAGCAGACCTTCTCCTCGCAGGCCGGCAGCGTGGAGTCGCACCACTTGCACAGGTTGGTCTTCAGGCTGCGGCGGGCGCCGGCACTGCAGGCTGTGGGGCAGAGAGGTGGTGGAGGGTGAGCGTGGCCGTGCTTGCCCGGAGTGGGGAAAAATAATCACCGCTTTCAGCGATTCGCACAACCAGTGGAGAAGGAGCCTGAATTGTCCCTATTTCTACGTGTATTTTTTATAGCTTTCATTTTGCTCCATTCCTTGGTCAAATGTGCTTTGGATTATGCCAAAGCCTGGAGGAGACGGAGGGATGGTCCTGCCGGATGAGAGCTTTGCAGAGCTTGGAAAGCCGCAAAGAACCGCGTTTTCCCTCTGCATTTCCCACACCACATATCATCAAGGGGAAGTTTACTTCTTCCTCTACAGCCAGGCTCAAAGCGGCATCTCCCCTTGAAAAAGGACATCTCTGGGTCTCTGTGTGCCTGAAGACTTTATTTATTCCCTTCCCGAGGGAGGAGATGTGCTGGGGAGGGATGCATGCCCAGGCTGGGGCAGTTCCCTCCTCTCTGCTGCCTCCTCACCCTCCCTATCTGCCCGGTCGACGTGCCCAAGCTGGGGAATGTGTTTGCCACCCGCGTCCCGAGCATCTGTGTTTTTGGCAGTGAGCGATGGGCTGAGCCTTCCTGAGCTCTGGGCTGCTCCTCTCCCAGCTCCGCTGCCCCGGTCCGGCACGAGCTGCTCCCCTGCCCCTGGCCTGCCGGAGCCGGCCGCAGCGGCGGGAAGAACTGCTGCCCGTGTGGAGCTGCTCTGCATGTGTCTCACGGGCATAAAATTATCTCTATTTTTATACAAAGGGTGAATGAACTATGCTCAGTTAACGGATAAATCCCAGCTAAATTTAAACTTCCTGTTTCAAGACTGCTAAATGTCTTTTTTTTTTTTCCTTAAAAAAATCCACTAAGCGGTTTATGTAGAAATATATATTTATAAATTTTTTCTTAAATAAATACTCTCAAGAGTGCGCAGATAGGAACCTGAACTACAGCAGCTAATTTATTGAAGGCTTGGCTCATCCGTGCTTCTCCGGCTGCCGCTTCCCTGAGCTGCCCAGCAGCGCTGGGTGCTCCCGGCCCCAGCCAAAGGGCGGTCGTAGCTCACCCTGCTGCCACAGCCGTCATGGGGGTTTTCCATCACCGGCCCTTAGTTTGAACAAGAAACACACTGCAAAATGCCCAACCGTGGCTTGGGAAGCCTCAGTCTTGCAAGCAAAGCCCTGCTGATACAGGAGGACACCCACGGCATGTGGGCAACCTGCAGGACCTCCTGTGTTCTTGGTGGTCACGTGGGCCACCCACCCGTGGCCAACGGCCAAGGCCACTGTCCCTACGTCTTTTCTTTAATGCATGTACTGTCCCAATAGCAAAAAAGAGATTTTTAACTTCTCTGCTTCCCAAATCCGGGGCGCGCAGCCGGCTTCGACAGCATCTTGCGTGCCTGCTCTGCTTCCCTTGCCAGCTCAGACCCCCCTGCACGAGACAGCCGTAAAAGAGCTGCTGGAAAGCTCCCACACAGAAATAAACCATTTACAAGCTCCTGTGGCCTCGTACGTAGGGCCAAGGTTAACGGCGGAGGGGAAACCTGGCTGCAGAAGAGAAGCCTGTTGCATCTGAAGGCTGGAAGGAGGAAATTTTGGTTTAAATGACCCATGCGAGGCTTAAAACGCGGCTCAGCAGGGATCGTGTCGTATGAGGTGGCGGGGAAGCTGGGAGTGGAGCGGGTGAGGATGCTGCCCACAGCCTCTCGCTCAGCATCACCACCATTCATGGGGCTGCCCTGGCCCTGCTGAGGCACCTGCGGATGTTGTGAGTGACCTCAACAAACCCAATGCCCAGCATCCATCCAAGGGTTAGCTACCAAAATTGTGACTTCGGCTGGGATCTCCAGGACCTGCAGCCAGCATGAGCCACCCTCACCTCCCCACCTCGCTCTGCCAGGGCAGGACTCACAGGATCCTGGGCTAAACTCCTCTCAAGGATGTGATTTTTGAAGGTGGATCAGAAATTAAACCCCGCATCTTCGTGGGGTTCTCAATCTGCAGCAACAGCCGCTGCGCTCTGCAAACTCCATGGGTGTTATTACATGGGAAAAGTGAATTGCAGGTAAATTGGTTTCTCTCCCCCAAAACCCAGCCCCACCACGCCCAGGGCTGCGCTCTGGTGGTGTCGGTCCCAACCTCTTCGGTTCAACCCATCCACGGCCTGGCTTGTGCTGTGTTCGCAGCACGCTCGTGCAGGACCGTGGGCTCCACACCATCATCCCAGAGATACTTGGGGGCCCTGTGGAGAAGAAGCAAGTGGACAAATCCAGGTTTGAGATGTCGCTGATGCAGAAGAGTGATGGGGTTTGTTACTGATGTATTTATACCCACCGGGTATGTTATTTACTGATTCCTATCGAGGGTTTGCTTGAGGTCTCAGAGCAAAACGCCAGCCCCGGCAGTTTTGTACTGGTGCGTGTGGTGGGGATCTTGACTTGGCAGTCATTTGCACTGCAGAGTGGAGAAGCCAAGGCAGATGAAAGAGTTAAATATGGAGACGAGATCCAGAAATATAGCTGTAACCGGACAAAATTCTTTGGAGACAAATTGTTCTAAACTAGCTCAGGCTGCGATTCTGTTATCTGCTCTGCAAGAAAGGTCAGGGCAGGAATACCTCTTCCCCCCCCCCCGCCCTTCTTCTCCTAGGAAGCT
>Ga0065711_1051341_pt1 | contig 10422 bp, 12 predicted proteins | sample Hoacrofraction12_FD_59098 | JGI IMG/M metagenome (GOLD analysis project Ga0065711, IMG submission 59098) | Hoatzin crop microbial communities from Cojedes, Venezuela - Epithelial fraction 12 v2 (version 2) | ecosystem: Host-associated > Birds > Digestive system > Esophagus > Crop | place...
CCTCAGAGGGAAGAAGTTCTTCCTCATGTTCAGCTGGAGCTTCCTCTGCTTCAGTTTGTGCCCGTTGCCCCTTGTCCTGTCGCTGGGCACCACTGGAAAGAGCTTGGCCCTGTCCTCCTGACCCCCACCCTGCAGATATTTGTAAGTATATATTAGGTCCCCTTGCAGCCTTCTCTTCTTCAGGCTGAACAAGCCCAGCTCCCTCAGCCTCCTCTCGTAGGGGAGATGTTCCAGTCCTCCCACCATCCTTGTAGCCCTAAATTGGGATTGCCTAGGAGGGCAAAGGCACCTCCCCTACGGCCACCAACACATCTGGCCACCTCCATGGCCACCAGCAGATCAAAGAGCTTCCTTGCAGTAAGCTGAGTTCAGCCGTCCTTCCTTACCCAAACAGCACTCCTTCCTCCATCTGACTTCATTACTTTTCAAACCCCTAAATATCCCAGGATTTGGCCATGAGTACTGGAAGGTCCCTGAGCCATCTGATCTGCATTGCTAAGCACTGTCACCTCCTCCCCTTGCACTGCTCAGCTTAACCTCTGCCCCCTAACATTTGCAGATATATGCACAAAGCTTAATCTCACAAGGAGCCGGGAGACTCTTCGTCCCTGAAGAGGAAACAGGATTTCATGATTTTCCACTTGACGTGCCAGGATGGACAGGCTACAGCAGTTTGAGTGCCAGGGAGCCGAAAACCAAGCGTGCAACGGGAAGCCCATGCAATGGGGACCCTAGGATGGGGCTGGCTGTAACAGGATGGGTGCATCTGATGCCAAAGGTCCCCAGACCGATCTGCTGAGGTGCTGAATGGAGGTCCTCAAGGACTTCAGTACAAACGTAGAGAGCTGAGCACCTCCCAGGGTGAGGGCAGAAGAGCAGACGCCCTATTTAACTGTGTGCAAGAGGGGAAGGTGCCTCTGTTGGGATGGGAAGCAGGGATCAAGCCAACACCACCGCAGTCCTGGCCACAAGCTGATTGCATTGCCCAAGGCAGGGCACCATGGAAAAGAGGGAAAGCCATCACGATGGAGGAGAATTCTTGGGGAGGAAAATGTGCCAACCTCTTACCTCAGCCATGGTCATTCTTATGGATGCCTCCAAAATGCCATAAATCATAGAATCACAGAGTGCTTTGGGTTGGAAGGGACCTTCAGAGGCCATCCAGCCCAACCCCCCTGCAGTGAGCAGGGACATCTGCACCTGGATCAGGTCGCTCAGAACCCCGTCCAACCTGGCCTGGAATGCTTCCAGGGATGGGGCATCGACCACCCCGCTGGGCAACCTGTGCCAGGGTTTCACCCCCTTCTGTGGCCCTTTTGCTCTGGGCAAAAAGGACAAAGAGCAGTCAAGAAAGTGTCAGACATGGAAACAAAATACTCCTGAGCTAGGTAATTTGCGACTTACTACGGTAATACAACCAAAACAGCAGCCATTTCTGTGTTGTAGCTCTTTCCTTACTATCAATATTTGCAAAACGCTTCCCGAAGCATTAATTGGATGAGATTAATGGAGTGATTGCACCGGGGAGAACGCAGCGTCCATCACGCGGTCCGGGCAGCGCCGGGCAGGCAGCGGCGGGCAGCCGAGCGGCGCGGCCGGGCGAGGGCTGGGTGGGAATCGGGGACAGCAGCAGATGCACGACAGGAGAGCACTGCACAGCCACGCCAAGAAATGTCAGCCACCACCACAACCCTGCGGAAAAGATCCTGCCCCCAGAATGGGAATTCTGCAGCAAAATCAGAGCCTGAGGGAATAAGCAGGTTGTACTCTCGCTTGCGGCGGTGTTACCCCAGGGGAGATTTCTTGACTCCTGGTGTAATCGCTCCAGCAGGATTTGGCCAAGATAAAGGTGACGCTAAGAAGGGTGGGGACGTGGCCATGCACGTGCAGGCGTGCAGATGAGAGATGAGGAGAGGGCATAACCTGAGGCTGGGAGAGAATGACCGAAGTTCTCCTGAAAGATGGATCGGTGCGAATATTCCTCTTTCGGAAACTGCAGATGGAGCGTGAGAAAGGGAACGGGCTTGCAAGAAAGACCAGGAAAGTCGGGACGGGATGGAAACGTGGAGGGAAGAAAAGAGGCAATGTCGTTGTTGTCCACTTGCGTTTTTAAGCCTGAGGTTTGGGGTTTTCTTGGCTGGCTCCCCTTGGAGCAAGGCTGAGTTGTTTCCAAACAGCTTTTAAAACTCCTGCGGGAATTTTCGCTGCCTTGAGGACTGTATGGAGCCCCGTCCTTGGCTGGAGCCAGCCGGGCTGAAAGCAGAAAGCGGGAAGTCGCTGGCCTCCAAAGCATCGTTCCTGATGCTCCAGCGGAAGAACATAGGTTTTGAGAAATGACAGGTACCAAAAAGTAATCTAATTTGTTGCAGTTATTCAGCGCTTTCTCAGCATTTGGCTCAGGAGCCTAACATTCATTCTGGGAAGACAGCAGTCTGCAGGGCTGCTCCTGTTGTCCCCATAATGCCAAAATCCCCGAAATCAGGGTTTGCACCTAGCAGAAACGGGGAGGGAGCGGGACCCCGTGCAAAGCCTGTGGCGAGCCGGCTGGGCGCAGCCTCATCGCCTCCACATTCCCTGCTGGAAACAGGGATAACGCAGCGGCGCTCCAGCAATTCCGGTGGGTGTTGGGAAGCCTAACCGGCTCCAATTTGCAAAGTGCTCCGGGAGGACTGGAGGAATTACAGACACCAGGAAGAATGACTTGTTTCCATTCATTTCTTTGGCTTTGCCAGTTTTTGGGGTTTTTTTCCTGGGGAGCCGGGAAGGAGGAGACTCATCTCCATCTCCAGCTCATCTCTCCAGGTGTCCTGGGTTCAGTGGGATAGAGTTAAACTTCAACAGCCGCTGCGGCAGGGCTCACATGGGTGCCTGTGAGCCCAGGACTGCGGAGGAACCTGCTCGCTCTTGCAGGCAAGGTCTTCACCATGGCTGGGAAGAGGCAACCACCTCATGGCTTGTTCTTCCCACATGCAGCACATGGGGCTGAAACCTCGGGCAAGAAGCAGAGTCACTTCATTGATACCATTTGTCTCTGTACCAGGTACCTTTCCCACATAAGATGGAAACGGTGAGGGAAAGGAGACCCGAAACATCTAGAAAATGGCCCTTCTGGCCCAGATGGAGGTGGCCTACAGCACTGCACTCAGCAGGTGAAGGTGAGAAGTGCCACAGGGTGCAAAGCTTCGCCGCTTGCTGCCCCGAGCCGAGGGGCTGCCTGCCACCTGCAGTCCTCTCCTGCTCACCAAGAGATGGAGAAGACCAACAACGATGCCTGGGGCACTCTGGCTTTCCGACAAGTACGCAGCCCCTTAGGGCATGGCAGCGGAACAGGCGGATTTTGACTGATACGAGGGGAAGCTCCAAGGGAGGACGATGGGCTGCTCACAGCCCAGCAACGCACGTGGGGCTTCCCTTGGCTGAAGGTGGGATCGTTCACTTGGACATAAACCTGATCCATCTTCACCACGGCATTGGAAGGAGACAGAAGTCAGGGTTTGGGGGGCTGGAATGGCTGCATTTTCTTTCCTCCCTCCCCTGGTACCCAAAGACCTGGCACTTCGCAGGCTGCTGAGCCCTCTGGCTCCAGCCCAGGAACACCATTAGGTACAAGCTCTACGGACTGCAGGCTGCTCGCAGGCTTTTCCCACACCGAGACGGCCGGTTCGGTGTCCTGCAGGACAAAGCCCTTGGCAAGCGCGGGGTAAAGCACACGGGGAGGTGTGCACAGACCTGCCCTGCCTTGCTCCGCTTCAGCTTCTCGCACAGAGAAATTCAAGCAGTTATTTGGGATGTTGTCAAGCATTCTGAGACCCGTGGACACATTATTACCACAACATGACTTCAGAAAAAAGTCAAATGCTTAGAAAAATGGATTTAAAAAAAACAAATAACCTACTGTCATGGGTCATTGCAAGGTATCTCCGGGTTAGCTAAAATAACGAGCAACACGGGTGCAGCGACCCAGGCTTTCACAGCACATGGGAGCAGCAGGCTTCGAAGGGCAGGTTTCACGTAGCCCCTGTCCCATCCTGGAAGCACAGTCAGATCCGCCCGTTACGGTGACCGTGTTCGGCAACAGCAGCCACCCAAACCTCCCGGCTCGCTCAGCAAAATTTGGGAACGAGTCCTGAGATGTCCAAAGTGCCCATCCAATTTTCCAAACCAAGCTGAAGTAATTAGGCCTTGCAAATTGCTAGTTTATCTTGCGAAGGATCCTTCCTGGTATGCTCACCTCCCCTCTTATCTCTGAACTCTGCAGCATATTAATTAAAGACATCTGATGGCAATAATTAGGCCGGTCTCTGGAATTGCGACACAAGGAGCAAGTTTTACGGCTATCACTTTCCAGCTATTTGATATCAGCAAGGCCCAGGGAGGATTCATGCAAATATCATGTTTAGCATCTCAGAAACATCTACTCCAAAGAGAAGATGCGTGAGAGAAAAGAGAGGGCTGGAGGATGCTAATTCAGCCCCAGTCCTGATGGCGCGATGATGGGGACATCCTTGTCGGCCACCCTGGCTGATGTCCAGCAGTCAGGGGGCCTCACTGGTAAAAACATGACCCCCCCCAGCCGTGCTACCTGCACGGATGGGTCCTCCCGAGCACGCACACGGCTGCACGTTTGCTGCCAAGACATCCCAAGAGCCGTCGTCCCTGCGCTGTCGCTCCTGGCAGCAGGGCAAGGCGTGCGCCGAGTGACTCGCGTTCCCTGCCCCGTCCCCAGCTGCAGCTCCGAGAGCAGCCGTCGTCCCTCAGATGCTCACCTACGTCCCACGCTGCCATGAGGTGGAGGGCCAGGACTTGCCACCTGCATTGCCCACCGTGAAAGTTTGGAATCAGTGATGGTGCGTGTCTGCAATGCCGCACGGATACAGCATCAACGGCAAATGGTCTCTCCCTCCCAGCCCTGCCGAGGCTCCCCATGCCTCTGACCACCACCAAGCCATGATAAAAACACAGTCAGATGCTTCTGCTGTGGCTGCTTATTTGCCAAAAATATGCTCTGGTAACTGCTTACAGAGGGGAAGGAATAAAGTATGGATTTTTGAGTATGCAAATATCAGCTGCAGGCACGAACACGTGATGGATGTTAGTCATAGTGCTTCACGCGAGGCTGGATCCATACACACACGACGGGCACGGTGAGGGCGAGGCATCCGGGGAGGAGAGAAGGGGAAGAGCGAAAGGAGAAGGGGGACGAGCAGAGCAGAGAGAGGAGAAGAGCAGCACCAGAGCAGGGCTGTCATGGGCTGCTTTGCTACCGCCCGGGTGCTGGGTAGCACTAAGTCTGCTGCTGGGGCTCAACAAATACTAAATCATCAAAGATCTGCAGCTCATATCAGCACGGGTAGCTTGCACTTTTAAAACCTAAATGGCAAGGGCCCTCTGTCTAAGGAAGCAAACCAGCGGGGTGGCTGGGTTTGGAGGCTGGACCGTAGGAGATGACATTGCAAGCAGGTAGAGACGGGTGCAGCGCTGGCCCCGGCAGAGCCAGCGCCTCGCTGGGCACCGCTGCAGGAGCGAGAGCAGGGGGCTGGAGAGAGGAGACGGATTTATACAGCCTCACGCCACAGCCAGGGAATCATCCTCCTCCTCTGCGGGCGCAAATAACAACGTGAAGTAACTCTGGCCAAAATACCACAGAACAGGGATTGCTCAGCTGTTCTCCATAAGGAAAATCATCTGAAAGGCAGGCCCACACGTGGTGAGAACGCTCACCTGGGGGACATGAGCCCCTTCCTAAATGTGAGGAGTCCTTTATATTCTCATTGCCCTGATGCCTGCCTCAAAGACACTTTGCAATCAGGAGATCAGCAGAGTAAAGCTACTTCCCTCACCAGCAAACACTCATGTGCATCATGGTATTGCAAAGACTGCTGATATTTTCACTTACAGGTGGGAAACTGAGGCACGGAGCGAGATGGAGGATGAGCTCCTCCAACAAAACAAGGTGCGTGCTTCCTCCTCCTGCTGCGGGCACGAGGCGGCTTTGCACAGCCAACAGCAAACCTACGGCAGGGCCGGGAGTGGGCAAAGCCCCGACGCCGATATCCGACCTCTGAAGATAACCCCAGCTGCAGGAATGAAACCATTTTCCACAGGGACTGGCCAGTGATGAACATGTGCCCTTGTAATATTCAGGAAAAGCCACATCTGGCAATGCAGCTCGGACAACCCCTGCGAGAGGAGCAGCCCCCAGGCCCATGACTACGTTCGGGCTCACCCGACAGTGGCTGCTGAGGCATTTTGGCTATTTGCTTCCAGGGGGAAAAACTCAATTTGCTCTCCACCGTGTGCAGGAAAACACAAGTCCATCGTGAGCATCCCCTCCCTCTCCCCTCTCATTGCTGCTGTATCTCCAGATTCCCTGAGCCTGTTTGCGTTCGTTAGTAATTGCCTTTTCCAGCCAGCATTTGGAGAAATGCTTGAAACCATTATAACGACAATCAAATCTCGGCACCGCTAATTCTGATGAGGCTCGTAATGCCTCTCAGGCCGGTCGCGATTTTTCTTAAAGCGCCAGGTCCTGGAGTCAGGGGAAATACAGATTCTCAAAAGGAAAGAACCAAAGACAGAAATTTCTAGTCTTCCTGGGAATGGGACGCGTCGGGTCCACCGAAAGTCAAGGGAGCATCATCCTCTGGTGAAATGGGGACCACAGTTTTGCCCAGGGCAACTGAATCCCTGCGGATTCGGCCACCGACTGGGTCCAAAACCAGGATGAGGCTTTAGCATGAGGGTTGCAAAACACATTAACATATCACTCATATCATATTACAGCTAATATGCTCCTCTCACAAAGCAGAGTGAAATTGGGCTAATGCTTAGTCCGTTAATCCTCCAGCGCTCTAATCCTCGTCGCAAACTCTGTGATCTCACCCCATTTCTCAGCAGAGCTCACGGGAGTAAGGGCTAATTCTCCGGTGCTCCCAAACGGCACGGTGCGCCGGCACCGAGCTTTGGAGGGCTGCATCCCTTGCGAGGTGTGGGAGATGCTCAGCCGCACGGGATGAGGCTGAGCTCCCCACGGATCGGGGATACGAGGCTGCGGCAGGAGCAGGGATGGTGCAGGATGGGACCAGGTGACAGCAGGCTTTATTTATATCCCGTGAAATAAATGATCAATCCTTTATTCAGTCCAGGGAAACAGCTTGCAAACTCAAAGTGATGCCCTGAGCAGGAAATCGTATCGTTCTAGTGATCATTTTGGTGCAAATATCTGCAAACTTCGGGATCGTGCTCTGGCTGTTCGCTCATTCAGGAAAATTCATGATGCTCTGCTGTACGCTAAGAGTGAGCGGAACCTCTTCACGGAATAATTTTGGGAAAGGAGTGGCTCTTCTAAGGCAATGCTCATGCATCAGTTGCCATTTTTAAGAATTTTGATTCAAAGGCCAGAATCTGTCTTTGAAAAGCCAATATCAAACCCCAAAATATAAACACTTGCCATTCAGGTGGATTTTTTTCTCCAAACTCTCTTTTTTATGAACAGCCAAATAAGCTAATTCTGCATTAAACATCTTATTGCAGGGCGAACTACTACCAAGAATCTCCTGTAACTACTGCAGACTCTGGCAGAAAAAGTCCTTTCTTGGCCAGGATTTCAGTCAATGCCAAAGGCAGACCCCAAGCAGGCAGAAACTGCAAAACCTCACCAGGCAGATGCGAAACCACAGCGTTGCCCCCCAAAGACCATCACCAACCCCACCCCGCCCAGCTTCTGTATCTTCAAGCCATGCCTACGTTCATACAGATCACTCATCTACATCAGCGCTACCTGGCTCAAAGCATCCAAAATTAATCAGGTTCATTTTAAAATCGAGGCATTGTTGAACAGCAGGCATTTTTAGCTCTCGTCTGCTGGTTTCCAAGCCTGTAAGAATGAATTTTCTCTAACAGTCTGGGTGGAAACGTTGCTTCAAAGACGAAGCTGCAAATCTTGCAAAATCACATGATTCCACAAGCTGGAGCTTCAAGGAAAAAAACCGTTCAGCTACAGGAGCAGATGCCACCCAACCACGAGGAGCCCCACGGGACACCAAATCACATGCAAATATCCCAAGATTCGCATGAAAAGCCATGAGAAACCCACCCCAGCATCCCCAGTGGAAGGACAGTAAAATTCTGCTGCGGGACTTCAGTGCCCCTCTCTTATGGGTCAGGGAGAGGTGTGCAAGGGGGGTCAGACCACCCCGAGGCTGGGGTCCTGCACCATCCCCCGGAGCACCACGCGCTGGGCAGAATACTCAGAAGGGTCTAAGCCTGTCTGGCAATTTCTATCACCTCACCCACTTCTCCCTGGGGTCAAAATCCTTCTTCCTCTGTCCTAAGCTGTACCTGAAACTAAGCAGCATGTTCCAGTGAGAGAAGTAATTACCATGAGTTCATATCATTTCTTTTTAATGAGGCTGGTCAGAACCTTCATTTAGTATTTTGATTCATTTTTCTCTGTTCGGCCTGCCCTGACGTTTCAGTTCTTGCTCTCCTATAACGCTGTTGCACCGCAAGCATCTTCTGTACCAAATCCAGACAGCAAGATGCCTCATAAACGAAGTTCATAGCTTTTTTTTTTTAATTAGCAGGTTCTTAGGGGGATTATTAGGACCAGCTGGGGCTGCGCCTGGATTCTGCAGGAACCGGGGGATCGGGGATCAGGGCACATTTGTGTTTCCTTGTTTCCACCCACTATTTGAAGCACATCAACAATTCCTTCCCGGCAGCAAAACAAGACGAGATACTTTTAAGGTAATTCTGACATCCGTGCTATGAACAGACCGCACGGAAATCTGCCCTCGCTGGCTGGCTCCCTGCAGTGAAAAACCCCGGCAGGGAGAGAAGCACGAGGCAGCCCTTGGTGATGCTGCTGCCCGTCGCGGCGCTGGCCGGTGGTGGTTCACCCAAAACCACTTCTTGGGTCGTTCACCCAAAACCCCACGGCTCAGGGGAGGGGACTGGGTCCCTTTCCCGGACAGGCGGGTCCCCCCGCGGCATCCCTGGTCCATCCCCCCAGAGCGACCCTTTACACTGGCAAGGGGCCTGCTTTTGCAGAAGATTTCGTTTTTAAATCTCCTCAACCATTTCCAAGCCATGTGGTTGGTAGGTCCTGGTGCACCTGCGAGGAGAGCGGCTGGAGGTGCCACCAGTGCCACCGCAGAGGTGGGGAAAGTGGGGCATGGAGCTGCCATGGCTCCTGCCTGGGCAGGATGGGCTCCGAGAGAGCCCACGCCGGCGGCTCCCGTCGCACCGCTTCCCTCTCCCCACCGCTCGCAGAGCAGCAAAATTTGCCAGCCCGGGCCAAGAAAACCCACTTGCCTACTCACACGGTGCTAACAATGAAAACACTAATTATATTTCACTCACCTATCAAGGGATGATTCACTGAGGTGAGTGGGCACGCAGAATTACACAAGATGAACACGGCGATGCGACCGCCCGTCCGTTTTGGGGTAGCCCTCCTGAGAAAGAAGGCTGCGTGGAGCCGGTGGGGATGTGGGACGGGGCGAGGGGGTGGCAGCTGGAGGGACCCGGCACGGCCCCGACGCACTGCGGGCACCTCCAGTCCGGGGAACCGCCGCGAGCTGCTGCCCCGGGGCTGGCCGGGCACTGGGGACCCGGGAGAGGGGCTGGTCCCGTCCCCAAGCCCCCGTCCGGTCTTGGATCCCAAATGCTCAGCTGGGGAGAGGTGGAGGGAGGAGAAAAACAGCTTTGGCAGGGACAGAAAGGGCAAAAGCAGATTTGGGGCTTCCTTAAGCCACCCCATCTTCTCCATCGGCACAACCACGGTTTCAGCAGCAAAACCCAAACCCAGCGCACAGCCCCAGGATCCCCGCGGCGAGCCAGCAGCCACAACCCCAGCTGCCCCCACGGGGAAAGCACCGGGCGCTCCCAAAGCATCCGTGGAGTTACGGAAAGGCAGGAACCAGCTGAGATGCCTCCTGACCTCCACACCTGCTCAGGAGAAGGTCTCCAATGGGAGACCTCCAACCCCCTGCTCCGGAGAGGTCCCACCAGCTCCAGCAAGGCCGACGGCAGCGGCTCCCGCTCCGATCGGCACTGATCCAGGTGGACACGGCCCCTTTCACCCGAAGCAAGGGAGCAATCCTGCTCCCGCTCCGGAGCTGGGACGAACCAGGCGCAGCAAACGAGTGGCGCGGCTCCAGCGCCCAACCCAAGCCATCCCCGGCAGCCTGGTTTATGTAACCTCAGGGTGCTCCGGGATGGGCGCAGGAGGCGGCAGGGATTTTTGGTGGATTTGGGGATTTTTGGTTCAGCCTGAAGAAGAGAAGGCTGCGAGCGGACCTAATATAGACTTACAAATATCTGCAGGGTGGGGGTCAGGAGGACGGGGCCAGACTCTTTCCAGTGGTGCCCAGCGACAGGACAAGGGGCAACAGGCACAAACTGGAGCAGAGGAAGCTC
>Ga0065711_1051342_pt1 | contig 10422 bp, 5 predicted proteins | sample Hoacrofraction12_FD_59098 | JGI IMG/M metagenome (GOLD analysis project Ga0065711, IMG submission 59098) | Hoatzin crop microbial communities from Cojedes, Venezuela - Epithelial fraction 12 v2 (version 2) | ecosystem: Host-associated > Birds > Digestive system > Esophagus > Crop | place...
AACCCGGAGCAGGTTTGCTGGCAGGGCTTGTGACCCCACAGGGGGCCCACACTGGAGCAGCCTGTTCCTGAAGGACTGCACCCCGTGGGAACTACCCATGCTGGAGCAGTTCATGGAGAACTGCAGCCTGTGGGAAGGACTCACATTGGAGAAGTTTGTGGAGAACTGTCTCCCATGAGAGGGACCTCACACTGGAGCAGGGGAAGTGTGTGAGGAGTCCTCCCCCTGAGGAGGAAGGAGCAGCAGAGACAACATGTGATGAACTGACCGTAACCCCCATTGCCCGTCCCCCTGTGCTACTCGGGGGGAGAAGGGAGAGAAACGGGAGTGAAGCTGAGCCCAGGAAGAAGGGAGTGGTGTTTTAAGATCTGGTTCTGTTTCTCTCTATCCTACTCTGATCTGAATGGTGATAAATTAAATTCCCTTTTCTCCCCAAGTTCAGTCTGTTTTGTCCATGACAGTAATTGGTGAGTGATCTCTCCCTGTCCTTATCTCAACCCTCGAGCCTTTCATCGTATTTCCTCTCCCCTGTCCAGCTGAGAAGGGGAGTGATAGAGCGGTTTTGGTGGGTACCTGGCATTTATCCAGGCCAAACCGAAACAATGTTATAGTATGAACTGTATTTCCTGATCAAAGACTCACCAAAAAAACCTCAAAGAACTTAAGATGTGTCACATCACTTCTGACAAAACCACTGACCATCAACTGCAGTGAGAAACCTTATTTCTCTGCATTTTTGCTTGTGTATTCACACATTTGTGGTGCAAACATGCTTTCCCATCTGTACAACAGCAGACTTGGAGAATGATACAGCTTTTCAGACAGCTCCTTGTAAACAATACAAAGTCTCTGGCATAAGAGCAAACTCCAAGATATGAGACACCTTCAACTCTATTAAAATCAAGAGCAACTTATTAACTTCACATTCTGTCAGGGTAAGTAAAATGGGACACTGAGGAATTTTCAAATGCTTGACTCTAGCTGTTTATATTTGGATTTGTTGCTGATCAGTTTTCCGGTTAGCACCACGTGACCTATAGAATCTACTTGTTTTGAAGATACATTTGCCCTACTTTATGGTGGAGGTGATTTTAGACTGGCAGAAGAGCAAGGCTGAGGACCTTATTGGAAATGGGAGACCCTGGCACTTTACAGCAGTTTTCCTGTGTTCTGCCAAGGGGCAACTGGAACAACTCCCATTAACTTCCTAAATGGCAAACTTTTGGAGCACCACTTTTAAATAATATTAAAATTGAAAAAATAATGTGAAGCTTGTAGCTACAGAATAAGTTCTACTCCATCAAAATAATAAACAAAACTGGCAGGATACTAAACTGAGTTTCTATGAAAACAATCCTCTGTGGTCTCCTGTGCAGGTTCCTCATCTCAGAGCTTGATTAACCATGGCCATTGAGAGCAACTCACAGCTAAAAGCTAGCCCAGGGAGAACAGCAGGCAGTCGAATCCAATTTCACCTTGAAATTATTTTTCATTTTCTTTTTGTTTTGTTTTTTTTTTTAACACTGCCAGACTCACATGACTTCAGCACAACACTGCCAGACATATTCAGTACCAGACAGATAAACCTAGCATTGCTATTTCTTTGCAAGAAGTGGTGACAGACTAATGACAAGAGAGCAAAGACCTGAGCATATACAAAGCGGGGTGAGATCAGTTTGGTGTAATCTCATAATTAAAGTTGTGCCTCCTACACCATCATTCATCATGTTTTGTTGCACAGAGCTCTTGCAGTCAGAAGGAATACTTAGTGAAATACATTCCCCATGTGTATTCCATGTATGTCTGTGTGTGAGGATGTAAGGCTTCTGTCTCTCACTGCATGAGAATAAATACTTGCATAGAAAAGAAATCAGGGCAGTTCATGTAAGAATAATGAATGACCAGGCTTTACACTGACACTTCTTGTTCAGATCTGTTATTAAATAGACTTCAAGGATATGTGGGGACTTTGAATAACTCTAACTGCAACGTAGTCTCCATAAACCCTAAGCCTAGCATTTGAAGATAAGACTCAACCTGGCAAACTGGGATGCGTATAATTGTACTGCTGGGTATAATTTATCCACCCTAATAGTACAGTTACGTCTATCTATACTAGTCCCTAAGCAATATTCTGTGTTGAGCTAGCAGATACCATAGTCCCATATGCATAATTAAAGCAAATGATTAAGACAATTGTAGATTTCCTGTGGGTAATAATTACATTTCGGCTCAGTACTACTAAACTTTGCAACATATAGCACTGGTTTCTACAGACATAAGAGTGACAGTATATTTAGTATACATCGTTCCTAGCTACTCAGTTGGTCCTTATGCTCTTTGGTGTGTCTGTTATTTTCCTTTTGTTGTTAGTAGAGGGCTTTTGAACTAATGCGGCACAATAAAGTGAATTCACAAACACATACTAAGTAACAAATTTCAGATTTGTAGAGCAGGACATATTCACAGTAGTATGACAGTAAAGCACTTAGTCCACAGCTGATTAGGTTCTTGACCCATTAGTGAATGAGTCAAATTTAAAATCTGATCCAAAGCAATTTTACTCTTCCTTATCCCTTTGTATCTTTTAGGTCCTTTATGAGCACAGAATTTTTCCACAGATTTCTTGCTAGAGTTTTGATTATCTATCCCTGCATTGCAAAGAAAACCTGTATGATCTTACCTTTGCATTTTAAAAAGAAAATATTTTTTTTTCGTCTTTTGCTATTACTTATCCCATTTTCAATGGTTATCTTCATTTTTCACATAAATGTAGCCAGATTTTTTTTAAATGTCCAAGAAGTAAATCAAGAAGAGAATTTGACCTTCTAGTAAATTCGTTAAGGATCTAATACAGAGAACATAACAAATACTCCTACAGTCTTGAAACTTCCTTAAGGGGGTATAAATAACAAACCCAAAACTTGCTGGTTTAGGCAACAGAAGACAGAGACACTGATGGAGAATTTCACCAACAAGACATACTAAAAATTACTAGCAACCCTACCAAGAGAAGAACAAAGTTACTACTATTTACTTTGCAAGAATAAATGTGTGAAAATACTTATTTTATTTGTGACCAGCCTTTTGCTTTTACCACCCACTATGGTGAAACAATACAAATTCCCCTCTCATAGAGCCTGTGAGCCATAGAAAGTGCAATATCACTATAATAAGAATGTTTAAACTATCACAGATATAGGCAAGAACAGCATATTTGTTTAATTTTTACTTATGAAAGTCAAAATAATTTCTTTTTAGGACTGCAAATGTCTGCTCAGACATTCTTTTAGCGCACAGTTTCTGACTTAATCTTGAGACATTCTTTGATCTCTAGGAAAAGACAGGAAAGGACAGTCACACTGATAAGCTGTGGGCTGAAGCACTGGTCTAGCTTAAGGATGTCATATAACACTGCACTGCTGGCAGAGCAATTTGGCCACCCTGGGGTCTACAAGAGATGAAATATATACCTCTAAGCTGATAAACTTGCATACCTCATAAACTCTGGTTGATATTAGTGACCCTCTACCTCTGCAGGAATGCTGGATTGGGGGTTTTTGGTTCATTCATTGTTTTTACTTACACCTTGAACTTCCACAGAACAGTGACACACAGTCCTTCCTCCAATCCAAGCCAAATTTCAAAACTCCATTGCTAACCCAAAGCAAAGCTCTGACTGCATCATTCATATGTCAATAAAAGTGGAAATTCACTTGAAAATTTCAAAGGTCTAATGCTGACCCAAAACAATCCCTTCGAAATTCTGTAAGCATTTGCAGGACCCTGATTTGCCAGCATTTTTGTTGCTACATCAGGGAACAGCTGCTGGTACATGCTTGGAGGATTAGGCTGTACTTCTCTAAGAACTGACTGCAGCATCTCAGAAAACAGTGAAAGTCATTCTATAAATAGTGAAGGATTCTGTTACAAAATGCATTTACATATATTAAATCAAGATGCCATAATTAAGGTAACCATTTTAGAGGAATCTATAATAAAGAAAAAGTCATTAATAATCTCTTACTGGATGTGATACTAGGAAAAAAATCCAAATGAGACAAGCTAAGATATTTTTGCCGTTGGAGAGAAATCGTTATATTCTCATTAGCTTTACATAAATTACTAGTAGTGAAAACAATAAGGAAAACATACAAGTCTATTAATAATACACACTGTCATAGGTCTTCTAAGACTTTACTAAGTATATCACAGTGTTTTCATAATTACAATCAGCTAAATAGCTGGTTAAGTGAGTGATGCAATTTAAATTAAAAAATTAAAATGTTTGAACTATTTTCCTGCAGATTTGGAATGGCTCCTTACAGGATGTGAAGTGCCAGTGGAGTGCCAGGATTCTCTATAGTCAGTGATTTTCTGCTGTTTGCAATCAGTCTTCAATTTGCCATACTGCTTCCGATAAAATATTAATGTAATCAGATGAAATTATTTCCCTTCCAGCCTCACGCTTGGTTTGGAGTCAGTGTCGTGTTTGCTGTTGTTCTAGATGAGTACTTGGTGCTCCAAGGAAGTAAGAGATGGAGGGAGAACAAAAGATGACAATTCGAAAATGATGCTTGAATTAGCATTGTAAAGTACTACACAGCATTATAAAGTACTATGTGTTACTCTGGTCTAGGCCATCGTAGCCTAGAAACACCACCCCTGAGATCTCAGAAGCTTTCTAGTGGAAGGGAGTATTTGAGACCACTACCACACTGTTGCTTCTATCCAAACATTAGCAGTGCTTTAATTAACAGCAGTAAAGCTATAACCTAGGAACATCAAAAATCTGTAAAGAAATTAAGTTACCTTAACAACACAGTGGCACAATTAGTCACAATTAGTGGAGCTATAGATTGTAAGTGATTAAAAATGAGTCTTATATAAAGAGGGTGAATTTCACTAAAAATGTTTCCATTAGAAAGACTTGACTTTCTTACCCATTAAATCCAAACATTAATCTGGAGATGAAAATCAAGTTAAAATTGAACACAGACAATTACATTTCAATTTTGGTTGACAGTAAGCTCAGGTTTCAAATCTAATACAGTTATTTTGTGACCTCAGGCACCTCACCTAAAGTTTTTTCCACCTCAAAATGAAGATAATACTTTCCTTAGTTGGTAAAGGGCTTTGAAACCTTTGCTAAATTGTTATTATTTATGCCTACACCCCTGAAAGCATAACTCAACAAGATGGCTGTGTTTGCACATCTGAGGCTGGATGGTATTGTGAGCAAAGTATTTACTCTATCTGTACCCAAATAAATTTTGCTAGAAATATCACACCAGATGACTTCATGATACTTTACTTGCTTGTTTGTTTGTTTTTCAAACAGAATCCTAAACACGGCTCTGGATCCTTCCAAAATGCATGTACTTGACTTTCTTCACAGAAATCTGTCTGCTGAAATCCATGAGACTGGTCACATGCCTCAATTCAGGCTTAAGTACACATCTGTACAATCAGAACTTAAGGGAGCATAGAATATGAAAACAGCCCTATTTAATCCATGCAAACTCACCACATCCTACATCAGCCTCACCTTAATGCCTTTGTCCTCATGTATCTGGTCTTATCACACTCCCACTGCAGTCCTTGAATCATTGTCCTATTTACTTAAATGAGAGATGAACTGCACTCTTTTTTCATTCATTACAGATTCTGGCTGTCACCTAAGGAGTTGTCTGATCTCATTTTCTGTGTTTTCAAAGTGTTCAACTTAATAAATAAGAAAAGAACCTGGAATGTTGACTGATGGCAGGGTTTCATATATTCAAATTAGTAGTGATACCACCAGTGAATATACTGTCTCATTTAAAAAAATAAATAGAAAGAAAGATGGGAAACGTATAAGCATAAAAGAAGTAGCTCTCTTTTAGCCTCTACCCTAACAAGTTATCAAATTATCTCCCCCTCAAGTTCTGTAACCATTGCCCAGTTTCCAAGGGACAACTATATTCTAATTGCCGTACATGAGCGAGGAAGGATGATGGCATTTAACAATAATGTACAGGGCAAAAGAACACATCCAGTTTTTCACTAAGCCGTATGACAGCACAGCCACTGGTGTTGAGTATATTTGTGTAGCTGCAGAAATGCCCTTAGAAGACTCTTGGTGAGGCGCGTTCCAGTCACTGAAGACAAGGCAATCATTCATTTCATCTCACGCAGGAGGTGGTGTGAATAACAGCTCTGACAATCTCAGGGATGAACTGGGCCAAGCTGAAATATGGGGGTTCTTTTCCTTTCAAATTTTCAACCTGCACAGTCTAGGTGCTGCTTCCTACTTCAACTGCAGACATGGCTCACACATGAAATAACCATTCAAAGTACCCTGCCAGATAAAGCAAGTGGCACAGAGCCAGACTTCTAAAAGCTGCTAATCGCATGAAGCTGCAATAGAGGAAGAGGAAATTTTCACAGGTATCAAGCACCTAACTCCCACTGAAGCCAGAGAGCACAACCCTGGAGTACCGCAGTCCAGAAATGCCTCTCTGGGTTTGTGTCTCGGTCCATACCTGCCTGAGGTTGGTGCAGACTGACCTCCATTGCAGAGGTCTGTGATGCAGATATAGTCTTGTCCATTATCTGATTTCACACTTGGGAAAAATTCTCCTCTCTCCTAAACTACTTCTGCAATTCTGAAAACAGGAGTGAGAAGGTGTACCTACAATATATCTTGCACTATCACTGTTTGTTTGATGTGATTTAAAAGTAGTTGGATTGGCACACAAAAAATTATCATGCAATTCAAGTTGCATATTTGTTACTCAATGTATTTTTTCCTGTGAAAAAGAAAGCAGCCCCATTCGGTACCCATATTCCCTACCTCATCTCATCGTATTTCCTGTTGAACAAACAACATCAGAAAAAGAGAACCTTGCATCATATACTTTAGCTGATTGTATATGTTGTTTTACCTTAAATCCACTTTATTTTGCCATCACTTTTTCTTAAATAACAGCTATACAAAGTGTCCCACTTCATACTTGAAAGGGAGGGAGTTAAGAATGTTAAAAAAAAAAAAGATAAAAAAACCCCAGATATCTGCAAATTGTCAAAAAAAAGCTAAACTTGGCTGGTGGCACCTTTAAAAACTTTCTAAGGTTTATTGTATAGTGAAAGAGATTTCTGGAATTCTTCAAGAAGTAGCAATGTTATTTGAGATGAATGAAAATGAAACACTGTAGTGTTTTCTTTAAAATCACACTGTTTGTCTAAGTAGTGGTGCATTTTGTCCTCAGAAATCTGTAATCCCCTCCATCTTTGTCTGATTCTATGCATGCCATTAAAGGAATGGTGGTTTATGCAGAGTGCTACTGGTACTGGTCTGTTGCAAAGCCTCTGACAGAAAAATAAGACTGAGAGAAAGTGAGGCTGCACTGTTATGCATGTACTTTAAAACCTTCCAACATCAATGTTCAGTTTCAAAACAAACTCTGATATCAGGCTAGGCTCTCCTCTATGAAGCTGGCAAGGAAAAGGTAAACTTAGACTTAACAAACTATTTCTGCAGAAGACAGCTTTATGCTTCACAAGCATTAGGATTCACAAGGGATATGAGAATGGGGCCATATGTTTAAATATAAAGACATATGTTGGATATTTTATTAGACATGAAGTTAGAACGCCTTAGCTGTGCCTCACAAGATCGGTTGCAATAGCCCAAGAAACATATCCTGAAGTACGTTAAAGTTATTCATTTATCATGTCTTCCTGTTGTACCAAGAAGAAATAGCAAATGGTAGTGAATGAAAAGAAACCGTGTTACTGTAAAGGGATTTTAAGACACTGGTTCATAGCCTCTTCTATTAAGCAGATGCTGTGTTAAGGTTGTAGATGTAATCTTCATGTAGGTTTCAAGAAATATCAGGGAGAAGGAAGATAACTCAGAAGTTGTTAGACAGCACTAGATATCTGTCTGGCCAAAAATAAAATCAAATGAAACCAAACAAAACACAGCACTAAAATAACCAAGAGGCAACTCCTCCTGTTCCATATAGCTTCAGTGTTTTACCACCACAGAGAATCTGACCGTCAGTTTTTCCAGCCCTGCTGTCCACAACTGTTCCATTACACGCAAATAACAATCAACCCAGGGTGATTAAAATGACTGTGCACAGCTGGTAAATCACTTTTTGTAGCAGATTCTTTGTCAGTTTTCACCCTTAATACATATTTGACCTGGTGGTCAGACTACCCACTGACCCAGACTCATCAGGACGAGATAAAACAGACCACTGTCAACCAAGGGCTCATCTGGCTCGCTCCCTGAAAGTGTTTAATGAACGACTAAATCTGTTTACATGTGTCTTTTTCCAAGAAATAACTGTCTACTTGTTGGGCTCCAATAAGTATCTTTTATTGCCTGCGTGCAACTACTGGTTTTATAGGGTCAGGAGAGAAAAGATTAATTACAGCATGCCTCGCATAAACTTTGGAAAAACTAAGCCTTCCCAAATAAAAACAAACACTGTGAATTTCATTCCCTGCTCCCTTCTGCTTGCTCTTACATTTGCTCTTATGTTTCAAGAGGGACAAGCAGAGCTGCTGTGCTCAGGACTTTCCAGTTCCTATCTCAGAGACTTTGCAAATAATGAGCCACCACCCCATGTGTTTCCATGCTATGTATGACCTGCACAGAAGCACAAAGTATGGGAATGCCACATGAACAGGTTAGCTGCTGATAATTTCTAGTCCAGATTTGTAGGCACAAGAGGTTTAGATAAGGTTAGCAAAAGCACCAGCATTTTACTCTGCACAGAACTAAAGGCTAAAAACTGCATAGCTCTGTCCGAGTAGACTTCATAGGATGGACACTACAAAACAATAATTTCTCTCTGAATACATACAAATCTAGTTTTTCTGTGTTTGATTTAATTGAAAAAAATTGTTATACAATCTTCATAATACGACTTTAAGGAATGACATGTTTACCAACACCACAATACTGTTAAACTCTGCTCCCCTGAATGCAAAGCGAGTTTTACCATTAATTTCAGTGGGACCATGATTTCACATTTGGGTCATTTTTCATCCTTAAAAAATTTAGAGCTTACCAGCAAAAGTTCTGATTTTACTACTCTCCATCTTTTCAGTGCCAGTACATTTTATGTCTATGATAAGTTGATCAAAGACAGGTCATTAATTGTTTTTTTACAAAGCAATGCAAGACCCATTAATTTTGAAACCAAGCCTACGTTATGAATGTTCTTGCAGTTTACATTAAAGATTGATCTCTTATCTATTTATTAGTGTGGTTCTATGTACTTTAACTAATGGCTCTTTAGGTCTTCAGACTAATGGTTTCTTCATATGTTTTTGTGGAGAAGTATTTGCCACTAACTTAAAAAATTAGATTCATGAAATAATGTGTATGACACTGAAAAAAAGAAGCAATGAGAGAAAAACAACTGCGTAATTTAAAGGTCTCCATTGATACAGAAGTGCATGCTTTATAAAAATAGGTAAAGCAATATGATTTCAGAAAAAAGGCTGGATTTCTAAAATTTTGGCTGTTTTACAGATCCAAAATATATTAAATATTTTGAGTCACCTCCCATTTCTCTTTTATTTCCAGATAATCCAGTACCAGTCAGACCCCCTGACAATTGTTTCACCCTCATCCTCCCTGGCTGCCCAAGTGGGCAGATAGACACTGGCATTATTTGTAACATGAAGAAATGTAGCCCTGGATATATAAGCTAAAATACACTGGTTAACTTAAACCTCCATCACACCAGAATGGTGGTATTTTATTCCTGATTGATAGAGGTCAAGATGATCGTACCCAAGTGATGATAATGGATCACTATGAAGGCAGTGTGTAAAATAAGTGTTGTCACTTACTGTGGAGTTTACTAATATACAGTTTTTAAATTACTTAAGTTTAGGCATTTTAACTAAAAGCAGTCAGTATATTAAACTTATAAATGTAGATCCATTTAGGATGTGAACACCGATTCATTTTTAACTCGGTGTGCACAACAACCTAATAACCTCATTACACATTATAAATACATCACTGTACATGATAAGCATGCTGTGGCACATAAGAAAAATGAATTGCACATTTACCCTAATTATTTGATGAGACATTATTACACCAATTAGCTATATTTTATTATTTATCTTTCCACTGAACTGTGCTTGAAATTACAAAAACTTAGTATTGTACTGCCTAAGCCTAACTTTCAACCAAGGGAACAAAGACAATTCCAATATTGTTTAGAAAAACCACACTTAACTAGAAGTCCTACAGAGAAAGGGGGTTAGGATGACATGCAATTTTTCAATATCACAGAATCACAGAATCACAGAATAGTAGGGGTTGGAAGGGACCTCTGTGGGTCATCTAGTCCAACCCTCCTGCCGAAGCAGGGTCACCTACAGCAGGCTGCACAGTACCTTGTCCAG
>Ga0065711_1051343_pt1 | contig 10422 bp, 9 predicted proteins | sample Hoacrofraction12_FD_59098 | JGI IMG/M metagenome (GOLD analysis project Ga0065711, IMG submission 59098) | Hoatzin crop microbial communities from Cojedes, Venezuela - Epithelial fraction 12 v2 (version 2) | ecosystem: Host-associated > Birds > Digestive system > Esophagus > Crop | place...
GGGGGGGGGGGGGGGGGGGGGGATGGGACCAGGCACCTCTCCCAAAACAGATGTTTTGGAACAGACTGTGAAATTCTGTTCGTGTGCCCATGCAGAACCTGGCAGCATTTAAAATCATGTACGTCACGAAAGTGATAAATGTGGTTGCTCTAAAAAGGGGCAAAAGAAGAAAAAAACTCAAGGTTATAAACTGTGTGCTGTCTTTGTTTACCAGAATTGATAGGTTTGCATTCATTTCTGTGTTCGTTTTATGTTGTGTGTCAGTACAACTCTGCCAACTGGATCGTGAGCATGCCAGCTAGAGCCGATGTTGTGGCAGTATGTTCTAATGAAAGTAGAAGTACAGGAATAATCCATCTAATCCATTTTGTCCTAATCTAGGTTCTTGGAAGAGTTAATTCTCACTACACTGTGAGAAAAGTAGTGTGCTACTCCCACAAGACAGGTATTTGAAATAAATAGGTTTGTATCCCTATTTAAGGTTTATGATAGTAACTTTCTAACTTGCAGTGGTTTCTAAAAACCCTGAACACTGGTTTGCTTGGCTTATCAGCAATTTATTGAGAGATTTTACAGGTCTCTCCTCCATTTCCAGCTAGTAAACTTAGGAAAAGCACATCTTAAATGAGGTAAAATATTGTTATTCTTGATGATCAAGTATTTTACAGCTGATGGGTTAACAATTGCTGTGTAAAAGAACAGTAACCAGTTTCACATCTTCAGTGGGACTGTTTCATACTGTACAGTTCAGTAAATGAGAGCTATAATTAAAATAATTTCCACTGCCATATCTGTGATGTCCATTCAGAAAAAGATGCAGAAGTACTGTGAATCGAAGGTGTGCAAGTTGGATCTTTGAACCCAGATGTGCAGTCCTGCTTTGCAGTAATCTTACATGTGATTGTGCTGGATATTGTTCACTGTTGTGGGCTGTTACAAGGAAACTGAGCCCAGAAATTCACATCTAAAGTGAGCATATTGAAGTTTAGTGGTATGAGGAAGACTGGTTTTGTACATAGGACATAAGACTTGGACTGCAAATCTATGCAACACTCCGTAACTTTGCAAGTGGCTTCATGCATGACCTTGAAAAATACCTATTTTTCAAAGTCACCTATTGACTCTTCTTCTGTGAATATTTTTAGGAAGATCAAGTCAATAGTGCTAATAGGTTTTTTGTGTGTTTTGCTGCTGCAAGGCTTAGTGTCCCTGTATCACAATTCCTGAATTATCAAACTGGGATAATATTGCCCCTTAGACTTCTCTGTTGGGTGTCTTATATTTTGGGACAGGATGGCATTTGTCTAGGCGGTCCTAGTGGTGATGTAGCAGTGATAATCACAGGACATATTGGTTGAGAGTGAGCTAATTACTAATTATTTGTTAGATGAGCTACTATAAGACTTGGGGTGTCTTCTTGGACATCTGGGTGCAACCATAACACAAATTAAGACTAATAACAAGCTTATTATAAGTTCAAAACTCTACTTGTAGAGATAACTTCTGTATGAATGACTATGCTTAGTGTGTCGGCCTTTTGGAGGAACTGCATGACTGCTTGTTTTTTCTTCCCTTTCAAGAACTTTCTTAGGTTTTGGATTTTGTTGTTGGGCGGTGTGTTAAGATTGGCATCGTTTGTTATGGCCATATTATTCACAGAGTATGACCACATAAAATATTTATTGTATTGCATTATTCAAAGCATGCGTGGCCACGTCTGGGCCATATATGAATGTGTGGTTTCTAATGTTTTTATTTTAGAGATGTGATGACTAGAAAAAGTTCCTCTATACTTCTAGTGATGTGTGTACATAAACTTATGCCTTAAAGTAGCATTGATTTAGTATGGGAAACATAATCAGTAAGGAAATGACTACTTGCTACACAGCTTTACTGCATGAGTGAATGATAGTAAGAGGTAATAACTGGGTATTGCTTTAAAATATAACCTATAAATTGTAATACCACCTGGAAATGGAATCTTTTACTTTATGTTGGTACAACAGATAAAACAGGAAATAATTAATGAAAATACATTTGTTTTTCAAAAAAATTGCCCTGATCCAAGAAATACAATGCTATTTTGTTTTTAAATCTAGCATAAGCAGATACCTGCTACTGTTTAATGCTATATCTTAAAACATCTTCCAGAGATGCTTTTGTAAAATAATGTTAAAGCTCAGGTATGTTTACAAAATCCTTATCCTGAAATTCTGTGATGGTCTCATGTCCCTGTAAACATTTAGTTTTAATTTTGCAATACATACACAAGTGGTAATGGTAAAGTTTAGGATGCAGCATGGTCCAGTCAATTGGGACTCAGAAGATAAAGTTTTTAAGACTCTTTTCCTGTCTCTGGCCTTCATCTGCTCAGTGGACTAGGAGATTCACTTTTTGGTGTGTTTTCTCTTTCTGATTAGACAGCCAGTGCTCTCAAAGCTTGGAGTCTTCTTTTTATTGGAAAGGTTGTACGGCACTCAGCAAAATAGATGACTTTTTCTCTTGTAGACCTCAGGGATGGAAAATTTAAGACAATGCTTGGAATTATAAGGTTTTCAACATTTTTATTTTGAAACAGTAGTAATAATCCTCTCTGGCTAGGATCTAGTAAACCTTGGCATTACTGTGGGTTAGGTTAGCTGGCATGGCTATAGTGGGGCTTGTAATTCTGTTAAGATTTGAAATCTTCCTAAATACTGCTCATCTTCAAAGAGCTATTATGAAGTGATTACACTTTTAGAAGTTGTTTTTTTTTCATTATAAGTGTTCAAACTTGGCAATAACTAATTATTAAAGTATTGCAAACTGCGTAGAGATGGGCTTGTCTTAGCCTTCCTTGGTTCATGCCTGGATACCGTGTTCTGATGGAAATGGAAGCAGAAGGGACTTCACGTCATCTTTCCTTCTAGATACCATACTTAATGTACGCATAGGACTTTGTTTTACAAAAAAATTATAATGTAATAACTGAAAAACTATTTTTGTTTATATAAGATACCTATGTGAAAACTGTGAAACATTCACTGAAATTCTGTGTTGTTCTGGTCTTCGTTGTTTACAGCGATTTGACAGAACTGTAGCCCTCAATGAAACCTCTATTTGTGCATTCCCACCAAGTTCTCCCTTGTTTTTCTCCTGAAGGACTGGCTGCTCCCCTTGGGATGACTGCATCCATCCACCACTGTGACTTCAGAGTAAAGCCTCTAGATTAATTGGTTTTTAGCACCTTAATTCTTAGTACTTTCTGTAGTAATTCTGTTGAGTGTTGAACCACCAAGTAGCTGCTTTCTTATCCTGTGCTCAAGAGACAGCTGGGATTTTAGGTGAGCTTCACAAAGCGTTTTCAAGTGTGACGTGGTTCAGCTGTACCGCAGCTGATCACTAGAGCTGTCTATGTTATGTTTTCTTCCCAGACTCAGGCTCAAACCAACAGGGACTCAATTTCTATGGAAATAGCTGTGCTACAGTCATCTCTGTAGCTTATCGTAGTCTGTAAATTAGGTAGATTATCCCTTTGCTCTCATTGCCTAACTGCTGTTGTTGATTAAGTTTAATCCCAAAGCACATCAGAATTAAAAGACACTGCATTTTTAGAAGTGTTCTGAAGAAAAGCTTTTCTCCCCCAGTTCTGCAAACATAAGTGGCATAAAGTGGCAAATGTTGTTATTCACAGTGGGGTGAATGCCTGAAGCAAGGGAAGCAATGACATGTAAATCGTAAATCTGACTGCAGTGCTGATACTGACAGCCGTGGTCTGTTTTGGATGTATGCTGAGAGAAAAGCCAAATAATACAGATCTGACTTCACAGAGTCATACAATAATCTGTATAGACCATAGGAGAGAGAGTTTGCGTCTTTTGAGTATGAAGAGATTTGAAGGCAAAAAGTTCAAGTTGTGAGATTTTTTTTTTTTAATGTAGGTAAGAATAAAGGTGAAACAACTGTTAGGAAAAAAATAATATGTTATCAACTGGACAAAATAGATACCTTGATGATAAAAACCACAGCTGTACTGGCTAACAGACTTCTGATTTCTCCAAAACAGCTGGAACAGTAAGTTTTGCTGTTTGATTTAGTAGGACTGTTCAAGGTAATTATCAAGCATTTTCCTTTTGGAATTTGCAATTAAACAAAGCACCACAAGTGGTCACCATGCTGTCACTGCTAGGGAATTGGGTAAGTGAATGGTGATAAAAAATACCTTTGACCTGTTCAGTCAAGGCTATTAAAATTATTTTAACGCTCTTCTGTATAGAGAAGGAACATTGTAAAAAGCCAGTCATATGGTTCAAGATGTATTAACCTGTACTGACTCCTGAAATATAAGTAGTCTGGTAGTAACTGACTCTGCTTTTTGTCTAGTAGCTGTCTTTCATCAGTGAAGACTAAGCCCATTTTTCACTTACATGTAGAAACATCACAGATAAATAGTATCTGATCAGCTGATGCCTGTTATCCTCCTATTTCAGCAACTCTTGGTGAGTTACTGCAAATGTAGTAATAAAATAAGCATATAAACAATGACACTCTTATACTAAAGGTAGTTTGTGATATAAACTGCGTGTGAACTTATTCCCATGTGAAGGAATAGCTTCATTGACCATGGTCTAATGCTTTACACTAAGGCTGTTGATATACTTCAGTTAGCAATCACAGTAACTTAAGCATCGGCAAATGATGAAGATGATGGCCTTCCACATGTTTTTTTTATCTCTTCCCCCAACACACACACTCTCACACACGTGCATGAGAGGGAGGGGTTGCGGTGAATGTTGCTGGCAATGTTGCTAAGAGTTATCTGACTAACTAGGGTGAACCCAGGGAATGGATTTTTTTCATGCTTTTATGCCTGTCACCTTGCAAGTGTACTCTTGATGCCGTTTATTTTAATAATAGGGAATAATAGCACACAGAACGGTAAGAAAAGTTGTTCATTTATACTCTATCTTAAAAAGTCACCTGGAAATTCTTTGCCTGACCCTAAAAATCTAAAAATATTTTAAAAGTAAATGATTTGATCTCTGCTTTGTCGTTAGAGAGACAAAGGCACCTGTTTTGTTTACCCTGGAAAGAAGAAGAATAAGGAAGGTTCTACTTGCAGTCTTTTTACTACCTAATATCTTATAGTGAAGGTGGACCTAACTCCTCTCTGATACATGCAGTGAAAGGGCAGAAAGCAGGAGGACGGGACAGCTTAACCTTCTGTGATTCTGTGAAATATACTTATACTGTGTCTTCACTTTCTCAAAATTCTTACATTTCAACATAGTTATGAAGATGCTTTTGGAAGCTTTTTGGTAGTTGGGGAGAAGGTGATAGGGTGCAGCATATGCAGTTAGTGGTATGAAGACTGGGTCAGGTATGGAAAAAGTCGTCTGAAAGAAGATAACTTCCGTGTTTTAAAATGACCGCAAGGTCTCAAGGAAGTTTCAGTACTTGAAAAATTGCTTTAAAATGTTACTTTCTGATAGTAACTGTCTCTAGGAGTAAAGATGTGATGGCAATTGAAGGCTGCTGTGGGAATATATGTCCAGGTAACTTATTTCTTTGTTATGAATTAATGTTAATGCTTGCTGTTTGGCTTGTAAAGATCTTTGGTTGATTCGCTATATTTGAGAAAAAGGGACAGGTTTGTAGTTCCAGAAGTCCTTTTTCACTACCTGGGCACCTGGAAGTTTGTCAGTCTTTCCCATCTGTATGAGTTAGCTTAATAAAAAGTAAATAAGGATTGCCTTCCTTTTCAGACTGCCTCTCATTTCGTGCCATAGGCTGTTGCATTCGTGGCAGCACTGCTGGTTTATTGTCTGTACCAGTGCCAAAGACCAAAGTAACCATGTGGACTCAGACATATGAAACAGCATACTAGGTAGCACACTTGCAAAACCAAAATTAATTGATACCTGAACATTAGTTCTTTTAAAGTGACTGTTCTTAGTAAGATTTTGAGGAGAAGGTATTTGGGCAAAGGTACAAATCTGCAAGCAGTCTGTGTTGGAGAACATGATCTCCCTGCAGAGGGTTTTTGGTTGGGGCTGGGAGCTAGGATCTGTGTGGGAAATGTTGTGCTGCACATGGACGGGAGCAGTAAATCTATGGCCAAAAGCAGACAGTGTTGTAAATATCTAGCAAATGTTGCCAAATATTCACAGTAGTTTATTATGTAGTAAAAGAAAGTGTTAGTTTATACTTTTTTTGGTGTACGGTAGGATTAATGTGTATTTTTGTGTGGAGATTGGCTGTGATTTTACAGAAACAGTTACACTGAAGTTTTGCGTTTAGCTTGCTTTGTATGGTATGCTATGCTTTGTTGATCTAAAATTCACATTAGTGTAACAGTTTTTTTCCATCTTTTTGCCACATTAGTCCATTATAAAGTCTGTCTGTTGATATAGTCAATGCAGCATGAAATTATGTTTAAAGTATCAACTTATCACTTTAAGACATGTTTTTGTATTGGAATGAACATTTTGTAGTTTTTTTTACATCTAATACCTCTAGAATTGCTAAAATTATTTTATAAACAAAGGTATGTCTTTTGGAACCACTACTTTGGCAACAAGAATTCTAGAAATAAAGTAGTGCAAGTTACTGAGATGAAATTGAAGGACTGTTAAGTGTAAGTAGCCTCTTCCAGTAGGCTGCTGTTTTGTGACAAACTAAGTTGTTTACGTTACTGCATGGATAATATTTATGTTCGTGATTTTAAACTTTTTGCAGACTTTTGCTGCATCAGTGGAAATAAGATAAAATACACTATATTCTCATTATATTCAATAACTTTGAAAATAATTCATATTATGAAGGTAATTTTGCATCAACGCAATTGAAAGTACTATTTTTGTAGAGTAAAGAGAAGATACTATTTGTCAATACAGACATCTTTGATCTTTCCCAGAATCAGAAGTTATAATGTGGAGTCAGAACTTGGATGTGTTAAAAATGGATCTTACTGCATATATGCAGTTAAATGAGCTGCTCACAGAAAAAAATGGATTTGGTTATTCCAGCCTTCCTAGCTTTCCCAATTAATTGGTTGCCTTAATGAGGGTTTTGATTTCTTCTATGGTTCTCCCCCCCTCGCCCCTCCAGTTTTTTTACTTCAAAATATGTATTTGTAAATCCATGAAGAAATTATGCAAATGTTAAATTTTATCATATACACCATTTAATACTGGGTTTGCTCCAGTCATGTTACTTGAAGATTCCATCTCTGTGGATGTCTGGGTTTGTAACTGGAAAATTCATGGAGCTTCTGAGAAGTAAAATGTTATTGTCTAAATAAGAAAGTAGAAGTATAATAATGTCTGTTTTCTAAACACGTGAAAACACTGTGGGCAGTGGACTGGTAAATTCAAACCTCAAGAAGATGAAGCTTTTCTGTCAGAAATGAGATTACCCTTGCTATGAATTCAGTTTTAACTCAGTAGTTACATCAGCAAGTTTGGGCACAGCTTGTCTCATACCAGTGAAGTGATCAGTCTGAATTCTGCCCCCCCGCCCCCCACTTATTTGAAGAGTTGAAATACTGGAGATAGGGTTATTTAGGTCTTGTTGTCTTCCTGCTGTTTACGTGCTTTTGGCCAAAATTCTCTTAACATGGTGATGTGTAGCTTGCCTTGAAATCAATAACATTTGATTTTTAAAACATGCGGAAGAGATAGTTGTAAAGGAAAACACAACTCGGACAGTAGGTGAATATGATAATATCTCTGTGTCTTTATTTCAGTAAAAACTGAGATTCATTCCACTTGAGATTCAATTAACTTGAAATTCAATTTACACAAATTCTGTTTTACTGTGATACATACCTGTCAGTAACATTAAAACATGCTTTTGTAGGTGTTGAGGAATTTGAGTCAGAGATAAGTATTTTGTAAGGATATCACTGAAAAATAAAACTAAATCAGTAGATAGAAAAACGTAAGTCAGTGCAGTAAAGGACTTCATGTTCTCTATTCATGAAACCTTCCCCACCTGTGTACCTTTTCCTGCCTCATCCCACATATATACAGTGGTTTCACTATATACTTTCTCCTGGAAAATATAGTATGTGTAAGGGCTTGATGAGGATCAGCATTTCTAGTGATGAGTTTAGTGATGAGTTTCAAATAAAGTATCAAAATGCTTCTTTTTGGTGAAAAATAATTGTGTCAAAGTGGCCAGTTTTCTTTGCTCAGGCCTGTCCCAGAGGTTCCATACCTCACTTCCAAAAATGATTGAGGTACAGAGGGACAAGCATGAGCAGAGCAGAAATGAGTACAATACCTAAGAAATATTTAGGCTTTGCTAATGTTTTTGCATTAGGCGAGGGGGAATTTGGCTCGGTGTTGTGATCTGCGGTGGAGTTCGCGTGTTCCTTATTGTTTCTGGAATAAATGGTTTCTTTGCTGTTGAAATGATGCTGGGGTTTCCAAGAATCACTGCTGCTGCTTGGTGCTTTGTACCTGTATCTGCTCTGGAAGAAGACTGCTTTGCATCACACTTCAGTGATATCCTTCTTGTGGGCCCAGCTCTACCGCATAGTCAGACTTTCCAAGTCCACTGTCTGTTTAAGAGAAAGATAAGTCGATAAAAGGAAATAACAGTAAGGAAATCAACACCCCAGTGAGAATAGTGCCATAAGAAATCTGTTTCTGAACAGCTGTCTGTGCACCAGTTTTGAACTTATCTGTGTATTTGTAGCTGCAAAGCCCAGCGAGGAAAAACATGACTCACCTCTGATATGTTATTTTGTTTTACAGGAAAAGGCTCAGTGCTTTCAGAAGGCTCTTGCTTCCCAAGCAGATAAATCCACGCAGACAGAACTCATAGGCCATGATGTAAGTAGCTGTATTGAACAGTATTTTTTATTATCTTTGTGGATGTTCAGACTTCTGTCAGCCTGTTTGCCTCTGCTGCTGTTGTGTCCATGCATTGATTTAGTTGAGTTTACTGGAACACCGTTCATCCTTTGCTCTTAAATGATTCTATTCTAAAACACCTTCTGAAACATGAGAGGATAATTACAACTACCTGCCAGCGTACCAATGCCCTATTAATTTTATGCTTTACAAAGAGCTGAGAATTAGCATAAGAGAATGTGGAGGATATGTACTAGTGGATTGTAATTTTTTCTTTCAGTATTCATTTACACACTTCTTGACAATTTCATGAGGTTATTATGTTTATAATTGCCATATGCTGTCCAAACAGTATTTGAATATTGGAAGATAAGGCATTAAATACAATTTTTGCCAAGTAAGGTTAAAATTCTGTTTCCTGAAAAGCATCAATCAGAATTTCTGCTAGAAGGTGAGTTGATAGTATGTGTCCTCATGCAAGAACATAGTCAAGGAAGATTCCTTAACTGCAGAAATATTTTTTCCCCGTTTTTTTTAAATGGAAGTATTCTATCTGTGGGACGTCAGTTAAGTATATGTAAGAGATTCACTTGTTGCATGAGCCTTCTTGAATAATCTTTGATTAAGAATGCCACGATGTAGAATATTTAGCACAGTTCTATTCTGTGATTTGAGCAAAATCTGACAATGCTTCTTACCAAAGACTGTTCTGAAAATAAGGCTGTGGTTCTGCGTTGGTGTGTATCAACTTGCTGCTTGAAATTTAGAAAAAGAATACTGGAATTAAAGCAGGTTTTGAAACTTTCCGTTCAGTATGTTTTGTATCAGTGGAGTGTTAAATTTTTGTCTTCTGAGTCTTCAGGTAGTCTTCAGAAGAGAGAGACATAAAAATTTCATGGTTTAATCTGAAAAGTTCTTGAAGCAAACTACACTTGGTATTTTTTCAGACTGTCTTCTAAGCTGATTCAAGCCAGGAGTACTAACTTTAAAAAAAAAAAACAAAAAAAAACGTAAAATACTTTGGAAACAAATGTAGTTATAAATATTATTTTTATATGTATTACTGATCACTTGGCTTATGTTTTTTTCTGTTGAGTATTTTCTTATTAGTGGCAAATAAGTCAGTACTTAACTCACTTTAGTACCTATCTGTATTAATTTCTTGTTTATGGGTTGCCAAATATGAACTTATATATTCCACTGTGTCTGTGAAACAAAGTCTGTTGGAATGTACTGAAACTGTGAGGTGTATATTTTAATGGTGAAAATCCCTTAATCAAAGATACTTGAAATAATTTTTGTACATTACAATGTTACATCCCTTTCTTCCAGGACTAATTATCTTTAACAGCTAATTTATTATGTATTAGATAAAAGTCTTCCACTAAAAATGAAAATAATCAACTTTTTTGGGGTTTGGTTTCTTGGGGGGTTGTTTTTTTTTGGAGGGGGAGGGGGTTGGTGTTTTTTTTAAATAGATGTAATTTATGCATTTAGTTGTTCTCTCACACATCAAATGTGTGGTATCATGCTAGAGATCCATGCTGTTAACAGACTTTTTTTTTTTTTTTTTTTTTTTTTT
>Ga0065711_1051344_pt1 | contig 10422 bp, 6 predicted proteins | sample Hoacrofraction12_FD_59098 | JGI IMG/M metagenome (GOLD analysis project Ga0065711, IMG submission 59098) | Hoatzin crop microbial communities from Cojedes, Venezuela - Epithelial fraction 12 v2 (version 2) | ecosystem: Host-associated > Birds > Digestive system > Esophagus > Crop | place...
TCAGAGCTCCATCCAGCCTGGCCTTGAACACTGCCAGGGAGGGGGCAGCCACAGCTTCTCTGGGCAACCTGGGCCAGTGTTTCACCATCCTCATGGGGAAGAATTTCTTCCTAACATGGGATCTAAATCTGCCCTCTTTTAGTTTAGAGCCATTCCCCCCTTGTCCTGTCACTACACACCCTTGTGAAAAGTCCCTCTCCATCCTTCCTGTAGGCCCCTTCAGGCACTGGCAGCTGCTCTAAGGTCACCCCACAGCCTTCTCTTCTCCAGGCTGAACAGCCCCAACTCCCTCAGCCTGTTCTCGTAGGAGAGGTGCTCCAGCCCTCGGATCATCTTTGTGGCCCTCCTTTGGACCCACTCTAACACATCCCTGTCCTTCTTATGCTGGGGGCTCCAGAGCTGGATGCAGGACTCCAGGTGGGGTCTCACGAGAGAGGACTATGCATGTGTACACCCTCCCCACGTGTTAAAAACTGAGCCATGCAGTTCATTTTTTTTCACCACTTTTTAGCAATCTGAAGTGGTTCAGCTTTCTAACACCAAAGACTTGTATTTGTAGCTGCAGGTGTTGCACGCAGCCCTTCTGCAGCTGCTGGCTGGGCTGTGCCTCTCTTTCCCCTTGGTCAGCATCAGCACCTTTGAGGGCCTCATCTGTCCCCTACAGCCAGCAGCAGACTTCTCCCCAGTGCTCCTCTCTTCCCTGCCAGCTTCCCTGTGGAGGTGGCAGTGAATGTACAGACCACAGACCTCCTGACATGGAACATAGCTGAGATGACATTAGTGCAAAGCAGGGGGGGTTGTTCCTTTTTTCCTTTTTTATTTTGTTTAAATTTTTTTTAATTTTAAGCAGGTACAGTATGCCTTTGTGCTTCCACCCCTCTCCCCCACCCTCAATCCAGAAACTCTTAAACATGAAATGCAGAACAGGACAGAACAGGAGAAGACTTTTTAACCGCTTACTAAATACTTCAATAGGAAGCTCTTACCTACATGTGTCACAATCACAAAATGGTTTGGGCTGGAAGGGACCCTTAAAGATCATTGACTCCAACCCCTTGCCATGGGCAGGGACATCTTTCACTAGACCAGGTTGCCTGCAGCCCTGTCCAACCTGAGCTTCAACATGTTCAGGGATGGGGCACCCACAGCTTCTCTGGGCACCTTGTTCCAGTGTCTCATCACACTGTAAAATTCTTCCTTATGCCCAACCTAATCTACCCTCTTTCAGTTTAGAACTATTGCCCCTTGTCCTGTCACTATAGGCCTTAGTAAAAATTCTCTCTCCATCTTTCTTATAAGACCCCTTATATATCAAAAAATGCCACCAAAAAAAAAATCTCCTTGGAGCCTTCTCTTCTCCAAGCTGAAGAACCCCAACTCTCTCAGCCTTTCCTTGTAGGAGAGGTATCCAGAAGACCATTCAGCTCAAAATGATCTGAAAATGTCTAATGAGGAAGAAAGTTTTGCAGTAGAACTTTTCACCCCAGAACACTTGATCCCCCTTTTTTATTTAATAGAGAGCTAAATGAGAACTGATTTTGTGAGGACTGTGTAAAATAACAGCACTGAGAAAGAGCAGACAAAGGTTCATTACTCTCAAGTTTCTTCTGATTTATCATTTCAGAAGATCAAGTTTAACACTATCTGGAATGTACTGTAACCTTGACTTGATTGACTAAGTTCCAACAGAGGCATCTCTGGGGAAAAAAAGAAAAGTAATTTAAATGCCTTATCTGAGACTTTGAAGCAGGCAGCAATAAATATTCCTGGCTCAAAATAAGCAGCCTTTGTGCAGACACTCATGTACAGACCCAGGGTTTGCAGAGGGACTGTTTCCAGAATCAGGGCAAACAGAGATTACTACTCTACAGTATTTCTTGCAAACGAGAAGCTCAGGAAATGATGCACTTTTGAAAGATTTTTCCGGTATGGATCTCAGTCCCTTCTCTCATCTCCAACAGCTCTGCTCTACTCAGGAAAGACTTATGAATTTTCTTCTTAACAACCACAACTTGAGGCAAACTGTAGAGAAGCCTACAAGGGTCCACTGGAAGGACAGAGTCATTTCAACCTCCAGATAAAAACCCAATCAGTTTCATGGTTGTTTTCAACCAGGTTTTTGGAAAAAGTTCACTCTTTCCTGAAAGACTACCAGAGTGGGAGACTCTCCTGTACAGGTTCATGGGCCGCTGCTGGCTGCGTTACACTGCTGTGAGAGTCGGGGACACAGACCTCAGGAAGCCTTTGCACTGCGGTGCCCAGAGGAGCTCCAACAGCTCCTGCCACAGGCCAAATTCTGCGTCTGCACAAACACCGAGCAACAAGGCACTTCCTCGTTAAAAACAAAAATGAAAACCCTACTATAGAGATACATGACAGGAACTGACGTCTGACAGGCAGCTGACAATCGCCCTAGCAGTTTGGAGCCTTTCAATGGACGCCTCTCCAAACAGTTGTTAATAGCCAACAACCCCGCACAGGAGGGCTGAACATCTAATTACCCACCTGTGTGCTGGCAGGGTGAAACCAGACAAATAGCTTCATGTACTAACAGAATCTCTTGAGACAAATCATCTGTTTCTTCTGGGGTTTCTTTTTTGGACATTCTTAGAAAGAAACCAAATGGAAGGCAAATACAGAGTTTCAAACTTTGGTCAAGAGTATGCTGGTTAGTCAATATGACCAAGAAATATTAAACACATCAGATTTTAAAAATGTCCTCAAGAGAGAAACACATGCTGTTTTAGAACATAATTCACCTGACTACTGGGGGGGAAATAGCATGTTTTTGCTATCAGACAATAAAACAGGCACTCCAGATTTCTTTTGGAAGGGAATGGTAGATGACCTCTCTCTAACCTGGTATCACTTTGATGAAACACATCCACAATAACATTATTCAACCTACAGGTTTTATTTCATTTTAAATAGCTATGACACCCTTGTTAGCTACTTGAGAAGCACTTGCTTAGACAATTAGTGCATATCTGAAGTGGCTGAAATGCACCAGGAGGTTTTATATGGTCACTTAATGGAAGAATATTTAAGTAATAAGTAAGGTAAGTTCATTTGGCTATGCTTTAGCATAAATAATGCCAAAAAAATTGGCCAATGTACTATTTCCTTTAGTTACTGCTGCAGATTTCTATATATTCTACAATATGCTACTAATCTAAATTACTTTTGATATTTGAGATTAATTTAGAAAGTCTGTCTTGTTAAGACCCCAAAATTGTGTCATTTCAACTAATTAACACAAGAGATTAATATCTCAGTATTGGTTTTTTCAAATGAAGTTCATCAGAAGTTAAATCTGAGATGACATTATGATGAAATATGTCATTCTAAATTTTTTCTGTGTCTGGACAATAAAATAGTATGTGCTTGTCTTAGCTAAGATAGAATGAGGTTTGGGAAAGAATTATTTGTGACTACATTCGAATGTGAACAACTTGTACACAATGTAACGAGTGTTCGTGGCCTCCATCTGCACTTTAGACCAAAGGATTGGAACTTATATTTTAGGGATACAAGGAAGAAAACACATTCAGATCTGGCTTCCAAATTCATACAGCCTGTTTTTCTCGATTTCTCCTTCTCTCCTTTGCTTTTCTTAGACAATTCCAGGACAGCACCTTCTCAGCCTCAAGGACCAATAAATCCTTGAGATGAGTGTTGTTTGTTAGCTTCAAGAAAACATTACTTCTGATGAATGCGAATCACCACCATCTTATCACTGGTGGCTGGTGAGGAAACCATTTCATCTGTTCATTTGCTCTCAGCCACCAGCCTAGGATTCCCCACAGGTCCTAAGAATGCCAAGAGCGTGTCAAAACCCAGCAGGGTTTTCATTTCCTGTCATTCAAATCCTTCCCTTGTCTGTTGGTACAGAAACTGTAAAAGCCCATCAAAATACATGTTTAACTGCATCAGGATTCCTATTGTCACATTTGGGCTGTAAGTGCCATGCTAAAATTTGGGTAAAATTCACAGATCTTCAACTTTAGATAAATTCTCTTTCAGTGGTCAAACTGGACATGCAGTTGTTTCCTCCATCTGCTTTATGTCTGTCTACCTGGAAGCTTGCACTTAAATTTCAAACAGAAAAAAGAAAAGAATGAAGAATTCAGGTCTCTAAAATGCTTCCCATTGCAAATGCAAACACAGCCAGACAGAAACATCAGATTTGACTGATGTGATTTGACTTAAGTAAGACTAGAGAATTAAAAGTGAAGTTTTATTGGGGCATCAAAAATTTTGGGGCAGCAGAACTTTTATCAAATTGGAGTGAAACTGTTAGCAAACAAATGATACAGCTTTCAAGAATTTAAATAAGAGCGAGAAGGAAACCTGACAGGTGCTAAGGAGCACTCAGGTCAGACAGACATCTGCCAGGGACATCAGCAACATAAAGGTAACTTTGAATCCAGTAGTGGAGGACAAGACAAAAAATTAGAGTTGAAATGAAGGAGCTGCAAGCTGAAATCACAGAATGAAGTTCCATAGAGGAAAAAAAAATCCACCCAGTGGTGATGAGAGATGTAAATAAATGTATGCCTATATATAAAACGAGGGAAAACTTACAGGGCTTAAAGCTGTAAAATAGAAACATACATACTAGTAGGCTTTTACTATTGGCAATTCATAGTGTGTTTACAGTAACATTTTATTTCACATCAGGGAGGGTGGGCTTTTTGATTTGTTCTTTTTAAAACACCTGTGGACTGTCTCCATGTGCTGTGCTTTGATTCACAGTGAGCTAGAGCACGCACAGCAAATTCCTTCTGGACAAAGCTAAACTGGAAGATGCTCTGCAGAAGAGCACCCAAAGCACTCCACCCACTAACGAGCATTCACAGCATCACAGACCCAGACTAGGGCTAGTCTGAAATCAAACACTCCGAAATGCGTGCAGCGTGGACCTCAGCCACCATGAAGTGTTTCAGTCCCATGAACCTCCTTTCAGTGGTCTGCACTGCTTGTTAACACAGGCACAGCGTCTGGAGATGGAGGAGGTTCAAGACAAATACAATAACAGTTATAGGGAAACATCATATGCCTTCACAGAAAGCGGCAAATGATTACATTGTCAGATACAGGAAAGCAAATTCTTGTCTTGAAACAATTTATCTGATGTCTTTTGCAACAATTCATAAATGCTGTACAGTGGCATGACACAGTCTATGAATACTGTGGTTTATCTTAGTACATTTTACAGAAAACAGGCAGGCAACAAAACACTAGCTCAGGACAAATTCTTCTTGAATAGTTAGTTTGGGACTGTTACAATATAATGCAAACGTCAACAACTGAAGGTTTTAATTTTTAACTCTAGCAAAAAATGTTGTCTCAGAGGATGCCAGAAAAAATTCTGGATCCAAACAGTTTGGTTCCAGTTGTGTGGAAGGACCTGTCGCTCTTTGGAAAGGAGGATGAGCACTTTGCAGGAGCTGTTGGTTAAGGAACCTGCTGAGGGTATTTGAAAAGATAGGTCTGCCATCACCAGAGGGGATTCAGGCTACCAGGAGCAGTGGACAGCCTGCATACAAACTTCCTTAATTAATGTTAAAACACACAGCAGGCTGATTTAAGGAGAGGGCCTGATGATTATACTGACTGCTGCTCACAGACTCCTGACAGGAGGAATCACCGGTGCAGAACAGCACTGGATCTGCTAGCCCTGAATCGACCTAACTGCTGCTTGGATCTGCTGACTCTACAGGACACAAGACAAGAAGCTAGTCCTGACTTATTCCCAGGAAGCCTACACCTGGTTTAAGGAGTAATTGCAACCAAGCTGCTACCTGCCCCCTGCCCCCTCCAACTGAAATTTAACCTTCTCAACACCAGATTTATAAAATACAACATTTTCTGACCTGCTTACAAGTTAATGAATGCAATTCACATATTGCATTTCTGCTCCATTTGTTCTTTTCTCGTCCTCTCTATATAAACTTCTTTTTGCTATGAAGTAAAAAACAAAAATAAAAATATACTGACACAGGGAAAAATCAACAGTGGCATGTTGTTAGACCTGCAATATCTCCACTGCATGAGCTGGTTCCTCTCAAAATTATTACTAAAGCTGGGCATGGCTACTAGGACGCACTGCAAAAACCCCCAACATTATAGTCATACCTACAAGTGTGTATATAGATTTAAATAATAAAATTACTATTGTTTTACACTGCCCCACACTTCAACTTTAACTAAGGAACTAAAAAATAATCAGATCAAAGAATAAATAGTTTCTTGGTTACTAAACCTCTCCCCTTCTGTTTCCTCCTGAGTTATAACCATACATGTTTCTTCATTTCAGACACGGTATACATGGTACTGACTTGCATTGTTCAAGAAAGAAATCCATCTCTCTAAGGAAATGGTTACACCCACGTGTAAGGGAAGACAAATTCAGATAAGGAACAATCAGAAAGTTCAGATCCAACCTTAAATCCAAGCTTTCCCCAACCTTTCAATGCTAAGGTACAGTTTTGTTTTTGTACTATGGCATGCTACTGCAAAATGTGACTCATCACAGCAACCTGCTCTCAGACCAGCACAGGAGAAATATCTATGGAAGGTACATCTATTTTAGTTCTACAGTAAATTAATATAACAGAAACAAAGTGGGAAAACGTCAGTGATCCAGATTCTTGAGCACAAAAATAAACATCTCTGTCCTACTGCTTCCATAGTCTCTTGGCCTATCTGCTGGATGTATCAACATTCGTTTCATTTTTTCAGCAGCTTAGGCTGCTGAAACTGAAACAAGGTCTGCATTACACTGACTGCCCTGCAATTTCCTGAGATGCTGGAATGTCTTCAGTCCAAACATCACTCACAACAGACAGCTCTGTCTCTGAGGGCCCAGTGGCATCCAGCAATTTCAGCTATAGACTTAGGGGCAGTTCTGTTCTGCTTTCCATACGTCTTTTCTTAATATCAAAATTACCAGCTGCTTCATTGTTTCTGCCCTTTTTCTTTTTCACCTGCTGTCTTCGCAGCTATCAGTGGTGTAATCCTTAAAAATTTTCCTTCACAATGTGTAATCGGTACGCAGTTTGCATCAAAGCAGCTCATGATTTTCTCAAAGAATTTTAAAAACTTCCAAGACTTCTCACTTTTTTTATCCTGCAAAACAAAGAAAGAGCAAGACCTAACAAAACTTTAACTTGAGTTATTACTCCTAACCTAGAGTTACTGCAGCTACATCCTAAAGAAATGTGTCAGTAGTTGAAGTTTCACACTCAAAGTAGCCAGCTTGCTTTCAGGATATTGCATTTTAAATACTAACAGGTAAAGTTAAAAACGTCATCGTGTTCCGACATCTGCAGCTTGCGTAGCCTTAAATCCACTCAAAATTTGGACATTTTCTTTTAAATACCAAAGCACTCTGGGGCACAGCTTTGATGCCTACTCTTTTTCATATTTGGATACTTTGGGTCAGTAGACATAATGTGTACAGGTAAGATCTAAATATTTTCTGACTTCATATATCTCATTTACATGTTCAATGAAACGTCTAAGCAATCAAAACTTCAGTTCATTTTGAAAATCAGAAGAATCAAAAAGAGCTCCAGGGAAGCATTTGCCTATCATAGATTCTTATGAGCTATTCCAGCCACCACTGACAGTAAAGGAAGTGTAGAAGTCAGCTTATATCTAAAACCTCTGGACAACTAGCAATGTGTTTTCTACTGGAAAGTTTGTGTACACAGGCAATCACGCACGACACACCTTTTGCCTCTGCCCAAAAGCAGAAGGGTTTTGTGAATAATTACTGTCTTTCCCCATATCCCCAGATCCGAGGTAAATACATCTAGTGCAATGTATTAACTGAAATTATATTGCATTCCTGCTGAATCTCTCATCTCTCCACAATGTATATAGTATGACATACAGAACTGTTACCACATATGATATTTATTAGCATAAATCGCTATAACCCATTGAATTATTTTTTTTAATGGGTTTGTACAGTTTTGAACATTCAACAGCTCATTCTATAAATTGGGTGTAGTTAAACCAGGAAAGGATAATCCCTCTAAAACCAAAAGTGAACTTCTCTAGTACAACTTTTATGCACCATGGAGTCAGAGACTGCATTTTCACCTATACTCTGAAAAGGCCACATGTGATAAATAGCACACTACCTACACATACATTTTGATTTTTATTTTTTTTAAATTGCAAATACTATTAACCTGCAATTTTAAACATTTAAAGATACTTAAAATGTGACTTTAGGTTCTTATGGAATGTAAAGCCCTTAAGCCTCTGACTGTACAACACAGACCCCTACATAGCTATATATCTATAATCCCATTCACACCACACAAATTTTTAAATACTATTCCATGATGAAAAAGAAAAAAATCCTTGCTCAGAAAGATAAGTTATAACGTGTTCTAAGTTAAAGATAAGCTGCTATGCAGTGTAAGAAAATGAAATTCTGGATACATCTTGAGCTGGTTCACTGTACATTGAAGCTTAAGCTGAACACAGATGTGGGCTGTACAGTAAACACAGGATATCTACTAGGGATATGTAATGTGAAGTACAGGAGGAGAATACCATTCCTAAATCAGGCCAATAACCAATCACATCTACACAGCTGAGAGATCAAAAGCTATTTGCTGTAGGCACCTATTCATTCATCAAGAGAGAAATAAGGGTCCATTTCTTTTGCTTCCATAACAAAGGTTTCTGACTTTCATAAAAAAAAAAAAATCAGGCTACTGTAAGATGGAGAGGCTGGACAGCAGCCAAAGGCAGAGTTTACCATGGAGATTTATTAAAGAGGAGCATGCCCAAAATTTTAAGTTACTTCCTACTTTATAGGTAAACAGAATCTTCATATTCCATCTCAAGAATTTCTTCTTCACTGCTGCCTTCACATCATCATGCAAAAATATTTCGAGACATTTCCACAAATGCATAATCTCTTAACACTGCCATCTGCAGAGCCAGAACAAAATGAACAAATCTGTTCCAACTTGGTGAATGAAGATCCTGTGTTTCACTAACTAGCACTGTATGCAGTAAGTGCCCATTAACCAACCAGCTGATAATGTTTAATTTGCACCATGTCCCCCAAAACCTCCTTAATGACTTCTGCAAATTACTGGCATGCAGTCAGTCTCAGTTTGTGTGAACAGTACTGCATGTAATTATGAGGCACAACTAAAACCCAGCAGGCTACAGGCCAAATCTTGGTTTCATTGCAAGGCAATGTTTTACCATAAATTTCAGTGACTGGAAGATGGGTTTTTTTTTTTTCCTCTTCCACAGATTCATCCAACAATCATCAATAAGAATCACTATCGAAATACAGTGCAGAGACTTCAGCAAACTCGAGACTTGAAAAGAGAATAAGGAAATCAATGCATCCTAGAACCTTAAAGACGTTTACTTTTCTACTTCTGGCAGTCCCTGACCTAGCCCAAAGAAGAGTTGCTCATTGTTTTTAATTTAAAACACAAATTCCTCCCCCTCCAAAACTTTTCACAGGGATCCTTGCATAAATAAGGAAGGCAGCTGGCAAGCGCAACAGGTACGTGGGTACCCCATTCAATCCCTTCCCACTTTCAGATTAGCTATTATTAAGCAGAGGCAGAGAAAAGCACCACGGGATGCTTTTTCTGTAGCTGTCTAAAGATCAGGTCCACAATATCTGCCTGATGGGGAGAGCTCCCCTGCCTGATGGAAAACAAGAACCAAAAAACCCAAACCTACCCTGAGCAACATGAATTGCTCTATTCATTTTCATATTCAAACAAAATTATCGATAATTGCCTCTGCATGCCACAAACATGCTGCCACTAACGAACCTTATGCTTCCATGCAGCACACGGGTTTGCTCCTTTTTTCTCCCTCATGTAAATAAGCCTTTTGACCCAGGGCTCACATTCCTGAGGAAATCTGTCTCCATTGTCTGAAACCCAGAAGGCTTTATAAAACTATAAGCAAGGAAAGTAAGCAAAGTGTCAATCAGCAGACTTAAAATGTACTTCTTGTCATGGCAAAGCAACATCTCTCACCAGTAGTCACGTAGCTCTGCATATTATGTCCACCTCTCCTGCAACAATTTGTCCATCCTCCAGAGCCCAGAAAAGCTGAGTAAGGGAGCCAACTGTAACTTTACCAGCATACAGCAGTAACAAACAGACCCTAGGCGGAGGTCTTTATGGAAAAGCTGTGTATGCAAAGGGGAGGGCCTGACTCACACAGTAACTCAAAGCACCTGGAGCTCCTTCTCAGGTGAACTCACTGATAAACACATTACTGATTCTAAGCACCAAATCCCCTTGGTGGACCTGGCTGTCCTCGCCCAGCCTCCTGGTGCCCAGGGAGCTCTTACCACACCCCAGGTGTCTGCACTTTCCAGTTATTCCTGAGGAAAAAAAAAAAAAAAAAAAAAGG
>Ga0065711_1051345_pt1 | contig 10422 bp, 7 predicted proteins | sample Hoacrofraction12_FD_59098 | JGI IMG/M metagenome (GOLD analysis project Ga0065711, IMG submission 59098) | Hoatzin crop microbial communities from Cojedes, Venezuela - Epithelial fraction 12 v2 (version 2) | ecosystem: Host-associated > Birds > Digestive system > Esophagus > Crop | place...
TTCCCTTCCCTTCCCTTCCCTTCCCTTCCCTTCCCTTCCCTTCCCTTCCCTTCCCTCTTTTATTTTTTCTTTTTAACAAGTTTTGAACATCAGCATGCATTAAACTATCTGCAAGGCCAAAGAAATATCCTCTTCTGGAAGGGAAACATTTTCTTTCCACAGTTATTGAAACAGGTACGTACAATGCTGGGATTCACACCAAACAACAGTCTGCTAAACAGAACTAGCTGCTTCACCAACTGAATGCAGACTGCAGATGCTTTCCCCCAGGACATGATTTTTAGTGGTAGAAATAGTGATATGTAGAAAAAAGGTGAGATCTTACAAGAACAGGGTATTGCTCCAAGTCATCCTTATGGAATCAAGGATGGACAGGAGGAAGGAAGTGCAGGAGCATGTGAAGAAAATTTCTGAGAAATTTCAGCTTGTGGCTACATGTGGCACTCATAAGCTCAATATTTGGCTATATTGTCCGTGCTGATTTACACAATCTGCAGGAGAACTTACGTCTGAAATAGAGCAGGAGAACAATGCCTATCCCAACATCATCTTCATGGCATTTCAAGAAAACCAGCTTGCACAATTAGAGAGACATTTCAAGAGAAGTCATAAGAGCTTTCGTTATATGTGAAACAGTGCCAGCAATTCATTCACAAGAGGTCCAGTGTTGTTTCTGTAGCCTTTCAGAAATCCCGTGAAGCTAACTGTCATTTTGATTTTGGAGACTGACCTCTGATCAAAGTTCCCCTTAGCTTTTCTCCTTTTTGACAAGCACCCAGTCTCTGCATGCTGGGCGTCAACCTTTATTCCAACTCTATTACTTTATGTAAAAGTTTACAGGCAGCAGGAGGAAGGCAGGACTCAGCCTTCTTGACTGGCAGCAGTTCAACACTCTTGGAAGTGAAGGTGCAAGATAGGAGCATAAGTCCAATGCTGGAGAGTAGCCTAAACAAATAGCTGTCCTAGCTGCACACTTGAAGCAGAAAGAAATTAAATAAAATTCAGAAAGAGAACACAGAAGGTTTTTATGATGAGGGTGGAAAAACCCTTGCACAGGTTGGCCAGAGAGGTGGTCGATGCCCCATCCGTGGAAACATTCAAGGCCAGGTTGGACGGGGCTCTGAGCAACCTGGTCCAGTCGAAGATGGCTCAGTCCTGGCAGGCGGTTGGACTAGATGACCTTTAAAGGTCCCTTCCAACACAAATAAATCTGTGATTCTATGATTTCCACATTTCTCGAGATCCTGACTGTATTATGGTAGCTGTGTTCTTCCTGCTGGGTGTGCTTTCTTTCCTTCTTAGCCTGGCTTAAACCTGAATTTACTTCCTAAACAGACTGATTTTGCTAGTGAATCGTTAAGGGCGAGTACTCACTAGAGTGAGTACTCCTAGAGTCTTCCTAGAGTCTCAGGCTAAATATGCCAATAAACAGTCTTTGCTAGAAGACCTGGACTTGGTCTGCCTATGCACCAAACCCGTCAGAAGCAGTTTAGTCGTGGACCTCTCTTTTGTCGGGGTTTAACTGGTTAGCCTCAGCATTGTGGTATATGACTGCATGGCTTTGAGGTTTACGACAGCTGGGCATGAGTCTAGCAAAGAACTTGTGCTGCGTGAGCTTGTGCAAGAACCCAGCGTAATGTATTTACTATCTCTGAACCTGTTTAGATCTTCTTTGGATGGGAGTCCTTTGAGTGGGAAAGAGACTTGGAAAAGATACTAATTAGAAACTGGCTAAACAACCTAACAGATGACAAATGTTTCCAACATCAAAAACTAGAGGTGAAAAAGACCATTTGCATCTTGTTTACCTCTTCCTACCTAAGATCAGATGTGACTCTGTCCTCATGTATTTTCATGTACTTTATTCTGATAGGCTTTAAATTACTGTAGTGATAAGGTCTATATGCCATGCAATATGCTGTACAGTAATTGCAGTATTTTTTGAATTAACATTTATATTCTAGATAGGGTGATAATAAGACTATTAGTGATGTAGCTGAGGGGGTAGAACTACTCACTTTTTATCAGGCTGGGCTTTAGTCAGATGGAACTGTAATTCTCATTAACAAAAGCAACTGAATGCTGTACACAGGGTACTTATATACTAGCATAAAAGAAAGCCTCTACCCAAATGCTCCTGAAATGTATCCCAAACGATGTTTGTATCACCATGGTTAATTTCTAACAAAGGCTGAACTGATTGCTGAAGAAGTTCACCTCGCCTTGAAAATCATCTGCATAAAAAGTCAAGCTTCAGGGGAGCAGCAGAAGAGATAGCATCAAAAGTATTAAAAAAAAGGAATAAAGTCTATCCAAGTATTTTCTTTATGTGCTAAAGATATCTCAGTAGTATTCACATTTCAGCCGTACTGGCCATCCAGTAGACACTTTTGCAGAAAGTTGCTGTTCTTTGATACACTGATGAGAATCATAAAAGCGACTGTAACATAATTCAGGCTTCAAACCTTTTCTGGGAACTTGCTCTAGTTCTGGTGACCAAGTGCTGTGGGCTAATGCCATCCATGAAGTAGGCAGTTATATCTGAGGGGCAATCAACCCAAAAAACAGAAATCCATGTTACCCGATGTCTTCAGGCAAGATGCATAATATTCACTCCATAGCATTGGAAGCCCTCTTCCAACTTTCTAATTTCAGGTATTTGACACTCACTCAGCCTGAATGCATGCCAATGATTATTTGCATCACTTTTCAACCTGCAGGACTCTGTGTCTGCCATCTGAGTTACTGTCACTGCCTCTGTGAACAGCACCGAGACCCATATGCCTGGATTTACTGCTTGACAGAACTAAACAAGCAACACAACATCCACAAAATCGTTGTTTTTCAGAAAGATTCTAATGATTCTCATGCACTTTGTACCCAGTCCAACCGATCCAGCCCTCCCTCCCTGTTAAGCAGTTTTCCCATTACTGAATATATTCTGCACATACTGAGCCTTTTTCCTTGGCAGATCTCTGAGCTGATCCCCATGCAGCCTAACCCCTAGAATATGTCCTATGTGCTTACTGAATTTTTCATGAATCTCACATTAAATCTGCAGACTTTGAGGTGCACTGGGGAGCTGACATATTTACCCTTCCAGATCAGCACCACTGTTATCTTTCCTAAGGAAGCACAGGAGCACCTTTGTTTTCCAAAATATATGTGGGTAAAGGAAAGACCATGGTCCTCACCAGTCACTCAGCTGCCACATCATCATTCTCCCCAAGTGCATTCCTTATGCCATTTATTAACATCGCTAATACCAAGCACCTCATTTTTATGCCGCTAGCAGCGATTGTGAAAGCCATACTAAACTTTCTAATCCATTTATCTATTAATTTATTATCTAATTAAGGCTCACAATGACAGTGCTATTTGTTTAAAAATGCCCTAAAACTAAACCAATACAAAACACACATGCATTCAAATCAATTAAAATGGTACTTGCTAATGTTTTCCTTAATCAGTTGGTAACTGTTCCACTACTGTTTAAAGCAAGGCAAAATTCATTTTAACTTCATCATAATTGTCTGACCTACTTGCACAGTGCCAAACTGATACAAATGGATGTTGCTGTCGTGTCATAAGGGCATGGAATAGTACCAGCCATGAATTTTGCAAGAGCCATCCTAGGAATAAGGCTTTTTTGCATAAAAGGGCCCTAGAACTTTAGTTTAAATGCAATCACAGAAAGGCAGGCAGACAAAACAGAGATTTCTGATGAGTTTATTGAAGTTTACATCGTACCTCATGCTGTATCTTTGTGATTTTTTTTTCCTCCAAGAGTTGTGGCTTTTGCACAACAGCAGCAGAGGCCAGTGCCACACGCCTAATGCTTCATGTTCATTACAGCAAAAGAAATACACCGGTCTTCCTATGTTGCTTACACAAAGCCTGACCTCATTCTTTATCCAGTGAGCTGTGTCAGAGAGCCTTTCCACCGCGGCATCCATACACAGAGAAATCCTGCAGAATACCTTCGCGCCATTTGTTTTGACCACTGACTGCAAAAGCAGTTGCCCATCTTGTTTGGATGCAAAATGTGCAGGCACTGCACGTCCAAGCCAGGTGCAGATGTTACTCTGCGATCTGCCTTCACGATACTGTGCAAGACCAAACCTGATGTTAATTGCTTACCGTTGCGAAGTATTTCTGGGGCACAGCTGGAAGAGAGCTCTGCTCCCTTACCTCTTTCCCTGCCCCCAGAGCTTGCGGTAGTAACAGCACAGATTGTCATGCAGGAGACAGTTGCTCCATTTGGTTATTTAGAAACATTTTAAGAGCATCTTTCAGAGCCCACAATAATGCACACTGACACCAAGGTCTGAAATGCAAATCCCTGTGGACTCCATCTATCCTGTTGAGCCTGGAAATGCTTGGAGGGACATTCATTCAGTCTCGAGGTTTGTGTAGGAACATGATTAAGGACAACCACTGCTGTTTTTCCCCTCCTGCATGAAGCATTGCTTTCCCTTCTACTAGTTATTTATAGTGCTGCATATGATATTTTTAAGATAAGGAAAGGCAGAAAAAGCTGGATTGAAGATATATATAGCTGTAGTTGCTTTAACTAAGAATGACTAAATAATGTTTCTTAAGCAATTTACGTCTTGAAAGTTTTCTTTTATTTTTTTTTACATACTAAACAGGTAGCCATAACAAAATGAAATGTAATAAATAGAATAGTTGTACATGCTCATGTACAAATACTGAGTCAATATTCGTATTAGCGGAGTTTCAAAGCTCCAGCTCTGCAGTGACTGAAATGACACAGCCATACCCGAGATGGAAATCATTCACTTTGCCTGAATTTTACACACACCTTTTAGAAAGTGAAGGGATAAACCTGAAGAGACTTCTTTCCCACTGCAAGGGACAAGAAGGGAGCAGGAGAGAGCTCTCAGGATCTGACCTTGCGCCTTCTGAAGTCCAGAGGAGACTGTATCTGTGAGCTTCAAACCCTCGCTGCCTTCCAGCACAAGTGTCAGCCCACAGGCTTGCAAGCTGGGTTTCAAGCGACAGCTAAGCCACCTGAAGAGTTGCTCTGCTTTATCAGTTCAGTGGGGATTTGTTTGATCGGGTTTACTGGCTGATGTCTTCCTGAGTGACAGCCGTGGGTCTGAGTAGCAGATGTGTGTTCAATAAAGCACGTTTCACTCCCAGAGCTTATTTCTTTCCTTTTGTGCTTTGTTTACCTTGGCTGACATTATGACACTCAATTAGTCTTAATATTGGAAATGTTTTCTGGATTAGAGATTTCTGTTTAATAAAGCCTGGGAGGAAGTGCTAGGTCTGATTAGTGATGCCTGACTCAGAGGAAAATAAACCCCCCGGCAGCCTACTGACAGCTAACCCCCAGCCCTGAATAATGCTGGGCTGGGAGAGGAAACCACCACTGCAAAGGATTGGGATCTATCCCTGTCCAGCACCCTTGGTGACCAGAATGAGCAGTGGCCACGTAAGAAACCTCTTACTTGTGTGACGACAGACGGCTCACACAAGCAGCCTGAAAGTGAAGCTGCACGATGTGGTTTCAGTAGCAGACGAGGCCATGCCAAGCCATGGCTGAGCTCTCGCTGGGTCGTGTTTCTGCATCGTGGTTCACTGTCTCTGTTGGCTGCAGCGGGGATGCTCTCTGTGGGATGGTTCTGCTCGCTGCATTACTGAAATAGGTCAGCTCAAAATCAGGCAAAAAATGTTTTAATTGTTATCCTGTCTCTTAGGACCTTTTCTATCGAAGGGAACTCGGCAGCAGCCTTGCTGCCCTCAGCAGAGAGGAGATATCTGCTAAAGCTCCTCAGCAGAGGAAGAGGAGTAAGGGGCTGGCAACACCACTGTGAGCAGAGAGGGCAGGACAAAGTGCAAGGAAAGCAGTTCATGAAGGGGACGGTGGCTGGAACCTTGACTGAAGGGGTGGCTAGAACCTTGAGTGAAAAGATGCCTGAAGGAAAGCCTGGGGTAAACGGTGACAGAGAGCTCATGATGAAAAGGGAAGGGTCTCCCCATGAAAGGAAGGGTCTTTGAGAGGTCAGACACCAGGACCTGACCTTTGTTGGTAACTGGGCTGCCTGCAATCCAAGGTCCACTTGGAAGTGGACCTTGTGAGCATTGTTGCAACTCAGTCATGCTGTGGTACAGTCAACACCATTGCCCTTGTCTCTGGCTGTCACAGCTACGCTACAGAATGTATATGGTGCAGGCAGCAGTCACCTCCCCTGCACAGCCGCACCATTCCCTTGGATCTTGCTGCTCTGGTCCCGTGATTACACTCCACAGGGAGGTTCCTCACGTGTGCCAGACTCCAGCGCATGTGTCTATACTGCAGTTAACGGCTGGCGAACCAAAGGCAGAGGGCATGCCAGCCTTCTGCTAACCCAAAAGAGAGACCGTGGCCAGGTCTGCTGCTGTGCTTGCGGATTTGCTGTTGGTACAGCACGCAGGTTTACTCTTGAGGGCAGCCTCAGGGATCAGAGATATTGCATGTCCAACTCTGAATATATTTTTGCAGGAACTTAGCAGTAGAAGAATGCAAACCTACTTGGGGAAGAGGAATATGGAGGGCCATGTTCTGCTCTCCAGTGTACTAAAGTAAAACAAGTTTACACCAGCATTTAAATGTATTAATAATATACTAATACTTTAATTAATTTAATAATTTGCTGGGGAAAGGATTGGTTGAAGAATTGCAAATAAATAATTGTGGTGGCACGTCCTTCCTATGTTATGATGGCTCTGAAAATCTATCAATACACAATACCACATCTATTGATACATAGTTACCACAGCTATATCAATATTTTCCTATATAAACATATGGGACCAGGGAAGTGTGGGAGAATTCCTTTCTAATATTGCTGTGGGGTAACTGCTGACAAAGAAATCTCTGACATTTAAATGGAGTTTCTATACTCCGGGTAATTCCAGGAATGTGCTGTAAGAAAAGATCTCCTGTTGTTCAGTTTTCGATTTTCAATTAATTTTATAGTACAAGTGATACTGTGCTCTAGAGAAGCTGACAAAAACAGGGTATTATGGAAAGTTCCTAAAAGATGTTCAGCTAGTATTGTTAATTCTGTTTTAAAACAACTATCTCCCTATGCAATTATATTTCAATAAGCAAAAGGTTATCTCTGTTGTAAAGGCACATAATGGAGAGAAAACACTCAAACTGTTGCAATGTTATCACTGGAATTTATCCTCCAGCGTGACTGTGTTCTCAATTACAGCAGAACAAATGTATTAAATATCAGTCAGATAGGAACATCATCCAGTAGCTGTATATTTCAGAAAAGTTTTTAGTTCCCAGGGAAAGAAGACTTTTTTCACCTACATTATGCTCAGTTTGGGAAAACAGAATAGAAACCAAGTAGAAACAGCTGAGAAAGAGTAGGAAAAGTCTCCAAGCTATGGCACAGAAGGGGAACCCAGGATTTCAATTTACTAGAGTTATTATTGATATTGTTACAGTATCATCCACAGTGCACCAAAACTCTTTTAGCGTGAACTTGTGCAAGTCACCAGTCACCTATGATTCACTTGCCTCATCTATAAAGTGGAAATAAGTGTCCTTCCCACAGCTGGGTCTTGTAAAGACACATTTGCAGGACTGGAACGCCAGTATAAACCGGTTTCTTATTCAGGGCTTTATAAACTGTAATGAAAAAAGGCTGAGTAATCACCGACAATGTTGATGTCTTATCTGAGATTCCCCCTGGGATCCTTCTAGTCACAGGAAAGTGACAAATTATTTTTCTTGTGTTGCTAATAGAGTCAAAATGAGCATGGCTCTTTGTAATAGTCAGTTCCTTAACAAGCTCTTAAACTTTCATTATGTCGTGCTCTGCCGAAATATTTTTGCTGCAGAACCAGACATCAAAGATATATTATAACTCTGGACACTGGGGCTACTTCACCAACTGCTGCTCTTAGGTTATCTGTAAGAGAGCAACATATTGTTTAGTTTTTATGAGATCCTGTAAAAGGAAAGCTGGTACTTAGAAGAAATGAAATGCTGCAAGCAATATATTGGCTGGATTAAGTTTACCTCCAATACATAAAATTTCAAGGAATCTCTACCAAGTTTCAGTATAAACACATTGTGGCTGTGGTCACGCGGAAAGTAAAAGAGGGTGCAAGCTCCAGTTCTTGTGAATTTCCTGCTTAATGTCGCTGTGACTTGGGCTCAGAGCGGTCATGGTTTGACCCCACGGTGTCAGCCCAGCTCCCAGGGCTGCATCTGGGGCCAAATCCGTCCTCCTTCAGCTTTCCAGAATTTCCCTGACTTATTTCTTGATGCCCAGAGTGTGCCCACTTGTTTACAGTGAGCAAAAAAATATTTATTGGTTCTGACCCATCTCACTGAAAAAACGCCTACTGACAGGCAACGCTTTTCTGAAAGCTGGCAACCACCGCCGCCACAATTTTCTGCAAACTGCTTGATTGCCCTTATGCCAAGGAGAAGAGTACGGGACTCAGTTTTGCTTAGTTTAGAATCAAAGGAAAAATTAAAACCTGCCGGCTGTTGCCTTTGGTGAGGATGCATTCAGAAATGCTGTTCTGTCAAACAAGTGTCTCCCAGAGATGGAAGATGGATTGGTAAGGATCTCATCTTGCACCCCACCAACACTACAGATGGTCACTGACCAGCAGTGCAAGAGGGGATTTGGAAGTGACTGAGACATGCGTTTACTTGGAGAAGAGATTCAATAACAGGTGGAAAGCAGGGCGGTGTAAAAAAGAAAGAAATAAAAAGAAAGGAAATGAAAGGGAGAGAAAGGAAAGGGAAGGGAAGGACAAAGGAAAGGAAAGGAAAAAGGAAAGGAAAGGGAACCACACCTGACACAATTCAACTTCTGGGAGGACAGGCTGATTTGAAGAGTTATGTCAGATTAATCGGAAGTAGGTCTGTTCTTTGACAATTAATCTCAGTTATTAAGTTTTGGTCCATGCACTCAGTATTTATTTTTTGTTTTGGTGTATTTTGAGAGGGTGGAGGGAGGAAGAAGATTATGGGATCTTCAACACAGAATGAGACAAAGTTAATAGGAAAGATTACGCCTGTATAATCCTTAGCAAATGGCATAAAAGCATTAAATACCTGCACTGCTACTATGCCTGCCTGCAGAGATATGTCATTGCTAGGAATTTAGTTGCTCTTTCTGTGGCCTCTGTAGCGGTAAGACAAATTCAAAGTGAAGCTGTTATTCTGTAAGGTTTCCTTGCAAATCCATTGGCTTTTGCTCACAGGACCATAAAAATTGCCATGCTGGGTCAGATCAATGGTCCATATAATCCAGTATTCTTTCTCTGACAGTGACTAATACTATACGTTTTGGTACATCATAGGAAAATTTAAGAAACCTTTCATGACCAATTATGGAACAACATTCCCATAGGGGAACGCTCATCCTAACCTCTGGCAGAAAATAGAGCTTTTTTGCTTATAGCCTGAAGGATTTCTATTAGCTCCTGTCTAACCTGGCCCTGGTTATACTGGTTATATTTGCTATGCATATAAATACCTGTTCCTTTTTTATATCTGATGAAGTTTTAGCTTAACAATATCGTGTTGCAGTGAATTTTACAGGTTAAATTATCGTTAGATGTATGCCTTTTATCACTTCTAAACTTACTGCCCTTCAGTTCCACTGGATGCTTCTTGTTTTCATTTTATGAGTGGGTGTAAATAAGGCTGCCAATTTACCTTCGCTGTAGTACTCAGGATGTAATATACTTCCATGAAACACCTTTTTATTCACCTTTTCTTTAAACTAACTGTTCCTGCTCTTTTCTGTCCCTTTCTTGTCACTCCGTTCTTCCTAACACTTTCTGTGCTGTGGGAGATTTCTTCCACCCTGAAATCCTTCTATTTCTTTAAATATAAAATGAGTTATTCATTTAGATCTGGTTTATTCTGCCCTATTTTATTTTAAAACTATAGTGACTTTGGCCCTGAAATCTGATTTCTGAAGGTCTGATTCGAAATACCCTGAACCAGTTGCTGTATTCCTACCAATCTCCTGCCACCATGGACAGGTGTGCTATGAGGCCATTTGTGGTATTATTCTTAAAATCCAGTTTTATTATTCTAGCACTGTATTTATTTTCATAAACACAGTTCTGTGCTGAGTGCAGGGTTTCCCTGAACTGTTATTCATAGTGGCCATCCTCTAAAATCTTCCAGATTATAGCAATGTGCTTGACACTCCAAACTGTGTATTTTCACCTCTGATTTACACAGAATCACAGAATGGTAGGGGTTGGAAGGGACCTCTGTGGGTCATCGAGTCCAAACCCCCTGCCGAAGCAGGGTCACCTACAGCAGGCTGCACAGGACCTTGTCCAGGCGGGTCTTGAATATCTCCAGAGAAGGAGACTCCTCAACCTCCCTGGGCAGCCTGTTCCAGTGCTCCGTCACCC
>Ga0065711_1051346_pt1 | contig 10422 bp, 7 predicted proteins | sample Hoacrofraction12_FD_59098 | JGI IMG/M metagenome (GOLD analysis project Ga0065711, IMG submission 59098) | Hoatzin crop microbial communities from Cojedes, Venezuela - Epithelial fraction 12 v2 (version 2) | ecosystem: Host-associated > Birds > Digestive system > Esophagus > Crop | place...
GTGGCCTTTGCTCCAGTTCAGCTGAGTGAATCAACCAGTTGTATCAGCTGAGTGAAGCGGCCAGCTCATCCCTCCACAGACCAAAAAGCGGGCAACGTCTTCCTAAGTTAGGCAGACCAGCACGGGGCGAGTGTATAAGTAGCTCAGCCCAAAGTAGTGTAAAAAACTGAATGACTGAAAAAAACCTGTCTGAAGAAAGCAATGGCCCTGAGGTGGCGTTCACCCACGTATTGCTGCTGGGTCCCCTGGGACACCCAGTGTCTTGATGCTGAGCGTATTGCAGAGACTGGTGATGAGAATGGCATCGGTATTGGGATTGACCTGTCCGCTGGAATTGCTCCCCTCTGCTAAGTGCAATTTGTACTTGTTTAATTTGTACTTATTTAAATACATTGCTGTATCAGTTTGCTAAATCAAAATCCTATGTAACATCAATCAACTTGGATAAGTAAATTTCCTATCAATGATTAAACCTTCCATGTGTGGAATAGACAAAAGAATCTGGCCAGTCAGTATTACACTCTAACATCCTACCCTAAAACTCCCCAGCGACTTAACAGAGTACTGTGAAAAGTTATACTTTTGGGAACAAAGCAATACAATCTTCTTGGACTTGGGAACTGACGACAGCAAAAGTAAGAGCAGCAATTTAGCCTGACAACATGCCTTCTTCCAGGATCCATCATCTCTATTGACAATTTGTGCAAACATGCCATGAATGCTCCTCAACAGAAAATGAGAATGAAACAGTGATCACAATCTCCACAGACTGTGTGTGTAAGAATCACTTTTAACGAATTATTCTAGTAGAATGCAGTTAACACTAAAAAGGTGTGTGAGTTTCCACTGCACAGTTAATCCTGGAGATGCCAGGACTAACTGTAAACAGCTGGTTTTACCATTGGGACATGGAACATGTCAAAGAACCCTAGAGAGCTCAAGAGCAGGCCCAGCTGTCTGTCTAGACACTCATGCTGCCATCTCCAGGCTTTTTCTCCTCTGCTGAACGTAATAAAGTTGTTTTTGTGTGGTATGCAGGAAAATAATTATTCCACCATTCCAAAGAGGCCATGCAAGACGGGGATGTGCATCTGGGAACACTAAAAATGCCTCAGGGTAAACAGTGGAAGTTTTGGGGGATGTATGCAGACATATGCAAAGTCAGGGCAGAAAAGTCTGAGACCTAACAGAAAGCCCAAGCAACCCTGAAACTCTGAAGATGGCCATGCTTCCGGCAGGGCATTAGATGAGAGACCTGCAGAAGTTCCTTCCCACCTACTCTTCCCATCATTCTAAGTAAGCGGATGCATACAAAAGAACCATCTGACATAATGCTGTGGTAGTCCCAGCTCCCACATACCAGTTGGCAAAAACATCTAGTTTGGCTGGCCTGCAAGAGAGAAATTTGTGTCACGTCGCAACTGTACCCTCAAATCCCCAATGTTTAAGCAGTCAGGAAAGATTTTGCTCCTACACATACCTTTCAAATATCCAACACTCGGGTTTTCCAAGCCCAAATGTTGGCATTCGCATCCTTCCTCACAACAAAACAATTCCTGAGTAAACGTTCCCTTCTGGTTGGAAGATGTTCCCCTCTGGGCTCCCATTTCTCTGCTTTTCTCCCAGCGCTTCCCCCAGACCTCTCTCCTGTAACCAGCCTGCACATACTCACCAAGGAGAGCAATAACAAAGGCAATGCACACCAAGAGGAGCAGCAGTGAGATCAGCCACGGGAGCCAAAGCGGGTATTTCTGGGGACGGTGCTCATGTTTCTTCGTCTCAGGAGGTACTAAAAGTGAAGGAACACAACAACACAGTTAACTATGCTTCAGGCAGCCCACAACCAAGGATGTACAACTCAAGGGAGTGGTGCTCAAAAAAAAAAATACAATTTCAGTTCTGATGTGGAAGTTACATGGTTTGGGAGGGGCAGAGATTGGGACAGAGCAGGGGACCTCTGTGGTTTCTGGAGAAGGTCAGGTTCAGCAACACTGTTCACAGCCCCAGCCCCACCAGTGAGCTAGCAATGTCGATTGCTGGTGTTTGGGGGTGAGGCCCTCACACGGCCTCAAAATCTGGAATGAAACCATGTCTCTCTCTAGACTGAGCCCAGAGCTGCCAAATACAGCATTGCTCTGTCCGTGCCACTCGAGACATTCACATGAAGATTTTATGTTGACTTCTCCCCAGAAAACTTTTTCCTCCTGCTTCAGTCCCTTCTTAGCTTTTAGGACTTTCCGTGTAGAAGGTTGGTGTAAGCTGAATGAGGGATGATGGCACAGAATCATTGGGAGAGAAAATAATTTTTTTTTCCCCTTCCACCTCTGCTTTCCCAGCCAGCGTTCAGAGATTCAGTGCAGTAAAACTTGGCTGTGCCAGGCTGGATGCCTGGGGAGAACAGAGGGCTGTGCCCAGCAGCCTGGGTAAAGTATCCCCGTCAGACTTGCCAGGGCCGGATGTTTTTCTAGAGGGACACTGCCAGTAGTGAGGAGGTTTGGGAGCAGGCAGGAAAATGGATCACAGGGAAGGAGAAGGACTTGTTAGGAGACCATTCTAGGTTGTGGCAGGCACACAAGCCAGGGCAAACAGGAGGATAAAGAGACGGCAGCAGTCGCTGCAGGACAGGAGCAAAGAAGTTTGAAGAGAGACTGATATTAATGAGCAGCTTTAGAGAGACCTCCTTCATTGTTCAGCACCAACCTCCCAAGTGTGCCAGCAGCCATGCATGCCTGCCAGCCGTGCCTAGTGAGCTAGACTTCCAGAAACAGGTTATTTAGGGAAGCTCTCTGACTGCTTCCCAACAGCTTGGGGGAGGCTATTACAGCAGGGCAAAAAGCATGATCTTTCATGACCAGAACAGAAAACATTCATAGACAGACAAGACCAAACTTCCCTAGACAAATCATGTTTTTCTAGCCAGAACTTTTGTCTGTAGTGAAAACAAGGACTTGGATCATTATTTGGAGTCCAGCCACCTATTTCAAACAACAGATCTGAAGTCCAACCTGTTTTTTGATGTGCTGCATGTCCAGATTGACTATTCACCCTGTGCCCGGCCAGATCCGTGCATCCCACACTCACACCCAGGTGGCCCGGAGAGCACTGACTGCCGGCATGCGAGCACCTCACCAACACAACTGAAGTGCAGGCGATTTTGTGCATGCTCAGTGGGTTAACCTCCTTGCAAAATGCTTCCTACAGTTAGTCTGCATGCTGGCAACGTGTCCAGCATGATCACGACGCAAGAGATCTGATGAGCACATACTGGTTATTCAGCATGTAAATGCAACATCTCCTAGGCACGTGCAATAAGTGCTGTGCAGCACAGATGACTATGTTTCCACCTGGGAAATCCTGGTTGGAAATGGAGGAACCCTAACTGCACTGTGGTGTGCAAACCCACCCTGGTAGTCTCTGCCACCTCCTGCCACAGGTTATGTGTTGTTTAATTAGCTGCTGCCTTTTCTCTATCTTCCAGTGACTGCCAATTTTATTACATCTAGAGCTCAGCTAGAAGAGGCTACAGAATAGGAAAACCCAGGTGAGCTTGGCCATTGCCAACATGGGGTCTGCATGGCCAGAGCAACCACTCAGAAGGACAACAGAGCAGTGAGACTCCCTCGATCTTTCAATAATTTTCAACCATAACTCTCATCCTATGAGCATACCGTGAGGCTGTGAGAGACATTAGTGGTGGTACTACAGGACGCTTCTCTGAATTCAAAGAATAAGCTAAGTGTGTGATCACTTGGACAGGCACGCTCAAAGACAGACCCCCAGCGTGCACCCAAACCTATAGCATGACCCTGACATCAGCAGCTTGAGCAAACATGGCTGGATCAGGTGTCTTTGGAGTAGGTCATTGGGAACACAATGGGGAACTTCCATCACCCTCACCTCACCATGACAGAAATGCTAGCTGTAACCAGAACCAACTAATCTTGGTGGATCGAAAACAGTGAGCTTCCAAGTCAGTCAGGAGTACGGACATTTCTTATTTCCATGAGTCATGCCTCACAGCAGGCAAGGAATAACCTGGAGCTGATGGCTGCTGTCTGGGGTTGCAAAACTGAGGTAAGGCAGTAAATAGGCAAGTTGATATCCTCAGCAGCAATATTTATTTATTCATTCATTCATTCATTCACGCACACATATTTTCACCCCTGTGGAACCTGCTGTTGTGTAGGGTCCTGTATCTAAGGGTGGGAGCAATGAGCCATACATGGAACATCTCTGGCATAATGGCTACAGAATACATACTGATCAGAACGTGTCTTCAATCTGCACAAAGCCTAGTAAAGGCACCATTTTACAACCATGATTTTTAATAGCAATAAAAATTTGTTTGTTTGGCATGTTAATTATTTTTCAGGAGTGGTAGACATCAGTCACAGAATTGGATCTTCCTCCAGATCTTAGATACTTCTTCCTCTGTGTATTTTAGGGTGTTTTGTTCAATCCCATTCTTACTTTTAACTTTTGGGTCTCTCTTCTGCAAGAAGCATTTCTCAGTCAGCCAAGGACAATGGGGCTATAAGAATCTGCAGCCAGTGCCACCTCTCATGAAGCTGCAGAGGGCAACTGACTGCTCTGCTGTAAGGAGGCATGTTGATTCTCTACTCCTGCTGTCTATATACACAGGAATCTGTAGCCTTACCCTCTCTCCTACCCTGCAAAAGCAGTAGCAGCCAGGGCTTAGGCTTATTTGCTGCCATTTGCTGCCCTGGGAGCTCCTCCACCTTTGTGACAGATCAGACTGTTTGCAAAAAAACAGCCTCTATTGTGGGTATTCAGTATTTGTCCAAGAACAACTCTCTCACCCAAGTCTAGATAATATATAGAGAGGCAGCTACTGCCTGCATCGTACCAGGGCTGAGCACCCACCCTGGACTCTCTACCATTCACGACTGTTGATGTTACAACCAGGGGGCTAAGGGAGCCCAGACACGTTCCTTACTGAATGCTCACTTGAAATCTACTGTTTGTGCTCCCAGTAGTCATCTTTGTTCATGTTGCAACTCCAACCACCTACAGATTCCCACCTCTCCTCTTGTAGGCATTCCTTGACCCTCTTCTAAACTCCTCCAGTCTCCTGCTCATGTAGCAGTAGACAATTCCTTTTTCTCACATAGTTGTCAAAACCAAGTAGGAGCCAGAGTCACAGAAGGAAAAGTCTCCATCCCCTGTTCTTCAGCTCCACTCCCTCCAGGTCCCCTTCGCCTGAATAACTAACCCATTCCTTACCTTCGACCGCTGCAGCTGGTGATGTATTCTTGAATTTCACCTCAGCATAGGTGATTTCTGATGCCATTTAATCACAGTGTGGTCACTGATCCCTGCCCTTAGTTTTGCTATGCAAAAGGTGGTCCCTGGTTCCAGAGGGCAACACCAACAAGTTACTGAGCCTTTCCCATCTGCACCTTCACCCGCTGTCTGTCGAAGCAGGCTGTGCTGAGCACTGGAAGCACCGGCGATAGCCTGAGAGCTCCCGAGAGCTCAGAAATTATCCAAACAGATCTTCAGTTTCTTAGCCCAGGAAATCAGCCCCAGCACTATGGAAACATCTGAGAGAGAAAAGAAAAATGAGAACCTAACCACTGAAAAGGAAGTTGCGCTCCTTCCCCATATCAGATTCTCAGTCAATATGTTTCCTTTTTAAGATCTCTTTTTTTTTTCTTTTCACCCTTCTTTTTTAACTCTCCTTCCCTTATCTTCATGCTTTTCTTTGTCTTTTAATAAGTCTACCATTGCTCTTAGGTTTGCAGCTATCCTGAGTCTTAGCCCAGTTTAGCCTGCAGCACAACCCAATACAAAATGCATTCTGGCCTCACGTGCCTCTTGAGGTTAAGCTGCGTTTGCTACGTCAAATACAACGTGCTATGTCTCATCCTGGGAAGTCAGCCCCAGTTGGCAGCTAGCACTAGAACAAATCTCAGCAAGGAACTGCTCCTGTAGAAATGAGACCGGGGAGCTGCAACCTTAGGCAGAGGAATGGAAATAACCAGAAGTTTGATATATCCAAGGAGAAAGACAGAAGCATGAGGCCAGGCTCGAGGAGGAGAACAACCAAAGTAGAATAAAAAAATCCTTGGTTTTAATGATTTGAGATATTATTGGGAAGAGCACACACAGAGACCTCTCTATCACAACCTGATTTACAGCCTGTGGATGTTCAGAGCAGTGCTTGCTTCAGGGGGTCAGGCTCCATTTCTGGGGCTGAAAAGGGCTGGTTTGTATTTTTGGTCCGACAACTGTCATTTGTCTCCCTCTTCTGCTTTCTGGTAAAGGCCTCTGATACTACCTTGGGGAAAATGTCAGACTGCTTTTTAGTCTGACTTCAAGCTGGGGCAGATGTTGCAAAAGGAGACAATTAAGGGAAATCGCTGCTGAGATATATGCTGAATCAGAAAGACTTTTGAGAAAAAATGCCTATGAGTCAGGATAGGAAAGGGAGAAAAAGGGTGAGAAGGGTTCAGCCAGCAGACAGGACTCAGGAATCACAGAATGGTTTGGAGTGGAAGGGATCTTTAAAGATCATCTAGTCCAACCCCGCTGCCATGGGCAGGGACATCTTTCACTACATCATGTTGCTCAAGGCTCCGACCAATCTGGCACTGAACACTTCCAGTGATGGGGCATCCACACCTCCTCTGGGCAACCTGTTCCCATTTCTCACCACCTTCATTGTAAATAATTATTCCTTCTATCTAATCTAGATCTAGCTTCTTTCAGTTTAGAACCTTTACCCCTTGTTCTGTTACTACAAGTGCTGGTAAAAAGTCTCTCTCCATTTTTCTTATAAGACCCCTCTAAGTATTGAAAAGCCACAATAAGGTCTCCAAAACAACCGGAGGGAAGAAGGATGAAGCTTTGTTTGGTTACTTTGGCTAGCTGGAATTTTCTTAAGGCAGACCAGAATGAGACGCTAGCCAGGCATCCAGGGAGCAAGCACAGCGTACACAGGGCAGAGCTGGAGGTGAGATAGGACAGTGCAAGGAAGAACACGCATCAGAGGAAAACAATATGGCGGAAGGAAAAGGGCAAGAGAGGGATGTAGTAGGCATCTGAACACAGATGATGGAGAACTGCTTCTAAACAGAACGGGGCATATATAGCTGGATTTCTTTACGAAGGAGTTCCTGTACTCATGTCTTGTGTGCGCCGAGCCGGTTTCGCTTCTCCTTTTGGCAATATCTGAAAAGAGGGTGACTTTTGCATAAGAAGAGCAGCTGCAGGACAGAAGCCTGCTCCCTTGAGAAGTCGCATGCTGCCTGCTCTCCTTTCCAACATCCTTCTAGTGGTTTCCTTTGTCTTCAGGCTCTCACTGGAATTAAGCCTCCCCAAGTGTTTCCTGAAACCTAGTTATGCCTTCAAATTTCATGCTGAGCTTTTGGTCAGAGTGATCCTCTGCGTGGCCCCCAAGCCACAACAGACTCACAGTCTCATGGGGAAAAGGCTTTCTTCCTGGCAGGGCTTCAAACTTTCCACCGTGAAGAAACGGGAAATAAAATCAGCGGAGCAAGAAGTCACAGTGTAACTTTGTGAGCTTTTTGCCACTGAAACACATCTCCAAACACAGCTGTGGCATTTCAAATGCAAATTCAGGATCTGACTGCTGATTTAATTAGAATACACCAGATTGCACTCAGACATCAGGAGACAGCTCAGTTTTTCCTTCTCAGCCATCAGAGTTGCTGCTTGCTGTCAAAATGCATCCCTGAACCACACTTCCATGGGATAAAATGCTCCTGTGAAACAACAGTGAGGTGATATTCTCGAGGGTAAAATTTGTGCTTGCAATATCCTATGCACTGATGGCATGTAAGTGGGTGGGAGACAGGGAGAAACAAGCCCAGCAGTTAGCTGTTGGGCTTAAAACAGAAAAAAATAAAACCTTGCTTACCGAAACCCCCAAACTCGCACTTCTTTTCCTTGTGTTCCCACTGCTGTCCCTCAGTCCCTCCCTTCCTGCCCACCCCATGCAGTACGCCCTTGTCCCCCCGCAGACATCTTTCATCTCAGCCCCGCCAGGTACCTCCCATGCGCTTCGCAAGCCCCGGCTCCTTGCTAGGACTCGTGTGTTTGCCCGCCGCAGCAGTCCTGCTCGCCCTCCTTACTCGTGCTCCAGCCGCTGCCCTGAGGTGGTTGCTCTGCCAGCTGCGCAGGCACCATTTGATTTGGCTCACTGGCCCGAACAGAAGGCAGCAGGGGCACTCACGCTCTTTCTCCCCTACCCATCAATGAAGTTTGAGGAAGGTGGTGTCCACAAGCTTTTCATCTCACAGCCTGTTTCACCCGACCCAGCAAGTGGGTCTACGTAACAGCAGAGGAGACAGCACCATTGCACGTGCCTTCATTCTTTTGAAAATCAGGCTGCACCAGTTGAGTTAAAATCAGATTCATAAGCAAAGAGAAGGACTTGAATCCTAAAGTTATGATGCCACATACTCCAAAAAAATCCCCTTTTTTTTGTTGTTGAGCACAGCTGTGGTGGAAGCCACGGGGAAGCGAGATTCTTGTTACAAGCCCGTCAGAATGGAGAGGGGCAGCTGAGGGAGTTCAGTCGTCACAGGTGGCACGGAGGTTGCACAGGGACATCACATTGGCAGCCCAAAGCCAATGCCTTAGTACCTGTTTAGAAGACTTGACAAAAGGCAAAAGGAAGCTGACATGGCTAAAACGTTGAGCCAAAAGGATTATCTGTACACATTCTTCAACAAGCTGACCTGGCATCCAAATGAGGAAAAATGAAATGATCATGACCTCCATTAAGTGTAAAACCACAACGAAGCAAAGGTGAAAAAGAGTCTGAAAAACAACTAGCAGAAGCCATCAGAACTAGTAATAAATCCTTTCCTAGGGATACGGAAAGCAGAAATCTTTCCACAAGCTTTGAGAACAGCTGCAGAGAACAAGGACATCGAAACAAAGTTTAATTAATTGTGACAGTGGAAGAAATTGGAGAAACGCCCACACAAGAGCCCTGTTTTGTGGGACGCTAAACCAAAGGACCTGCCCAAAGTAAAAGCAACTGTGCCAAAGGTACGGAATTAGTAGGTCTGGGCAAGATAGTCCCAGAGGTTCCCAAGAAACTCAGGGGTGAAACAGCTGCTAATAGCAGTGGGTGGTCTCTTGCCTTGAAGAGCCTTTTAATCAGCACATCGCAGGGTGGCAAGGGATATATCAAAAAGGGGAAAGGGGAGAAGTCTAGGGAGATTTAGGAAGCTAAAGGTTTGACATCTGTAGCGGCCAAGTTAATAGAAATTATAACAAAATAATAAAATTAATGGACATGTACAAGTATGACGTACTCTAGGAAGAGTCAACATAACTCATGTAAGGAAATCCTGCTTCTTGTAGTTCTTTGAAGGAGTCAATAATCATAAGCGTGAGAATAACCTAGCTACCTGTGAAGTTCCTCAGCAAGCACTCCTCAGCAAAGTGGGCAGCCACGGGACAAGGCAGCAGATCTTTTCATGGCAGGCACTAAAGGTGGGTAGGAATTAACGGTCAGTCCCCTCAGCGGAGGGAGAGCACCTACAGCACTCTACCAGGTCTGTAATAGGACACACGCTAACGTTTCCTTAAACAACATGGCAAAGAGGAGTGATATGGCACAATCTGCTAACGATACCAAGTCATGCCGGGCAGCAATTCCAGAGCCAAAGAACTGCAGAAGGATGAGAATGAGTAGCAGGGGGATAAAAGGACAGTCCCATGTAGGTAAGCAATGCTCTTTGGGGAAATGGGTAACGAAACAACGCACTTCGGGAAAGTAACCGTAGCCTATGCGGTAAGTTCCTACTCTGACGACGTTCGGAATGGGGCAAAGCATTAAAGGAGAACATCTCGTATGCTTGCCCTGTTTTTGTTCTTTAGGTACTGACATCAGTATGGTCTTTCTTCAGTTATCTGTCCAAAGCGTCTATCAGGTGGAGGTTGGTCAGGAGACAGTCAGGTGCTAAAAGCACAGCTTGAGGTTCTGCAGCCAGCAGCACGAAAGGCGTTGCTGATGTGGCTCTCATCCTCTGAGGGGGCTTCTGCTGCCCCAGCCAGCTGGGCTGCCAGGAGGGCAACCTTTGGTAGAAGAGCAGCCTTCCAGTGAGAACACCTCTGCTGTTCTGCCAGTTGTGGGGTTTCCCCCTGTTATGGGTTTGTGTGGCAATGTTTTGGTAGTGGGAGTGCTATAGGGGTGGCTTCTGTGAGAAGCTGCAAGAAGCTTCCCCCATGTCTGATAAAGCCAGTGCCAGCTGGCTCCAAGATGGACCTGCCATTGGCCAAGGCAATCAGCAATTGTGGTGGCGCCTCTGGGATAATGTGTTTAAGAAGGGGAAGGAAAAAAACACAGTGGTGAAACAGCAGTGTACAGAGAGGGGTGAGACGATGTGAGAGAAACAACTCTGCAGACACCAAGGTCAGTGA
>Ga0065711_1051347_pt1 | contig 10422 bp, 8 predicted proteins | sample Hoacrofraction12_FD_59098 | JGI IMG/M metagenome (GOLD analysis project Ga0065711, IMG submission 59098) | Hoatzin crop microbial communities from Cojedes, Venezuela - Epithelial fraction 12 v2 (version 2) | ecosystem: Host-associated > Birds > Digestive system > Esophagus > Crop | place...
CCCCCCCCCCCCCGGGGTTAATCCTTTCCCTCTGGCTTTCAGCGATCCTTTGAGGCCTGCTTGCTCTGGCAGCAATGTGAGGGGAGGGAAAGAAACTTTGAATATCAGTGTAGAAGCAAATCTTAAAGGGGACATTTCAGTCCTTATTTCTATGCCATTGTAGAGTAAGACACATGCAGCTGCAAGATCCGGAGGCACGCAGATGTACTGTAGATGCAAGAGAAAACTCATCTCACCTAAGGCTAAGGCTATGTAACAAGATCTAGCCAGAAAACAGGCACAACCATTACTCATCTGTAGATAAAGAGAAACAAGCTAGACAGTCCTTCTAAACCTTGATCAGAGTCAAGAGGAGTATTAATGGTTCTAATGCCTGTCGATTGACCTTATCAAGCAGACAAATTCCTCTGCTGCAGGAATGAACTCCGAAGAATATTATAAAAAAATCAACTTCTTCTTTAATGCCTGTGCTTCTGATTAAATATGCTGTTTCTAGTATCCAAGTTGTTTCTAGTATCCAAGTTTTTACTATATGAACTTTAAAAATATTTTTGTCTGTACTATCTACAATGCTACTGGAAAAATGAGCTGTCCCACTTCAACAACAAGATTCAACCCAAGTACGAAGTTCTTCTCTCTGTTACAGCTGTACAAGCTGTTTGGTAATTTGAAAGGAAGAAAACAAGGTTAATTTTACTATATTCTAAGGTGATGTAATAGTCATGCAGCTGAGACTCTATCCTTGCTATCACTGGCAACAGTGAACAAGCCATGAAATAATACATTTAGCTCTAGGAGAAAATGCCTTTATTTTTAAAAAAACATAACTTCTGAATATTAAGCTCCTGTAAAATCAAACCCTTTTATATTAAATTTTAAGAAAACTGTGTCAAATTAAAAATAGAGAGTTATTGTACTGTCCAAAACCAGGACACTGGATATTGAGAACAAGAAAAAAATCAAATCAAGGTTAAAAATTCATGAATCACAAAAATGCGATCTCATGTACCACAAAGAAAGCAAACAGACTGAAGATCTTCAATACAACGCAGGGGCTGCTTCACAAAACTAAAGAAAAAAATGATTTCTTCTTCTAATTGATATCACACTGACATTTCTTTCCTCGCAGAAGTACAAATTTCTCACCAAGACCATCAGTACTGTTGATCATGTCACTGTTTGCTGGCTTAGCAAAGGACTCCAGCTCCTGTCATTGAGCAGTGCAGAGACCTCTGACATTTAAGCCCTGCAGTGTGATTCCACAGTAGCCTAAATCACAGCAGTCATAATCCAGCCCTCTTCTTTGCAGCCGTCTGTGTGATCAGGCAATCAGCAGAGCAGGCTAAGGTGAAAATATTATTTTTTTGGTATGGTGGGTTATGGATAGATCAGTGCCTTTAACCAACTCCCTGGCCAACCAGGTGAAAATAGACAGTAGAACCGTATCCCTAGATTTATTGAGGCATAGATTGATAATTGTTACAACGCATTACAACAATGAAGATTTCTATCTTAATGGAGCATTGATTTGCAAAGTTAGGCCAGAAACCCAAACTGAGTACAACCTTTCCACCTTCAAAAAAACCTGGGGAATGTACCCATCTCCTTTCCCTCAAATCATCTTGCTCAGATTATACTGACTCTGCTTCTTGCAAGGTTACTCTTGTTTCCATCCGAAGCCCATTCCAGCTTTCCTAGTTAATAAGACTAATCAGATATGGAATACTCATAGCAACGAGGCTAATCCATTAATTACTGAGAAGGATGGGTGCAAGGTTCTATTACTGAATCAGCAATCAGTCACAGTGACCTTACAAAAAATTGTTAAGGTTAACTGAAAATCACAGCTTACTGAGTCTATTCTGACAAAAAAGATTTGGTGGCAGTTTGTAAGTGGTTCGGTTGGCAGGTCCTCGAAGGTGCTAATGTTTGACAAAGCTGATCTCTGTTGTTCCTAAGGGATGGATACAGAAACCTTTGTAGCCTAAGTAACATCTAGAAAGTGATGCATATCCTTAAGTGAGTCTGCATAGCCGAACTATGACATCAGTTGGGGCTCCCATGTAGAACCACGTGGATACACGGCATTTACATGGTTTTCCCAGCAAGTGATCTACACCTTTGGTACACAAGAGATGTTATAAAATGTATCACTTGAATTTTGTTCACATTCTTTAATTGTTCTTATTCTGTTTGACACCCTCCACTTAAAGCAAGATTTTTTCAGCCATGTTTAAACAGTGAAGCAACACACCAGTACAGTTGGAATACATTTTAAAGTGGAAAAAATACGTAGGAGGATTTGTCCCTCAGAACTTGTACTGCCCTTCCAGATTCACAGGGACTGCAATGAACATCTGCACATCTCTTTAAAACAAGTCTTGCATCAACGCAAGATATTGTCAAGTAGTGCCTCAATCATGCCAAAAGTCAGAATTTGACTTCTCGCTGAGAAGCAGATTTGTTGGTCTCTATGAAACGTACCATCATCAGACATGGCTGCATTTCTGAGACAGCCCAACCTCAGAAAGAGCTACTAGCTAGGTCCAGAAATGTTTACCAGGCACAAAGAAACAAGAACCTCAACGAAGTTTTTGAATTCTCCTGGTATTTGATCAGTTGGATGAATCATCCAGGTAGAGGAGTGAGAACTACTGGGGAGACATACAAGAAAACCCTGAAACCAAACAAACTGCCTTCATTGGTAAAGACAGGTGACCTCAGGCAATTGGTTTTGGCCAGCCAGTAAGAATCGGTCCAGAGGCCCCTTTTTGAGCTGTGACTGAATAACTGGGAAAACTAGAGCTTGCTACACCTTATGAATAGTCAGTAGGATGCTTGCAGCTCATCAGCACTTTGAAAGAGTAAGGCAAGTGAATGTGTTTGAAGCACAGGAACCAGGCCTGACTAGCTCAGGCGAAGACACCTCTGGTTTTTCTTTAGCCTGTGCTGAAGATCGACAGCCATGGGGTGTCTTGGGGCATGGCCGGTCCCTCCTGCACCAGCTCTCCCTTCCTCCCCCAGCGAGCGGGGCAGGACACCCCTGGGCAGGAGGAGCCATGCACCTCCCTGGTAAGAGACACCGATTTCTGTTAGGAATCACCGAGTCAAAGAGCGGAGCACTACTGCTAAGCAGTGCGCACCACTGCCAAGCACTTCTGGATTGCTGTCTTTGCATGATTGAAGATTGCTGAATTATGTGGTTACTAACCACTGACAGCACTCCTCCTCCAGTTTATCCATCCCACGAATACAGAGACAGTGATGAATAATTAAGTTTTAACACATTTTACGATACACAGGATTTTTTTGTACTATTAATTCATAATGATGGATCCAGTAAGCCATAGATTTTTGTGTGAACGAGTTGTGTTGGCATATGAAGCCAGGTGAGGTGGATATGACCAAGCTGGATGGTAAAAACAAAGCAGGCTGTCTCGTAGGCCTATTTTATACATTAGAAGCAGCAGCTAAACTAATTTGGCATCCTTTGGGGAAAACTCTTTATTTACAGGGTGTTCTAGAGGATGAACTAACTAATGCATTACTGATCCAAAATAGATGTCCCCATGGGGTAATTGCATTTATTTAGTTCCTTGATGTTTAGGACATACATATCCCGTTTCTTCAGGTTGTAGCCGTACAGTTCACAATATTACCATAACAAACTGGTCATTACCGCCCACTGCCTGTGTGTTCCTGTCTCCTTATCACATCCAGTTGAAGAAGTCATGTAAATACATCTGACACAAGAACTTTAGCTGAATCCACCAATGGAAAGGTAACCAACAATCTCTATCTGCAAGATGGAAACAGGGAAGTAGGGAGTTTGAATTTCTGTAAATTCCCATTACTGTTTTTGTTATAAGGTAGCCATGACATAAGTAAAAGAGTTCACAAGCCCACTTCAGAGGTCTGTTTCATCCTGCTTTTTGCCTCTTTTCCAGCTACTTTATGATGCCTTCAGAAAAAAACCCAAACAAACCCCAAAGACATAGGGACCTATCTTATGTATACCCATTTGTTCTAGCAACAACGGTTGAAGTTTCCCAGTCTAAGAGTAGATTGAGATTGTATCCTTAGACAGTCTATGAATTAGTGAGCCCACACACCAGTTGATTGCTGTAATCTACACTTTTCAGGACTTCTGAATTATTTTTGTAAAGAGGAACTTCTCAGTCTGAGAGATTCACTTTGAGTTGTCCCAAAGCCTCTTGGTTAGCACATAGGATACCTGAAAATTTCTCTTAAATCCCTGCTTCAGATTAGTCTGAGCAAGGTTTTGGGAACATGCTTTACACCTTCAGGCTGTCAACCATTACAGACTGGGATGGGATAGTCATTTGGAGGGGAAGGGGTATCAGAAAAGGCTTGGCCTCATCTTAAACGCCTTCTCCAGGAGAGCAGCCAGGGTGAGGATCTCCAGGGAAAGTAAACATCTCACTCCAGGCTGAAGACAGGTAGATAGAGTGCATTCAAATCAGTCACATAATGTTTGTGTTATTCTTGTATGGTGAATTAATGAAGTCAAACTTGTTTTCCAAAATAGCTAAAAGTAATCAGCTTTGTGATTCAGTCTCAGGTGGTTACAGCGTATATGGGAAAAATATAAAGGTTCACTGGTTTAGCTTTGTTCACTCATTTTGTGGCTCCTAAACCTACGTATTTTATAAATAAATCTTTTCTGACTGTAGGTCGTGTTTGCATTGCAGACAGTCAGACTGAAGCAATACAACACCCAAAGAGGTGTGAAATTCTTCTGCATATGTCTTAAGTAGTGTGCTAATGTCAAAACCTCATTTCACTGTTAAAATGCTAATAATTTTAAGCAAATGCCTATCCCAAACAGCTACACACATTGCAAGTCATTTGTATTTAGCTATACACAGTGGCCAAATACAAAAAGAAATACTTTGGTATACATGGTTCTGCAGTCAAGGATAATCGGTATGCCAAGATCTCCCCCCCTCCTCCAAGGCCCATGGGCTAGCTTTAACAAAATCAGGAATGAAGGCACTTTTCTAGCCAGCAAATGGCACAGGGGTGCTTCTGTGAGAGACGGTCAATGCTGCCACATTCTTCATTTCATCTTTCTCTGACAAACACCAGGAAAATTTCATTTTGAAATAACTTTTCTTTCCATAACACATCACATTATTATTATATTGATATTCCCAGTCACTGTTTTCTCATTTGCATCATCCTTGGGATCATACCAAAAGAGATCACAGACAGCTTACTCACACTCAGATATATTAGTAAGCTTTTATGGATACAGTAGTATAAAGATAGGCATACATATTCAAATAAGTATTTATGAACACCATAAAATTACAACATTTGTGATCAGAATGCAAGAAAACCTATTAAAATTACTTTGTTTTCCTTTTTGAATGGAAGACCAGAATAGCCATTTGTCCTGTCCCACTCGGTGGGTAAGGGGAGGTGAGCTTTTTCAATTCTCTGTGCAGTACCCAGGAGTCATGACAAATGACCCAAGAGGCTTGACTAAAAACAAAGCTTGACTTGGAATTCAGTGAGATTACAAAAGATGGTAACTTTGTGACTTTATAACAACATTACTTTTAATACATTGGGGTTAGAATGGATATTGATCTGGCAAAACTTACAGCAAACTACAAAATATAGCAGATGATTGACAAACTTGCAACAACATTACCCTTGTGTGCCTAGAAAGTCAGAGATTGAAAAGGAGAGGAAAACAAAAGGAAAGATAAAAGATATCACCACCCTTGGATCCAGCGACGGTCTCTGCTGGTGGTCGGGGTCCTGCAGTGATGGGCACATGCCAAGGAGCTTGATTTCAGGGTTGCACAAGCCTGGGTGCTTGGTAGTTTCCCAGAAATCAAGCACACTTTGGCTAACCTGTGGTAAACGTTTACACATTTTGAGCAGCAGTTGTCAGTACTTTCACAGTTACTCTTAATCACTCTCTTTCCCCATTGGTCCTTACACGTCTCGTCTCTGTTTAAAGTCACAGCATCCTCCCTTTTTACTTCACATGCTTGGTGAATAAGGGTCTTTGCTTGGGCCAGGGTCTCCAGCTCAGGGGGTCTGATTATTAGTATTATAATGAGGGTAGTTCGACTAAGGATACATGAATTCTTAGTTCTGCTGCCAAGTTTGCAGCATACATAAAACATTCTGATTAACTGCCCTTCTCAATGTCCAGTTGCTCCAGCATATCCTTGGTTAAAGATGCCAAGTGTTTGTTCTTCTGACAGGGGGTGATTCAGTGTCCTCGGCTGAGCAGGTCTGTAGCCAAAAGATGTTCCTTATCTGGAGCACTGGCTGCTATTCAACAACCATTAATCAGAGTGTTGTTCTTCCCGCTCCAAATGAGTTGATGGTTGATGGCCGTATGTGGGGGGGGTGTCTTGGTAGTCTCAGCAGCCCCCGCCCCCGCACCCCCTCCAAGACTGGCTGCAGCCTCACACAAGTGCTTAACTTCCTTGCCTGACTTAGGAGTTTGCTTAATTCGAGCGTGCCTGTCTCCATTTCTCCAGATGGATGTTTGAGACAATTGTTCACCTTGATATGGAGCTGCACACCATTCCCCCGAACACCCAAGATCTAATTAAAAATACTACATTAACTTTACGTAAGTAAGTAAACCACTTGGGATTTTGTTACTCCTATGTCTCACCATATTTGTTACTAGGAATATTACTATTCAGGTATATATTGTAAGATATTATTAATGTAGCTGTCAAATATAGCCTAGGTGAATACTTAAAACTGCAAATTTCATGTGGAAACCATGCTTATCATATAACCAAAAAACTTTCAGAGATGAATATATTTATTGGTCCAAAAGTTTATGTTAATTAATCTCATTAAAAAACAAAAGAAACAAATCTCCTCTTCCCTTTTCTCACTGTTTGATTAAAGAAAAGCCCTACGCAGTCCCTTTGCCTGGCAGCTCATTTCTGGATGCTCTGTTGCTCAGTTGATATAAGCACTGGGGGTGCTGTCGAGAAACAAGCCACTGACATTGAAAGAAGCTGTCCCTGTCCCCTCTTCTGCCTTCCTCATTCTCCTGCCCACACTGCCCCTGCCCCTCCTGCCAGCACAAATGCTCTGTGGCCGTATGAGCCAGATCAGGGACTGACACCACTGAAAACCGACAAGATGGTGAGTCTTCTGTCACACCTGGTCCCCCATCTGGTTTGTGGTACAGGCGCATGAATACTTGTGCTGCTGAAAGAGAGGTGGTGGTGCAAAGATGGCAATGAGCTACCAGGGGTTTTTGGGGGAAGGCTTCGTCATTTTGAGAACAGTGTTGGCTTAAAATAGCTATTGGACTAGTGCCTGATTTAAATAAGGATGTAGACAAACAGTTATTTTGGAAAGAGCCGCCCTGATATGAAGAGTTACCTCCAGCTGCTTATTGTTTTGCGGCTGCAAAGATGTTAAAACCAAGCTGTTTGGGTACCCCTGAATGCCCGTTTAGCTGTGCAGTAGGTAATCACTGGCACAGTAGGCATGATACCTTAAATCACTGCAGCTGTTTTCCACAATGAGCCTGATGAAAACTTCAGATGACAAGTCTTTATCATCTTTAGAGTCACACTGATCTCCATATTTGCAGCAGTTCTTCCAAAGCATATTGGTAGGAATGACCGGTAAGTGGTGAATGAGGGGAAGCAGGACTTCCTGCAGGTTAGGGGTGGTTTGCCTCTGGGATCCTCCAGACATTTCATCTCCTCCATGCCTCATTGCTCCCGGAGTCCAGGGCAATGGTTGGTACTGTGATTTCTCCATTTTTCTGAAGGTGATCTTGCTGCTGCTGTTCACTCAGGCTCAGTCTTCTGAAAAGAGAGTGTTCATCAGATCCAAATTCTGTGTAGAACAAATTCAGTCTTCAGGTTTGATGTGAGTCTGTGGGGCTCCATTTACAAGTTTGCAGCAGAAATGGCTGGGGCAGTCACTTAGGAAGTCAGTGCTTCGGCCATATCTTACTACTGGCTGGCAGCTCATTACTCCCCAGTCTCAAATAGTCAATGGAAGAGAATACATTCATGTCCACTCTAGTATAAATGGGGAAATCAGCATTACTAGGCAACTTCAATTATCTAAGATTGCTGGTATTTGGAATTTCTCACATTACACTTTCAAATCTTGTATTCCTTGTAAGTGCAGACAGATCTTTCTTTTTTTCATATCTTCTTGCCTAAGTATAGTTGGGAATTTAGGAGCTATAACAACATCCTCAAAATCTTGAGTCCTCCTCCTGCCACAGTGAGGCATTGGGTGCTGGAGCTCAGATGTTCTGTCGTAGCTCATGCCAGTCACGCACTGTGCAAGGCTGTGTCTAGAGCACAGCATAGCACAGGACAGGTTCTCCGTGGCTGTATAAAGGACATATGTGTCTCTGCAGAACATGGAGGTGGGTTGCTCTTCATTCGGAATGACCCACGGACACCATGGTTCACCCTCCAGCCCGTGCTCTGGCATCCTGGGTGAATCTGGGGAGAGCTCAGCAGCTCCTTCGTCCTGCTGCCCAGCACAGAGCAGGGAGATAGTGGGGGAAGTACAGATGAACAAACAGCCTTGAAATGGGTCCTGACAATTATTTGTGTTCTGTTTTTTTCGTGGAAAAATCTGACAGCCTTAGGATTGCTTTACCCTTCACATTGCCTTGTCCCACGTGAGCTAAGGGTTGTCCATGTTCTTAATTGCCAGTGATATACAGATGTTAAGATTAGATGGTTGGATGCATCTTTACAGCCTTAAAATTTATGAAGTATCTAAAACTTCACTGTATCTTAAAGGGCTAAAAATAATCAATGCTGACTGTTATTACTTATGTAATTATAGATGTAATTGAGGCAATCAAAGAGTAGCACAGTGACTGCTAAATGAAGTTTCAAATGCTACCATACAGCAATACTTCTATCGCACTTATTCTATCGTTTTTATGAATACTTGTAAAGTTACAAGGTATATTATCAATTATGTTTTGCAAAGCTGTCTGCAAATCCAGTATTACTGAGAGGAAATAATTAGCTACATTCTCCGTTTTGACTCTTAGGATCTCTTGACGTTAAAAAATTACACCATACAGCTCGAAAGAGATTAACAGCTTTTCATCAGTATTTCTATAATGCATGCCCCTGCTAGGGTAGTGAATTATGAAAGCAAGCCACAGCAAATTCTGCATTACTTTAAAATACTGAGCTATAAACTGGGTTAGTTTAAGAACTGTTTCACAACCACTTCAACCTTCTTTGCTGTACAGACAGCAAATTTCAAAGAAGAGACCCCTGAAAGTCGCTCCAGCTGCCTGTGTTTGTGTGTGTGTATGTAATATTCTTATACAATCTTACTTACAGTAGGGGTTTTTGGAAATGAATGACTATTGTTCCCTGTTTGGAAAGATAAAATAAAAGAATTGAAGTCAAAGGAAGTTTTGGGTGAGTGAGAACATGAAATTTGACCCTAGTACTATTTGAGCCTAGTACTGGGCTAAAATAGCTCGTGGTTGGGGAAAACAGGAACAAAAGGAACAACTCAGAATGTTCAAAAACTACAAGAACAATGCAGAACACAACCAGTTTTTAAAAGTTGCTTTATAGCCAAGAATGTTAACGTGTTTCTTTGTGCCAAGCATGTCTTACAAGTATTGTTGATTTTGATCAAACAGCACTCAAATTTTATAGAATTTCAGCATAATAAAAAGTATCCTAGAACACTGTTGGAGCGAACGGCCTTATTCAACATAAGCAGGTGGCAGCAAAACAGGGATTTTATTGCAGTTTTTACTGGCAGTGAATTCTTGGTAGCTATTTTCCTCCAGTTCTGATATTTTATGGTTGAAGGGCATCCTTATGTCTTTTGAAAGTAACAGCAATAAGAAACTGCTGGGTTCCACGGACTTTCAGAAAACCAGCCCTTATTTTATAAAGGTTGTTTAAAATACAGTGTCTAATTGCTCTGGTGAAATTTCCTGTGTTACTGCCACTGTCAGTTAGCAAAAACATTTCACATTCAGCTCTTGCTGAAGCAAGCAATAAAGCCATGCTCTGCTATGCTGGCTTCTGACAAAGCGGTGGTAGAGAAAGAAGCAAAAGACTGGAAGCGTCATGCTAGTCCCTGTACTGTGTGTAGCCAACGGTTCTTCCTTAATAAAATACTATCATGGGTTATTTTTGATTGCAGCTGAGACTTCGGACTCTAGAGGGCAACACTGAAGTAAAACCATGTAGTCCCCATGGCACAGATAAGGCTGTGTCTACAGTGCTGTGTTAAGCAAGTCCCTGAGACTGTCCCTATAACCGTGCCTGGTGCACCATGTGGGACAGCTCATCGCTCTGGTTTGACTCCTTGCTGCATGCAACCTTGGTGTCAAGGCATGTTGAGGAGAGGAGAGGAGAGGAGAGGAGAGGAGAGGAGAGGAGA
>Ga0065711_1011577_pt1 | contig 10421 bp, 4 predicted proteins | sample Hoacrofraction12_FD_59098 | JGI IMG/M metagenome (GOLD analysis project Ga0065711, IMG submission 59098) | Hoatzin crop microbial communities from Cojedes, Venezuela - Epithelial fraction 12 v2 (version 2) | ecosystem: Host-associated > Birds > Digestive system > Esophagus > Crop | place...
TGTGGGTCACCCAGCCCAACCCCCTGCCCAAGCAGGGTCACCCAGAGCAGGCTGCACAGGACCTTGTCCAGGTGGGTCTGGAATATCTCCAGAGAAGGAGACTCCACAACCTCCCTGGTTCTTGGTCTGCATCTGCTCAGAAGAGATTGCTTTTGATTTGGGTACCTGCCCTCCACTCCTCCTTCTTGTCCTTTCTGTCCTGTTCCCCACTTGTGCAAAAGCACAAGACCTGGAGACAAATGGAGGGTGAAGGAGCAGGGAAAGGAATGAGGAGAGTCTGCGTAAGCTGAGGCAAGTGGGAATTTAGACAAAATGCATTGTCTGAACAGGAGAGGTGAAAACTGCCTGTTGTCACAAGAAGCTGAATTCTACATTTAAGCCAAGACAGTGCTATGAGTTGCCCTGCCTTATGAGTTGCCTTGCCTTACGGGGGGCTCGTAGGTGAAGGCTGGCTGGTAGATCATGAGGTTCTGGGTTCATCCAGAAAGCCCTTTGGCAAAGGTTATCTGGTAAGAGCTAACAGGGACCATACGAAAGAACAAGGAAGAGTAAGAGTGTAAGAACACAATTCACAACCAGACTGAAGGACTTTGTTTTGTTATTCAAAACAGCTCAAATTCATTTGCATGCACAGTTGTAATCCATTAACTAAGACCATTAGATTTATTCAAATGCCACCACGCAAAACCAAAATATGAAGACTTAATAAAATGCAAACCATCTCTGCCCCTCCACCTCCAAAACCAACACCAAACCAAACAACAGGCATCCTACAGGAGAGGTGGGATCCTCCTTCCACCCGAAAGCAAGCACTGGGATGTCTGAAAGCGACACACCTCCTACCCATATGTATGCTTTAATTCCTCTTTAAAAAGAAATACTGTGTTGCCGATACAAGAGAGGGCACAAATTCTGTGTGTTTCCTTTCAGCAGGAAGCTTTAAAACTGAAAAACATCTTAGAGACTAGAAGCAAGAGAAACAGCGTTATGCTGCTCTTCATGGGCTTTGCTGGTGTCACTGTCCTGGCCAAATCCCTGGATGGACACACGGCTCATACCAGCTGCAGGGGTCTGCCGGCATGGCTGAAGCACCTCCCAAACAATGTGAGTTATACTGGCAAAAGGACTCCTCTACTTGGTGTAAGTCTACGTAAGTCTGCACAGTGGAGAAGGGAATCACGCCAAAATAGTTATCTTTGCAGGCTAGGGATGTGATTTTTTCCCCATGTGATAGTTACGCTGGCCAGACTTTGTCATGTAGACCCTAGGAACTTTTATTTGCAAAATAAGACTGCAATTTATTTTAACCAGATGTTCAGCGCTGATCTGTGTCTGTGCCTTCACGATACACTCCAAGTAATTTTTACTGTGAAAGACATATACCTTGGACACTGGCAAGATTTTTCAAATGTAACACTGAAAGTTTAAGGCTGTGGTGGTCTTATCTTTCTTTTTGGTGGTGACATGTAGTTCCCAGTGAAGTCAGTTGTTTTGCTCCTACCAGTTGGATCCTCTACAGGTCCTGAAAGGCAGAAGGCTCAGCTCTCCCGTCTATCAGACATTCACATCAGTTGCTGGAGCAAGCCACGCAGTTCCTGACAACCTAATGGTTGCTGGGACCGTAGGGTGAGAGCTGAGCTGACCTAGGATCTCTCTTTTTCGGTAGAGCAGGAGGTACGAGTGCCAGTCCTTTGAAACAACAAATCCCTCTTTGTTTTCTCTCATGCCTGGTGCTCCTGAGAGGAGGCAGGGGCTGGCTCCGCTACAGGACAGTGATCATCGGAGTGGCCACATAGCTGTCACTGGAGCCTGAAGGACCCACCACTATCAACAAGTTCCACACACACATCCCTGGGAACAGCCGAAACACAGCTTAGCCTGCATTCCTATGGCCAGTCACTCAAAACAGAAACTAAAGGATTTGGTTAACTGCTGCTTTTATTTTTTTTTTTTTCCACAAGCCTGCATGTCCTTGCAGATCATTCACGAAGGGCTGAGCGTTTATATTTCCTGTTGACATCCTTTGAAAGGGAGAATGCCAATGGAAATTGGATCTTTTAATGAACAATTTCTGTGGACGGCAAGTCAGATGAAAATTCATGAAGGATTTAAATCTATCACTGTGACCTTGAACTAACAGCACGAGGAAGGAGAAGGCCGCTAACGCAGGCAGGAAAGATCGGTAATTACTTCAAGTGTTGGTGTTTCCAAGTGAGTAGAAACTTCATGCAAAATCTCAGATACTCAAAGGAAAGAATAAAAAAACAAAACTGGGAATATCAGCCAAGAAAAAATAAATGCATTACCTATGAAATCAGTGCTTGAAAGCTTTCCCACTTTCTAAATTAAATAAGACCCCGACAGGTCGGAAAGCACAGATCAGAATTAATCTACGGTTCTAAACCTGGCCGTTTACTTTTTTTTAATACTTGTAAGTGCAGGTGGGTCCGCATGGCAGAGTGCAGCTCCATGGAGAGGAACAGAGCGCCGACCTCGCACCGAACAAGCCCGGGGCAGGCACAGGGGTGCGAGCGCTGTAGGTACATGAGAANANTGCTCCAGGTGGGTTGGCTGTTGCTGCCGTGAAACCAGTGCAACCACCGTTTTGAGGTGGCTCAAGTACCCCTGTGCAGTGTCATATAGACATGCCCTGAGGCACTGCTGGAGAAAAAATGATGGATCCTGCTGTGCACAGAGAGTCTCACGGCACCGCCTCGCCCGTACGGCAATGGGCTCTGTGGCTCTTGGGCCAGCAGCTGCTGCTGAGAGGCCCGGTCACTTCTAAGTAGCCTGAAGAATTTCATTAAAGCATTAATCTGCATTTAAACAGATGCCCTTGCTTCAGAGCCAGAGGGAGTGATTACAAGAGCTGAGGGACTCACATGGGGCAGAAGGAGAGGGACTAAATGTGGAAGCAGGTACAGCAATCATCGAGAGGATGACCACACGTAACTCCTGTGTGCAACCACCTCCTGTGCCTGTCTCTGTTCAGGTGATGACCTGTGCCCATCTTGATGCTCTTTTCATTGGAGTTCTGCCACTGCTGTCAGCCTGCTGCTTCTCACCCAGATCTTCCATCACTGAGATCTGCTGCACTGAGTGGGAAGGCACAAGGATTGTTTCCATCAGCTTTGCGTCATTAGGGGCTTCCTGCCACAGGGGTAACCCTCAGATGGCAATTTTTGGCTGGAATTTAACATGTAAGTGACATAACCCACCCAGGAGCTGCCTTCAGAACCTCCTATAATTAACTGTTGCTGCTATAAGTTTAGACAAACCCAGGAAATCACATGCAAAATTCTGTCTGATTTACGATCTAATCTTCTTCTGTCTAGGTTCTTACACCACACACACTGCGGTGGTATCTGCGCATCTTGGTGCCTGGATGCAGTTCAGTTAAACCCTTTTCAACCCAGCAGCCTAAGCTGCAGTCCTGACACTTCTCCTACACGCAGCCAACTGTTATGCTATGAGCAAGCTGTGAAGAAGCTTCTTCAAAGGCTCCCTGAACATACCAGCTTCTCTCCTCTTCTCTTCCCAGATAATGTAAGGTTGGGAAACGTGCCAAGCATCACGCTAAACTGAAAGAGACGTTCAAATTGCAGCGAGTACAGGAGCCAAGGGAGCCCAGTCTGCCAGAATGTTATTGTAGCTTTCTCAAGAAGCTCACGGCATTAAGACTTCATTTTGTTGTGTGCCTGCCTGTCTGTCCAGGAGATGCTCCACCGGAGACCAGAAAGGCATTGCTTCCTCAATGCTAAATACAAGTTTGGTCTCCACCGACTACAAACCATTTGTTAGCTTCAAACTTTCGAGTCAGTTTTCTTTCTTTTTCTTTTAAGATTGGAGGCGTTTGATCCTGCGGTTGCTGTCGCCTGAAACAGAACTTCTGCTTTCAAGAGGATTTTAGAAATATCCTTTTCTGATGACCGTACAATAGCAGGAAGAACACGGACAGGGACCAGCAGTCAAAAAGGCAACGAAAAGAAGCTGTATTATTTCTGGATGAGAAATCCTAGATATGAGTTTGATTGATTTAAGCCCAAGCAAGGGAAGAGAAAAGTTCAGAACTTATCTACACTTTAAGACTAAAGAAGCAATCCTCCCCGCAGGAGGAACCATTTATACTGATATCAAAGTGTATTCTGACTCATTAACTGAAACATGTTGTGCTGGTGGAAGACAGTTATATCAGCAAGACTTTTGTCTACATAAGGGCTTGCACCAGTATGACTTATATCCATAAAAACAGTCAGATGCATAACCAACATGGGCGTAGGCGTGAAACATGGGGGGAAATTTCCAGGCCAATCTTTTGGGCTATGTGTTTGATTTTTACAAATCTGTGTTTTAAAAGTTCTTGTATGTCTATAATGAGAGCTGTTAAAATAAAAAAAAAAAGAACCAAACAAACCAAAAAACAATCTAGAGCGACACAAGCGTCAAGAAACTAAAAGAAAGCCAAAGCCCCTTCCTTTTTTTTGGCTATTTATTCCCACAGCTTTAGCCATACAGTTGGGGGGGAGAGGGAAGAAGCTGAACTGAGCCTGTAATCACGGCATTAAGTTGATTTGACTATTAGAAAACTTTAATTTAAATGTTCCCCACGGGGTTTCTGGTATTTATTTCCTTATTTACTTCTTGAGCCTATTTAATACTTTGACCTGAAGGAAGAAGACTTTGCACAAGCAAGAGGATTAAAGGTTCAAATTAGTTAAAGATGAAACAAATCTATTGATTCATTAAAGCCCAGCGTTCTCAGTGTCACCAGCGATACTATCCTATATTAAACTGTTAATATGCCTGAAGTGAAGAAAAAAGACATTTTCAGCATAGGTTACAGATGGCTTTTGATTGGAAAAAACACACTGCTCTTTTGCATCCTTTTTGCCTAACGTTTCCTGTCCCATCCAAAGGCTTTGCTACGTATATAAGAACCAGGGGAGGGTTAGTGAGCGTCTTCTCACGCCTGCCTGACCCTGCATGCTGGTTTTAGTTTGATTTTGTCATCTTTGTCCACTCCCATATTGTACCTCTTAACCTGCACCCCGTTCATTCACTGGGTTTTCTGATCACGTACTTGCTCTCCTTCTCATGTCTGTTTCTTCAGGTATTCCTTGTGTGATTCCTTCTTTCTATGCCTGAGTAGCCTTCCTTCCTTCACCATCTCCGTTATCACTACTCATTTTCACTCCTCCAGTGCCACCTCGCACAGTTTCCACGAAGCCTTTGTGCGTACACAAGTTGTTGCCTTTCCTTGCCGTCCTGTTGCTTATTCCTGTCCAGAGAGCCGAAGTGAGCGGAGACAAAGACGTGATTGTCACCGTGCCAGCTAACCGTGCTCGAGCTGTGGTCCCAGCAGGTTTTAACTGCGGCTGGCTGCCACCGCGCCGAGTGCAGCCTAGGTGGACGTAACTGCCAAGTCACCGCGGGCGCTGTGCCAAGGGGACGCTTCAAGGCTGTGTGGTGACACAGCGGTGGCTTGCAGTGAAGACCATCCCCGACGAGCGCTCGGTAAGACTCCAACACCCCGTCTGCATCTCCAATAACCCTCAGCTGAGGTGGTGTTCCTCTAGAAGCAAGAAGGGCTGGGCAGGAGTGTTTGAAACAAGCCTTGGTGCAAACACCAGTTGTGTCTGGCTTGCTAGGAAGCCAACACGAAGCCGTGCTCGGGAAGCAGGGAAACCTGGGCACTGTGCAGCTGTAGTTCAGCCCTGCTCAGTGAATCCTAACGTGTGGAAGGCGCAGCGTGTCTGTGTGTTTTATCAAGAAGCTGGTAGCTGCTGAGCCATAAGAGACGCTCTCTGAAGGCTTTCACGCTCCTGGGAGGAGGAGCAGCTCATAAAGCTGTGTTTAGTACTTCACCTCTGGCCAACTTTTAAGGGTAGATTTAGGAGAAGAAAGATGAAGTTTGTTGAATTTCTTGGATACTAAAATACGTATTTATGTCACAGTTTTTAAAGAAAATGAAATAGCATCACCTCGAAAAGATGAAAGGCACGGCCCATGAACTTAGGAGCTGCCATACTGAAGCAGCCTTCTGGTCCTCCTAGATGTTAAGACTTAGTGAGTCAGCTAAAATAAGTTTGTGATTAATACCTGAGTTAAGACTAGTTTCTTCCTTTTGTGTGTCACTTCTCCAAGACGCTATCACATCAAGTGCCAAGAAGTCTCTCCTCTACTCTGTGTGCCTCGATCTATTTGGCCAAGCATCGGGGAGTAGCCAAAGTCCCTATTACCACAATTTTGTTAACAGTTCTTTTGAGTTCAACGTTGCTCCCTCTGTTTCCTCTTCTTAAGCTGGATATTAGCAACAAAGACTTGCTAATGTCTTTACTTTCCAAAAGTTGTTAAAATGCTTTGGAATTTCTAGTTCTTAAGCTGGATATTAGTAACAAAGACTTGCTAATGTCTTTACTTTCCAAAAGTTGTTAAAATGCTTTGGAATTTCTAGTTCAGCATTTATTTATTTGTCTTCCTATTTATTTGTCCTTCCCACTTCAAGTTCAGCTAAATAATGTTCAAGTTGTCTTGTACCTCTGCCTCTGTGGCCCAGTCTTTCTTTCCTGAACAGTTGGTAGGTAAATAACGATGTTGTTCCGCTACATTTCCCTACTGCCTATTATTATTGAAATCATCCTCCACGGCAAGATACTCCGATTGTTCTTTTGCTTTTAAGCTTTTTACATTTGTCTAACTACTTAACGCTTATCCAACTCCTTTTTCTGATACCTTCCCAGTTTTACTGAATTCCCTTTTATGCACTTACCAAAATTATGACTCTCTGATGGTCGCAATTGGCATCGTGTTCTCTGAATTCACAAGATGCTGCCATATAGACAGATGTCTTTAATAGAGATATCTGACTAATATGTTCCCCAGATCCTCATAACTTCTGGCTTATTTGCAGGATCTACTTCTGTTCTGGTTCTCTCCATTTTCTAGGCTCTCCTTTCCCCAGAAGGTTTCCTCACTCTCTGTCTAACAAACCAAAACGCCTTCTTGCACAGTCTTTTCTGGCCACGCTCGGAACTGGCATAGATCTCACTGCCTCATCAGGCTTGCACATGAAACTGGGAACAACTGGGTCAAAGCCATTAGCCTTGTCTCAGACCCAGAGTTTTCTATCGAGCCAAATGATGTTCGTTCCCAGACAGTCTCTCTTACTTACTGGTAAGAAAAGCTCATCCAGTGTCTCATGATACCCCTTGCTTTGGCTGAAATTAAGAAGCTCGCTGAGTTCACGTTCCTCATGACTGTGTTCCTGGGGACAACCAGGGGCGTTGGTCTCGACAGTCTCATTCTGACCGGCGGGAAAAGCCATCTTCAGTCGCAAGGAATCACATTTTCTGCCAGAGAAGAGTGATCCGACCCTCCGTTCTGTAGCTTCTCTTCCATCAGGAGTCAGGCTCCTTAAAGCAAAGCGTTGGCCAGCTTGCGCCTGGGAGCCACCCTTCTCCTCCCAGGTGACCTTTCAGCTTCTGAGCTTCCTCAATTTCTCACAGACATTTGTGGGATTTCAGAACATTTGAAAGTAAAGAAGCAGAAGCTTTGTAAGATAAAGGGTCCTTAACAGAAGGTAAGATATTTGAACCGGTTCCCTAGTCAAAATAACAGTTACTATCTTTTTACCTACCTTCTTAAGTTTTAATGAAATGGTGGGCTTTTGGCTGGGCAAATAACTGTCAGTGCTGTATTGCCCAAGAGGGGTCTTTCTCATTCTCACTGGAATGTATCCCGCTCCCCTAAATCTCAAAAAAATATGCTTTCAAGTTAGCTTCCTGAGCACATGAGCAGACATCTGAATGAGCAGATTGAGTTTCACAGGGGGGGACCTCCTGCTCGGTTGTCTGAAGTTAGGTAGGTGCAAACATTGAAAGTCTTGGGCCAGGTAATACATTACAAAGCTACAGTTCGAATGGGGACAGAGGAAGTTAAATTCCTGATCCTATTCCTAAAATTTTAATATTATGCATTAATAATCATTGCATTGATAATAGCTTAATTAAAATTGCTGGGATTTAAAAGACCTTTTCTGAAAATTGTGTTTGACTTTTCTGCACTGTTTATTTGACAGTGGAGCAATGAGACCATAAGAACAGAAAAAAACTGTCAATAAGGAGTGAATGAGTGACAGGGAGAGGGAATGTAGGGATGGAGATGCAGCACTCCTGGTCCTCATCATGCCAGAAACAGAGGCATTTCAGTTACGTGAGGAAAGACAGGAAATTCAAAGCTGGTAAGAGGACATACTTTTGCACAATTAGATGATTTTATAATATAAAGTATTTAAATTTGACGATCGCTATAGGATGCTGAGAAGTGAGTTTAGCAAGCTTCAATGAATAATTAACTATTTCAACTGCAAACAAAACCTGTTAACAGTCATTCCATAATAACAGTAATAGTAGTAGCAATAATAAAAGTGGTGGTAACAATAATAACAATAATAATAATAATATTGGAAGCCTTATGCCTGAAGGATTAAATAAATCTCTGAATTCTTGGGATTAGTGTGAGGTCTTCAAGGGGACTATGCAGGACAGGGGGAAAGATGAGAGAGAGAAGAGATTATCCTAAACCTGCCTCTTGTGGCATTTCTTCAGCTTAATCTGGAGCAGGTGGTGCTAAGCACAGGACAGTCTGGCTTTGGTGAAGAAAACAACATGGTTTTGGTGAAGAAGGGCAATTTTTAATACTCGTGCATTAGCTGAGCAGGGGAGTTTTGTGTCCTTCAGTGTTTTACAAAGATTTTTTCTAAGCTTTTTAGCGTTCATCTAACTAAAAAAGACTTTGACTGAGACAAACCCCATGGATTCCTAAAATAAGATTTGTATAGAAATTTTATAAAATGAGCAACTTAGCACCTTTAACTTAAGAAAAAAAAATATGTCTTTTTATCTGGAAAACTTTAACTTAAGAAAAATACATCTTTTATCTGGAAAACTAACATGACTATTTAGTATTCGAAGAAATTGTTGGCAGTTGAATGCCAGTCATAATAAAAGGTTAAGAAAATAAGTTCAAGACAGATTTTTAAAATGGGGATGTTCTTTAATTTTAAAAGGAACATTTGCATAAAATCTATAATGGAAACTAAAAAGTAAACAGAATAAAAATTTGCCTTTATCCAAATGGAAGGAATAGTAATTAAACATATAATGAGAGCCACATAAAGGCAAGAGGCTGTATTACAAAAAAAAAAAAAAGATAGCTGTATTCCTTCTTTCACTGAGAATAAAGCTAAGCCACCTGCTAACGATTCCGAATTTCAGCCTGTGCCAGGGTACAAAACGCTGCTGTTCACGTACGGCTGCCTTCACTCCTTCATCCAGCTATGGACAACTGGCAATCAGTTGCGTTTTATTAAGTGCATTAATTACAGCAGGGAGCAGGCTCTCCCCAGCTGCTCTGAGGACCACCCCTTGCCACCTAGAGAGGTGTCCCTGGGCTGGGGTGGACACTGGAGGAGGCCACAGAGGCACAGCCGATGGCTCTGCCAAGCCTGGGGTGGGCAGCCGGCCCCTGTGGCTGGACCCTGGGGCAGAAGGGTCCCGGTGGAGGACCACCCGAAGGAGCAGGGCCCCAGGCTGCGTCCCTGCAGGTGACGGCGCTGCAGAAGACAACAAAGCCACATTGACATCTGCGAGGCTGTATCAGTCTTCGCTTCTGCTCTGCTCTCCCTAGAGGACTCCTCAGTTTGTTTTTACTCTTCAGCCTTCCTTGAATCTTTTTCATTTCCTCTCCTCCTTAATTACGCCTCGCTATATTATATATTTTCGGATGGAAGCACGTGAATATTTTTAATGACATGGAGTCTTTTGAAATTGCCTTCACCAAAGAGGCTACAGCACATACGCCTGCGGTGTGGCCCGGGTGATGCAGCGGCGTCTTTCTCACGGTCAGCCGTGCTTCCCAAACCGCCCTCCCCCCCACCCAAGTACTTTCACTCACCTCTTTCCAGACCACTAAGCAACCACTGTCAATCACCTTCACGCCCCATCCCACCACTTTCGCTCTCAGTCATTTGCCCACCGCTGTCACTCTTGTCACCAAACCATGGCGGACGCCCACCCCTTCTTACTCACCTCCCGCGCCCTTTCATGCGGGCGGGGACAGTCATCAGCAGCTCAGCTAGAGCTGTCGGTACCGCGCTAAACGCCGAGAATTCAAAGCGAGAGAGAAGAGGCGATAACCGAGTGACGCGGGCAGGAGGTGGGAAATTCCTTAGTCAGAAGATTTAGCAGGTATGACTATCTCGGAGGGATTGGGGAGCGCAGGAAACCCACCTGCCTGAAGGACTTCTGCAACTTCATCAAGAAGAGTGTGGCCAGCAGGACAAGGGAGGTTCTCCTTCCCCTCTACACTGCCCTGGTGAGGCCTCATCTAGAGTACTGTGTCCAGTTCTGGGCTCCCCAGTT
>Ga0065711_1051348_pt1 | contig 10421 bp, 9 predicted proteins | sample Hoacrofraction12_FD_59098 | JGI IMG/M metagenome (GOLD analysis project Ga0065711, IMG submission 59098) | Hoatzin crop microbial communities from Cojedes, Venezuela - Epithelial fraction 12 v2 (version 2) | ecosystem: Host-associated > Birds > Digestive system > Esophagus > Crop | place...
CCCTGGCAGTGTTCAAGGCCAGGTTGGGTGGAGCTCTGAGCAACCTGGTCTGGTGGAAGATGTCCCTGCTCAAGGCAAGGAGGGTTGGAACCGGATGATCTTTAAGGTCCCTTCCAACCCAAACCATTCTATGATTCTATGATTTCTGGAGTTCTTGCAAGATGTGCGAACAACTGCAGGAATTGGAGCCTACAGGAGCCGAATAACAGAGCTTATTTTTTTTTTAAAAAACTTGTCTTTGTTGCTAACTCAATGCCATACAATGTCACTGTTTCCCACCAGCTCCAGCACATTCGCATCCAATAGGTGAGCGCACTGCCACAATTCACAGCCCTACAGCCAAATGAAGGAAGACTCTCAATAGGCATATTTTCAGCAGCCTGAAAAAAAAAAAAAGCCTCTATTTCACCTCAGCCAGAAAAACTTTGCCAGGCTTCGACCTACCTGGTCCCTCAAGCGAACTCTACCTCTGCACTTCTCTGAGCAGAACAGAAACCCTCACGCTGCTAATCAGAAGTCTACCTGAATACAGATCAGCGTATCATGAAGAACACCCCAGAGCTGTTCAGCCCTCACACAGAGGCTGACCTGTGCGGTGGGGAGGCTGTGGGGCAAGCTTTGTTTCAGGGCTCTAATTTCACACTGCACCGCTGGAGCAGAAGGCAAAGTGGATGGGCACCAGCAATGAGTGCCTTCAGTCCTGAGCTATGCAAGGCAAGCCCAGCCCAGCCGAGCATGTCTGTCCTTGGGAGACAAATCCAAGAAGAGCAGAGCTCTTCAAAAACCTCCTTCTCCCCTTGTGCTTCTGAGAAGATCTGAGTTAGAAATGAGTTCTTTGCCCAAGCTGCTGAGGTTCTCAGCACCTGCTTCCAACAGCGAAAAAGTAACCTACAGGTACATGTCATAGAATCACAGAATCATAGAATGGTTTGGGTTGGAAGGGACCTTAAAGATCATCTGGTTCCACCCCCCCTGCCATGAGCAGGGACATCTTCTCTCTGGCCAAAAGCAAGCATATGCAAACAGACATTTTTACCTCAGGGTTAGTGAAAGGGACTATGATTAGAGATTCCCTAGCTAGCACTTCAGAAGTCCCCCTCTACCTCCTCGATGAGTTATTTGACACTGCTGAGCGCTTATTCTTCCAGCAGTCTTCTGTAAGTAAATCCAGTAACACATGCTTCCTCATAAAGGTGTTATACAGAAATGATGATCAGTGACCTTCACATCTCGGATTCTCAGATGCTATGCTGGACGCCCTTTTTTTGTTATCAAACAACCACTCAACAAACCAGCTCATGAATTCTTTGCTGAAAATACAGAAAAACTCTCATTTGGCATGGGAGGGATGGGGAAAAGATGGACTCCAATATGCCATCTTACTCTGCAGTGGATGACTCAACTCTGTGTGACTCAATATTTAATGTACAGTGAAAAGACAGTAATCTAATGCTGCATAAACAATGGCTTTGTGGTAATTCTTAAAAGCAGCAATTATATGTAAAGGAAAAGATATTTACAATTTTAACATGTAGACAGAGTAGCTTCTGCTTAAAACAAAAAGCACTGTGCAATTATTTCTGCCATCAGCCTTGAATAGTAAACCAAGGATGAAGCCTTTCAAGAGGCTTCCTTAAAGGACCAGATGTTTCTCAGAGAATCTAGCAGAGACAGGGACGGAAAAACAGAAGCCAGGAAGACAAGGGAGCCGGAAGGGGGTGGACCACCTTACTGAAAATCAGCAGGAAGTGAAAATGAAGTAAATCACAGTAAATCAGAGCAGCCTGAGGCCCCAGTGAGACGGCCACCGCAGAAAATGGCTGCAGTGAGGTTAAGACACGCCGCCAGGTAGCACAGCAGTGGCAATCTCCACAGCAAAGTCATCTGCTTTAGCCCCAGCTACTGGTAGAATTGCTGTGAGCTCATCTGAAACAGATGGGGAGAAGTCACAGCATCTTTTGCAAAGGAGGAACGGCTGAGCAGTGGCAACACAAAATACCGGCTCAGTGACTTCTGCAGTGAACATTTGTACGTGGCTTCAGGCTGCCAGGACATGCAATCCTTCCATTTGCCTGAAGGACAGTTATTCTGCATGAGCTGGTAAGAAAACTAACATTTATAACGATGCACAGACTGGCAGCACCTTTGAAAACCAGAAAAAGGCACAATACAAATTTTGCAGCTCTATGGCCATCTTCTATAATGAATCTTAAGGCTCTTTTTCCAGACTGTACAACAGAAATAAGATTTACAGGTCTGCTCTGAAAAACATCATAATCCTATTAGAGAATGTCAGGGCAGGGGGGAATGGATCAGAAGTGTGAGGAAGATGAGGTATACAGAAGAGAGGAACCTCACTCAGGACAACAGAAAGAGGAGAGCAGGGGTCATAAATGCACTAAGGAACATCAGTTTTCTGCGGGAGAGATAGGGGGGGATAAGGAAGAGGAAGAACATCTAAAGAATAAAAGCACAGTGAAGACTAATGTGTGATTAAGGATAGTCTTCCAAAAGACAGTGAAAAGAAAAAAAAAAAGTCACTGGGGAAGAGAGGAAGGGCATGGAGGTCATGGAGGACAGGAGGCACCAGCGATGCACTCATTTAAAAACAGCAAAAAATTGAAGAGTGATGGACGGTGAGGAAGTGAGTATTTAGCTGGTCTAGCTGCAGGCACCAGAAGAAGTACGAGGATGAGGGAAGGCATCTCACTGTCTCTGTTGAGGATAGGAAAGTTCCGCTCCTGGAACACCAGTACTCCGCACCACAAATCAAGGATTAATTCACTCTAATGTGAGGATATCAGGGTCATGGTTTTCTTCTGCTACCAGGGCCTGAGCCAGCATCTCTGCAAAGTTCTGTGCTGCAGAGTCTAACTCCAAATTGTGAGACCCTGACCCAGCACAACAATGCATGTGCATGAAAGATAAGATCCTCTGATGCAAAACAAGAAATTGCTGGTGTTTCGCCCCACTCCACAGAAGCTGCTCGTACCTGCATGAGCATGTAATAGATCCCAGCCACTCCATGGGCCGCTCCAACATACTGCTTCCTGTGCCACTGGTACAACAGAGGACAACGGTCTGCTTTCCGTTCCTCCTTTGAAAAGTTCTTCCCCGATTCAATAATAGCATCTATTACCTAAGAAAGAGAACACATCCCTTCTGTCTCGCCTGCTTTGATTCAGAGGGTTTTGCTTTGTCATGACTAAAACCACAGTAAAGCATAAGCCACAATAAACAGTGACTGCACAATGATATTCAATTCATTTGGACCTGAGTGTTGAGGTAGAAATGGAATTTTTCCTAAATCATCGAATCACATTTTTAAGAGTAGAAACTTAATATATAAATATTTCTAACCACTTTTTTCCAGGCCTGCCTTTTCTGATTCTGGTATCTGCAGAACAGTTGAGCATTTTCCCCCACACCGAATTCTCCTCCTTTTCACTCAAACACATCTGTCTTAAGGTTTTCCAAACAATTTCTCATCCTCAAATGCTCCAAAACTGGTTATATATTAAATCCATTTCCATGGCTGGCCACGGACCCACATACACTGGGCTGTCTCAGTCCCAGCTGGGCAGCAGGGAAAGGGGGCAGAGATTAGAGGGACAGATGAGACTGAGCTCCCAGTTCTAGGTCCCTCTCCTCTCCAGCATCCCTTGAACTATGTGAAGGAGTGATTCCATTTCGACCTCACCGATGCTGTGGCACTGGAGAGAGAAAAGCATCTTACCTCTTTGATAACTGACTGTGGGACAGTCTCCGGGCTGATTTCAGTATTCAAGTACAGCAAGGCATACAGGTAACCTGCTCTGCCATAAAGCAGCTCATCTGGAAGATCAGCATCTGTGCTTATGACTGTCCTTTGGAGCTGCAGCAACCTGCATCAGACAAGGAAGGCGAGGAGAGAGAGCGTCTTCTCTACCGACCATACTGGACTACGTATTGCACAAGCCATCAATCAAACCAGAAGCAAAATGAGTGCCAAAGCCCCACCACGTCTCTTCAGTTATCCAGTTCAGCCAGCTGCCAGGTTTACACACACGAGTGCTGCATGTCTGCCATCCCTGACAGACAGGCAGCTCGGAGCCAGAGCCAGGAGAGTGCAACTACCAGGTTTTTGTGCAGACAGAAACGGATGTGTGGGTGCAGGGTGGGGGTTGGATGAGGCTGGAGAACTACTCCAACAAACAGGGACGACCACCTGCAGCTTCTGGGAACTTCATCTAAGCAAGGACTCTCAACTGTAGATGTGTAAGAGGGAAATAACAAAAACAAACAAAAAAACCTAACCCCACCGTTCAGTACTAGCCCTCCCTACACAACACATTGTCTCAAACGTTCAGCAGCTCAATTTTGAAAAGGGCATTGCTACTACGCACCAGTGTTTTGCTTGCCTTTAGTGACGGAAAAAACCTTGGGCTGGCCATCGCAACTCTCATCGCTCCAGAGACTCCCTGCTATTACTCCATCAGTCTGCACTAGAACTGAGGTAGAGCAGAGATCTGTTTTCCTGCCCACTCCCTCCCTGTCTCTTCCCATCTTTTGTGATTAAACTGGCACCTAGATGAAACCATGGAGATGATCACATTTTCATTTGGGGGAGGGGAAAAGACAATCTGGTTTAAGACTAAACTCAATTCCCAGATCCCCCCAACAGCTACTACTCCGCAGAAATGTCAGCACTAACATCATGCTGGAGCAAAAACACTGAACCAATATGGCTTGTTTATGCTGTCACTGCTTAATACTAGGGAAAAGCCACTCACACACACACAAAAAAATAGTTTTATTTTATCATTCCTTTCTTGGAACTGCTCTTTAGACTTCGAATTAAATTATTTTCTGTTAAATTGTCCACTGTTAAGTTTTATTATTCAAATTATACAACTAGACAGCTACAAGGTAAAAAGTTAAAAGTGCAATCATAGATTACATTTTGACATGTATAACGTACCACTCAGCTGGTATCATGAATTTATTTGTAAACAAGAAAAGGATGAAAACAAACAAATAATCAAACAAACCTCCTTTTCAGTCTCCCTCTGCGAAATGACTTTCCAAGCAGAAGCAAGACTAAAAGTTTTATTGTTAATCTCGTGTTGCTCTACTCATGCTTCACGCCTTACAGTAACGCTGCTTTCCTAGCTGCTTCCAAAATGATGGACACCCAAGTTTACCGCCAGTTCTAAAAGCAAAAAAACCCAAACCTACCACCCGTTTCAAAACTGAAATATTTATTCAGGAACAACAGCAGCGATTAATCACACTAGGATTCTAGATTAATGAGAGACCAATTGTATTTCCAAATATAAACCAGAATGGATGATGAGGACACAAGAGTAGTCTGCAAATTCTGGCAGCCTAAGGTGTGCTGCTGGACTGCTAGCAGGTGGATTGCCGGTGCCGAATGCAAACCCCACAGGGCTCCAGTGCTTCCAGTCCTTGCTGGGACAGAAACCAGCTCCGTACCAGCAAAGGGACAGTCAGGTCTCCAAGCAAGCTCTACATCTAAATGGGACTTCTCAAGACATTTGTTACATTTAGATTACTTTGAAAAGGGCCTGGAATTTTTTCAGCTTTCATATGTTCTGACCTAATTAAAGCCCTTGCCTTTGATGGTTCAGCAAATACCTCCTCATTGTTTTATAAATCTTTGTGAGATATCAACCCGATGTACCATGTTCCTCTCCGTATGTTTCTGGATCTCTGCAGTGTATGTGTTTTGTAATGAGTCCGCAATTAGACCCACGCTTTACAGGAAGCATCGCATACTGCACCAGCACCACATATTGCCAATGACAAGCGTGCGGCTTTTGTTAAATGTCACTTCAAAGTGACAAAACCAAAACGTGCACGCACTACAGATATGTCCAGGACATCCTGTCCTTACACTGAGAGAGGACTCGAGATAACCCGCTAAATATAAATCAAGCGTAAGCCAGCTTTAATGAAGTTAAATCTTATTTTGTGTTCCTCTACTGAAAATGTATCAGGGGAGAAAGTGTCTCCATTTTTTAATCCTGTCCTCCAAAACTCCACTTGCTAATGTTACTGAACCAATGTTCTCTACAAATGAAGGGCATGCCTTTTTCCACCACCAACCACTTACTTGGCAACACACTCTTTAGATTCACTGTCATTTTTCAGCTTGTGATAAACCACTGCACCCACTGCCAGGGGCCCAGCATCACCACAGAGGAAAGTAACTCTTCTGCCATTCAGATTGCGCAGGATTCTCTTCACATAATCAAGAGACCGCTGCAAATGGCTCTGGTTTTTCGTGACGCGGTACAGTTGCAGATATAAGAGGGCAATACCTGGAACAACCACATGAAAAAGAGTTTCATTTACTTTTCCTTCTAAGTGTCTCATACTTGCTTCCTTAGTGCCTCTGAACCAGTAACTCAAATGCAAATAGGTATTTGGGCAATTACAATGTCTCAGTCAAAGGTCCTAGCTCATGCAATGGGAAGGCATCAGGCCACCTATTTTGATTACATTTCAATTTGGATTGTGACAAAAGTAAAAAAAAAATAATCAGACTGAAGCCCAACAACAGAACCACAATTTGCAAAGAATGAAGAAAATTCATGACATAGGCACCAATGCTTGGTGAAGAAATCACGGAAGACTCAAAAACTTGGGCTAACAAGCATGTGTACAACCAAGGACATTGACCATGTGATACTCATCTATTATATGCAATAAGTGACTTACTTTCCACCTTGACTTGTAAAACGATCTTTTAATGAGTTTTTGGATTCAACTTGTCAAGTCCTTTATAACCCTTATACTTCACAACAAGATTACGAGCTTCTACAAGTTAAGCTCGTTTGTAAAAGCCGGAAAGTAAACAAGTCCTCAGAGAATGCCTGACGGTAATGCCAAGTGTCACTCCATTAAACTCATTACATTGTTTTCCATTAAAACAAAACTAAACCTTAAAAATTGCAATAATATAGACTGAAGAAAGTGATACAAATCCATCTAAGTGGATGTTTACTGGCCCGTTGCAAGCATACATGTGCAGAAGTAAAACATCTATCTCCAGAACATACCACATCTCAAACTCCTGTTTCTGAACAGTGCGAGCATTCTGCCGAGCCACGACTGAAGTGGAGAACACAAAAGGCCCACTTAACTCCAGAGAGAGGTGGCCCAAGGAGTTTGAGAAGAATTGCACCACAAGAGTGCTGGTATATCCTCAGATGTTCTCTTGACCAGCTTTGAACAGGCCTTTCCAGGTCAGTCCCAGCGGAGAGCTGCAGAGCTTGGTTAGCCCAATTCAGTGGTACGGGGACTTGCTGGCTACCTCCTAGGACTTCTGTAACCCTTTTTGATGCTGCAAATGCATAGATATCTGGGCTTGATCAAAGGATGATCAGAAAAGTAGCCATGAGGCCTGGTTCATCCAATCCTTCCTTGTGCAACACCCTTAAAATGACTCCTCAAAGATGTCTGGCACACACAAAGACTACTTGTATATGCAAGACGGACTCTAACAGTACATGCTCCAAGATTTTAAAGATGTTTCACAAAGTACAAGCCAATGCTCAGGCCTGCATTGCCAATAAGATTTGTCTAGACTTGGTACATAACAAGCATGGCAGTTGTTTTCAGCATTGCTGTTACCTTCTGGTTTCCACACTAGCAAGATTCTGCAAGGAGCAAGTTTGAGGAGAAAGTATTTGCACTAAGTATTTTGAAAGAGAGATAATTAAGTATTTTTATTCAGAGTCATTGCCACAGGAGCCTTGAAAGAAGTCTGCAACTTGGAATAGATGTAGTTGGTGATCCTGCTACAGGATGGAAAAACCCCACTATCGTTAAACTGCGTCACTTGTTCATCTATCTTCTTGTTTCAGCTAATGATGGCTGTGTTACTTTTAGCTTCTGACTCATTTTCAGCATGTTCTGGTTTATCAGCCGTAACTTCAGTTGTCAGTCACAGTGTCAGAACACTGCTCCCCGGGAGCCCTTTCGTAATGTCAGTGCGAAAATGCCCACCACTAGAGATCTTCTGCACTCGCTTCTGCACTCACTTTCAGACCTTGAAACACATCTACCTTTTAAGTTTGAGTTGTCTAAAACTTCCCCACCCATCCACCCACAGCACCATCTGTACCAAAATATCAAGAAGAAAGCAAAGAAATTTTACCCTTTCACTGCCAGAATTAAGCCTCACCAGGGGCAAAGCCTGGAGAGTTCTTCCAAGCTGCTCCCTCTCAAAGATAAAAGAATAGATCTCCTCAGGGCACATTTCAAGCACGCTGTGCTAAAAGCATAAGTATGTCTGAAGTGTGAGCTAGACAGAGCAGGAATAGAATATGCCATTGTAATAGCAAAGTGGCACTTAAAAGGCCAAGATGGAAAAGTGTTTTGGCAGCTTGAAGTGCAGTGGCCGCATCAGGTTTGACAACTGCAGACTCTGCCTAAAGGATCAGCAGGGCTCATTCACATTTGGACAGCATCAGTGATGCAATGCTAAACGAATGACAGTGCCTAGCAATAACTAGCGCTTGCACATGCCTGTTGATCTCCACGCACTTCGCAATCTCGCAACTCCACCTCCACACTCCCCCTCCTCACACGTTCACTTTACCATTTTTGTACAGACAGAGCAAGCAGAGCCCAGCTATTCATGTTCCAGATTTCAGGATTTCTGACAAGCACAGAACAGCTCCTCACCCCCAAAATGATGAGGAGATGCTGTTACCATCAGACAACTGCTAACTATCAGGTAGTTGAACAGAAAAAGGTGAAAATAACCCATTTTAAGAAAATCTTAAAGAAACTAGAGGTAAGTCAAAAGAAGGAGTAGCCTTTGAAAATCCACTCCTTTCGTGAGATCTCCATATACAAAAGCCAATTATCTCTCTGTAACTAGATCCTTTGTCCACTGAAACCAGTGCAACTCATTCCAGGCAGAAGGGACCAAGGATCCAGAGTTCAAAGAAACCAACTCACACAAATGCTTGTATCATAGTATTTCTGCTGCTCCTGTGAGAATACCAGAACCTCCTCCCATAAATAAACCCAGTTAGACCATTTAACCAACAGCTTCATTCAAATTCTAGCTTTCTCACCAGTCCAGCCAGTATAGGCAGAGCAGTCATGTGGATCTGCCGTCTTCAGCCCTTCCTCCATTTGTTGCAGAAGGTCCTTTATTTTTGTCTGGATCCGTTTTGAGAACCGAGCACTGACCTGAAAACAGAAGACAGGAGAAAAGGAGCAAGTCAGAAAAGGAAAGAATCCAAGAAAGCAAGCCGTCTGCTCCACTTTCTTGTTTGGAATAAAACAAACAAAAAATAACTAGGGAATAAACAGCACATGCAGCGATCAGCAGCGTCAAGGTGGTTCATCTTAAATGTGTCCCACGTAATGCATTCTGATTACATATTAGAATAAGTTACTAGTACCTACATTAAACAAAAATTATCTAGGTATGCTTTAAATTCACATGAAGAGCAGCTATGGACCCCGCGACAGTATGTAACTACATGCTGCCTCTTATCTCAGGCTCTGTATTAACAGTAAGCAAAACTTCTCTGAGCTGAGTAAAAGGTGAATAAAAGCAAACAGAAGGCAACCATCTGCTGCCACTCCCTGGGTCAGCACTCCATTCCGGGTGCTGGTACCGAGACCACGTTCTGAACATGTACAGTGAGCCTGCAAGCCCTGTGTGGCTTGCTCTCCTCACAAGGTCTCTGCACACCCTTTGTGGCACTATGGGGCAGAAAATAGCTGAAGGCAAACAAATGCTCATACTCGAGACAACCAAGTCAGTCAAGCCACTGTCCTTATCGATGTCCTCAATCACATCTTCCATGATGTATTTGCATTTTCTTCCTAAATCCAAGACTCCTTCTGATGTCCCAGTTTGTGATCACCACATGGAAGGCAATTTGCTTAGACATAAAATGCCCTTCCTCTTGCTTCTTGCTGTCTCCTCCCCACAGAACAGTACTAGGAGCAACACGCTTTATCATGAGAGTAGGTCATTAAATGCAGTGAACAACCACCGAAAAGAATGAGCTAGACACAAACAAGATGAGTAAAAGCAGCTTGTTAGCTTCAGCTCATGCATGAGGATGAAGAGACAAGCCTTTGCTTGCTTTTATTTTTGACCAAGAAAAGTTTACATAAATGCTATATATGAAATATAGCACAGCATGTATTACACTTGCCACCATTCTCTCTCATTACACATACTGTAAAAGACAATACATTAAAGATTATTCCTTAAGCGTATGGAATGTGGAAACAGTCAGTTAACTAGAATTTACTGCCCTATTAACTTCCACAGGAAAGACTACTCAGGAAGTCCCTTCACAGGACAAGTCTACGTTTGAGTGGGAACATCAGAAACAATGCTCAAAACTGTTGTAGTTTGGTGGTTTCCCCCCCCCCCCCCC
>Ga0065711_1051349_pt1 | contig 10421 bp, 8 predicted proteins | sample Hoacrofraction12_FD_59098 | JGI IMG/M metagenome (GOLD analysis project Ga0065711, IMG submission 59098) | Hoatzin crop microbial communities from Cojedes, Venezuela - Epithelial fraction 12 v2 (version 2) | ecosystem: Host-associated > Birds > Digestive system > Esophagus > Crop | place...
TTATGCTTATTTGGGATTAATTTAATTAAAAAAAAAAAAAAAACAAACTAAAAATCAGTGGACTAGTGATAAGATGTAGTCACAGTATCACAGTACATGGTGTGACCACAATGGGCTGAAGAGATACAGCCAGCCTTTCTGTTTAGAAGCCCACACTTAGAGGCCTAATGAAGGGAGAACAGCCTGTAGCGACCATAGTTCTGTCTTCCATGCCCCCAGGAGAAGGGATGTTAAGCCTGCTGCCCCAGGAGGACAGCTAAGTGAGACAACATGCAGGGCAAGCAGGGCTATTATTCAGTTCCAAGGGTTATTGGGTTTTTTGCTTTTTAAAAATTATTTGCTACAGCAATACTATAATTTTAAGTACTTCGATTTTTTTCCCTTTTCATTTAAACAGACATATTAGTAATGCAGTGCTTAATATATCTGTGTTGTGTGTGTGTATGTGGGAAAGCATGCTCATCTTGCATAGAAGCTGGGCATAAAAGCATTGTGTCCAGATTTTCATTTAGTGGTATGTGTTTGTTTAGAATTTGAAGAGCCAAGAGTGATTGATTTGTGGGACATGGCCAAATCGGCCAATTTCACTGAGAAAGAACTTGAATCTTTTCGGGTAAGTAGAATTCCAGTTAGATCTCTTATCACAGAATCACAGAATGTTCGGGGTTGGAAGGGACCTCTGTGGGTCATCTAGTCCAAGCCCCCTGTCAAAACAGGGTCACCTACAGCAGCCTGCAGGGGACCTTGTCCAGGTGGGTCTTGAATATCTCCAGAGAAGGAGACTCCACAACCTCCCTGGGCAGCCTGTTCCAGTGCTCCGTCACCCTCAGAGGGAAGAAGTTCTCCCTCTTGTTTGGATGGAACTTCCTGTGCTTCAGTGTGTGCCCATTACCCCTTGTCCTGTCGCTGGGCACCACTGAAAAGAGTTTGGCCCCATCCTCCTGACACCCACCCTTGAGATATTTATAAGCATTTATAAGGTCCCTTCTCAGCCTTCTCTTCTTCAGGCTGAACAAGCCCAGCTCCCTCAGCCTCTCCTCTTAGGAGAGATGCTCCTGTCCCCTCATCATCCTTGTAGCCCTAAATACCTTATGGAAAGGTATTTTCCCACATAAACACTCGATATTACTCTGAGTGCAGCCACTTCTGTATTGCACTTCAGACACCATAAAAGAAAGTCATGCTTCTTTCGTAATATTTCAAATATATAAACATGTATGGAATTAGTCATATGCATGGTTCTGTTATAATCAGCAAAATGAAAATTCTGAATCCTGTGAAAGAAAGTGTTGCATATTTTAAATCTTTGAAAGATCTGCTTGTTTGTTTCCAGTGCACCAGATTTCCCTCTCTTACCCCATGTCTTAATGTAATTACTTCTTGTGGAAGCAATGTAGTCTATATACCCAGAAATTCCCTTCTCATGCCCCACCTCTTGCACTGCTAACTTCCTGTGTTGAACTGACCCAAAAGTACCATGATAAAGACTGCTTTCCAAGGATATATTATAGAAATTAATTCCTGCGGGGTTCATATTGGTTTTATTTAACTCAAATTACCTTGAGAAAACAGTTGTGTTTTTTTTTTTTCATCTGACTCTTGCCTGTTCATCAGAACAGACTTTGATTGATAGCCTGGAGAAGTAACTCTTCAGGGCTGCTTCATGGAGTTGCATGTACTTACAGTGTTGTCTTAAACTTCAAGACATGGCTAGGGACACCTTGAACTTCTTTTCTGGATAATGTAATGAGAGAGTTTTAACTGCCCGGGACAGGGATTGAAATCTGTCTCTCTGAAATATCAAAGATGCATTGTATTTCTTTTAACTCGCATGCAGCCTGATTCTCATATGAAGCAAATATTTTGATTACACTGATTTCAATGATCCTGCTTTTATGAGTGTTGGAGGAAAGCCTGCTGAAACCTGCAACAAGGCTTCTGCTGACCTCAGTGGGAGATTTTGGTCAGGACTGTACAACTTCATGAGAGGTACATTTGGCCTTCATATCTGCCGCAGTGAAAAAGAAGAACCCAATTCCATAAGCAAGAACACATACCTGCTTATTAATTTTACTGTTCTAGTAGAAGGCTTCCTTTGTGCAAACCCTCTTCACCAGACCAAACCTGTCTTGTTATTGTGTTGGGACATCTTAAGAAAAGTAAGGCACTAAGAATCACAATGGAACATCTGTCTATTTAAAAAGTCCATGAAAGCAGAATTAAAGAAATCATGTGCCAATTCCATTCAGCCTTGTTTGAGCAGCTGAAGTTGTGTCTTCTCCTGACTGGCCACAGTACCAACCTTCGTAAGGGTTTCGTAATGGAAGACACAAGTGCTGCTCTGCTGCTACGTCACCTGAGAGGAGCAGCTAAAATGATTTATGAGAGCAGTAAAACCCCAAACTGGGTTCCTGTACGGAGTACCTAAGACAGACTGGAGTGTTCTACAGCAATAGGAAACTATTTTCTTGTCAGAAATGTTGAAAACAAAAGCCATTTGCTTTAAAAACTGAGTATCTGTTAGAATGATGGATTTTTATTTTTTTAAATTGTCTTGAAATGAGGGGAATTTTGTCAGCCACCAGGACTGAAACACTCCAGTGGCCAAAATTAAGTGGGCTCTGTCAAATGGGGATTTCACTGCAAGATTTGTCCAAGTTTTTCTCAATGTAATGCATAGAACTGCTGCCATAAGTGGCATAACAGTTTGAACTGTTCAGATCCTCTTCACAGAGGACATGTCCTGAGACACAGAGAAACTGAATTTACTGCCTTGAAGTAGCAAAACAAGAGCATGCTTTGGTGGGTAGAGACATTACTTGTTCTCTGGTTCCCCTTGTGGTGTACCGGGTTATCTGAGGACCATGTCTGATAAACACCACATTTAGTCTGGCCACTGTCTTTAGGACAAACTAGGAGGTTTTTTGTTAATTTATTAATTTCAGATTCACCATAGCAGACTGCAAACCCAGAAAATGTTTAAGTCTGAGCAGAAAATAGCAAATCCAGGACCTGATTTTTAAAAAGAAGCTTCTCTTAAAAGTTGTCTGTCTCCCTCCCCCAAGTCCACTATTCTCATGTATAAACCTTTATTTGGTATACATAGCTATCATCTCCTAGCACCTGACAGCCATCAGCAGTCTCCTTTTGAGGACTTTGCAGTGGGTCGTTTTCAGCACCTGCCTTCAAAATTGGACATCTGGGTAGTGATGATAATGTGTTGTCCAGACATTCTCAAGAGGCAGGGAACTGAAAAAGCTCTCTGTGCTTGGCTTAGTAGAATAGTATTAGGGATGTCTTGGCAAGAAAAGAGAGAGGAAGCTTTGGAAAGCAAGTCCTGTGAAGCTCTGTGTATTTATTGTCTTAGGAGGAACTGAAACATTTTGAAGCAAAAATTGAAAAACACCATCATTATCAGAAGCAGTTAGAGATTTCACACCAGAAACTGAAACATGTAGAGGGGACTGGAGATAAGGATCATCTGAACAGAAACAAAGAGAAATATGCCATGCTGGAAGAAAAGACAAAAGAACTCGGATATAAGGTCTGTATAAATCCAGTGTACATACATGTTGGAAGTTTAACTCAGTAGTGGAGGGTATGTGGATTATCCAGTGCTGATTTTTAATGCAATTTGAATGACTTCCAGATAGGAAGTTTAAGGCACACCTGTGCTCCATGTTTAGTACAGGGTACACATAACTGTTTTTTGTAGACCTGATTCTAAAATGCCTGAAATCTCCCTGGTCTCTGCCCGTCCTGTTGTCATATATACTGATAGCAAAATCTGAATATATGATATTGATAATTCATTGTCTTACTAAAATTTATTTGATATGTTTTGTTTTCTGCTAGGTAAAGAAGCACTTGCAAGATTTATCCAGCAGAATCTCTCAAGGCCTTCAACATAATGAATTATAAAACTTTGTTCACTTTCGTGGGATGAATCTGTTAGTACAAAACAGATAATTTGTTTTTTGAACAGGATTTACCAAGGAGTCCTTCCGAAATAGTAAGGATTGAACAGTGTTGTCCTGTAAGAAAATTTTTTTGGTCCACTTAATTGTCAGTTTTGTATTTGCACTATCCAATCATTAGACTATGAATTTAAGTAGCACATCTCGTATCATCTAAATCTTACATCTGAATCAAGTAACAGCCTTTGAAATAAGCAGTCATGTCAAAAGGAAAAATATGTGAACTCTTGAAGAATTCCTGCCAGTAAAAAAAGCTGGTAGTCAGGAGAGGTATTGTGTTCAGTGAAAGCAAACACTGAGGTACAGGAAGTTAAAACAGAGGCCAGAAAAGTCTTTTAGTGCCTGGCCTAATATGTTTCCTACTGAAGGTAACAAAAATATTTCTACTGACTTTGAGCAGTGGCTCAGAGCTGCACTGTATATGAATCTTTCGTGTGAGAGGGGGAGGAAGAGTAAGGAGGGAGCAAGTATTGAGGTCAATTCACATGATTTAGTTATACACTAACACATCTGAAGTTACTGAATGTATGTGTACAATTACCGTGTTCATGGTTGCTTGGTTTTGTTACGCTTAGTCATTAAAAAAATCAGAACAAGATACTGGTGAGGCTTTTTTTTGTTCCCTCTCATTTAGTGAGAAAGTAACCAGACCTGGTTGTTGAGCATGTTGCTTTATGCTTTAAACTGACATTCACTCGCACATTAGTTTTTAAGACAGAAAGGGTAGTTCTGCACTGTAAGAGTGTGTTTCTATGTTCTGAATAGGCAGAAGGGTCTCCAAAGCAGCTTCTTTCTGAGCACGTATTCCACTACAATCCCCAGTAAAGATGATTATCACTTTCCCTTTCGAGACTAGATTTTTCTGTTCTGCATCAGAACTTTGGCAAACATTAGCCATCTGGGTTGACTTTTCTATAATAATAATGCTGACCCTTTATTTCTAAGAAGTCTTTCACATGAAACTGTTCCAGGAACAAGGTTAAGGCAAAGGTCCAGCGTAGGTAAATCATTACAGCTGCTTGGTTAAGAAGCTCTGTCACTCACACAGTGCAGCGCTGTTGTGTGCTATGTGAGGAAGCTTGCCTCCAGCCCTGCGTGCTGTACCCATTCCATGAGAGATACTGAAGAGATTCGTTCAGTCAGAATCAGCCACTCTGTATAATATTTTTCCAGTTCCTGGGTCCGTGGTGAGTTAGAAGTAGTATGGTCCTGTGTGTAAAGACTACTTTAGAATGTGCAAGTGATCTGAACCAAAACTGTGGTAGCAGTCTTACTTTGAGATTCTGAATATGTTACTTCGGAGCAGTAAGCTTTTTTTTTTTTTTTTTTACTTTTTTATTTTAATGTAAGCTAACAGTTATTTATATTCCAGAGAATCAGTCCATCATGAGAAACACAGGTTACCATTAATATTAGCAGTCACTTTAGAGATGGTTCAGTTTGTGTAGTTTATGTTGCACGTCCCCTTTGGTTAGTAAGCTAAAAAAAGTAATCCCCAAAATAGCTAAAATCCACTTATGAGAAAACTGGTTTGTTTGTTTCCTAGATGCTCCACACCATTTCTTCCCCAGACTATCACTTTAAGGGCTCTTCAGCCTTCTTTAGCACAGCAGTAGCTGCATTGTCTTACAGGTATATCTTCATCATTTTCAATTTTTCAAGGTGAATGCAAATAGAAAAGTGTTCTGTACTGTGTGTGGAAGGTGCAGGCTTCGTTATTTCTGTCAGTTTTCCCTTTCGTAGAGTAAGACAGAAATGCACGTGCCACAGGTCGGGTGGGTGGCTGAAGCTTGGATGTGGAGAGGCCCACACCGCTGGCTCCTGGGTGAAGAACCGGAACACATGTCCCGGTTAACATCAGCAGAGGAGAGGAGCTAAGCAAAGCCCTGGAATCTGAGCAGTTCCTGCTCAGCAGCCTTGCGGGGCTGTGCAAGGGCGGAAGAGCTTCTGTGAGCATCTTCAGGTACTGCTGGTGGGGGAACTCTGCTGCGTGAGGGAAAGCAGCGCAAGTGTCTCGGCGTGCCATGAAGGCGGGCAGAAAGCCGGGTGTCATCTTCAGTGTGTACCTGAACTGGAATATGCTTCTTTAAGAATTTCTGAAGGATTTTGGAATAGCACAGGGTGCGGGATTGGCAGCACTCATAACCAGGGTCAGATCAGCAGTGGAAATCGTTGTCTCCAAGTGCAGAGCTGCTTCAGCGCGGGCTGTGACAGAGGCGATGACTGTACCGCACGGCGGTGGCTGTACGGTGTCCTTACCCACCACGCCGTGACAGTAATCAGGCTCAAAGGCCAGGCAGGCTCCAGCAGAGAATGCCTGGCAAGCACTTTGAAGTACAAGAGGCTGATAAAATATTTACACGTCACAGTAATTTCAAATTGGGAACGATCATCAGTGGCTAAGGTTGGGGAGAGAGGTCAGCACAGTCACCTCACTTTAGTTATTTAACACAGCTGTTAATGAGTCATTGGGCCCAAAGGTTGGTCTCACAAACCTGGAGAAAAAATAGTATACCTGCAGTTGCTGCCTCTGCATCCCTCTTCTCCCTGGAATAGTCTGTGGCTAGGTTGGAGTCTGCAGCAGCATGGAGAAAACATTAGGAATAGCCTCCACTCCTGTCCAGGCTCTTTGGGCCTTTCCCTGCTTTTTGAGGTCTGGAGACAGTGCACAGGCTAGTGGGTTGCAAAGCCTGCTTCCACTCTTGTTTCCGCAGGCTGTACCTCACACGCATCGATACACGTACAAGTCAGTTCATTACTGCAGCTTTTAAGCCTCCAAAGACAATTCGTATGTTATTTACAAGAGTGGGTAGTCTCTGAGACAGTAAAGATTAAAAAAAGAGCTGGAGTCACCACTCTTGTGTTTCTGTAAAGAGCAGCAAAAATACAAAGCCAAGAAAAAAGGTGTAAAGGAAATATGCCTACAGTCCTGTGCCTGGTGGAAGGCAAAGAACGGAGTTCATTGGTGAGACTGCGGGGAAGAGACAGCTGAATAGGAAGGAACCAACAGCCTTGAAATGGTGATTGAACCTTCTCTTCCTTAATTGGTATTTTTTCTGATCCTTTTGTAATTATTCAAATCACCAAGTTTTTCAAACCTCTCTGAGAAACAATTTGAAATACAAAAGTGGGAGCAGAAGAAGGAGGAAAGAACTGTATTTCTTAGGAGAAAAAAAAAGATCAGAACGTTTTATGTTTTATATGGTCTGTCAAATTATGCCCTGAAAAAGAACCTCAATTTAAATAAACGCATCAGTGATTTCACGTAGGACAGATTTTTGTTTATTAAACAGGTTGGGGGTGGAAAAGAGAGGGAAATAAATACACAAGGTGTTAAATAAAACAAAAATAACCAAGTCCTCCTTAAAATAAGCACAATGTCCTATGTGCTGGTAGAGGAGCTGAGATGAAAGAGAAAGCAGTACGCAGACATTAATGCTTATCACGTTCACGTAAAAATAATGGATACATTGATATAACATGTAGATATTTTGTTCCTTCGCTGATGTGTTAACGTATCAGAAAGCTGTACACATCAGTTTTGATAAAACTGATCATTTTCTGTCTCAGAGTTTGCCCGTCAATAGCTGGTCTACTGTAACTTAAACCTGGTGATTTCTATAGGGCAAACTGAGCGTTGAATCACTTTGAAATAAGCCTCCTACTAAAATAAAATGTTATTTAATGTTCAGCAGTTACAGTTTTCCAGGCTACTTACTTTAAAGAGGGAAGGGAGCTACATTTATTTTAGGAAGAAACACACTGGGAACTGGAAACCTGCATACGAAACCAAATAATTTGCAGTGCTTGGCTTTAGATCTAGGAGTCTAACCTCAAAATTCAGATTTCAGTTTCTAATTCAAGAAGACATCTGAACCGGAACTGCTAGCTGAATGGTCCTTCAGTGGGGAAGGAGTCCGTTCTCCAGCCCCAATTCAAACCCAAGTGCTGGGACTCCCATTTACAGCTCCGATTCTGCCCAGTCACAGCGTGGAGTCTTCGTTCACACCAGTTCCTGGGGCCACTGCTGATGCAGTATTTGCCCCACTCTGAAGTTCAAGAAAGCAAAAGAGGAGTGAGAAGAACTATGGGCAAAATGTGATATCTTGGAACGGAGAGGTTTCCACGGCAAGAGCTTAGGAATCAGGGGTTACTGCTCATTGCAGTTCAACGGCAGACGGCTGGCAGTGGGAAATGCAGCAAGTTTATCCCGACTTTTGTTAGGAATTTTTCAGGTTTTACCTTTTTCCTGATCTGTACCAAATTGACAGGGATTCTTACACAAAAAACCCGTTCCAATAGTCTGAACACCTTCCGCACAGGTAAATGCAGCCTGGAACACTCGAGTTACCCTGCTCCAAGCAGCCGATACACTTTATAGGGGATGCATATGCCTTAGACAGTGTATGCATTAGCCTTAGTTCGCGGGTGTTGGTAAACACTTACCACTGATCGATTGTTTCAGGTCTTGTGCAAACTGACCCTCATTCCCCTGCTGAGGAATCAGCTTTGCAGAACTGCGAAACAAAGGTTTCATTTGTGAGGAGTTATTAATTCAGGATAAGAACATGATTTTCCAGAGATATTCCTAAGAATTGTTTTCCTTCTCATTTTATTGCCATCTGTACAAAGAGCTATGCCTGAATTTTGGAGAGAAAAAAAACCCAGCCGACATAACCACCTAGGACATCAGAAGTCCAGACCAAAGGATTGCTGCAGCGCATACCTAGGATTACAGAAGAAACAGGAGTGAACATGCTTAGCCACACACAGACAGTGAGAACAAACATGAGTTCTCTTCAGCTCCCTCAAACCAAGGAACAGAGCGACTCATCCTGCTCGGCTTTGACCGCTTCCAGCTCCCCGGTGATGCTGCGGAGGCTGCGAGCAGGGGTAGCTGACAGCCTCGCTGCTTGGCCAGCAGGTTTTGTGTCACCCGGTTGCTCTTGGCTCTGCCTGCGCGGCTCAGGCCAGGCACCATGCTGAGACGCAGACAGACAGTTCCCACCACCGTCCCAACTGACGATGTGGCCAGCTGCAGGCTGTAACTCGCACCTTGGCCGCTCCTCAGCCGGATGGACAGCGGTGAGAAGGTCTAAACACGTTAAATGTTGTCAGTGTACGTGGGGGCTTGGCCAGAGGTACACACACTGAGAAGAGCATCTAGCGTCAGCAAGTCTCAACAGCAGCCCACCCGGGGCTTCAAGTCCAGTCACCGCCGGAAATGCCTTGTCGCAGCTATCACTTACGGTCACTAGTATTGTGCATTCACCATAAAAAGCACAGAGATAGCAAAAATTCATCTAAGACCAATTCCTGGGCTTTCAGGAGACCCGAGCCGTCTCTAGCAAACCTCCCAGCCTTTGTAAATAACACTGGTATAGCTGAGCACAGGGCTAGATGCACCTTCATAGAATCACAGAATCATTAAGGCTGGAAAACACCTCTAAGATCATCAAGTCCAACCATCAACCCAACACCACCATGCCTGCTAAATCATGTCCTGAAGTGCCATATCCACACGTTTTGTGAATGCCCTCAGGGCTGGTGACTCCACCACTTCCCTGGGCAACCTATTCCAATGTCTGACCACTCTTTCAGTAAAGAAATTTTTCCTAATACCAAATCTAAACCTCCCCTCATGCAACATGAGGCTGTTTCCTCTCATCCTATAATTTGTTACTTTGGAAAAGAGACCGAGCCCCACCTCGCCACAACCTCCTTTCAGGTAGTTATAGAGAGCGATAAGGTCCCCCCTCAGCCTCCTCCAGACTGAACAACCCTAGTTCCCTCAGCCGCTCCTCATAAGACTTGTTCTCCAGACCCTTCACCAGCCTCGTTGCCTTTCTCTGGATGTGCTTCAGCAACTCAAGGTCCTTCTTCTAGTGAGGGGCCCAATGTCAAGTTAGGGTGCTCACTGTTTCACAGCAGGACCCAGCTCCCGCCATCCCTCACCCAACACACATACTAAGCTTACATATACTTTCCATAGAGGAAAAAAAACAGCCACGGAGGCTAATTCCATCCAAGGTCTAGACCACGTATACAGTACCAACTTGAACCCTTTGCATGACTTGACGCAGGGGCAGTGAAGCACACGCTGGCGCATGTGGAGCGTGATGGTCTGCTGCTTCTGCTACTTTAGCGTGAACACTAGCATTTAACCATCCCACAGCCTCCACTCCATTCCTGACAGAGACAGTGCCAGCATGTCCTCTGCTTGACTGAGGACACAGCAGCAATCTCACCTGCTCCAGGAAACTCCGCTCCCTTGCTACACCCACATGCTGTGCAAGAAGCAACGATCCAGCTGGCTGCCGCGATTGAGAGACGGGACACCGCTTGATGCAAGCAGGATGATCGTTTTATTGTTCTTACACACATACATTTATACAGATCAGAAGGTAGCGTGTTTTAAACTGATTGGTTAAGTTTCAAACTAGG
>Ga0065711_1010165_pt1 | contig 10420 bp, 7 predicted proteins | sample Hoacrofraction12_FD_59098 | JGI IMG/M metagenome (GOLD analysis project Ga0065711, IMG submission 59098) | Hoatzin crop microbial communities from Cojedes, Venezuela - Epithelial fraction 12 v2 (version 2) | ecosystem: Host-associated > Birds > Digestive system > Esophagus > Crop | place...
TTTCCAAAAGAGGAAGTAAAGGAATAAAATCTCACCTCAAAATAAGTTCTCTCCAAACCTGCACGTACAGGCAAAAGAAACTTGCAAGACATGCGATCCTCAAAGCTGTACTCATCACTGGTATGTTTTTTTTAAAACGTATTTTTCTCATATGAAAGAGGTTTCAAAATTTGGAAGTTCAAAAAGTAAACAATCACCGGATGACAGGAAGCAGAGATGGAGGAAAGAAGAATTAAGAAGTCAACCTTAAAATTCTAGTTATCAATTGCAAGGCCTACAAAAGTGTTTCTGCATAATGATAAAATATCCCATTCATTACCCTAAAGACAAGAAGCAATCACACTCACCAGAGACAAATGGGATCAGAAAGTGAAGGACAAGGTTGAAAAAAATCCAACACCACATTCAAATTAGAAACAAGAAGAGTCTAGTCAGAATACTTTTGGAAGAACATGATTGCAGCCAACAGGCATCAAGACTTGTAGACCCGGACTTCTCAGTACTAGAGAAAAGCAGTTGACCCGTGAGTAAGACAGTACTGGAAAGGAGACTTAATTTACAAGGTGAGAATTTCACAGTCTCCTATACGCGCAAGAATTTGGAAGAAAGTGTGGAAGCAGCATCAGGACAAAGGAAGACAGGAGTCTCTGCTGGCACTATGGGAGAAAGCACAAAAAAAACCCAAGACAGCAGAGAGCAGAAAGGAAAATGGGTCTGTCATGGAACTAGCAGAAGCCTCACAGGAGGCAAGCCTGATCTAACGCCAAAGCAGGCTGATGTTGCTTCTCTTCAGAGAGCTGACATGACTTTTGATCACATACATCTACCACAGTGGTCCAGAGTTCAACATTTGCATCTGATTGTGCTGAAAAATTACGTGACATCTCTGTATGGCTCAAGGTTTTAAGTTATGGGGTGGTCAGTGTTGATCAGCAAACCACCACATTTTTCTTCTGAGCTTAGAAGAACACTCGATCGGTGCACGGAGAAGATACACCAAACTTGAGTCCCAGTACTCAGGAGTGGTACCCAAGCCAAATCCCTACACTTTAAGAAAAGTTGCTCTGAAGCCCTCTGGGCTTATTTCCGACACTTTTTAGGATGCTTCCAGGAAAACCTTACATGCTTTTCTTACAAATTTGATGGCTCCAGAAGTCATCAAGTAACATCTACAAGCAAACCTGATACCCAAGTACAGCATGGTTGCCACCAAATATAAGATAAGGTGCTTGAGATTCTGTATCAGGGTACTGCTAGGCTGGATCTTTATTCCCTCAAAACCATTGGATTATTTTCCTTTCTCCTTTTATGGTGCTACAGGGCAAGATAACATCCTGAAAAACAACACAATTAACAAAGCACTGAGAGCCAAGGACTGACTCAGTGTGACACAGAGTAAAGAGCATCTGCAGCAAGCGCTGAGGAACAAATGAAAGCAAACAATCTAAGGTGATGTTTAGTTCCACAGACCATTACTAATCCAGAGAGAACAGGGAGTTCAATGGGTCCAGAGGCAAATGTCAGGGCTGGATATTCGCTCTCCTCAAATCCGTAAGGTTAAAAAACCCAAGGAGTAACTGCTGGCTTTACTTGTCAGAGAAAATGCAGGAAAAACATCACGGATCACAGAGACTCAACTCGGGTGAGTGGAGAAGCTACGAGAATCAGCTGAGAAAGAGTGGTAGCAACGAGCACACTACCCCAGCTTACAATTTGCTGAAGAGGAACCTCGCCTAAGTTACTGAAGACTCAGTAAGGCCAAGCAAAAGGATAATGACTTGGTAAGACAGCAAGTAAAATAAAGAACATTGGCTGGCGTGCTTTGTGCAGCTGTGCAGAGAGCTTGCTCACCGACCAACGCTGACCCGAGCAGGAAGCCAGACAGCTCCAGGCTCATGCTCTGAAATAGTACCTCAAAGGGCAGAAAGGTTTTGGAGAAGAGGAGTTGCTCTAGAAGCACAAGCTGGAAAGCTGGAAAGAATTTCTTTGGAAAATGGTATCTATTCTTAGAGTAGAAACTCTATTTGTTTAATTCACTTAGCAAGTTGCTCAACACTGATAGCTAACAAATATAGTTTGGGATTATTTCCTTTGTTACAGTAAAGTCACTGTGACAGATTATGCCTTGACTGACAGATTTTACTTGCTGTATGAATATTAATGATTTTAGTACTCCCTTCTCAATAGCTGTATTTAGCGTATGTTTCCATAATTGTGCATTATGCTGCACATAATGCACCTCTCTCTCTGGCAATGATTATACTGCTCAAGATACTGTTATCCTAGAAGAGAAGAGGTTAACTGGCATGCACGCATGAATTTTGTGACCTTCATCGGGAGAGAGATCTTTCAATTAACATATTCATTAAAGTTTGCCATAAACAAATAGATTTGCCACAGTTAAGAATGAAGTTCACATGGCAAGAAGAGAAAAAGAAGGAAGAGCAGCCAGGTTAGCCTTATGTTGGAGGAAATACACAATCGCTTCAGTCTGGTTTAGGGAACAACGTAACGGACACCACATCGTTTCGACAGAAGTAGGGAGCCCAGAAAGAACAAATGTCAGTATTCTCCCAAAAGCAGCAAAGCAGTTTTCTAATATATAATCTGGGGGGAACTGCCCTGACACTACATCACGCAGCACCATGGCAGCATTTGAACTATCACAAAAACTTTCAACATGTAAGGACCCTCTAAAGCAAGTTTTCTACAGATGCAAGTTTCTTCTTATTAATATAAATAACCCATAATTATGCAAGATGCATTTGTGTTTAATCAAACTCCCTTGTTTACAGTTTGCATCCTACCAGCACCAAAACTCAGCAAACTGTTTCGACTGTGATGACAGCAGAAATAGTAATAGTTGTCACTAAAGGTCAGTATTTATCAGCTGTCCCAGCACAGCACCACGCTAATTTTCTTAGCGCAACGCCTGGGAACCTGTCACAACACAAGCCCTAACTGTAAGGATGACACCATAATTCAGACTATAAGAAAGCACAGCGTGGAGGACTGGAGAGATAATCGTTCTTCAGGGCCAGTGAAGTTTTTAATACAGTCTGTGTTAACACGACGAGATCTCATTACCGTCCCGCAGCTTGTGCACAGCTTACGTAAGATGAATTGGTTTCAGCACAGATTGTGACAAGCACTGATTTCTGCATTCAGAAACCGCCCCCCTCCTTGTGAACATTTCAAACTAGCTATGAAATAAAGAACGGTACCAGAGATTTTCTTTCCTTATTAATACTTTTCGAGGGGATTCTGAGGTGATTTAGTGGGTCTCTTTGTAGAACTTTCTGTCAGGTTGTAAATCTCCTTTCCTACTGAAGATGCGGCTGCACTTTTCCCTACATCCTTCTCTTTAGTCATTTTGAATCCTGAACACCACATCCTGCAGCCTTCTCCTCGGCTGCTACATGGTGCTGGAAGCTTCGTACACGTGAGCACAGAAAAGGAAGCTCATCGGAGAAGCTCTTTATCACCATGAGTGTCTGCTCTTGGGCTTAACAAAAACACCTCCTCACCCCTGTTTAAGTACTGAACTTTCACTGCAATCTATAAGGAGCTCAAAACTAAAACAGGAATTATGAGCCTATTTCTTGAGGTTTTTGGCCTTGGTCCTGCCTGATAGTTACTTTCGGCAAGGGTCACTGACTCTGGACTCTTACAGAGCAAAAGGCTTCCCGTGCTCTGTTTCTCTGTTCCCCCCATTTCTAGTTGCACTGCGTTACTCATTCCTTAGTAAGTTTCTTTTTAAGTGTAACACTGGGGATGACCATTGCTTATTTCTATGTGGGAATCAAATCACTGATCCTTTCCACAAGCACAAAATACCCCACAACATTAAAAAAAAGAGAAGAACGAGAATAAAGCAATACATAATTATCTACCACATGTCTCTCTACAGCTTTCTAATCAGACAGTGGAAAGCCTCAATATTTCTACACCGTGTACAGTTTTGCCTTGTATATCCCATTCGTATCTCTGAACTTACCTTGTCAAGGAAGGTGGGGCGGTCCATGGAAGACTCTTTGGAGATTGGTGGTGGGCGGCAGCCAAGGGGTTTGGTGACCATTCCATTATAGTCGGTCACTCCCATTCCACGCTTGTCCATTTCCACCTTCTTTTCCAGCAGAGCACCTTCGCGGAAAGGGGAAATATATTGAAAAAGGTGACACAGAGGCAGTGAATTTGCCAACAGTAGTTCAGAGAAGTAAACCTTGCTTACAAAAGCAAGAAAATAAATATTACCCAATTGATCTGGATAAGAACAAACTCGCAGAATCGTGAACAGTTCCTGAGTTGCTTTAAAGAAAAAAAAAAAAAAAAGTAGTTACATGGATACTTACTCATGGCCTGGTCGAGATTCATATTGTTGCTCTTCAAGGCCTCTTCCGCTGGCTCTCTCTGTCAAAAATATGGATTATGTTAAAGAGAAAAAGTAATCATGCTTATACAATTTCAAAGCAAACTGAGAAAACAGCTATGTGTCTTAAATACCGGATGCAGTATTTACTCAGCAGCACAAACAGTGTCTGCGCACACTTTTTTCTGCTTTTAGCCATTCCCACAACAATTCAGTTAGCTTCAGTTTGTCAAGTCAGTACCAGTTCTACAAGGTCAGATCATATGGTTCTGTTTAAATTTCCTCCTGTTTGCTGCAGACAACTTAAATACCACTGTGATATGCCTTTCTCTCAAAAAACCAGCTATACACTAATTTCACCTGTTTAGTAAGAAAAGGGGAACAGGAGTGGAGGGGGATTATTACCCAAGTCCAAAGTAACACCTGGTGTTATGAAACTGAACTTCAAAAGATCTACAACTGTCATCATGCAAAGCGTATCACCGAGTGATCTCAGAGAGCGCTCTACTGGCTTACGGTGGACTTCTGAGAGGAGAGGAAATGTCTCCACGCAGGTAACAGAACTACTTCCCGGCCTGAAGCAGAGACTGAGGATGTTTTTGTTGCTACAGTCTGAAACAGCGGAAGCCGGAGCTACAAGCTACAAGAGTAGCTTGTGCGCTGGCTGTGAACGCTACTCACAGGGAAGCCCATGTCTGTGAGCTGTTTTATCAGACGGTTCATGATCCAGGCCTCATCTTGCTTGCTAGATGTCTTCATGCCCTTGGTAAATAAATGGGAGATTCCATTAATGGTCTGGTGCCCATCTTCATACTTGTGAGACGTACATAAAATACATGGTAAGTTTTTTTATTAATAAGACATGCTACTGAAAGATGTATTAGTATATTAATTTAGAAAGTATTGAAGAACCCTCCAAACAACGTAACTATGATTCTTTTCCCCCACAAAGTGTACAAATTTTATTTCAGCTGAATAGGTGTTCAGTGTGCTATTCAGTATTTGATTTGCTGACCACTGAATTTAAGCCACCTTTGAATTTACGGATTTCATTTTAATCCTTGGCAGAAAAACATAATGAAATAGAAGTTTCTGAAATAGTACAACACTTCCTGAAAAACATTCCCAAAACCAAGTTTGCAACCTTGAAGTTAAGAATGTTACTCAGTGTATTTTCTTAAAAACAAACAAGAGCGTCTAGATAAACACCTTTAAAAGATCTCTGTGCAGCTTTTCTATCACAAAATCCTTAAGAAGTCTCTTCCTTTCAGTTCTCCAGAAAGTACCAAGGGACAAGCGTGGATTTGTTTTGGGCTGCGGACAGTACAAGAAACAACCATACTTGATCAAATCACTGGCCTAACCGTCGGCTAACGGAATAACAAACACCCGGGCTAAACGCGTTCCCAGCTCCTTCCAGTCACAGCCTGGCCCGCGCAGCGCGGACGCGCGGCCCGAGCCGCGGCGCACGCCGAGCGCAGCTGCCTCTGCTCCGCCTGCCTGCCGCATTCACACGCGCTCGCTTCCTCTCGTACCGGCACACACCGTACAGTTACCTGTTTGCTCCTCACGAACAGGGAACAGGTATTTTTTTGTTGAGCCACTTGATCACAAACCACTGTTTGCTTTTCTACCAGCACAGAAAGTGTCTGAAAGCCCCCTTAAACACCTTTTCTGTTTCTGTTAATAACATTATATTTTCTTTAGAACACATGGAAGCTTATAAAACTTGGAGAAAACAAAAGCAACAACAACAAACTCCCACATCATCCAACATGCTTAACGGCAAAGCTCTCCCATTTTCCCCTGGAACCAAGGTAGGCTGTGCTTGAACCACTGTAGTGGCAAGCTGCGTTTGTGTTCAGGTGTCGGAGCTCTCATTTCAGAGTTCAGGTGCAATGCAACAGAAAACTCATGACCACTTACGCTAGAAATGTTATACTAATTCCACTCTTATCTAGAGAGTATCTTTCTTTTTGTCTTACCTTTTGAAGTCCTTTCTTAGGGGCGTTCCCCCAGGAATTGCAGGAGGAGCTGCTCTCTTGTGAAGCAGTATTATTCCACATATCTCCTTCTTCATCTTCCCACTGACTAGTACTGAGATTCACTTCATCCCCACCACTGCCCCAGCCTTCTTGCATAGATTTTGAAGCTGGACAGAAAGAGGGAGAAGAAAAATCTTACTCAATTTCCTGCAAATTTTATAGAAATATCCATTTATGCCATATCCAGTATGCTAACATTTGAGTATTTTCAAGTGATACAGAGGTTTACCGTAGCTTAATTGCCATTAAATAATAAGGACACCTTTGAAGCTAGCAAAAACGAAGAAGTTCTCTAAATACTTTATAGAAGAAGCAGTCCAGCAACAGCAAGTCTTGCTCTTTCCTCAACAAGTAAGATCTGTGGTCATGGTCATCCCAGTCTCCTAGGAACAAGGAACCAAAAGTATGACCACACACTTGGTCAGTGCTATTTTGCTTTCAATGAGTCTCACCATTTTAGCTGCCACATTCTTCCAGATGAACAAAACCAAATCTTGAGGTCATTAATGGTCAGAAACTCATTCCCACCTCAGAAGAACAGAATCTGAAAGCAGCACATGGGCTGCAGGGAAACACTTCACATTGAGCGACGAGGTTGTGCCACTTCGTTCCGTTTTATTGTGTTTGCTCTGTTGAAAGCTGGGATCACTCATCTTCCGACCTCTCACTCCTCTTCTCAGGTTTTCTGGGCCTTCTAACTATCTCTCAGTACAGTATTTCGCAGGAGTGAAACTTAAAAGACTTCCACAGCCAAACCAGAAGTCTAAAACAGGGACCGTAGCCTTCAGGGCATTTAGAGATGGAGGATTTTTATCAAATAACACTGGTTAGGAATCGTGAAGCAGTACGTAGCTGAGGACATTCCTGAACCCGCGAACAGTTTTAACAGCCGAAGGAGATACCCACTCCCTCAGTTCACCCCAACAGGGAGGTCACGACCAGTCGCTCTCACGCCTTGCTTCTCCTACCAGCATCCATCCTATCGTGACTGAGCTCAGTTGCTCCTCGTCCCGGTACAGGTTTCTTTGAGGCACCTAGGGCTGAGTACTGCTCACATTCCTCTGCAGCTGCAGTTTCCTGCGTCTCTACCACACTGCTTTTGAAGTACACAGAAACACTCTTAAGGAATACTTAAATTTACTGATATTCGTATTTTTGTATGAATCTGGTATCTGGAATATCAACGAGAATGGAATCATTGAAGTCAGAGACTGTCTTAATACACAGAACACCAGCAATGCTGTTTCAAACCCGCGGCAGAAAGCAGCGCGCTCTGCCTTCGCCCCGCCAGCCTCCTCCCCCCGTGCCCTCCACGCCCGCACCTGGTTTGCACAGTGCTGGGGCAGCAGCCGGAGCGTTTGTCCTTCCGTAGGGCCCCGCCGCCTCGGCAGGGTTCTCTCCCCAGCCCGTCCCACTGCTGGGGGGCTTCCCCCAGGCCGAAGTGCCGTTATCAACTGCAGCGGAGGGGGAGGACGGCTCTCCCCAAGAAGCTTCGGTCTTTGTGTGGACAGTAGGCATTTCTCCCCAGCCTGCTGAAGCAAGGGGAAGGAGAGAAGAACAGTGATGAGAGGCACGGTTTCTTCTGTCAACAAAGATGGACGTTTTACTGAAGCCTTTGTCTGGGAAGAGCATGCACGAACCAGTAAGGAGACACAGTGACTCTAACTAAGCATCTAAAAAGATCCCTTTGATTTGGTCTCAAACGTCTTTTTCTTGATTAAATCCTAATGCCACGTCGTCACGACAGGAGGAGTATTTTCCGACACAGCCAGGCGCAGTCGGGCTGCCAGGGAGCACCGGCTTCCAGCGGGATGTGGCCGAGCGGACAGGCAGGGCTCGGAGCACACGCAGCAGTGCCAGCGTCCAGGAGGTGACGACCCAAATCCCAGTTGGGCCTTGTTTCACTGAAAGACTGTAAGTTATTTTAATTCCTTTGAACTATTACAGGTTATCAAATCTCTGTTCTCTTGCCCTATGAGTAAGATGACATTTGTTTGTTACCACTGTCAATGTACATCATGAATGTTGTAGGCACTCCTTAGAGCTTTTATCACAGCTCGTGGTTGACTGTGTTCCCCACGTGCCCCTTCATCACCGGGTCTCTACATTACAATAAAAATGATTTTTAAAGAGAACAAGACAAGACTGCAATTAGCATCTGTAGCCAAATCACACCGGACGGCAGGCAGAAGTCACTGTTTTCCTACAGAGTATTATTTTACCTCACTGAAAAATGTAAGCTACTATAAAGAAACTGTCTTGGTCTGGCTCGGTGTGAACGTCACGCACTTAAATCCCTCTGACACCGATTCTAGCACCGAAGTCAAACGCACCAGGAACAGCCACATCGCTTCTAAGTCCTGAAGAGCAACACCAACCAACACAGCAAAAGCGTTGATGGAATCTAAAATGTCTGCTACCTCTCAAAAAGCTTTTTTTCTGAAGAGACACATTCAGATCACAGATAGAGCTCAACATAATTTGAAAAAGTACACAAAAGAGCCAGACATACCACACAAAAAAGCAGAGTTCTTACATACACCTGATATTAACCTGTTTTTCTACAACTCTCACCAAAAGCATTATACATCGCATGACAGCCAAGATCCCAAAAAGCAGAGTTCAGTGTGCTTAAAACTTCTACAATCGTGCTGCTAATTCAACAACCTGCCCGCTCTTCATTGGAAATTAACACTATTAAGTATGGGTATTTTATGCTGATTAACTATCGCCCTGCCAAATCTGTAACTTCTAGCAGCTCACAATATGGAAACAGAGCTGGTAAGAAAGAAACTTAGTTTTGCTACTCCCTGAAAAAGTGTATCATTACTATTTTTAACAGATTTTCATAATTTAAGGACTAGATGCCTACTTTGCCGCAGCACTATGCCTTCTTTGCTCCCCGGTGCTACCTGCAAAAATACTCTGGAAAGGTTTCAAAGCGCAGAAACGTAACATATCCTGCAGGAACGGACACCTGGAGTAGGTGGAAAACGGCAAGGAAGTCGCCACGAAAGAGCTTTATTTAAGAGGACCTTGCAATATATTAAACTAGCTCGACAATAGTGTTACACTGAGCAACAACTCTAGCAGACTTCTCACGAGAGGTCTTTGCAGAACTTACTGATTTCAACAGAATTTCTGTTACTAGAAACTGCAGGCAACATATGTCACCAATAGTAACTCTAACACTGGTTAGCAGCGAAAAAAATTCCTTCCAACGAGACGGGCTCACGTCTGCCCGGCACCCCAGGGTTACCACGTTACGTACTTCCTTCAGGCTCTGCTTCTTACAGCAGCTGCAGTTCTCTCAGGCACTGGCAAACGTGCATCTGCCACACAACATACCCAAACCCAGCCTGCACCTTCACGACACGCGGCTTAATAAAGCGCCTTCACTGCCAGCGAGGTTTCTTGTGTTTTAAAACACACGCCCGAAGCAACCCAAAACCTCTGTTTCATTAAATTGGTTTCCATCTGAAACACAAACGCTGCGTTCTAAGCTCTGTCACCGCACCTGCAATTTCTGGTTACTTTAAAGTGTGTACAGAAGACAGACTCGCAGACACACACGCTCGTACGCACAGAAATGAACCTCTGCTTAACGTGACAACTTCCTTGGTGTTGCACCTTAAAATTCTTCTTCTGGCTTTCTGCCGACGCCATTTCATTTGAGCTTCTGCCTCACCACTCGGGAGGCAACCTCGTCAGACAACTGCGTGTACTTAACCACACTGGCATCTGAAAACAATTCACTGCAGGCAAATTGAACAGAAAACAAAACATCTTGAAAGCAACAACTAGAATACAAATAGAGTGCAGAACACTAATATTTCCCAGACTTCATGCAGCCTCGGAAACCCCACATAATTCCATTTATGAATTCAACCTTAAAACCCTCTTCACATATTGAAAAGGCAGCGTGTGCTACGTTGTAGAATAAAAACCCCAAAGAACTGGTCCTTCGGTTGCTCTTTACTATAAATTCAACAACATTTGATTACAG
>Ga0065711_1051350_pt1 | contig 10420 bp, 6 predicted proteins | sample Hoacrofraction12_FD_59098 | JGI IMG/M metagenome (GOLD analysis project Ga0065711, IMG submission 59098) | Hoatzin crop microbial communities from Cojedes, Venezuela - Epithelial fraction 12 v2 (version 2) | ecosystem: Host-associated > Birds > Digestive system > Esophagus > Crop | place...
CTCGCAAAAAGATTTCCAAACATATAAAAACTGGCACTTGAAAACTCTCTTTGGGAGGAGGAGCCAAGCGAGAACTTCACCTGATGGATGGGTCGACGGGCCTGAACCTCTCTTCCCCCCCCAAGAGGGGACGCCTTTTTGGTAAGAGTTGCGCCTCTGACTTTGTCAGACGTATCCCCGGGAGCACACTGTTAACTAAAGCGCTAAACTATTACTTTAAGCTCAACTTTTGTAGGCAGTGCATTTATCAATGGCAATTCCAAATCTGTGATACCTGTCGCTTGAATAAATTACCTATTGCTTCAACTTTGCGAAACTGTTTCAGTGAAAGCCCTTGGAAGGGCTCTGGCAGGCAAGCTGAATCTGAGAAGTGGCTACACTCTTAACCCTTCAGACATAAACCGTTGACCAAGTCTGGGACTAGGAGTCGATCCAGCCACACCTAGACTCTCCTCTGAGAGAGAGAGTTGGGAAAGGAAGGGGGTCTTCTCTGAACCTCATGACTCAACAGGAGGGCTCTCATTTTGCCACTTATCAGACTCCCCTTACCCCCTCTTTAGTGCGACAGCCAGTCAGATCCTGTCTGTGCAGTAGCTAGGTATGCACTCGTCCTCTGCTTTGGTGCCATGGCAGATGTCTGCCTAACAGTATACCTCCCAGTTGCAATTACTGGACAGTTTATAGCCAGATTTCTTCACAGGCTGCCATTCAAACCTGTTGTTTGAATCATTCAATTGCACGGCTTAGCTCATTGTAGGCAGTTGCTCAGCTCTCATTCAAGGCAAGGCCCTGGTGCTCCCACCACACAAACCAAGCTCACTTTCTCCAAAGGCAGAATATTGCAATAACATTATCTTTTTTTCCTTTTGGGTTTTGTTAATTTTGTGCATTTTTCTGAGCAGTTTAAGTAGGGAAAGAGAAGGCTCTCACCTTCTACCTTGCCTTCCTCCCATACACAAACACATAGACTACATCTGCAACAATATTTTGTGAGGATCATCATCTATCAATGAAGCATAGGCATATGCATCAGACAGATGAAGAAAACGAAGGTGCAGGCACAGGAAGACATCTGTAGATGGACAAAGAAAAGGAATTTCCAAATACAGGCTAGATTTAGGCATCCCAAGCTGCTAAAACTGTTGATATGCAAAAGTACAGTGAACTGTGCCAAACGCTAAGCACGTGCAGAAGCAGTCTGACAAGGTGTTTCCTAGGGAGTTTAGGAGCTTCGAGGGTTGAACAGAAGGTGGATGTGTATTTCTAGACTGTATTTTATGATTTAGATGCCTAAGCTCCTGCTTTGACTAGATAAATCCTTTGAAGGGACAGAAGTCATTAAGGCTACCGGTGACTCCAACTTGTACATTTTTTTCTCTTGTAATTGGAGGGTCTTCACACAGACATGTATTCACACTTGAGCCCAAATGTCACAAGATACTCAATTATATGTTTACCTTTCAAGTGGTGATGGACTTCATTAAGAAGTACTCTCATCATTAAAACTTCTAACTTCAGAAGAAGCTGCAGGGCATATGCTTCCCAAAATCTTTTTCTTTGTAACTTGCCTGTGGGGAAGAGGTACCTTCCAGACCGCTGGTGAGGGCATCCTTTCTGAAAACTTTGAGTCTCTGCACTTCCTCCCTTCTATTCCATACAGTGCCGGGTAGTTTGAGTGTAAGGGAAGGAGGGTGAGTCATGGTGAGACAGAAAGAGAGAAAAAGACTCCTCAGTAACATGCTCCCCTTCACTCTTCTCGCTCATTCAGAGATCATTTTCTTCTTTTCCCTCCAAGTATATCCATGGATGCAAAAGTTTCAAAAAAAAATATTGTGAGTAAAACTCACATTTTCCTCAAATTTCAAAGTTCAGTTTTGTCTCCTCTTTCAAAAAACCTGTAGCCAGCTCTGCTTGTTTTTAAAATGAATACCTTAAAATGTAACAGAAACCTTATTTACATGAATGTCTTGCTGGTTTCATATATGAATGTTCTCCTGCAACTGAAGGATACACAATTTGAACCTAAAAGTACAGATGTGAGCCTTTTCTCAGTGGAAAGCATAAACTCATTATTAGTGTCTGTGTATTACTCTTGTTCCGGCATCCCTGGAGAAACTATTTTTGCATGTTCAGGTAATTCCATGTTTAGACAATTGACTGGGACATGGAGAATTCATATGACTCCAATTAATCTTTCTAAAGTCTGCAGATGATAGAAGGACTCGAGTCTATATAAACTGGAGCTAATGCCTTTGAGTTTGGCATTCTACATCACTAAAAGGAGATTTGTTTCAGGAGACAATGGAAGAAAAAGTATCTAAGGAAAGAGATATTGAAGCGAAACAGAAAGGAGGGGAGGCGTGCTCCAACGATAACAGAAATAATGGGGAAATGGCTTTTGAGTAACAGTGATGATCAGTTCAGTGTCGATCATCTCCTTTTTAAGATCTGTTGTCCTTAGCTGAGTTCATCCTTCCTTCATCAGCAGTCCCCCTCCTCCTCCTCGTCTGTTATCACCACAACTCAGATTCAGTCCCCTCAGTGCAGCAACAAATGGTTAGGGTTAGGATGCAAATAATTAAAAGATGGAAATTCCTTTCATACATTTTCTTATGTTTTGATATAATATTTTGTTTCTGCATATTCTTACATTATAACGTAATATTTCTACAGCTACTTTATTTGACATGTATGCTTTTATTACTTCCTGTAAGACTCCCCTCCAAACATGTCAAAGTTCAATGGAAAGAAGAAATATTTTTAGAAACTCATTTTCTTTTTCCCCACTGACTTCGGAAGCCAAATATATGATCAATGCCACTTCAGACTGATATAAAACAGTAATGCTACTCATTTAACAATAGTTTTCATTCTGTTTTTTCCCCGTACCGTCACAAAGCAATGGTTCTGTCTCCTCTGGATTGTTACTGTCTTCATTCTCCAAGCTTGCCTTTAGTCATCTTATATATACCTTCATGAAATCTGAAACTTTCTTGGGTCTGCTGTTTTTTCATAGTTTAGACATTTTACTGCCTGTTTTTGCAACTGTTCCATTTTTAGCTGTGCTGCTATTCTTTCTTTCTTCTTCTGTAGTAGTGTTTTCATTCAGTGTGCCCAACGCTACATGCCTCCAGTGCAGACCGTTCAGCATTCTGTCAAAGTGCAGTCTCCATACTGCCATCCCCCCTTCACATTTAGGGACAAAAAAGGTAATTTTGCAGTTAATGTAAGGGCACATTCTTTTTATCTTCCTGGGGGAAATGAAACATTTACAGTAGGAGCAGACAAACACGTCTCTTTACAGTGGCCTCTGAGCCTTATGGCAGCCACGTTAAAAACAAGCAGTGAAGGAAGGGGTGCTTGAAAGGGACATTTCGGGGTCACTTTTCCTTTGCATGTTGTGCTTTGCTGAGTTTAATGTGATCTCAGGCAAGCAACCTGTATGGTACAAAGGAATAAGTGGCAGACTTTAAACAGTAATAATCTTCACATAGGCAGTTACTATGACCCATTTTTGACAAGGCTTTCTTTTGAGCTCACAGCTGTGGGATGCAAGGGGTGATTACAGTCTTTTGTATCTAGCAATCTGTATTTGTTGAAACCTTTCAGTGAACTTGGACTTGCCTCAGACTTTTTAACTCTTGGATCTGTAAGATACACAGAGATTTAAAGGAGTTCTCTTTGTTTACTGAAATATGTTGAAATTCATTTGCATAAAGAAGTGATTGTGGAAAAATGGATCATTTTCAAACATTTACTTCAGAAACATATCGTTTTCCACACTTATTTTTTCCATTTTAAAGGGAAATTGGCACACAGCTTTTGCTTCATGACTACAGATGCTAGGAGACCAGTAAGTCAGTGGTGGACATTTCTGACACAATTCCCATAGATAGGTGAAAGTGTGCTGCACGTTCCAGTGTTGATGAGTTATATGTAGAGTGAAAACCTGGTGTACCTGAATAAAGGTAATGCAAGAGTCTATAAATGGTTGTCTTGCAGGAAAAAGATGCAAGGTAAAAAGAATATATCAGCTGAGTAATAAATTACCATTGTACTCTCTGAAATTAAATTTCTGGCATTTTTATGTTCCCTGTGAGAAAACTTGCAAAGAATAGTACAGGAGGCAGGAGACAGTCAATGGAAAATCACCACAACCCTGTACGGTAAAAATCCAGAAACTGTATTTCTACTGAATAAATAAACCACAGAGGAATTTGAAATACTGGCATGGAGGAGGGCAAAGATTTCACAGTCACACAATGGTAGTGGTTGAAAGGGACCTCTGGGGATCATCTAGTCCAACTCTCCTGCCGAAGCAGGGTCACCTACAGTAGGCTGCACAGGACCTTGACCAGGTGGGTCTTGAATATCTCCAGAGAAGGAGACTCCACAGCCTCCCTGGGCAGCCTGTTCCAGTGCTCTGTTACCCTCAAAGTAAAGAAGTTCCTCCTCATGTTCAGATAGAACTTCCTCCGCTTCAGTTTGTGCCCATTGCCCCTTGTCCTGTCACTGGGCACTACTGAAAAGAGTTTGGCCCCATCCTCTTGACACCCACCCTTAAGAAATTTATAAGCATTTATTAAGTCCCCTCTCAGCCTCCTCTTCTTCAGGTTGAACGAGCCCAGCTCCCTCAGCCTTTCCTCATAGGAGAAATGGTCCAGTCCCCCCATTATCCTCGTAGCCCTCTTCTGGGCTCTCTCCAGTAGTTCCTCACCTTTTTGAAGTGGGGAGCCCAGAACTGGACAGAGTACTCCAGATGGGCCCTCACTAGGGCAGAGCAGAGAGGGAGGAGAACCTCCCTCAACCTACTGGCCACACTACTCTTAATGTACCCCAGGATACCATTGGCCTTCTTGGCAACAAGGGCACACTGTTATTCGTTTTATCAAAGCTGTGTGAATCAAACTATCCTGAGGAAGTTAAATATACTGCTAAATGTCTTCCCGCTGTCCTCACTAAAATCAGAGAGATGAGAAACTGATGCAAGAAGGAGGAAACCATGTAGCATATTCAACTGATTAACCGTTTCTTTGCTATAAGATAAGTTAGCCAAACATACAAGCTACTAAGCTCTAAAACAGACTTGTTTACATCTTCCTTTTCTGCTTCATTTCCACCTTCCATAAGCACTACTACTGCACACATTTCACAAGACATGACACTAAAGCAGGTCATATTTTTAGGACAGGACAAAAATCCTGTTGCTGCAGATATGTAGGCTTGGCTATTGATCTGCTCAAGAAAATAAGACAGGTTTTAAGAGAAATGTGAAGAGTTTGTTAATATCAACCAACATTTACAGAAAATTATGAGTTACTGTTGAAAATGTACATTGACACTTATTTCTAACCCCCTGGAATGGAGAATTGCGATTAAAAGAAAGACTGGCTTATTCACTTTGGCAGTCAGCTGAAAGTCTTACAAAAAAACATTTATGGACAAGGACAGAGGAAAAGTGAAAAATGGAACAGGAAAAGAAAACATAATTGAAAACTGAATTCAGGTAAAGACTGCTTTTTTTCACACCATCAAATAAGACCTTCCTTTCATAGTTGTCTTAGAAGAACATAAATTTATTGTTTTATATAACTTATTTTATATTTAGATTAATTAAAATTACATGACTTGCAAGGAGTAGTGTTTATTTAAACATACATTTCCAAGCGTCACAAAAAAAATAATACAACATAGTAAAAAGTGCCTCTGTTACTGGGGATCTGTTTAATAAAACTTTCTTACAAACACATCTATTGTCTGTTTTAACACTCCTGTCAATCAGTCTAGTTGGATGTCTCCTGCATATGCATGTCCAAAGCTTTGAACATGTAAAATGCATTGAGACTGCTGGGTGAAATGAGTCAATAAAAGGAAAGTAGTGTAGAAGTGTAGCAAGTGCTCATTTTTTTTTTTTAGTAAAACCTAAGAAATACATTAAATTTCCTTAGAAACAAGGAATTAAGTCAACTAAATTTCCTCCTACCGTTGAAAGCTGAAGCCCCTAATGTTGCAACTCACTCAAGACTTTGTAGAACGTACCTGCAAAGAGAAACTTCTTGACTTCCGAGTTGCACGTCTTCATCAAATTGAAGCTCTGGAGATTTCTCTCTTCAGAAATCCGGATTATTAATTAGAATTCATTTTGGAAGTGCTCTCCAGAAAGAGCATATTTCAAAAAGTCATTAGATTTTCTCTTATTTCATGACCTTTCTGAAGACATAAATACTATTACAGTGATGCCCTGGAATCCTATTGCACCACTTACCACAGTGTCTACGTACTGATTGCTCTCTGAGCCCAGCCTGGTGTTGCCTTCTTGCCCTATAACAGAAATCCACTACATGCTTGGATCATCCTCTTCCATGCAATACAGATACAACTCTGCCAGGTCTGACTCCCACTGGCTATTCCTGTATCTTTTCTTCAGAACTTTCTGTCAGCCACAAATCAACACACACGTTTCACCTCTCTTCACCTCTTGAAACAAAGCTTCATACGAGAAAATACCAAATGTTTTTAGAACTTTGCTATGCCACCCTGGCAGGAACTCAGAAAGGATTAATAAGGTACTGTTGAAAGCTTCTGGACTCATAGGTTTCCAGAAGGTTATAGTTGCAGTCACTGCCAATTTAAACTTAGACTAAAAGCTGTCTATGTCTGTGTCATTGAGAGAAACCAGGCTTCAGGGATTGCTTGTGATACATATCACAATTATAAATAATATCATGTGTAAAATAGATGGAAAACAATCACCCATCTCTGGTTCTTTACTAGCTTTTATGGTCAGTGCCAATATTCCAGATTTACTAGTCAGAGCCAAATTTCAGTATCTTGGGCAATGAGACAGGGAAAGAGAAACTGGCCCAGATCAGACTTCAAGGGATTGCAAAAAGCCAAGTTTCAGGTGTTTTATGCATGGTTGCGCTGTATATGCTGTCTAATACTGTGAGATGGTACAGGGATGCAGAAGACATCTTGGGCTGCAGCTGACATCATCAGATGTAGACTTTGGGAAAAGAAACACATTTCAAAAGTGGCACAGCCTGAGCTCTGAATTCGGAGTTGCACACAGGAAAGATCCCAGACTGTTGGGAAGAAGTAATGGCCAGCAACACAGGCTGGCTTGCAGCTGTACTTAATACAGACCTGTAGACTCTGCGTGACCGTCAAAGACAGAAAAAAACAGTCTGAGTATTTGTGCTTGAGGAGTGAAGGCCTTTCCAGTCATCCATACTCAAAGATGAACACAGCTGCTGCTTAATTAGACCAACTGCTGTAGCAGAAGTTTCAAAAGTGTCACACATACTGTGAATACAACACAATGAATCTTTCTGGAAACAATTACTCTGTTGGAATAGTTATTTGATTTCCCAATATGACCTTGGAGTTCAAAGATACACTTTCCATTGGAAAAATTGTTTAGAACGTGTAAGCAAGACAACACACAAAATGGCTTTACTAGTCCTGGTACTTCCCCTTTTTCTTCTGCATTGCTCCTTCTTTTCAACACTTGAAAATCTATTCAAAATTTCAACTGCATTCTAGGAAGTTTGCTTGTTTTATATAATGGTCTCTTTAGAAGAGATTTGGCACAGAGTAAAATAGTATTATTCAGTAGTTGATCTTCCAGGGAAGGAAGAGAAAAGAAGGAAACAAGGTGAAACTGGACATGACTTCTGGATGCTTCCCTGTGGGATGATATTACACCAACACCTTTCACAACTTCTATCTCTGCCAAGACAGGTAGTGTTAAATCTGCTCGGGACAGGAAACAGACAATCTCATTCAGTTCCAGGTAGGAGTCAGTGTTGATAGCCTGTCTGATTACAGTATGTCTACTAGTCCATGGCATTTTCCATAGCTTTTTGCCAATATATGTTTAGCTTCTGATAGAGACATGGCACCTGAGACCAAAATTTGCATTGGAAAGGCAGTGTAGATTTTATCATAGGACCATCTCTGAAAGTGAGACGGCTGGGGAGGATGGGCAAGTGTTGGGGGGAGAGAAGCAATGGGTCATGCAAATGTGTCAGGAAAATCCTTATTTTTTCACTTCTGGGGGTGGTTCTGGGACATATGGTAACATGATGCTGATAGGTATTGTTTTGCTACTGATATCATGTTGCTTGTGAGAAGGAACAAGATATCACTCTTGTGAGAAAAGAGAGTTGAGCTACTCATTTAAGAGGACAGATGTGGGACTTAGGTATTTAGTGACAGTCAAAGGATGAGGAAGTATGTATTCTCCTTTCTGCTGACGGTTGTTGTCATGCTGGATAGAGAACCAGAAGAGTATGCAATGCATATTTAGCTCAATACAGCTGGAGCAACCGTTGTAAGCACATGAAGCATACCTTCCCCTTCCTTTAGGAGTATAGCTGGCTGCACGAGAACAGCTGTTGGGGAGAGCCATTGTGAAGAAAGAGCTGGAATATAAGACTCCCTTCTCCTTTGCTTGGGAGCTTCTTTTAAGCTGAGGTCCTCTCTCAATGCCCCCATGACCCACACCACAGCTGCACTAATGTCATGTCCATGCCTTGACTTCTACCCCGTTAATCCAAGCCCTAATCCACAGCTATGTGTTTATGAAACAAGGATAGAGACACTGAGCTCTGGACAAACAATGTTACACAAGCTATGCTGGGTGTACAAGACAGGTGCCATGCATGGTTGATGACCTGACAGTGATAAGACAAAAAATGTTATGTTCTCCTAGAGTGCAATCTGGCTGTGATGCAAGAGGCTTACTGAGCTAAAGCTACAACCCTTTCTCAGGAGCTAGTTCCTTTCAGCACTCTCTAGTGTATATATCTTTGATTTTACAGATGTAACCACAAAAAAATGAATCACAATAAAATTATAATAGAATATCTCTTTTCAGGGATGCCTTTTCCCTTATCCAGAGAAATAATGTTTCACCAAATTATTCAGAAAACAAAGATTTCTTAGTAATCTTAGCAGTAAGGTGGCAAAATTGCCAGGAATTAGCTATATCCAGTTACAGAGACTGGAAAGCTCTCCAAAACATAGAAATATTTCTTTATCCCTTCTAAATCAGAAGGATGAAGTCTATCATTGTGATACCTCCATGTGTGTATTGCAATTGCTTCTCTTTGTAGGAGGTAAAGTATTACTAAACAGATATTAAAACTATCTCTGAATAAATCATAATTTTGGTTAGGAAATTATAATTACAGTTAGGAAACAAGTTTTTCTACAGACATTTCTTCCGAAGATATCTTGATACATGTCTTGAGGACAAGTGCAACATTTTTCTTTCCGAAAGCAGTATAAAGGTGTAGCCTTGCTACCATGTATTTTCAAGATTTAATGGCACGTTTAATTGCTGGTCAGATGAAGACCTCCCAGAAAGAGACTCAAGACAAACATCCACAGTGTACTGCAGAACCACCTAATCATCAAAAGTAGTGCTTCGTATATGGACAATTTAGAAGGACACAAAGCATGTAGTAATACCTTTGCCTAAGACAATTGTATCTCTGCAACTTGCTTGCTTATTTCTGAAGTTCATAGAACCGTAGAATCTTAGAATTATAGAATGCTTTGTGTTGGAAGGGACATTTAGAGGTCATCTAGTCCAACTCCCCTGCAGTGAGTAGGTATATCTTCAACCAGACCAGGTTGCTCAGAGCGCCGTCCAACCTCACCTTGAAGGTTTCCTGGGATGGGGCCTCCACTACCCCTCTGGGTAATCTGTTCCAGTGTTTCATCACCCTTATCATAAAATATTTCCTCCTTATACCTAGTCTAAACCTACCCTCCCTTACTTTAAAGCCATTATTCCTTGTCCTATCACAACAAGTTCTACTGAAAATATTTTCACCTTCTTTCCTACAGGCCCCCTCCAGGTACTGAAAGGTTGCTCTAAGGTGTCCCCAGATCTTTCTATTGTCCAGGCTGAACAGCCCCAACTCTCTCAGCGTTTCCTCATAGGAGAGGTGCTTCAGACCCTGCATCGTCTTTGTGGCCCTCCTCTGGACCCGCCACAACAGCTTCATGCAATTCTTATGCTGAGGGCTCCAGAGCTGGTGCGATGGTTTGGCTGTGGCTGGCAACAAAAGCATCACGCGGCCGCCCCTCCCCCCATCGGGTTGCAGAGGAGAATGGAAAGAAACAGGCAGAAACTAGTGGGTCGGGATAAGTGCAGTTTAACAGAACAGCAAACAAAGGGAACAGGAACAACAACGATACAGATAAGGAGAAAACACAACACAAACCGCACAACCCACAGAGCCACTCTCGCACACCGCCACCGCGTGCTCCCGAGACACAAGAGACTTCCTACCGCGCCGCCCCCCTCACCGGAACGCAGCATGACGGCACATGATATGGAATACCCGGCTCTGTTTGTCCAGTTTGGGGTTGGGTCAGCCCACCCGGCTGTGCCCCTTCCTGGATT
>Ga0065711_1051351_pt1 | contig 10420 bp, 2 predicted proteins | sample Hoacrofraction12_FD_59098 | JGI IMG/M metagenome (GOLD analysis project Ga0065711, IMG submission 59098) | Hoatzin crop microbial communities from Cojedes, Venezuela - Epithelial fraction 12 v2 (version 2) | ecosystem: Host-associated > Birds > Digestive system > Esophagus > Crop | place...
TCCCTTCCCTTCCCTTCCCTTCTATATAGTTGATGTCAAAACTGGAGGAATAGGAAATACAGGAATTAGAATCAAACTAAAAAAAATCAGTTGCAAACCTCAGAACTAGATAAACTGCCTCAAAAACCCCTAGCATTTTAACACAAAATTATTATAATCAAGTATACTTGTAAGCTACCTTCAGCAGAAGACCTCCATTTTTCTGTCCTAGGCATTTCCAGCAGAACTGAACTGAGGGAAACTTATGATAGGGTTAAGCCACACTTGGGTAACAGGAGTTATAATAAATAGCAGACATGGTAGCAGAAGCAATAATGTTTTTATACTGCCATCTGGAAAAGCTTATTAGTATTTTTTCCATTTTGCAGTTTTCCCCATAGCAGCATTAAGGAATGACACATACTCTACCTGTAGGGTTTATGAGAAAGGCACCACATGCTTTCTACATGAGAAGATATTCACAGTCTTTGCACCATCAAATCAGCAGTTTCCTAACTCCATGTAGCTTGTTTATCCAGCAAATACGTGTTCTGGGCAGGGTACTTGCCAAATGCTGGTCACTGGGTTGTTGGTGCCCATTGTTTTCTGCCAAACAAAACTGAAGCATGTGCTTTTATAATGAAATTGCACAGAAAGTCATTAGAGCTTTCTGTTAAAAAAATTGAGACTCTATGTGAAATCACAGCTCTTTATTCAAGCAGTATCACAATCAACTTGATAATGCTTCAGTTTTTCTATTACTAACAGCTGTGGACACTGAGTAAGCCCAAACTTCATGCAATATGGTCTTACTCTGGCTAACATTTTATATGCAATTTTGTCCAAAGGGCTTTACAGAAGTAAATACACAGCTACAGGGAAAAACAGCAGAGTCTGAGAGAAGTAAAAGAGACCAGCAAAGAACTGGAGACTAAAGAGGTGAATAAATGCAGGTATTTGTGAAGGCAGCCACAACAGGGGATCACAGTCAGAAGGAAAGCGGTTGAGAAACAGCCTCTGCATACAAGCGGGGGGAAAGGTTCATGTAAGAGTAGCAGGATCCCTAAACCTATGGTCTGACCTTATATGATACTAAACACGTCTTGAAAGGTGTTTCTCTGGGAATGAGGGCTGCCCTGAAGCTCTCAGCAGATCAAGCTGGCTGGGCATACTTGAAAACAAGGTTTCAGATGAAGCAGAGCAAAATTAAAGGGAAACAACTTTTCAAACAATCCTTCTAACATAAACTAGTATAGGCAGATGAACCATACATGCATTTTTGCAGCAATAAATGAAATTCATTATGCAGCTGTGAACCCAGAACTGTATTTTGAGTCTATTACTAACTGTGGATTCTGTTCTTCACCATATGCTTAAACTAATTAGGTAAGATAGTAACGGATCAAAACAGTCTAAATTTACTATGACTGTCATTAGAAATTTATGACAAACTGCTAGTAAATAGGTATTTCAAAAGCAGCAGAGCAACACTAAATTAGATTTATTCAGCTGTTGTGCAATGTTACATTCCATTTAAGCGTCAAAGGAAAATTCCTTAGCTAATCTTTACAATTTACATAGATATTGGTATACTAGGCAAAATACTGAGTATCATTAAGTGTTGCACATTTATATAGAAGTTGTTCCTGTCTTCCTTTTAACACAGAAGAAATCAGAGAAATTTACCACAGACATTGAAATACACCTGTCTCTAAAATCTCAAAAGAAGAAAGGAAAATTCTTAATTTGGAAGAAGGGATTGATTTAAGTTGTGTATACATGGCAAAGAAACCTACTTTCACTGCAAAGCAAATGTTCTAGAAAAAATCTTCCCATATTTAGTCCAGACAATGATATATGCATTGCAGTAATAACACAGATGCTACAGGGCTTTGGCCTTACATAAATTTAGATTTCGGGATTAAAATGAATACCTTCTGAGTAATCATAATGTAATTACTTAAACCAGATTACTTGATTAGAATGGCATGTTAATATAAGAATCTTGTCATTTAGATTTTGCTCTTAACTATCTTCCCTTTTTCCCTGGGTAATCATCATTACAGTAATGACAACGATAAAGGCCCATATGTTTCTTTGTCTTGCGCGCTGCTGATTGAGGGAGCGTGGTGCAAGTTAATGTAAAACGAGCTTCAGAGCACACTGTGCCAGATACAGTTGCCTACACTGAATTATGTGAGAGCAGCCATAGCCCCAGAAAGGAGGGCACCCAGCACCTGGAAGGCTGCTAGCTGAAATGGGGGTACAGTTCTTTGGGGATCTGAGCGGGAGGGGGGACACAACACAGGCTTTGCCACATGATTGCTTCATCACAGCCACAGATATCTACACTTGTTAAGACGAAAGAGGCTAATGCTGTCTGATGGGGCATTAATGTGCAGTGTGCAGAAACTACATGCTGCAGATGTCCTAGCCAGCACAAAACCAGTTCTTTTGACACCTGGCAGCTCCACAAATGGAGGTCACTCCTGTCCATAACCCACCTCTCGTCCAGAGGCACATCTGCCACTGGTGTAACCGTGTCCATTCAATTCTCTCAGGTAAGCACGGTCCAGGCCAACACTGAATGACTTGCATTGCAAGTTGTGTCTGCACAATGACAGCCATCCCAGTGGCTGAACTTCAAGTGCAGATGCATGAAAAATCAGTCCACAGTACTAGCCTGCAGCTGAGACTCCTGTAGCATTCCACACTAATTTCTCACAATCACAGCAAAGAGCACAGGTGGAGAGCAAGGTTTATGAGAAGAGCTGATGTCACGTAATAGGAAGCTCTTTACAATAGTCTTTGCTGTCCTAAAAGGTAAAGGACATTTTCATGGCTGTATTTTAGCACTCTTGCAGCTACTCAAACAGGTATCTTTCTGCTCTTACTGCTACCCGCAGACCACAGCGGGCCCTGTCATATAGCAGCACAAGGTGCTCTCCCAGACTTGTTTACTTGTTCCCATTTAATCCAAATATTTTTGCAGGACAATGGAGCACCTACCTCCATCCTCTTGCTGTGCTCCTTGCAATGTGAGAAAACAGAAGGTGGTTGCCTTTCTCTTTCAAAGGCTCATCTTTATGTATCACTCCTGAATGCTGGAAGCTGCTTGTGTTGTACGCTGTAATTTTTCCTTTAGTGATACAAATTTAATCTCTATTCTTTAGCAGAAAAAATCCTGTACAGGGCTAGCAGTTGTCATGTGAGTATATGCACATATTATGCTGACCTGTACGCTTAAACAAGTACTCAGTATGTCCCCTGCTAATATGTACAAAGATACCTTGAAAACAAAAATACCTTCATGGCACTGCCCTCATGTTTATATTTTTCTCATGGGGAATGATTAAAAATTGTGCCCATGAGAGACAGAGAGAAAATAGAGAAAATAAAGAAGACAGGTAGAAAGAACTGCTACAATGCTACACTGACTAAACTACTTCTGACATTTCAGAAACTTTATTAGGTTCAATCTGTACATGGGAAAATCACCAGCATATACATTTTCAGACCAACCATTAGTTTTCATACACTTCATTCATGTAGAGAGATGTTCAGTTTAAAATAACTTGGCTCAGCAGAGGCGTTGAGCATTACTGTTTCACATTGACCTGCATCTGTGCTATGGATGGTCTACCCTTTTGAAAACCAGTCCCATACTGGCCACACAACCTCTCTACCTGAATGTGAATGTGTGTTCCTTGACGAGTAGAACATAATCATATTGCTTTTTCCAGTGTTCAAAGTAAGAAAGGTAAAGAATGTCAATGGAGTTCAAAGTACTCATGATTCGCATCTCAGCTGTTGATCTGGGAGAGACTTCCTCTTCCAAAGAGAAGCTTGGCCTCATTAATGCTGACATTAATCCTTGACAGCAGAAAGAAAGGACTGGTTCCTCAATTTAAAGCAGATCTACTGACTGCATTCATAAACAAGAAGGAAGAGCTGGGATTTCCGCATGACCTTTATCCTCCCTCTTCATTTTAAAAAAGCAGAATAAAACAACCCTGTTGACCTCATCTGTGCAAGGTTTGTGAGTTGGGGTACTGAACAGTAACCACCCAGCCCATCTCCCTGCCACAAAATCCACTGTTGACTGCTCATGGTCTTGATGGATTGGCCTTGATTTTTTCTTTCCAATTGAAACCTTATATGTTGCCTGGAAAACAGTCCAACAGATTGTTTAACTGTGCAAGGAATAGCTTTGGGATGGAGGCTACACTTCTTGCCAACTCCAGTTGCCTTTTGGAAAGCTTTCTGCCTTAGGAAGCGCTGAATGCTTCAACACCCATCACAGTTTTGCTCTTCGTTCTTATGATTTTTAATCGACACTTGGGTAGGTACTTTAAATGGGCTGGGAGATCTTACTGGGGAATGGGAGAAGGCCTCCTTGTGAAAATAACCTGAAAGCCTCTTTCTAAAAGACTTTTCTGAAGGTTGCAGATGATAAAATTCTATTTTTGGCATGACAGAGGGAAGGCAAGTCCAGCATTAGCAGAGTTTGCTATTTCACATCACAGCTGACCTCCCTCCACAATATATACTCAAAGCATATTTGTTGTTCCTGGAAGAATTGTCTGACAGGAGAAAAGAGCTGTCTATTGAAAATTCAGGGTAGCTATTCATCAGAATAGATGTCAAAAGCTTTAATCATGACCACTCAGCCAAAGCCCTCTTTCTGACAAAAAACATTTTCTTTAATGATGCAGATAAAGCTGTCAGACTTGACTGATAGTTGTGGTTCAGTTTCATGCTGTTAGTATTTACCTTCATGGACAAAATCACCCTGTGTTCTCAGCACTGTAGTTTTTGTGTAATGACAATTACAGAGATTTGAATTTAAAGGGTTTTTTTCAATATCTCTTTGTCTGAAAGGGAATAAAATTTTAGTGATATTTTGGAGTGATCTGGTGAAAAGCAAAATTGATTTGGTGAAGGCTTGGCCCCTCAATCATTTGCTACACTATGAACAGAAAACCTAGCTTAAGGTAGCTTCACTTTATTCTGTTTTGCTCCTCTATTCCTGCTTAGACTTATAGAGAAGTGGTCCAGTATGCTATAAGTCAGATTTGTAGTAAAGCAAGATAGAAGAGAGGGTCACAAAGCAGGTCAGATATTCTCATAAAAGTGCTTTAATTTCCAGGGCACCCCTTTGGCTGCCGATGCCTTGCGATTTTTTTGTAGAAACCACTGATATGTATAGACATTAGCAGTGCTTTCATTGCCTTGTTTCCTAGCGCATAAAATATTTATTTAAGGCAACAGAAGGCAGAACTTACGAGTACCTTTTTCGTAGAAATACAGGACTAGAAAGGATGTCCACGATCACTGGGTCTTGCCTTGCTCTGCAATAAATGTTCCATAGAGACCTTCATGAATTGAACACGTTTCACCTTTATGTTTGTTAGGTATTTTTTCTCCATTGTTCTTGTTCCAGACTCTACTTTCTGTGATGGCAAAACATATTCTTCTCATTTCCCACTTAAATATATTCTGGCAGCAGGATAGGGAGCAGGTAGGCAGCTGAAGAGATAGGGGACAGTCTGTTGAACCTTGGTAGTGAGGTAGGCTAAGGTTTTCCTTTCTCGTGAAGAGCACAGGAGGATAACAGCAAAAAACTTCCCATCTACATCCAAAGCCTTCCACAGCATACAGAAATTGATGTGTCCCATCACCTTACCGACATCCAAAGTTCCCCCTCAAGCTATGACTAGCCCTCCCAGTCATCCAACTTAACCAGTGCCCCCTAGAGAGACACTGGCCTTTATCTGACCAAGGTTCCCTCAATACTTTTCTGAGCCCTATCTCCCATAGCCCCACAAGGAGTGGTCATCCCTCCTTCACCTTCCCAACCTCCCCCTGATCCACCACAGGACCTCAGCACCTCCCCTGAGGTCTCCTGGTGCCCATCCTTCCCTGCTCTTCTGTGGCATCTACTCTGACATTACTGCAAAACTGAATTACTGCCTTAAGGGCCCTTTTTCCAGCAAAATAATATTTTGCCTGTGTGACTGAAAATTTTCAGGGCAAGACTAGGTCTTGTGCCAAAATTGTCAATACTGTTTAAATAATCATGTTTCTTCTCCATCATTTACGTCACTCTTTCATTTCCTCCCCTCCCCTCCTTTCTGCCACCTCCAGTTAAATTATAGAGAGCAATAATGTCCACTTGCTAACTTCAGCTCACTAGAAGAAACCAAGCTCTTTTTATTTATCTCAGAGAAGATCCTCTCTATTCCCTTCATCGTGCAAACAACCTTTCCCTGTATCTGGTCCTCTGCAATTAACTCTTCCTTGAGCATTCACAGCCAGAGTAGAGCACAACACTCCAGGGGAGCACTTGTTGATGACATTATATCCAATGAAAACATCTTGCCTTGTTCAACGTGGGAACATATTTCTGTATTTCACAGCTGTAACACAGTTGTTGCTCATACTGGTCTCATGATTGCTCCTAATTGCATCCAGCTCTTCATAACTCAGCTTTTTTTTTTGGGTCAGGTCTTTCCTAGTGGTGAATTCCTACATTACTGCAGAAGAAGCTTTTCTACTTGTTCTTAACTATACGGCCCTGTGCTTTGTATTGTTGCCATTTTTTTCATTTTCATTTCTATCACTGCGCTTTTGAAGACTATCCTCTTCTTCCTGTTTGACATACAAAGGTCTCTTTGAAGTCAGTGCCTTCCAGCTTGCCTTTTGATAGCCTCCAGTCTCTCCAGGGACCACCCCTTGTCATCCTGCAGACCACAGGCCTCCCCATTTTGTACATGGAGGCTACCACAGACTTGGAGGTGAGAGAAATTAACAGGTCTCTCTATAGCACTTTCTTACTTAGCACATTCACATTTCTGATTTAACTTCTATCATCTGTTCTCTTCTCTGTTAAGCAAGAAAGGTGATTGCATTGACACAGGCCATCTGTGTACTTTAAAGTGCAAGAATAAAAGATGTTCTTCTCCTGTAACAGAAAACAGTCCAAGGGAGTTGTGCTTTAGGTATCACAGTCAAATTTATCTTTGGTCAAGAATGCATTTGGAGTTTCTGTTACTTCACAGAAGTTCCCTTCAGTTATGTCTTAATACTGTGCAATTACATTTTTAAAAAGGCTTTGGGATAATGGGCCTATTCAGCTTAATCCTAATAATACACATAATAAAAATGTTTTTTCAGCTTACAAATATTTACCCTCCGAAATTACTGAAAGTCCCTTGCTGACATCAGGTCTGAGGAATTCCTGATGCTGGTTAGTTAGATTTACATCATTCACTATTTAAAGTAGGGGAATTCAGCTAGAATTATGCCAATGCAATGCCTCAAAAACTTGTAGGATACTTATTTGCAAGGTCAGTACCGTATATTTAATCTCAAGAACTGTCATTTACTCAGTCTGTATTTATTTGCATTCTAATTTATCTCTTTTTACTTACTTAAAGCCTTTAGTTTCTTAAAGATCAACAAATAAAAAATACAATGGTTGTTAGCAATGTTTTGCTGAAATGACCTGAAGAGTTTATTTTGAGAGAGGTAAAGATGGGTGGGCAAGAAGACTGTAGACCTAGAATGACATCTAAAGTGGCATAGAGATAAGAAGTGTTCAAAAGATGGGGATGAACGTAATCAGAAATTAAATGGAAGAGAAGAACCAAACAGGCTGTAAAGGCTATGAGACAGCTAGAAATGGCAGAAACTGGAGAGAACAGGGCAGCTTCTGTACATCTCCTTCAGACACTGCACTTCAGCGCTACAAAAACCCAAGGACTCTCACCCTCTGCGGCAGACATCTAGGCCAGTAGTAATGAAACACCAGCACCACTGGCACTGAGAGAAATTTGGGTGGGCACCAGTAATAATGTTTACAGCACGTCTTACTATAAAATGATTTATTTTGTAACAGACCCACACAAAGCTTCCTTGCATGCAAACTTTTTGAAGAGAAGGAATGAAGAGTCCGGTGGAACAGCGTAACCCAGACACTATCTCTGTGTGCCAGTTAGTGCCAAGCCTTACTTGCATCCCACTTCAGAAGCAAGCTGATCGACTGTCTCGATATAATTAATTTTATTATTTCAATTCTGGAAATGCAAATTGACTACTGCAGTTAAAATTACCTAAAAAGAAGATTAAAAATTGTGGAGTGTTATACGCATACATCATGACCCTTAAGTTATTTGGCTTCATAATGGTGAAGCCTAGAGGCAAAAAAGTAAAACCAAGTGCTGGTAGATGTTTTCAAAAATTATAGATTCTCCAGCAAGTAGTGACTGAATGAAAGAGAAAGGCATTATTAAAAATAAAAGATTTCATAGAATGTCCATTGTTAAATGCCATTTTGAAAGGCATCACAAAAAATTGTTTTCAAAGTAGAACAAAGAATAACTCTTATTATTTGAACAGCAGGCTTAGGAAGTAACATGTTTGACTGAAATGATGCGACATTACAGTATTTTGAGAAAAAGGATGAGTGTATTTTTTTTAATTAACTTGTAATTCTCTCCAAAGCTCTTAATCCACTTTAACGGCATGCACATCAACAAGGACTAAACCCGACTTTACTATTTAATAAATCATTAGGTGGCATGTTCTGTTGTTCAATATTGAAAGCTCAAAACTATTTTATCTTCTGCTATGCCATTCTTGAAGATTTAGTTTAAAAAGTATTGAATGCATCAAAATATGCAGCAGTATATAGCTAAAAAAGAATAGGCCCACGCAGACACGGCATTAAAAATCTACTGAAAGATAATCTGGCAAAGATAAATACTTTTCATTTTGTTTTGATGAAAGACTTCTGAGACAACATTGACAATTACAGTTAAATAATAATATCATCTTGTATTAAAAGAGTAACCGAACTCCACAAACAAAAAAATCAAAGATATTTGTGAAATTAATGCCTGAAATTGATTTTGTTACATCAAAAAACTGCACTGACCGGGCATGTGAAGGACAACGAGGTGTTCAGGCCCAGCCAGTATGGGTTCATGAAAGGCAGGTCCTGCTTGAGCAACCTGATCTCCTTCTATGACCAGGTGACTCGCTTAGTGGATGAGAGAAAGGCTGTAGATGTTGTTTACCTGGATTTAATAAGGACGTTGACACTGTTCCCCACAGCATCCTGTTGGAGAATCTGGCTGCTCGTGGTCTGGATGGGTGTACACTTCGCTGGGTAAAAAACTGGCTGAATGGCTGGGCCCAGAGAGTTGTGGTGAATGGACTTAAATCCAGTCGGCGGCCCGTCATCAGCAGTGTTCCCCAGGGCTCAGTATTGGGTCTGGACTTCTTTAACACAGAATCACACAGAATCACAGAATGTTCGGGGTTGGAAAGGACCTCTGTGGGTCATCTAGTCCAACCCTCCTGCTGAAGTGGGGTCACCTACAGCAGGCTGCACAGGACCTTGTCCAGGCGGGTCTTGAATATCTCCAGAGAAGGAGACTCCACAACCTCCCTGGGCAGCCCGTTCCAGTGCTCCATCACCCTCAGAGGGAAGAATTTCTTCCTCGTGTTCAGGTGGAACTTCCTATGCTTCATTTTGTGCCCATTGCCCCTTGTCCTGTTACTGGGCACCACTGAAAAGAGTTTGGCCCCATCCTCCTGGCAACCAGCTTTCAGATATTTATAAGCATTTATAAGGTCCCCTCGCAGCGTTCTCTTCTTCAGGCTGAACAAGTCCAGCTCCCTCAGCCTTTCCTCATAGGAGAGATGTTCCAGTCCCCTCACCATCCTTGTAGCCCTCCACTGGACTCTCTCCAGTAGCTCCTCATCTTTCTTGAACTGGGGAGCCCAGAACTGGACGCAGTACTCCAGATAGGGCCTCACTAGGGCAGTGTAAAGGGGAAGGAGAACCTCCCTCGACCTGCTGCCCATACTCCTCCTAATGCACCCCCAGGATCCCACTAGCCTTCTTGGCAGCCAGGGCACACTGCTGGCTCATGGTCAACCTGTCGTCCACCAGGACACCCAGGTCTCTCTCCGCAGAGCTGCTCTGCGGCAGGTCAGCCCCAAGCCTGTACTGGTGCATTGGGTTGTTCCTCCCCAGGTCCAGGACCCTGCACTTGCCCTTGTTGAACCTCATCAGATTCCTCTCTGCCCAACTTCCCAGCCTGTCCAGGTCACGCTGAATGGCAGCACAGCCTGCTGGTGTATCCACCACTCCCCCCAATTTTGTGTCATCAGCAAACTTGCTGAGGGTACATTCCAACTCTTCATCCAGGTCGTTGATGAAGTTAAACAAGACTGGGGCCAGTACTGACGCCTGGGGGACACCACTAGTTACCACCCTCCAACTAGACTCAGCGCCGCTGATGACAACCCTCTCAGTTCTGCCATTCAGCCAGTTCTCAATCCACCTCACTGACCACTCATCCAGCCCACACTTCCTGAGCTTCCCTAGGAGAATGTTATGGGAGACAGTGTCAAAAGCCTTGCTGAAGTC
>Ga0065711_1051352_pt1 | contig 10419 bp, 8 predicted proteins | sample Hoacrofraction12_FD_59098 | JGI IMG/M metagenome (GOLD analysis project Ga0065711, IMG submission 59098) | Hoatzin crop microbial communities from Cojedes, Venezuela - Epithelial fraction 12 v2 (version 2) | ecosystem: Host-associated > Birds > Digestive system > Esophagus > Crop | place...
GGAGGAGAATGAAAAGAAAGAGGCAGAAACTGGTGGGTCGGGATAAGGGCAGTTTAACAGAACAGCAAACAGAGGGAAAACAGGAACAACAACGATACAGATAAGGAGAAAACATGACAAAACCAGACCCGCTCTCTCGGACTGCACCGGCGCCGCACGCTCCCGAGCGAGTTCCCGCCGCGCCGCCCCCCCCACCGGAACCCAGCGTGATGTCACATGGTATGGAATACCGGGCTCTGTTTGGCCAGGTGGGGTCAGCCCCCACCCCCTGGCTGTGCCCCTTCCTGGAGTCTGGCGAAAATTAACCCTGTTCTGGCCAAACCCAGGACAGAATCAAACTTTGTGTTTGACTTTGACTGCAAATTTGATCATGAAACTGAAAGATCTCTTCATTTTTACTGAAATCAGTGTGATCATCTGTGTGTGTGTGTGTGCATGTGTGCATTTGTTTTATGAATCACTTTTCAGCAATCTTTCCACAAGGACAGGGAATTCTGATTAGTATCATGTGTTTAAGCATTCAGTGCTGTCCCTTCAGATCTGTCATGTAGAAGCCCTTATTTAAGGGGGAGTAGTATTCATGCAATGCTTTTTAATGCTGAGAATTACGAGTTTTGTAAGTCTTCTGGTTGATAATTAAGCTGTCCTTACGGTTCGTTTTGGTAACATGAGATTTGTCCTTCAGTAGAGGACAAATCAAGGTTAAAACAGCCATTGAATGACAAATTAGTAGCAGTACTGTTGCCTGTGTATACTTTTTAAGTGCTCTTGAATCAAAATTTAGCAGCATATAAAATAACTACATTTTATGCTTACTTTTAGAAATTATCTTTTGATTATAGTGACATTTGGTAAAATCACTGTAATGCCAAGAAGAGTGAGTTTTCTGAAAAGACTTAGTGTCACAGTTATTATTCTTAAGCCTGTGGTTATTACTTTTGTTCTCTCATTAGTCCAGGATATATTATGCAAAAGAATAACAGCTCCTTGAGGAGTGAAGAGATCTGGAGTCAGTTGAAAAGTAAACTTGGAGGATGGATACTTTTCTTATTGCTATTTATTTTGCTGTTATTTTCTTTGTTTCTTAGAAACATAGGAATTTTCGTACAGGAGTAAACAAGTATTCCTGTAACCTGTCTTAAATAGTCGCTAGTGCCAGATGCTTCAGAAACAGATGCAAAGTTTTCCCAAGTCCTGGGAAAGGTGCATGTGAAGTGACAGACTCTGAGGTTTCCAGTATACTTCCAGATTGGTTTGTCCTACAGCTCTGTGACTTTTACCTGTCTCTGTCTTGGGATTTAGAATGTCCTTTTTATTTTCATGCTTCTTTCTTAATGTTTCCTGTTTTTTTTCTAAATCTTGCAGAACGTTTAAATCTGTGACGGTTTATTGTGAATTCTCTAGATAAGCTGTACGTTATTTATAAACCATAGACATTGTCCTTTCCTTTCCTTGTTTTTTTTTGTATCTCCTTGCTTGTGTAGGAAGAGGGATCAGGTGTTTGTTTAATCTTCTGTACCATTCTTTTTTTTTCTTTTTTTCTTTTTTTTCTTTGTTTTCTTTTTTTCTTTTCTTTTTGCCAACGTCATATTGCTGTTCTTCGGAATATGTCCTCATCTTCAGAACAGATGAGATGGTTTGTTTAAAGCTAATACTGGAGTAACTTAGATATCAGGCAGGTTACATATGCTGTTTTCCCATCCCAGAACATTTGGCATATAGTCAAAACGTCTCCTTTCTCTTTTCTCTAAGTTAATCTCTAATATTTGTTGATACTCTTTTGCTACAAACTACTTTCTCAAATCAGGTTGAGATAAAAACCTGTGTTTTTCTCTGTTTCTGTATGTACAACATTCAGAGTTTTCTTGATAGTTTTAATTTAGGATCTTCTTTAAACAGTCATTTTGTAGATGGAAGTTAAATGGAGAAAATTGCTTTTATAGTTATTTTTAATTGTTTGATTTCTGAAGCTTGGAAATGTAGACTACCTACTTAGTTTGTTTGCTTGAAGTTTGAGACTGCTTTGAGTATGTTCTCCTTAGACAGTCAAGATTATGTTAAGGGGATGAGAAAGAGTGGCTTCTTACTTGTTTTTCTAAACGCTAATTTATCTACATTCCATACTAGGATTCTAAGAGTTGTGAAATTTAACGATTGTACTTTTGATAGTGGCAGAATCCTTTTGGTGTTGATTATTTGTATCAAAAAAGTACTGTGTGTCTCCTATGCAATGAACAGTACATTCAAAATCTTCATGTGACTCAAACGTGCTCAAGGTATATTGAGTATACTGAAGGTATATTGAACTGCTTTTGGAATATGTTCTTAATGTCATGAAGCAGTAAGTCAGTTACTAAAGCATACTCAAGGCAGTGCTTAAAGAGATTTGTTGGACGTGGAGGCTTAGAAAGGCAATTTGGAAGCTTCACACTCATGCAGTTTTAAACCCATGGCAAGGATAACAGATGTGCTTTCTCAGAATAAAACCTGAATCAAGATCTTAAGTTTGCAATTCTAGATTTCAACCTTTCAAAAATAATGACTTCAATGAAATTGAGTTCAACAGACCAAATCTCTGTGTGTGTAGCCTCCTTCAAACACAGTATTTATCATACCCTGTCCTGGAGTTCTAACATAGATCTTGGCTTTGTGATTGTAGACATTGGCTCCATTTTGGTGCAGAATGATGTGATAGCTCAGGGTAGTCTGCTTGAAAAGTCTCCTATACCTGCTCTAGCTAAAGGCTGGCAAACTGACATCTGTTTGCTTCTGTATTCATTTGCGTCTATATTCACTGGTTGCTAGAAATCTGATAGTGCGACAGAGGAGAAAAGAAGGTGTGAGGCAGATGAGATTTGTTGGATATTTGTCTTGGATTTGATATCCCAAAGCATTGGAGGAGGGCGTAGTTCTCAGTATTGGTGTCTGGTAATTTGGCTTACCAATAAGCTGCAAATACTTTCTATCTAAAAACGTTTTGCCTATTTTTGTTGCATGCAAGATGTAACAATGTGAAAGAGAAATGAGGAAACACATTTTACATTTAATGAGTGCATATTCCTGTCCCATCCCTCCTAGCTATTTATTGCTAGTACTCCACACAGGAGCAAGTGAACAGAAAAAGTGAAAAAGAAATCAGAAGCATCAGTTGTCATATGAGCCTTAGGAGCTAAAAAAAAGTTAATTTTTTTGCTTTAAAAAAAAAAAAAGTGTAAAAGCTTTAGTCGGGTGTCGCTGTGCCTTTAAATTTACAGTCATCCTTCTACTCCCTGTATAATTCCTTCCTTCCTTCCTCTGCATTTGTGTGCTGCAAAAACTTCCAAAAGGACAAAGAGAAGGTAGCACTCCAGTCCTCCTTTTCTTAGTGCTTCTTGAACAGCTTTTTGCAGTCTATCCTAGAGCTACTTCCTTTCTAAAATGATGGTTGGTCCCTGTTATCCTAACAAATATCAGTCTGCAAAGTGTCATTTCTGGTTCTAAAAGATGAGAGCTCATTTCCACTGAGTTGATTTACTGAAAATCAGAAGCAGGACTTTATTGTGCAGTAATTAGGAGAAGAATGATGAGAAAGTCCCCTTCAAATGACAAGGATGATTTGTATGAGTGACAGCAACAGTTACTGTAGCTTTCAAGAGGTTAGTGCTGCTGTGATAGGAGTGCCTTGAGTGGCACGGTGATGTTTAGATGTGGTGTGTGCTGATTAAACAGTTCTCTGCAAAGCTTTGTTACCTTTGTGGGTCTGTTACTTAGGTGGGCATTCTCGCTCCTGTTGTGAATTTATGTTCCTTTAAAGCATGTTTTTCTGAATGTGACTTTTGTCTTGTAATATAAAGAATTTTAAATGTTCCCCAACATGCAAAATACCAAAACACTTGTGTCTTCAAATTATTTGTTAACATTTTCTTAGTTTAATTTGAAAAAGGAATCTAAAATTTAAGAAAATAAAAATAATTAGAAGTAATGCACTTCTTTGTCTGGTGATCTTTCATGCTGTCTTCTTGTTGGATGTGTTCAATCAGTTTTTTTTAATGGGTTAGAAGACTGACAAGTACAGGTAGATATTTAAGTACTAGTTTTTAGCAACTCTGTATTTCAGAACATTGTAAGTTGATGGCATCTTGAAAGTTGTTAATCTAAAACATTTTCAGATGTTAGACTTTAAGAACCTTATAGTCCAACTCTTTTTTCATAGATATTTAGATTTAAAAATATCAAAATAACAATTTCTCAAAGCTCCTATAGTGTGGTATGGTTTTGGCTTTCTTTTGCTGGTTTCTATCTTAAAAAAAAACAGGAAAGAAAACTGAAAGGAGGTCTTCCTAAAACATGGAACACATTACTAGTCTGGTACAATTTTTTGTAGCACAATACAGAGTATTGGTGACCAAATTAAAAGCAGATTTGTAACTTAAAACAAGCTTTTCCACCCCTCCTCCCATTTTTTTTGGTTCATTTTTTTGACTTGGTTTGTGGTTTATTTACTTACTTATTTTTTATTGTTGTTATTGCTTGGTCTCTGATGTGAGTGACTGCTTAGGCTCCTCAAATTATATCTCATTAATATGTATTTGGTGTGTCTCATGTATCAATGTCACAATCCAGGGTTAAATGCTGGACAGACATAGGTGAAAGCTGGTGCAGAGCTGGGCCTGTGTGCTGGACGGCATGCTGGCTAGAATAATTGAAACAGTGTTTTAGTTTAATATACAATTATTGTGCTTGAGTCTTTGTATTTATAAATAATGTATTTAAACACTTGATTGGATCAGAGACGTTTAGCTGTCGGATGTTAGACTGGAAGCCCACAAATTGTACATGAACAAAGTTAGATGTTTGTAATTTGAAACCTTAAGCTAAAACTGATAAATTACAGCTTCAGCAGTTTCCTGGTGTTACTTAGCAGAGCTTTGAACAAGTTAAGACAAGGAGGTAACACTGAAGGGAAGTATAATTGAACAAACTTGTAGATGGATATTCCATTATTCTTCAACTACTCCTGAATTCACATTTTTCATTTCTGTAGCACCTCTTAGAGTGTCGATGTAGTTGTGCTTTTCAGTGTAGTTTGTGGTATGTACGTTACATTCATGAATAGTGATCTGAGAAAACTGTAATTTGATAGACATTAAAGATATGTTCAGTTAAAATGCAGTTCAGCTGTTCAAACTCCTTTGTTTATTGCTTCACAATAAAGTTGAAGTGACTAGAGGGGGGATTTAAATTCTCCTTTCCCCAGGCAGAATGTGTTATCACCAGAATATCACTGTGTATTTTATAAATCAGAATGCCAGTTACACAATCAGAGCTGGATAAATTCAGATGGGTGTGAACTGCAACAAACACTTGTTACTGCTTGTGTGGCTGATTGTGCTGACCTGCTGATTCCTGAGAGAACAGGGATGTCTAGCAAGATGGTGTCGTGTAAGGAAATGTAAACTACACTGCTAGAAAACATCATTCTGCTCCCTCTTCTGTTAGGAGGGAGAATTGCTGAGTGTGACATGTCTGCGTGTGTCTGTACAGCACTGAAGAGTGCCATCAATACCAGTTAATCTTTAGTGCAACTAATGCTGTCTTATCTGCCACTCTTACAGGAATTCCTTATAAACAGCTGACTGTAGGTGTCCCCAAGGAGATATTTGAGAATGAGAAAAGAGTGGCTCTATCACCGGCTGGAGTTCAAGCCTTGATTAAACAAGGCTTCAATGCTGTGGTGGAATCTGGTGCTGGAGAAGCTTCCAAATTTTCTGATGACCATTACAGAGAAGTTGGAGCAAAGATCCAGGGGACCAAGGAAGTCCTGGCTTCTGATTTGATTGTCAAAGTAATTGCTTTATTAATATATTTCCTATTACATTCTTTCTGGAGAAACATACAGGTCGATTTTTTCTAATGCTGAAAGTTCAGTAAGTAGGCCCCTTTAAGTTAATGTTTTCCATTCTAAGTTCTGATTCAGTTTTAGTCTGTCCTTTTCTTTTGTTGTTTTTTAATAGCTTAAGTGTGCATCTGCAGTAATAAACTAGTAAATGGCAGCATTGAAAAAAATGGAGGATAATTTCTTATCAAGTTTTTAACTACGTTGGAGGATTTGTGTTTTCTAGAGGGAGGTAGACTAGTTCTGGGCTCTAATCAGGTGACATCCCTGCTCTCAGAAACTTTCGCTCTGAAATTAGTAACATAAAACTCAAGTTACTCCTTAGAGAGAGTTGCTAGGAATTCTGGAGGTGTAAGTTTCTAACTTTTCTCAATCAGACATCTGACAATTCCACAGCAACAGTGTGTCTCAAAAGTATTTGTAACTAGAAGAGTTGTAGCTGATCTGGGAAGACTGCTAAAAGTGAAGGTGCGTGAGAGATATTAGGTTGTTCGGAGTCCTGAAGAAAAAAAAAGAACAAGACCTTAAATTTGATGTTTCCTTTCCTGTCATAAAAGCTAGTAACTGCTGGTTAGAAGCCACCAGATCTTTCTGGAGGCGTATGCTGACTATCACTGCCCTGTCACCAGTCCTCCTGGAGCTGACTGAGAGATGGACTGCAGTTGAGAAGTGCAATTACTCAGTTTGGTTGTGTAAACAGATTTTGATATACTTTGTGGTTGGGAATGGACAGACTGCAAGCTGGGAGAAAGGAAGTGGAGTGTGTTCTGATTTATTTCCTCTGACTAATTTGGAAACATCTCTCTCTCTTCAGGTGAGGGCTCCTATGTATAACTCGGCTCTAGGTGTACATGAGGCAGATCTTTTTAAGACAGCGGCTACCCTGATTAGTTTTATCTACCCAGCACAAAATCCAGACCTCCTGAAAAAGCTTGCAGAAAAAAAAACTACTGTCTTGGCTATGGATCAGGTTCCACGGGTCACCATTGCTCAGGGATACGATGCACTTAGCTCCATGGCCAACATTGCTGGGTATGAATCTTACTTCTTTATTTGTTGTTGTTTTTCTTTCCTCTGGAGCTTGAGTAAGTATAGCTGGATTGAAAACTATGTGCTTTGATATTAGGTATATCTAAAAAAAAATATTGCATTTCTATTTTCATGTAGTTTCAAGCAGGATGATGCTGTTGGAGGTGCCAAATGACTTAAGTTTGTTATGGTCAGCTTTGCAGTAGAGCAGAGCAAGGCTTTTAAAAAAAAAAAAAATTAAGGCAGTTATGCTAATTCCTGGGCTGCTTTGTCTTCTAGTACCTTTTTGATCTGAACTAGATCAGAGCAGGCTCCAAGATATCCTGAAGACAGCTTGAGCACTGATTGTCTTGTCATTGGGATCTGGTGGTGTTGGGAGCTAACTAACGCGAAAAGCACTTGGTGTGAATGCAATTGCCATGGCAGATATAAACAAAAGATCAAATATTCTTAGATGTCGTCATGCTTTGCGACTGATGTTGTAGGTATTGTTGTGAATTAAAATGTTGTTGTCATCAAACTGACTTCTGCTATTAGGTTCGTTATTGCTGTGGGTTTTTTTTTTTACTTTTTACTTAGATTATGTTAATGAGGCATAGTAAGCCTTGAAGATGACTGCCAGATTTTGTGGACACCAGCAGTGTATATCCACATACATGTCTGGCTGCTTCTCTGTGTTTTCATTCTGTGTAATTTTATTACAACATAGACATTTGTAATGTATTTAAAGGTATAAAATCTACAAGCTTTATTACAAATTAGAACTAATTTTACAGCATACAGACCTCTGTATGTCCCTGCTAGAGACAGGAAAGAGAGTGGAGTGGAACTGTTGAACCACAACACTGTTAGTAAAAATGCAAGAAAATCTGCACTGTTCTTAAGAAAAGACATAATTATGCATTAATGTGCATTTTCAGATAGCTCTGCTGATGTTAGCTTGGCATCCAGCCACCTGTTGTTGGATGGCTAAAAAGCTGGTGGAGCAAAAAAGGAACAAGGTTAAGCTATTTGCCCTAAGGCAGATAGCTCTGGAGAGTTAGGGTCAGAGTATCTCTTTTTGAATGTGTGCTTGCTTGCCTGAGTGAGCTCACGGCATAATTACTCTGGATTTTGCAATTGCTTGTTCATGTTTCCACCCTGAACAATCCTCAGGTTACAACCTTTGAGCGTCTCTTCAAAGACCACAGAGCTAACTTTTCACAAGTTAGGCATTTATTGTTCAGGTAAAAATTTACTTGAGTGTGAATAGTTATGGACATACAGTATATTGCAGTCCAAAAATCCTGTCTGAAAATGCACTCTGTGATTTTAAAAAAACAAGAAATATGAACAAAGACAGACTATTAAATTTGTGCTCAATAGTAACGTATTAAACTTGCTTTATTCTACACATGGTATGGTCAAATGTTCATCCTTTCGATTGCTGTCATGAATGCAATTTTACTGAGCCTGGGATAATACTGATATGTATTTGTCCTTAATTGACAGTTACAAGGCCGTGGTACTGGCAGCAAATCACTTTGGTCGATTTTTCACGGGTCAGATTACAGCTGCTGGTAAAGTTCCTCCAGCAAAGGTATGTGCAGTCAAACAGATGTTGTGGCAGACGAGTATGTGTGCTCCTGAGTACAGTTAACCACTGCTGAAACTGTGTTAAAAGGCTTTCTTCCTGCCTTGGGGCTAGTTCTAGAGACTTTAGAGCTTGCTATAGTTATTCCCATACCGATTTTCATTCACTACCTGTAGTGTCATTTTTTTTAATAATAGAATCATTTGAGTTTTATTTAAATTTGCTGAGTTTTAAACATGAGACCTGCTATACGTGGATGGATTATTGGTTGGGTTTTTTTTGTTTTTTTTTTCCAGATGGGGAAAGGTAAGAAAGCAGTTACGAAAAGTCAGGGATGTTGTGATTTCTGGTACATTGAAGGCTGAGATGGAAAGGATTGCTTGATTGGAATTGCAAGTGGATTGGGTTGAAGAGAAATGAAAGTAGAAGTAGGGAAGGAAAAAAAAAAAGGGACATAAAGTAAGGAGAAAACCTATACTTACTTACACAAACTGTTAGCTACAGATGAGTTGGCTCTCAGATAAGTGAAGTCAGGAGTTACAGCTTTTAAACTGTGAGATTTTTGGGGCAGCTTTACTAAAGTTGTTCTGGGTTCTGTGTCCTAAGGTAGCTTGTTTAAGTGGCAGGTTAATGAGGTGCATCTGCAGCTGTGAAAGCAGTACAGTACTGATGCTTTTCTAACCAGCTCTAGTTTTAGTTTACGCTTCAAACATGATGATGTTACTGTTCTAGGTCTTGATCATCGGAGGAGGAGTTGCTGGTCTGGCTTCTGCAGGAGCAGCGAAATCAATGGGTGCAGTGGTTCGTGGATTTGATACTAGGTAGGTGTGTGAAATGGTAATAGCAATCTAAAATTATTTTACGATTAAGTAGTTTGTGGTTGTATTACAGTGAAAACACTTGTACTGCACTGAATCACAATTCCTTTCCTATGATTTTTATTCCATCATTATTCCTCCATTTTTTTATACCTCAAAACAACCAGACCTTCCAAAGAGTCCTTCTCATTAAATCATTCAGAACTATATGAATAAAAGAACTAATTGCTTTATGAAAATGAGAAAGTTAAGGCATTTATCCAGGATTTCATGTGTCTCTTATTCTTGGGGACACAGGGAAAATAGTGAAGAAATAATCTTCATGCCCTTGTTTTTATAGCTTGCTTTGATCCAGGTGCATGGCTGTGTACTGTCATTCACCTCTACTCTGCTGATCCCAGAGAGGCCAGCTAGGAGCTCTTTGGAGAGACACTTCTTTCAATCTGTTGAAGGAGAGAGAGAGATTAAGTTATTTTATTTATGAAACTCAAGATGAAAGAACAGAAACTGCAACTTAAGCTGCTTTAAATACTGCTTTCCTTGGGTCTCTTACTTATGTTCAGAAGGATTATTTTGTCCCACAGCCATTTTTTTAGAGCAATAGACTGGGAAAATTACAGAGCACAAACATTTTTCTTCTTATTGCTACAGGGACTGCAAACTTGAATAAATTTTTTTCTATTAAATGTCTGCCTTATATTGAATTTGTGTGCACTTAATCGTGTATTTGCATTAAAATTACTTTACATGTTTGTTTTTATGCAGAAGTGGCATCAAGTGCTACTTAGCTGTATCTAATATGAAGGAATAAAAGTGAATGTATCTCCAGATTTATGAAGTGCAATACAAAAAAAATGTTGCCTGCAGTTTGTTAGGAAAATCTTCACATGCCTTAAAACAAACTGTAAAGCGTGATCAAAATCTGTCTAAAACTTTTCAGATTTTTTTTTAATTCCCTTCTTAAGCATCCTGTATGCTTTTGTCTTGGTGTACAAGAATGTTTGTGTTAAATCCTCTGCATGTTGTGAATGTTCACTTAGCACTGATATTTAGTCTCTTTATTCACTGTGGTATCACCTGATGCAAAATCAACTACAGATTTACAGGATAACTGTAATGCCCCC
>Ga0065711_1051353_pt1 | contig 10418 bp, 5 predicted proteins | sample Hoacrofraction12_FD_59098 | JGI IMG/M metagenome (GOLD analysis project Ga0065711, IMG submission 59098) | Hoatzin crop microbial communities from Cojedes, Venezuela - Epithelial fraction 12 v2 (version 2) | ecosystem: Host-associated > Birds > Digestive system > Esophagus > Crop | place...
TGCGTGTGTGGCGCTGCCCCGCGGCAGCTCCTGCCGTGCTGCCCGGGAGTGGGTCCCTTCCTTCTGGCTCAGCGGCAGCAGCCGCGCAGCGCGGAGGCTTTGGTTTCGCGGGCCCCTCGGCGCCCGTCAGGCACTAACCGCAGCTGGCAGGGTGCTGTTCCCCGGCCTGCTCGGTGGCCCTTACATATCCCCTGCTGATCTGAAGGTGTCAGCGCGGCTCACGGGCCTGGCCGGGCAGATGCAGGGTGCCACTGAGCCGGCTTTCCGAGCTCCGACTGCCCCGCGAGCATGGAAGAGCCACTGCGCAGAGCGACAGGCTTCTCTGAGCGTCCCAGCGTTGCACACCGTGCAGAGTCAGGTCTGCAGGCAGGGAGCTTTAGCTCATGTTGATTCAGATGCCTCCGGTACAGTGACACATAACCTAGATCCATATATTGTCCAGACTGTTCAGGGGCTGTCCCCTGCACTTAAGATGTGCACAGTGTATGGCACATGTACATGATACAATTTATGTGGACATGTTTTTGTGAACGGAAGTTTTCTCCTTTTACAGCATGGGATTTTAACTTTGTAGCTCAGGCTGTCTCCTGTAAAAGTCAGTACCAGCTACTGCTCATGTTCCACCGCTGAAGCAAGATGATTGGGTGGACAGCGGATGCTATCCTATCCATGGATAAACAGGAGTGGTGTGAAGGCTAAGCCTGTAAATAAGTACTCTATGCCTCCACATGATTTGCCTGGAGTAATTTTAGGGAAAAACAGCTGTTACTACCAGGGGAAATCAAAGTGTACTTTTTAATGTAGGACACACTCAAGGAGCTACAGGAATGGGCCCACGACTGCTGTGCTGATCCCGTCATCTCTGCATGTCCTGTTTGCCCTGCAAAATGCCGTTATGTGACTGATGTCAGGCAGACAGGACAGAGCCACAGCTTCCAGCTCTGAAGAGCTGCGGTGGTGTTCACCATGAGGAGCAGGCAGAGCTGGTGGTTCAGTCTCCTTTGAGGCAAGGTGGACACGAGGTGCTTAGTCACAGGAGAGGCCTGGGCTCTGCCAGATCGCATACAGCATAAACACGAGACAGTGTTGGAAATTCACAGCAACTCTCAAAAGCAAAGGCAATGTCCAGAGAGACACCTCTAAGCATGCACGAACACATGCTCCAGTTGTGAAAAATGAATGTGAAAATTACCCCCAACTCTTTCCAGTTATTCAGAATAAAAATGCAGTGTCTGAGAAGGTAGAAATTCAACGTTATCCTGGAAGGGAGGAATGATGATATTTGAAAGTAAGGACTGCTGATGGTAGTCAGCTAGCAACGTGAACACCTACCTGCCACACTTTTGCCAAGAAATCCTTCCTATGCAGACCAAACGTGATACTTGTAAGTATACGGTATAAGTGCATAATATTATACATAAATGTATATATATTGATAGTAGTTAAGTATTTATAGAAAATATACGTGCACATTATAGGATTTTAGGGTTACATCTGTTATCAGCAAATGTTCTGGGGCACTACAACTCTGATGTCCATGAAATTAATAGCTGATTCCTGTTAATTTATTCCTGACGTGGTTTTGACCTGTGCCAGTTAACACTCTTCCAAACCACTCCCAGGCGTGACTGAGGGAGCTAGCGTGGGCCAGGGGCCGTTCCCAGCAACCGCTTGGATCCAAATGCCTTGCTTGAAGGATAAAAGGGTTTAATGTTATGGGTGCAAGCCATCCTGTGCCAGGGCCCTGAGTGCCAGAGAACAGTCCTGGGCACGTTTAATTTACTGGTATAGACATAGTCTAGGAGCCCAAGGGATTAGGCAGGGGTTTAAGGGCTGCATGCCTGGACTTAGATACTTGATTTCTCTCAAGATCCATTCTTTGGGACCTTGTGTTTTTTTGTGGACATGGGCCTTGATCCTCTAAATCTTCTATCACCTTAGCTAAAAAGTGTTGCCTTCTGATGTTAATGACCCTTTAGTATTTTCCCTAGATAGCAGACACCCAGTGGAAGGTAAAGTGTATTGTAATTACATGGTTTTATTATTGCTGCCTTCATGACAGTGGCATATAAAAACAATGAACTGTTTAATTAACTTTTTTTTATGTTCTTGTGAAGAATGTCATGTAAAACATAAGAGGGAAAAATTAAACCATACAAAACAGTGAATTTTCAAAGCCTAGCTAGTTTTCAGCAAGCTTTATAGAAAATAGCTTCCTTTGCCTTCAGGTAAACCCTGGAGAATTGAAGATTACACTAACTTTGCTATATGAAATTAGGGAGGGACTGACTAGATTTTGCACGGGAATACCCCTGCAAGTGTATTCAGTTATACCGAGCCTTGTGGTATAACAGCTCTTGGGAATGGTGCTATCGAGTTTCCACTATGTGAATGTACCGGAGTTTTTAGCTTTTCTGTGTCCTCTGAAGAATGGCACAGAAAGGTGTCTGGTAGCAGCAAACCTGCGTTGATACAAAGGAATAAAATTTCTTTGGTCAGGATGCTGATTACAGTGCTCCAAGTCGCATACTTTTCCTGACCCATCTGTCTGGTCTAATCACAGCTCTTTCTCCTAACTCTCTTTGGCTGTGATCCTCTTAGCTGGACTCTTACCATAACCTGAGCTTCATTTCCGTCAACGCTGCCACCGCATTAGCACCGGAGTACGCTGGCTAGGGCTGAGATGAACACTGACATAGTGAGCATCTCTTGTTGTCTGAGCCTGGCCGATCTGGTGGGACTGCCGCTCTACTGTGCGAGGTGTGATTGGAGTATCCAACCATCCCAACCACAGCCCGCTCGATGTGAAAATACGCGTTGGGACAGGTCTGGTACTGTGGTGATGATACAGGGTGATAGCAGCAAGGAACTGGGCAGAAGTGTGTTGAAAGCCGGTTTATCTGCAGGTACGATGAGTGTCTGCCATATATACAGCAAAGTTGGCTGGATCTTCTGAAGTCCTTCTCTGGGTTTACAAGAGAGAAAAGGGGAGGGGTGGGGAGTGATGAGATTAACATCTGATCCTTTAGATTGAATCTGTCTGTCCTATTTTTCTTGCAGTTTGCCACATAGCGATGCAGGTCTCCCAGAGACTGCATCCCACGCACCTGCTATATGTGCGTCTTTGTGATGTGCGAGCAGGTTAATTTGGGGGATTTGATGTTATGTATCTGGGCCCGCTACCCATCCAGAGGGAAGCCAGAATACAGCTGAGTAGGTTTGGCTGAGAAAGAGGAGAGTTTTTTCAAAAGCAGGCCCTCTAATACCTCTAGGAATGCTGGCTGTGGTGTGGAAACACAGACCAAGAGAATTTGTTTCTGCATTGCCTCCTCTGAATGGAGTCAGGTTGTGCGAGCCGTACTGTTAGTTCTCCTTTGAGGGCCGGGAGGCTGGTGGTGGAGTATACCTAGTGTCACGATCAACTGCCGGTCTCCCACAGGCTCAGACAAGGAGAGGTCATCCTGGAGTGAGCTTCGGAGGCAGGCCTGACCCTTTCGCTCCGGCCTTCTGCACTGTCCTTGGGCTTAAGCCCTGGGATCAGCAACCTGGCTGGCCGTGGGTGAGACTCCCAGACCTTTGGCTAACAAAGCACACCTTCCTGCTCGCGTGTGTGCTCAGCAGCGTGAAGCAGCTCCTTGCTGCTACGTGGTGATCCCAGTTCTGCCCTCAGCCCCTGTGGGAGAACACAGAGGCAGAGCCGGGAAAAAGCAAGAAGCCCTCCAGCCCGCACTGTGTTCTGCTGGCAGCGCTCCGCTGGGAAGGGTGAGCCGGTGCAAAGGCAAAGTGACGGTCTCTTGTGCCCTCTGGGGACGGCTGGTATATAATACAGGCAACAGAAAGTGTCAGGGACAATACAGGGCTTTTCACAAGGTTTCTTTTAGCCAGTCCCCCCCAGTAGGTGAGGTTTGTAGGACGGGAGCAGGCCATGGCTGTCATGTCTCCGTGGATCAGCCAGATCTCTGACAGCACCTCTTAGCTGAAAGGTTTTACCCTGGAAATAGAGAGACTTAAGCGAGTGATGTATCGTAAGATTTCCATGACAATATCTCATTCCTACCTTTTATCTGCCCTTTGTCTTAGCCCAGCTTCTCTTGTCCCCTTTTTTGACCATTTTTAGTGCTAGCGTGCCTGCATGCAGAGCTCATGGTTGCTGGTGCCAAACTCATTTCCTTCCTCCCAAGGCCATTTTCATTCTTGTTTACACAGACTTGCTCCCAGAGAGCTGTTCCAACTGGGATTTCTGGTGGATAGCTTGCAAATAACTGTCCTTAGTTGTGAGAAACTGATAAAGGTTTCAGCATTTGGCCTTGGCCTCTAGAAGAGCCGGGGGGGATGTACAAATGCAACGTGCATTCACAGAGTTCAGAAAGCAAGGAGTAAATGACATGCTTGTGATTTATTCTCATTACAAAATTTTCTAAGGTCACTCCTTCCTTGACCAGTCTAGCAATCTGAGGTCTCGAGGCAGAGACTTGTGAAGACAAGTTGTCTTGTTCTGTTCCTCAGAGTGCAGTTTTAGTGGATGCTTGGACCTCTTTGGTTGACTTCTGGCTTGTTTGTGGCCACAAATCCTCAGTTATTGGTGCACTTTTCATTCCTACAGCATTGTAAGGGATGTATATTTTACCTCTGAGATTTATCTGAGGATTCTGCTATGCTGTCACTCCTGCAGAGGCCTCAGGCAGTACTCGTGCTCCTCTCCCCAGCCTTTCCTGCCACGCTAAGAGCAGCTCAGTAGCACAGGCTTACACACTGACTATCTTCCATCCCCACTGATGAACTGGGGCCTGGCAGCAGCAGGAGATGGGGTGCAGGTAGGCTGATGGGAGTCCTAGCAGTTCTGTGAAACATCACCAGTGCCTGCCTGGTGTTTTCTGATCATCTGATGGCAATTTGAGACGTCTGGCCAGGCTTGCACCAAGGCACTGGGGCCAGGAGTCCTGCCAAGCTGGCCCAGCCAGGGTGCAGCGTGGGTGCGGCCTGGCTGTTGCTCTCCTCCTCTGTGCACCATGCTCATGGTAGGAAAGAGCTGCAAGGCAGCAAGTTCAAATTTACACCTTCTGAAAATTCTTCGTGGAATTTCTTTAGCTGGTGATGCTAACCTGGCTCTTTTTCACTTTTCTTAGAAGCACTGAAACTGCTCACAAACACAGAGCTAGATGGGGCGCCCAGCTAGAGGAACTGGGAAACCTCTTTGATGTGGAAAGCTGTATTTTATTTATACACTTGGGATAAGCCCAGAGGCTGTCTGGGTAGCCAGGAAGTTCCAGAAAGGAATTTCCCCCATCAAACTAGCAACCACAATAATATTTTCTCCCTTCCTCTGCAGAGACTGAGTGTGCTCATTTCCTAGCACTTTTGGTTGAGAAGTTTCCTGCTTTCATAGGAACCTAGGCCCTTTCTCTCTGATGCTGCCCTTCTAAGCACTGTAGTTTGAGGTTTCTTGTCTTTGACCTGAAGACCTTAAGTCTGAGGCAGCTGACGAGTTGGTTAGCTCTGTCTGTTGGGGTAGGGTGTATAGACTGGATGTTTCTTTCATCTTTGGACTGACTGCTCCTTGCTAGCTACATGGCAGGGCTCAAAACCACTGTGTGATCCCAGCTGAGGACGGTTACCATGAAGGTGTTTGAAAAGGAAGAGGACTGAGTGAGTTGCAGTGACTGTATTTGAAGAAAAGCAGTTCAGAGATCCTTTAGCTGTGTGAGATGGTTGCTCTTCTCCAGGGGTTAGAGGGAAGAAGCTATCTAAAGCAGAGGTCATCACTTCTGTTTGCTTGTGTTTCCAAGGAGCCAGGCTGCCCTGCTACCTGGAGCTTCTGGCTGGGCAAGCTAAACTGCTGGCCCTGCGAGTGCTGCCCCTGCCCCAAGTGGCTGTCGTGGGGTCCCTTCCAGGCCCGTTTGCAGAGGAACAAATGTCAGCAGCACCAGCTAGAGAAGCACAGTGTAAACAGCTGTGCTAATCCTGCCCTCCCTGGGTCCCAGTGTGTTACCCGCACGCTGACTTTCCAATTGGCCCCAGCAAATTGCAGGGAGGGAATGGGCAGCAAGGGAGTTGTAACAGAGATGGAGCTGCCCAGCAGTGCTGTTAATAGGATCATCTCTTTTCCTTACTGCTGCCACGTGGCCTGTGCTGGCATGGTCATTGTTTCTCTGCCAAATAGCAGGGATCAGTAATTTTTTAACACCTTTCTCTTCAATTTCTTTTGCGCTTCTTTTCCGCTTTTCGTGGCAGTCAAAAACTGCATCTGCAAAAATGTGTATCCTAGATAGTTCATTCCTCAGAGTGTCTAAAAGAGGTGTATCTCAAAGAGAATAGATAGCTGTCACTCTTAGCAATCTCTGACCAGCCCTGGCCAATACTCCTTTAATGTCCAAAGTGTTTGTGTGACAGCAGCCGGCTCAGTTCTGGGACAGTTTGTAGCCGTTCAGGTAACAGCAGCCGGTGCTCACCCAGCCTTTGGGTGCCTACAGCCTGGGTGAAGGGCTCCTCTGTGACCGCAGGTGGGATGTTTCCCAACTACCTGCCCCGCACTCCTGGTGTAAAGACCACATGGGCAGAGCTTGGAGAGCACCTGTGTGCACTGCAGCTTCGTCCCAGCAGCTGGGTCATGGGGTGTTTGTGCTTTCTATGGCGGGGGCTTGGCTTGGGTTGGCCTGTGTTGGGCCAGACATCGCAGAGGCAAAGTCCGAGATGATCCCTTCTGGAGGAGCCTACGGGCTCTGCAATTCACACACTGGGAGGAGCAATGCTCTGTGGTCCCTGCCATAAGCGATTGGTGGCTGGCTCAGGGATAGAGCTCAGTGCCCTTTGCCTGGTTTGTCACTCATACCGTTCTGGGAACAATTCTCATTATTTTTGTGAGCTGTCCTTCTCACGTGCTTTTATCTACATGCATTGGACTGTGGCTGAGACAGCTGGATGGCCCTGCTCTGTGGCACCATTCAAGATGTGCCTGGCTTTGGGCCCACATCTCCCTCCAAGCGAGTTCCAGGCTCAGCTTTCATCCTTCTTCTGCGTGCTTTTAGCATTGCCCTTGGCAGGCATCTGCTCCTTCCGTGCCTGGCACTGGCTGCAGCTCCAGTGCCTGCCTCAGACAGCGCTCCTTCAGGGTCACAAGCGAGAGGGGACGGATGGGGTTTTTCCAGCTCATCCTTGCCTCCCGCGGTGCAATGAGGGCAGATCCCCAATAGATGGCACTTGAACCTCTTCCCTGGCAGGTTTTTTTGCCTTCAGCATCGGGACGTTCAGACCTGCGTCCGCACTGATGGAGCGTGATCCTGCTGTGGCACAGGGCAGTGTGCGGGACAGGGAAGTAGAGGAGCAGGTCGGTGTGCGAGGTGGGCCAAGCAAATCCCCCCGTGACTTCAAAGGGTGAAAATAGCATCTCTTTGCTTATGAGAAGGCTTGGCCGGGCCTGCCTAATGGGGCCTTCCTCACCCGCACACAGTCCTGTTCTTGCATCTTGCAGTGTCTGTGGTACACCCTGGGCAGCGTAAGCTGCACAAGGTATTAGGTTGTACTCTGGGCCCAATGGGAAACATAGCTCAGAGCGAATCTGTGCATTCAGCTAATCCTCACCACATTGTCTTCACCTCTCCTGCCTGTCTCCCCTGTTGTACTGCTTGGCCAGGATTCCCACAAAGGGATGTCTCTGAGGGAAAATAACATGTGGCACACCAAGAGCTAAGGCTTTTCAGGGATGTCTTCTCCATGGCAGCAGCAGGCAGGAGCATTTGGGTATTGTGGAAGTGAACTGGGATCCTGGCTCGGCTCACATCTCTCTGCCCTCTCCCTGTCTCCGCAATGCCATGTGTTCTTGCAGAGGGAGCTTGTCACTTGCCTCCCTTTGGCTCCTGGTCTGGCCAAAAGGAATTTAGAGAGATCTTCAAGCAATGCTGTAGCAAGTGTGTGAGCTTACCATAAATGTTATGCAGGGCATTTTTCATGTTTTTGTCGTGTGACCAGAGAAAACATGGCTTCTTTGACTAGGTTTGAGATTTGGATTTGATTTGAACCCTGTAAGCAGATCAAAACTCCAGGCATGAGAAACCCATAGGAACTAAAACCAAAGCAAAGCGATCACACGAGATGCTTGGGAAGTGAAACCACTGAATTTTGCATAGCTCCAGCAGTGTGATCTAGTAACAGGCTAGATTACAGTCTGGGAGCATACAGCTAGGGGCCAGGAGACACCACTTCTATTCTTGGATCTTCTGCAGCTTTCCTCAGTGACCTTCAGATAGTCAAGTAACCTTCCTCTGTCTTAGTTTTCTCCTTTGGGAATAATACTATTACTTACCCCTGGAAAATATTTTGCTATCCTTGGACAGAAGTTTCTTGGTGGTGTTCTGCAACCTGTATGTGTGTGCAGGAGCAACACCTCCAGACTTCTCAGGAGGCTTTCTTTCCAGTATATGATCCAGCAGCATGACTTGTCATCTGCTGGGAACCCATCTAACATCTCAAGCCTCATCCTTGGGGCAGGGATCACATAAGACAAGAGCTGGAGCAGTAGGTTGCAGCTCAGCTTTCTGGAAGGGCTGCTTTTCCTCTGGGGGGTCTGCTAAACTAGCAGCCTGGTCTAGTTGAAGATGTCCCTGTTCACTGCAGGGGGGCTGGGCTAGATGACCGCTAAAGGTCCCTTCCAACCCAAAGCATTCTGATTCTATGATGATTCTAAGTTGCTTATCGCTGGTTGCAGCAGTGTGTCACCGTGCGTCATTCAGAGGAGATGCTGGATGTTGCGGATTGATGGAGAGCTTGGATCTGGCAATCAATTTGACATACATGCCATGGGCGTTGTGGTTGTGGAGCAAGAAAGAGGCCATGGTACTTTAGCAGTGCGAGGCGCAAGGTTAGTTGGAGAGGAACCCGGATGTGTGCGTTTCTCCTGCGCCTGCTGGAACATGGAGATGCCCACAGCTACGCAGTCTGAGAAAACACTGGCAGCAGGTGTGTGTGACCTTGACCCCCAAAAGACCTGGGCATACCTGAAGCTGGTGTTCCTGGCTATTCTGGCTGTATGAAATACACAGCAAGACAGAAATAGCTGCTCCACAGGCATCTGCTGAAACACGTGTAGGCAAAGGTTGCAGAAGCAGCGCTAAGACGAGGAATTACAGGATTAGTTTCTCTTACAGACCGTCACGAGGAAGGGCCAGTGGCTCCAGTGCCGGAGTAAGGAATGAATAAAGGCCTGGGAAATGTGGCTTTATAGGAAAAAAATGAATCTTCTTAAATGACATTCACCAGGGTAAGGAAGTGATAAGAGATTCTCAGCTGTCAGGCTTTGGGATGTACCTTGATGAGTTAGGGATCAGGAGTAATTCTTACCTAACATTAGCTATATTATTGCATATGTATATGGAGGATTTCTGCTTCCATTTGGCATTTTAGTCTCTCCCGCTGGAGGCAGGATGCTAGACTAGTGAGCTGATAACACGCACCATTACCTGTTTTCCTGTGCTCATGCCGTAAGGAATCCAGAAGTACCTGTAAGGACAGATGGTGACTTGGAGTCGTAAGATTGGGCGGTGATTTCAATTTGGTGTGAATTGGGGGGGAAACTGGTGCAAGTCAGTCCACAGTGTGAATGCAGAACTTGCAGAGCACCTATGCTTTAATAGATGGGAATGTCTGCTACCACGGGCGTCTGCTAGGAAGGCACGATCTGAAAAGCAGAGCTGTTTTCTGGCTCAGACTCTGTGCCTGTTGTACTCCTTCAAGAAAGACACTTTGCTAACTGCAGCAGAACCGAGGCCCTTTCCCCTGCGAGGAAGATGCTCTCTTTCTTTTCCACAGCCAGCGTTTTGTGAGCGCCCTTTCCTTACCTTGTTGCAGGCGTGCTGGCTGAGAACGGGCGCCGGTACGGTAACCGGCCTGTGCTCTCCTGGCGCTTGTACACAAGCGGAGACCTCCTCAACTCTGCGACCCAGTCCCAGGAGGAAGGCTGGGACGAAGGGCTCTGCTGGCCCCAGGGGACCGGCAGTGGGCAGAGGGGACCTTTCACCCAGGGGAGCTTTAATCGCTGCCGCGGCGCTGGCAGCGGGCGAAAGCCCTGCGCTGTTCGTGCGGGCAAACGCGGGCTCAGCGCGGCTGGGAACCGGCCCGCCAGGCCCCAGGAACGTTCCCGGAGGTGCAGGAGGACCAGCCACGGACGCGGAGCACTGTGCCCCTGCCCGGGGGCAGCCGGTGCCGCCTCGGCCCCGCGCTTGCATTTGCCGTGGCGAGCTTCCCGGCGCAGGCGGGCGGAGACGGGGTAGACGAGTCGGCCCTGCAGCTCCATGCTCCGAACCGGGGGACAGGAACCCGGCGGGAGCAGGCCACGAGCCGCGGCGCGGTGCAGCACAGCCCGCTGCCTCCTGCCGCCAGAGCTCCAGCCCCGCAGCCACCGGCGGCCGGGCCGGCCGAACCCCTTT
>Ga0065711_1051354_pt1 | contig 10418 bp, 8 predicted proteins | sample Hoacrofraction12_FD_59098 | JGI IMG/M metagenome (GOLD analysis project Ga0065711, IMG submission 59098) | Hoatzin crop microbial communities from Cojedes, Venezuela - Epithelial fraction 12 v2 (version 2) | ecosystem: Host-associated > Birds > Digestive system > Esophagus > Crop | place...
TAGGGGTTGGAAGGGACCTCTGTGGGTCATCTAGTCCAACCCTCCTGCCGAAGCAGGGTCACCTACAGCAGGCTGCACAGGACCTTGTCCAGGCGGGTCTTGAATATCTCCAGAGAAGGAGATAAATCCTCCTTTTTCACAGTTACCAGGGTACACACACTAATGCTTGAGAGCCTGACTGTCTATCATCAGAAAATCACTGGCTAGCTCGGTGCATGTCTGTGCTGCATAGCTCTGAAAGAGTGCACTGCAGGCTGGCACGCACGCACACACGTGCTGGCTCTTGGTGTTTGTGTACAACTCCTTCGCAGTGGAACAGGCAGTTTTGGGGCCGAACAAATGGACCAGAGTACACTTGCTGATGTTGCCTGCTGTGGTATTCTCACCAGATGAAAATCTGCACTCTAAGCTACATGTAAAAAAGCTAACATTGTTTATGTATAGTACATATCAAGCTATAATTAACTGTAGATGATAATTACAAATAAAACTATGGTCCTGGGTTTCCAAGAAACCAGAAAAACATATACACACACTTCTCATTTATACATGGAAATGTTTCCAAGAAAAGTAATGTAAAAATATGTTTTATTGCATTTGCAATTAAAATAGGTTTTAGTAAAATCCATGTTCATCATGATGCTCATAGTTTTTACTGTAATCCTCTGAAAATCAAATCCCTCAAGATGGTCCAAGTCAGATGCCCATAAAGTGACTCACCCAAATCATCTTAGCCATTTTTAAAAATCTTTTCTCATTTATGACTCCTTTTATACAGTTTCTCTCCAATTCCGCAAAATTCCTGTCTGACTACTGCCTTACAGCTGGCAGGTCTGCCTGTCCACAGGGATTAACCCATCTGGGAACACGAGCCAGATAATGGGTCATGTACACGTGCGGAGAAAAGCCCCAAGAGCTTTAACAGAGACTCACAAAGGTGATTTCCAGCCCTGAGCCTGCCCAGCTACCCCTGGCAGCTAAATCCCTGCCAAGAGTCTAACATACGTGTTCAGAACTGCACAGAGCCTACCGTCGCTGGTAGGCTGCAGCAGAAATTCATGCAACAAAAAACTCCCCAGTTCTCACAGAATCGTAGGTCTCCATAACTACACTAGCCACTGCAGCAAAGGGAGAAAAAATTGGGATACCTCCAGATAAGCGTTGCTTATAAAGATTGAGATCACTATAAAGAACGGAGAGTCTTTCTTCTGTACATAACGATAGACATAATATACATTTCTAAGTGCAAATATGCCCACGGACACATAGCTACATTAGGCTAACCCTCTTTTAATTCCTTCTCCCACCTCAAAACCTCCCTGTCAGGAAGCAACCAGTGAGCAAAGGTAACATCCCAGAAGTTCAGGGGGCTGCCTCTAAGTCTCCCGGCAGGACCTTGAGCTTTCAAAGGGAAACCCTCAGTAGGTAGCATCCTATTTCTCACTACCCGCTTTCCCAACTATCTCTTTTTCCTCCCCCTGAAAACTGGGAAAACCAGAATAAAATATAACTCAAAATGGCAACACTTGCCTTCCTCTCAAATCTTGCTCTTAACAAAAGAGAAAACTTTAAAGTCCTAGACCAGACACAAACTTCAGAGAAGTTGGGGTGTTTGTCTGGGTCTGAGCTTCATAGCTGGACAGTCAGTGGACAGCCTGGAGCATATCTGGGTAAGGAGAACAAGTACCTAAACTTTACAGCCTACATCTTTTCCTCTGTCGGGTCAAACGCAAGAGACAGGTAAGGATACCCCACAAGTTAAAAAGTGCAACTTCTTAACTAGTGCTTAGTGGCTGAAGTGGTTACCACAGCAACTCAAATGCCACTGTAGTCTAGGAGAGCTCAGACTTGGTTCTGTCCTTTCCTGTCTACTTTAATAATAAAATAAAATAAAATAAAATAAAATAAAATAAAATAAAATAAATCAGTGTGCCCCAATAAAGTTTTGGCATTTATTGTATCAAAATCCCCAAACCCTACAGTCACTTTAGAAAAATTTTCAATTGAGCAAACGATTTTTTTTTCCTGCTGCCTTGTAAAAGAACTCCTCTCTGCCCTCCACGAGCCCACCAGGAGGCATGAATTAGAGAGGAAAATAAACTTCAACTGGGGTTGAGGGCGTGAAGTGAAAACAGAAGGGGTAAGGAGAATCCCAACAATAGGAAAGTAACAGAATAAAGTGAATGCAGATGGTTCCACTCCTGTTACTTAATCAAAAGGCTGTGCAGAGTCACTAGAGCCAGCATAAAGTCATGTGTTAGAACAACAGCTGATCTGTATTAAAGAAGATTAACTCGCAATGCCATGGTGGAGGGCCTGGGATTATTTTATGTACTTCCATTGCCGAACAAGCCGTCAGCACAATTACTGCCCTCCGATGTGAATGACTGATCTGTAACCACAGCTAAACAGCATGCTGCTTAGGGGCCTGGGAGCTTCATGAAGATGAATTTCCATACCATCAAAGTGCTTTTAATGGGCTTCCTGATCCAACCACAAGGCCTGCTTTGCAAGTATATAGAACCCAGGATGAAGGCTTCCTGTCCAAAAGGATTTGGTCGGTTGTCACTTGACAATTCCCAGCCAGCACAAGGGAGGAGAGGGGGGAGATAGGTAGAGTTGTCTCTGCTTTGGAGGATTAAATAAAAAAAAAAAAAGCAAAAAAAAAAGAAAAAAAAAGGGTACAGATGCTTTCTGAATGCAACCACTGCTGTATCCACAGCTGAATTCAATGCGCTTAACAAATAACGGCAATTTAGCTATGCTTGCGAGGAATAGCTTGAGTCACTTTGCATTAGCATCTGGCTGAGTGTTAAAGTCATTTCTACATGGGGAGCAGAAAAAAGAAATTTCTGCTTCGAGCATCCTTTCAAGAATGCTTAAATATTTGAATATAAATTCCTTTGTGCTTGTGATCACTTCTTCTTATATCTGACACTCTGTTTTTCCCTTTTCCCTTCTGGTACTCTTCTATGTGAAATGCCGTAAACATGCTCCATCCCTCTCTCTCTTTCTCTCTCCCCATACCAGCGCTCTTACTCTTCTAAGTGAGATTGTACGTACTGCCAGGTACCTATTACGCTGACCTCTTTTTTCCTTCCCTTTCCTCTCAAGAAAGTGCGTGAAATTGGAGTCATTTCTACATCACTTACACCCAGGATAGGCTGATGAAAAAAGTACAGTAGTGAGAGACTCACATGTACCTTTAACATTCATTACCCAGACTGCTGGATTCTCAGAGCTTATTGATCAAACTCCATCTAAAAACAGGGAAAATGGAAAGCTATCCAAATTAGCAATCTGCTCATTCTGGACAATATTGTTTGACTCACATGCTTCCTAGGACGACTGACTTTCAAGTTTCTGCTAAATAGCTGATCATTTTTATTCATTCTATTTATCTGCCTATCTCAGGGATTCACACAAGGCCTTACAGTGAAAAGCCACTAGCAGGGGTTTCCACAAAAATCAGTTTACACTGAATGCAACAGTGGTCATCTTTGTTATACCGCACGACGAAGGCTGTGTCACCTCAGAAAATACTGCGGGGGAAGAGAGGAACTGAGGAAAAGGTCTTGCTAAGCCTATGATGCTGAGACGCACGCAAGAGTTTGGATGTATAACTTCGGTGGCAGTAATAGAAGGACAGCTCACTATAACTGTGGCAGCAAGGACTGGCAGGTCTATTTATCCTCCAGAAGCCAGGGCAGCGCACAGAAAGACATCAGGTATTTCCAGCAGCAAATCACTACCTCTTTGACACATGTGAAGGCTGCAGTACATACACATTTCACTGAAGAATATTCACTTAGTCAGTATTTTGTTACAGCACAGCTTCACAGGCCAGTTCAACAGCAGAAGGTGGTAAGGCCCATATGTTCTGCTGCCTCTAAGTTTCACTGCAAATATTTGGTGCAGTTTGTGTTGTCGATTCTCCACTTCTTCATTTTTCTTAAGTCATCTAATGTGACATGGCAGTGCTACATTGCAATGGTCATAAAATATCATATATGACAACCTCACAAGGCTAAATACCCAGAAGCTGAGCCTGAGCATCAGCAAAGCTTATGTTCCTAAAGAAGCTTGAATATTTTCAAATCCAGCTCATCTCACAAACACATATAAGCATTTCCATAAAGCAAGATTTCCACTTAGACCCAGAGATTTCCAAGATCACCTTCTCATAATACGCACTGACAGGCTGGCATAGAGAATTAGTGGCCTCCAAAGTTCTCGTGAGGGCTTTAACTATCTCTGCCTCCTCCCCGCTCTCCCCCGAGCGTCTCCAGGTCTCTCCCTCATGTCATCTTTTGGTTGTGGTTTTCATTTTACTTTTCCCTTTTTTTGAAAGAAGCAACTATTCTGTTTAGAAATGGGGAAGAAGAAAATAGAGCAAGAAAAAGGAGGGGAAAAAAAGGAGGAAGAACCTACGCATCTGTAGGGAGAGCCAAATGCCATCTCTGGCGCTTTGCAAAGGGAGTTTCGGAAACTCACCTTTTCTGTCCTGCAGTTATTGAGACCCAGGCTGTTCACAACAGCCACCTTCCCATCCAGCACCTGTTGTTCCCTCCGAAGTTGCTCCTTCATCTGTCGGGCCTCCTGGATTGCCTTGGTAACAGCATCGTGGTCATTTAAATAACCTGACAACGTGATAGAAGAAAGGATATCTTAAAAAAAGAAAGTTACAAGAAAACACTTTAGCTTTCATTGTTGAAATGCACCAACAGTTTATCATTATTAATCAGAAAGAGTTAAAAGGTAATGCCCAGAAACCCATCCGTGCTTTGTAATTCTGTTCTTGTTATGATACAGCCACCTGGACAGCAAGCATGAGAAACCTCACTGCCAAAATCGTCGTCCTGATACTGGATCCCATTCGTTTCAATATTTCCCTGACGCTGCAGAGGTCGGCCCTGTGGTTTGTGTGCAGCAGGATGTAACTGGAGAAGAGTTCCAGGAAGCTTTGATCACGCCAGCAATCTCACACTCTGAAAAATAGACTATTTCGTTCTTCCCCTTCTTCAAACTTGTGAATACATTAAAATAAACCACAGGTGGCGGTGGTTTGCTATAGATATGAAATGCATAATGGCTGGGAAGAGAAACCTCATCCACCGAAAGCTCCCCACCACCACCTGTCATTCAGAAATGTGTAAGAAACCACAGCTACACAGACCTACATTCCCACTCCTATTCATGCCGCTAATAGTAGGTCAAATGTCCACTGTTTTGCTGCAAATTCACAGCCTAGGGCTTAGCCTTCGTAGTCACTGAATTATTTCCTTTTAAAATGTTACAAGCATCACCGGCACAGCTAATACTATTTAATTTTAAATGTGACACTTTGTCATTTTTTTCCTTTAGCGTACTGTAGGTTATACTTATTATGATCTGCATGTGATTTGTGGGATAGAATACTGATGGGAGACTCCTAGCCCCAGTCTATTTTTCAAACATTAAAGGAGAGGCTAATATCTCTCCATCTCCCTCCCCCTTTCCACATCCCCATGAGCGCGCGCACATACACGCTTCTTTCGGTCTTTTAACTAGGGCATAAAAATGGCATAAAATGAATCTGTAATATGAAATTGCCCAGAAAAGGGACTTCTGTTTGTGACATGAGGCTAAATCTAACCAGATCCATTGGTGAATTGTGACAGATGGAGGGACTGTGAGACAGAAGGCAGGCACTAATCACACACAAAATGACCGGCTTGCCTCAACATGTTCCATGGATTCCAGCAAACTTTACACCCTAATCCATTTTTAGAACAAAAAACATCTGGGCCATAAATCCTCTAATCTGCCAAAACACGCTATTAAATCCCATGATTTGTTGAAAAACACTAAGATTAAAGAAAGGAAATATAAAATGGCTAACTGCCGTGTTAGGAAAGTGTTATTAATACTCTTTCTTTGTCTCAATTATGAATGTTCTGTTCCTAAAGAGCCTTGTCTAATCATGTCAGATTACACATCCTTGTTGTCTTGCTAGACTCTTCTATCTGATCCGCTGATTGCCAAAAAACGCAGGACATTGTCTTGCTGCTTCAGACACTGCAGGGGAAGAAGCTGATGTCGGATTAGTTCAGTGCTGCGCCGCTGTCAGGATTTTGGTTTGGTTTGGTTTTTGATTGTTGGTTTTTTAGACTGCAGATAGAATGGGACTGGTATTTCCATCTTCCTCCGTGGCAAAAACTAGAAAGTTTCTGTGCGGTTTGACTGCTGTTAATTGTACTAACAGTTAGCTTTTGGCTAAACACCCAGGAACCCTGAGAGTTTTGTATGAAATAATTTGATCCATATTGCTTTTATCAAATGACCCATTTCAGTAATTCCCAGCCAACGGAATTCCAGTAACTCCAGCTTTCCCAGCATAAGGAAGGATATAACCAGCACCAGCACAGTGCTGCCAGCTGATTTTTTTTTTTTTACCTCCATTTTATCAACTTGCTTGGTTTCTTCCCCACTTTGCATCTGTTACCAATCAAGCTTGCGTGTAGTCAGAATAAATTAAAAACGAAGCAAACAAACAAACAAACAAACTGTAGTATTACTGCTGGTTGTGCTCTCGATTAGGCTAGGTATAATATTTTCAATCTGTAATACAGCTGAATTTGCCTAGGAACTGGAATTCACGCCCTTCTCCAGACTATTTGGCTTTTCTTGAATACTGCTATCTTTGAGACAGTTTGGCACATGACAGTGAATAAAAGCAAGCACTCCTTATGTTTTTCAGTAGCTGCCAAGATGCTGGTGTGCAGGCAAATGATTAATATAGAAGCGAGTTGAATGTAAATTATTGTTGTTTAGGGTAGGTGGTGAATTATTGACAGAGAGGGGAACTGCATTACATAAAATGTACTTAGTTACAAGGATTGCCAAACTAGCATAGAGATGTTGAAGATTATGGCAAAGGGCAGAGAGAAGTTGTTTCTGTTTTTAGTACATGGACATATGCCTGTTCCCAAAAAGAAATGCTTGGATTTAAAGTCATACATGAAGCCACGACATTTGTGACTGCTCAGTCTGTAGCAGAATTTACAAACTACAAGGATAGCTCTAGAAAACAACGACATATCTGTATGCCCGAATGCAGCCACACTCTTCATCACAGGAGGCTGTAAGTTTACGTTCTCCAGAGACAACGGAACAATACATCAGCATTTCTCCACACCACAGGAACTAAGCAGCCTGCAGAACAGCTTTCAGAGCACAGTTTTAATTTGAAGTCAGCGGCGGTGAAAAGCGACAGCTCAGCTGCATCCCAGCCAGGTGGGGTGTGCACACCTAGGACAGACAACCTGTGCCTTGCATTGGCAGCTCCAGTCGTTCAAATGGTGGAAGTAACTGTATGGCAAATGATGGCATGTTTCCCAGTGACCTTTCCTGAAGCGATCCATCTCTCCAGATCAAAGAGTGACCCAGTTTCTCTACCATTTTTAGGGACCTTAGTCCCTTTCCTAAACATGCTGCCAAAATTCTTTTGTGGCGTAGCTCCTACTAGAGGGTGACTTGAAATTTCATGTGCATTAACATCGCCGAATGGTTTTAACATGGTAATAAGTTTTACTTGCTGTAACTTTGGTTGGATCTAGCAGTTAGCAGGAAAAGACCCTGTAGAGTGTTCACCAGCCTTTTGTTCTTCCAGGCCTCCATTCAAGGATAGACTTTTGTTAGAAGTAGGCTACATCTGCCCAGCTCCTGCACCACAGTTAAAGACTGCTTATCTTCTATATACAGTATGCACAGTGATACTGCTCAGCAACCTCGAAAAGTCACTTTCTATATTTGTAGCCAAGAGATATACAGCAGTGAACTCTATGTCATTAACAATAACTTAAGTATGTTATCTTTTGCTCCACACTTTTCCATGGTTTATTAATGGTATAACACATTAATTCTTCTTACTAGAGTGACCTTTAAAGCTCCATTCATCCTCACAGCTTTTATTCAATTACATTATCACTCATTACAGGTACAGTGTTTCAAAATCTGCATTTTGTTAAAAGAAGTAAATTGCGGGGGTCTCAAACCTATGAAAAGTATCAGGCGTGTAGGGAAAGAAGATTGGAGCGGAGAGAACAAGATATGTCCTGCCACTGAGATGCAGGTCAGATGCTAAATTCCACATCTAACATCTAAATGTGATGCTCACTCTATTAGTGACAAAAAAATTAATGTCAAAAAATTGAATCTCAATGCATTGTACATGGAAAGCAGCAGGGCCAAGCAAATTAAAGATGAAATACATTATTATCTTCCACAGTTTAAAGACTGTAGGGCTAATAATAATATATGCATTAACAATTAACAATGTGATTATTTACAAAATATTTATATAATTGTAGCATGTCACATCAAATAAAGTTATTTTCTTTTCTAAAAGGCATAGAAGCATATTCTCTGTCTCATATATGTAACCATCATCAACATTAGCGATAATCACGTATGCACACTGGAAGAGTAATACAGCAGGAGCTAGATCTGCTTTGAACATTGGACACAACGATTGGTCTTCCTCGTGTCTATGTAGGTAGAATATGGACTACTAAGAGCTTGGAAGAGACCCACAGAGACACACAAAAAATTTACTACATAGCACTGAGATATCACAGAAACAGCTTCTGATAGGTTTGACCTATGGCTTCATTTGTTCCTTGTGCCATCTCTGAAAGTGGCCCCCAGGAGATGTTTTAGGAGCAACAAGACACACGGTAGCAAAGGTACAATCTACCTCACTTAACTCCCTAAACAGAGCTTGATCTATGTCCTGAAATATTCATTCAGGTTATACTCCATCACTTCATAGAATAAAACGTTTCAGTTAGAAGGATGAAAGTGAGGTGTGTACACATTTTGCTTATACACACGAAGAACAATCCCTTTAACACATCAGACTTGTAAAATCACTGCTAGGACTGTTACTATTTAGATGGTCTTTAGCCAGAGGTAATTTTGACAAGAGGAAAAATTCACACTCCTTTGTGGAAAAATGTTAAAGACAGCCAGTCAAGACTTTTTGCAAGCTGTAACATCAAACTCATTTTTCTCAATGAATGTGGTGACTGTTTTGCATACTAGACCAAGGTAAAATAATGCTCCATGCAGCTTTTTATCAGACTAAGGATTCAACCTATAATTTTGCAAAGATTTATTTGAATATGTAGACTTTTAACTTAATGGTAACTTTTTTTAAAGTCAGCCCCTGAGAGCTCATAGACCACTGTCTGGCACTGGCTGATAAACGCCCACTTTCCAATAACATCTATTAATTGTTATAAGAAGGGACAAACGAAACTGAGCTTACCTATTGTGTTAGCCCTGGCTGAAGGACTAGCTAATGCTGCTGGCATGGATGACTTTAGTGAACTGGCCCCACTGTTTATTCTCAGAGTTGGCATATGAGGAGAGGTGGGTGATGTGGGAGACTTGCCATCAGATGTCTTGGGTTTGGCTGAAAGGTTCAGAGGCTGGGCCACTTCATCCTATGACGAGCAGAGGAGAAAAGAACGTTACCAAAAAACTGCTGCTGGCACACCACCGCCCAAGCAAAGACAGTTGTTTTCAGCTCATATGAACTTCTAAACCTGAAAGGTTGTATGATATACATTAAGATCAAATGTGATAGCATCTTGTCATTTCAGTGTGGAACTGAGATGACTGATAAACTGGAAAATTAGCATGACATGATCAGAACACATCCTCCATTTGCACTTTGTATTTAAGAATTGTCTCTGAAGAAATTATTCACATCAACAAGATACATTCTTCTACCATGAAAATTAAGTGCATTTTTACAGTTAGATTTTATTGTTATTTTATTTAAACTTTATGTGGATGAATTAAATAAGAACTGAAGAGCATTTTCACTTAAAATTCAACCACTATCACCCAAACTGGGCAAATGTGTTTCACTGAATGGGTTTTCAGTTGAGATTTGTTGTTGGTCTTCTGTTTTTTGTTTTTTTGTTTGTTTTTTTTTTTTTTTTAAATTTGTGCTTTCCTCTGAACTTTTCCAGGCTTAGAATTTCAAGCACAAAAATATCATAGGAAAGAGATACTTCTCTTCCACCACAACAAGAGAGCATAAAGAACCTGCCCTTTCTTTCCACAAAATTTGAAACAATAACATGGATAATTCTGCATAAGCCCCCAGATTCTTTCATCTTCTGCAGAGCTGGACTTCAAGATTTCAGTAATTATTATTACGCAAAAACAGAAAAATTGGGTGACATTTTTTTGCAGAGTAACTGGAATTATCCTAAACCTGGCTTGATTACAGAGAGTAACAGACAGTGCTGTAAAACACATTAAAATTCTACATCATGTATTTCTGTTTGACCAAAATAAAGTACAGTAAGGGAAAAAAACAAAGGGAAGGGAAGGGAAGGGAAGGGAAGGGAAGGGAAGGGAAG
>Ga0065711_1009864_pt1 | contig 10417 bp, 9 predicted proteins | sample Hoacrofraction12_FD_59098 | JGI IMG/M metagenome (GOLD analysis project Ga0065711, IMG submission 59098) | Hoatzin crop microbial communities from Cojedes, Venezuela - Epithelial fraction 12 v2 (version 2) | ecosystem: Host-associated > Birds > Digestive system > Esophagus > Crop | place...
CCCCCCCCTCTTTTTTTTTATAGAGCAATCTAGTGCCCTAGACAGCTTTGCTTAGAGCCAGTCCCACCTAATAACATAAAATTATCTCTCTCTTCCCACACTGTCCACCAGACTTACAGATTTACTGAGATTCCATCTGGCTGGAAGCTCTTTATGCAGCGTTTCCTGCAGCTCCCATTTAGGGCAGATCCCAGGCAACAGATAAACACATCTGTACCACCCTTTGTTTTTCAATTTCTTGATACTGCTGTAAAAAAAGAAAAGGGAAAACTGCAAGAAGCCTCAGGAATTCAGTATTAACCTAGAGAAAAGAGATCCAGTTCTGGAAGCACCAAATCAATACAAGAAGCTTCCCAGGTGGAGTGCAGGGTGGGGGGGGAAGGTGCAGAGCTCCAAAGACTAGTATGTAATGAAGGAACACTTGCATTTTGATCAAAGCAGACCAAAGAAACTATACTTAATGCTCTTGAGGGTAGAGACTTTTGCAGACTTTATTCGGTTCTGCCGGTATACTGAGAACGTTGGTAGAAAGCCACCCAGAGTGTCTGGTCCTCAAAACCTGCAACTTGCTTTCAGTCAGATCTGGATACCGAAGCCACCTCTGCTTGAATGATGAAAAGGGGCAAGAGAGAATTCTCCTATCCATTCCTGGACACTTCATGTTCGAGCTTACCGCATAGCTAACAACTTCTTTTCCATTCCTTCCTACCTCCTAAACTTGTTACATTGCGGCAATTCCTGTTTTCACTCTTTTTCCACCTGCTGCTTTGTTAGTTCCCAGACCCGCACATCCCCTTCTCCAGTCACTGTCTCCTCAGAAATCACTTCTCCTTCAAACATTTCTCACCCTTCCTCCTACAAGCAGCTGTGCTCTGTGTCACCATCGAGGCATGGTTTAGACTGGAGGCTCTCCGCCGCAAAGAACAGGTCTCCTTTCTGTTTGTGAATCCTTGCCTAACTGTGCCGCTGTATAAATGTTTAATAGGCAGTAATGCATTTGCTGGAACAAGCTGTGCCCTAATACGCAGTCAGACTGCTTGGACACAATCCTCGCTGACTGTCGGAAGCTTCTGGAATTACAAAAAATGCAGCTGCCTGGTGACAGTGCGCTTTCAGAGCTGAGGGATGCCACAGTTGGAGCGGTCTAACGCAACATCGCAGCGCTGGGAACGGCCCTAGCTGCTCCGTCCCCGTCTGAATCGGGACAGAGTTTGGGAGCTCAGCACTATGGACACAGGGCGATGCTCAGCCACAACCACTACACCTCATCTCCCACCAGACCCCCACGCTACCGTAATTTTAAGCAAGTATTTCAAACCTCCAACTCCTCTTTAACGCTGGCTGAAGGGGCAGGAATGGGCACACCGCTCTTGCCATGATTCTTCTCTGGGTTTGAGAGTATCACACCCTGTGTTAGTTCTAACTGTGAAAGGCCGGTGGCAGATCGGAGGCAAGGTTTTTATTTCAGGGGCCATACAGGAGCTGGGTGACTCCTTGCTGACACCACACAAGCAGTGAACGCTCGCACAAACGGGGAACATATGATGACTTGGCCTCAGGGCTGATGAATCAAATACGGCGATGCTAATGGGAGAAGCCAGCGGGGCAGCAGGAGCGTCAGGCCTTCACGCCAGCTAGCCATAGGTTAGCGCTCAGGGAGACAAACCAACCCTGCCAGAAATCTCCACAACCTGTACAAACAGAAATCTTTGGGGTTTGCTCTCTCTATATCAGGTTTCTCATAATGGTGAAGGTGGTGATGACAAGTCTTGTCCCATAACCTCCACAATTTGTGCACTGTTGACATGAAATCCAGGGATGGAAAGAATCCCTGCTGCGGCACGTTCTCAGGGGCTTTGAAACAAGGCAGGCAGGATGGTGCTCATCCAGCCATCTACCTCCAGCGCTGCATCCGCGGGTCAGCATCCCTCTCCTAGTCATTTTAATAGACTTCCACGAACAGCAGTCTTGATATTCTGTCCTTGACAGAGATTTGACTAACTGATGAGTGGAGGTTTTCACAACTGTCAGTGTGCATTAGGAGAGACAAGGAGCTATCTCCAATGGAAGTACGTCTGAAATTAAGCAAAGCTAACTCTACTAGGGAAAAATCCTGTAACAGTGGAATCTATTGGACTTCACACAATTTCTTCAGTGGCACAGAAAATACTCCACCACTTCAGTCATTTAAAAGTAGATTGGACCAGGCAGTAGAAAAACATATTGCACGGAACACAGCTGTATCAGCACGGCAGTAGAACAGATGAGCTAATGTCTTTCTTTTCTCTCATTTTCAGGATCACACGTGACAAGATTTCAGTACTAGCCAAATTTCTTTACCTGCAACCAACACCATTTTCAGAGTTCAGATTCGGTGTAAATTAAGCTCTCTCTGGGAGGAAAGGTGTGCGCCATTCAGCAAGCGAGAAGTATGGCAGTTCTGAAGAGAGGGCAGGAGGGACAAGGCTACTTAGTGCCAACGAGTTGGGGACAAAGACCTTCAGAAAGATCAGAACAGAAAGGCTTTAGAGAATTTGTCCCCATAGGACTGGAAGCTGAACCTTGAACAGAAATTCCCATTCAGCTGCAAGTGTTCAGCTCTTCAGAACAACCCCCCCTCAAAACCTAGCCGCAGCTCTCTACCTACTGTAACCAGCGTGAGGAACACTTCCACTGAAGCTAGAATCATGTTCATGAACTCTTCAGCTCATCAAATACCAGTGCTCATACGTGAGAGGATCTTCACATGAAAACCGTGTTCCACAAGGCCAAACTACTTCGTAGAATCAAACTAAAATGGGGAGGGAACCTTTAAACCAGCCTAGTTGAAACCATGTTCTTTCTACCTCATCAGAGATCAGCAAATAAAAAAACCAAACAGAACCCAAAACCAAATAACACTTTTGAGCAGTAGAATATAAACCTCTTGGTGAAGTCCTCATCATTTGAGCAACATTACTTTCGAATTAAAACAACCATGGTATCACCAGCTGGACAAGCAGTACAACACCTTCATGCTTAATGCAAACTCCTTTGAATCAAAGCAGGGAAGATGGAGATCGTTCCTTGACTTATTTTGCCTCTAAAGAACACGGCTTCAAGTACCCAAACAAATAATCGAAAGAACTGAGCAACTCATCTCACACAACCGGTTCAGAGCTCGCAGCTTGTAGGAATGGCAAACCTGTTGCTGGGAGTATCCCCGCCTCACACCCCCCTGAGACACGCACTGCCTTTGTCAGGGAATCCAGAACTAATTCACTAAAGTATATTTCTGTAGAAGCCATCAAACTTCTTTCACAGCCTTTCTGATTTGTCTCTAGTTCCTTTAAAACGGAACAAGCTCTGACTCAGACATAAGTAGAATAACTGGCATTCATTCCAGTACTGAACAGATTTATGATACCTTGCATATTCACAGAAGAGTCACATCTTCAAAAGGTCTCAAGGATTAACTGCGAAGCCTCGGGTACAAAAAAGCCCTTTAAGTTTGGGGTCAAGCTAGGCATTTAGCTTCAAAAATAATACATAAATCCATTCGAGACAAAGGCCTATTGTACACCACTCTTCCAGGAAAACCCATGGGTGGCTGAGAATTACTTGGGAAAACTTCGCATAAATTAATTCTGAATCATTCTCAGTCCTTTCTTCCACACTGAAAAGAGGGGTCTATGGAGGGAGAAAAGCACTGGTGAGTTCACACAGGGTCAGGGAATATCTGGCTTGCCAAATGCAGAACTAGAAATTATTCGTGGTTCTTGGGACACTGAAAGCGAGAACCAGCACCTTCCCTGTCCACGGCGCATCGAGAACCTGGGGTACCATCAGCTCCGGCTACACGGGGGTGGGGGTACACCTAGCCGCTGCGGTGGGGAGTGCAAATTGCAGCAGTCCAAGCTTATGTGGTGTGATAGTTCAAAAGGAACCACATCCCACCCTCTGCTCAAATGGAAGAAAAACCAAACCAGCAAAAAAATGAGTCCCACTGCTGCTCACCACACATTGCCTTCTCTGCTACCAGGCAGACACTGTCCAGCTGACACGTAGAGCTCATTAGAAAACACAGAATTTTACTCCGGAATTTTGCAGCGTCCTATAGAATTCTACAGAAATTAATCACTAGGCTACATAGTCCTTTGCATTAGTTCAGAAAAAACATAGAAATATAACGCTATATTATGGGCTTTTCAGTAATGTTTATAGAAAACCACTCTTCTTTATTCTTAACCCTGCAATCATATGTTAACAATTATCACCACAAAAGCTGTTTCAGTTCTTCCAAGTTATACAACGAACTAGACAGCCGGGACAGCTTTGAACCTTCAAACACCAGGTTCTTATTTACTATGTTATCCTATTTTCAGGTCAAAATTTTACACATCTGTGGAAAGCACTTTCTCTATGTCAGGCAACTCTCCTGGTAAAACCGCTTCAAGCACCAAGCTGCTGAGGAGGAGCAGTACAGCCTTGATTCAGCACTTAATTAGAAAATGAGACCTCCTTACAGGGAGCTAGGAAGAGTCACAGCCTCAGCAAGGGAAGGACGCGGGCTTCCATTCTGCCACGTTATTTGCCCAGGAGTGATCACCAAGTTGGGGTATAACCTCGGGGAATCGTATTAATTAACAGATGCTGACCGTGACTTCGAAGCCAGTGCAGGCCTGCTGTTAAACAGCTCTGTTGATGGTGCGGAGCCTCTGAAACCCAGTGCTTATCCGCTACCAGGCAGCCCAACCCTGAACATCGCTTGCAACAGTCGGTACNAGCAGGCTGGCCACCGCTGTACACATTCACCCGAATTCTCAAGCTTAGTGCTGATTCAGCGCAACTTTCTGGGGAAGACCTTTGTATTTAAAAATGTATTTAAAATATTGCACTCAAAAATCAAGGAAGCAGTCATCTTCTGCCAACAGCTTTGAAACTCACTTTTCTGAAAGCTTCCACACTGCATTTGAGATGAATACTGGGGAGAGTAACAGCGTGTGAAGTACATACCTCGGGCAGAGCTTGGAGAAAGAGAAGCTGCAGCTCTACAGACACGTTCTGGACTCCTCCTGGGAAAGAAAAAAGCAGTAAGTGTTATAGAATACAATAATCTGACGCAGCTGTTAGAAAAATGAACTGTAAAATGTTCTCTCAGTCTAAAATAAAAGAAACCACTGTCCTGGGGTCTGCTGGAACATTTGTCAATTCTTTCTAGCCCATCTTACTTCAACTAGCGCTGTTATCTTTTAAAGCGAAGAGTCACCATTTGTTCAGCTTTCATGAGGCAAGAGCCTCCGCGCCTGTACGAAACCCGAGGCAACGTCACCTGGGCTTGTTATTCTGCAAGGGGAAACCGTGCCAAACTTCCTGTGACACCTACTCCAGCTGCTGGAACCCGGAGAACTGAATGTGCTGCTCCTGGCTTTTGGAGACAGAAATATGTTTTGATCTAATACATCAGACACAAGCTCGCTTGGTGACAAGAAAGTACGAGATTCCATAACAGGTTAAAATAGAGCTAAATAGGAAAAGTATGCAACTCGTACAGAGTAACGTCTACTCATCAGCTCTGAAATTTTTCAACACTGTTCTAAACTTTCTAAAAATACCATGGAAGTTGCTAAACAGTTAAATTCTCCTGGTCCATCACATAAATGACAGCTTGACTGATGTATACAAATGCTCTAACACTACTCTTACTATGTGGTGTTTAATACAAAGTTACGTGTGAGTCAGGACCAGGACTAAAGTTCTCATGTACAGAGAAATCTGCTTGACAGCTCTGGCCATCGCTGCTTGGTCAGGTGCCTTCCTCCTCGCCAAGGATGCGGCCTGTGGATACCCATACGCAGGGACACAGTGGCTGGGACACGCAGACATCCCGTGGACATCAGCTGCCGCTTCTCCGTCTCGCAGTCTCCGAGGGAAGAGCCTCCTCCTGCCCGAAGAGCTCGGCCTTCGCCCGTCTCTCCCTGCACATCTCCCTGAGAATGAACCGGGAGCAGAGCTGCCCAGACAGACAGAGCCACAAAAGCTATTCCGAGTATTTCAGTGAGATCCCGTAGAAGATCTGGTCTCAGGATCTCTGCCCAAGGTTGAATCTCGGTTGTTCTCAGCTATCACCGGTCCCATCCATATACCCTAGAGCCCCTTTCACCCGCAGAGACCTTTTGCCTGCGTGCCTAGCCCGGCTGTCTGTCTGCCTACAGCGTTCAGCTCTCAGTTTTTCACTTGCTGTCTGTGAAGCGGGAAGAGTAACGCTGTTCTGCCCAACTTGGGCGCTGTGATGTGCTGACATCCCTGTAGAGGAACTCTAACAACAGGAAAAAGAGCGGCACACACCAGCGGCACGGCTGTATCTTCCCTTTCCACCCTACGCTTTGGATCAGATCACCTATCCAACACCATCTTTTAGCCATGGGGCCAACCAAAGCCACCTAAGTCATAATCTGAGTTTCTCATGCTCTAATGCCGGCGCTGTTATGGAAAACACAGAGGTAGCTATTTTTTTATTCCTGCATTAATTTATGAGGGGCAAATGCTGACTACAGGCTGCCTGTGATGTGTCAAACTTGGATTGTTTACCTGCACAGAAGCTTTTAAACTCAAATCATGCTCTGCCCTCAGCCACACTTCACAAATAAATGCCTCTGAGAACAGAAGCAAACAAAAAAAACAGTCAGACCTCTTTAAAAGAAAAAGTACTGGATGTTTTTCGGTAGAAGGTAGAGTCAAAGTCTGAGAACAGTAGGTGAGATACACATACCCCAATTCCAGCAACATTGCTCCAGGAAAATCATGGATTTCCGATACACCACAAGGCAGCAAAATGCGCAAGGATGCTGAAGCAGACGTGGTTATGAATAGCAGTGACAGTATTTTTGCCATTAGATAAGCAACTCTGACATGAACCATTCTTCTCTCACGTCAGTTCAGAGCGCCAAGGGACGGCTGCTTCCATCGGTTCGCAATGGAGGAGTAATTCCTTGAGAGCCCAGTTAGGTTCAATCACTCACACGTGCCTCCTACGGATATCCCAGAGGATCAGACACGCATTGCAACTGCATTCCTAACAGCTAGACAGGCAGCAACAGCAAAATGAAATTCTGCTTTTAAACTGCTGATTTACAGCTTGAAGGAACAGTATCCAGGATGCCCCTCGCTCCCTGCAAAATGGGCTGGTGAGGGCCAAATATGCACAGATCTTCTTTCTGGCCAGCGCAATGGTCTAGCTGCTGCTACAGTGGCAGCCATGCAGCTTTCAAACAGCTTGAGCAAGATGAGAGTAGAGTACCTGAATTATTAATGTTTAAATTAAGTAGTATGCAAAACATACAGGACATAAGTTCAGACTGAGGCACTATTTTAGGGCTCAAGTAAATTTTCTAAATGACTTAAAAGTGTGAAATGTTTGGATATCCAGGTAGGAGCAGAAAAAGTACATATCCTAGATACCACCAATACGGATGCTGTGACACTGGAAGATGCTGGAGGTAGCAGGAGGTATTCTGGGCAACCTTCCCTGCATCTCGTGCAGAGATCTCAATCTCATTCATCACTATCCCACTTCACTGCCTCCTCCCAAACCACCCTCTGCAGCCCTTCTTAGTTACTGCTCAGCGCGAGCTTTTCACTTCTCACCCAGGCTCTGTTCGACCTCCCAGCCAACGCTTCTGCCGTGCCTGTGAAGCTTTCAGGCAGACACAGGTTAGAAGACCCGGCAGAGAGAACGTCTTGGATCAATCCGGACAGCCTCCCGTATGCAAAACCCAGAGCGAAGCTTAAAGAGAGATGGTTTGTACCCGACTCTGAGCTATTCTGTGACAGCAAGCGGAAGAACACTTCCCTGCTCATCTCTCATTTTGATGCAGTGAATATCATCCTGACTTTACTGCATCAAGCGCCAACTGATGAAGGTCCGCCCCTCTCTAACCACGCCGTATCTTCAGGTGGGCAACACATCCTTCTGTCCCTTGTCCTTGCTTTCCCCAGAGCCCAGGGCTCGCACAGGGTGCCAATGGCAACACGGGGACCAGCCAGGCCGGTGGGATGCAGAGATGGGTGCCAGGCTGCTCCAACTTCACCCTTCACCGCAGCTGCGTGCCGGGCCTGCTGCCCGAGAGGGATCACTCAACTGCTCACTCCGGAGGAGCTCGGGCAAGGTGTTCAGACCCGCGGGAACACAGGTTCCTCCAAAATGAGCTCCTGCCTTGTGAAACGGGTCCAGCGGGCACCACAGAACTTGGTACTATCCTGTACTATTTGAAGCAATGTGAAGGTGTTTCAGACTTAAGGTTTTACATAGATTCTGGAACGACTGCAATTCTTAACCCTTCCAAGGAAAGGCTACAGCGAGATCCCCAGAATAAGCACTAAAACTTTCTGGAGCCGAGATCTGTAGCTCAAGCACGCTGACAAAGAGGATCCACATTTAAAACAATAAATATAAAAACAATAAAAAATAAATATCGGTGCTCACACTATACAGAAGCAGGTGTTTATTAGAAAACAAAGAGCACATATACCCATCCACCTGCCCACAGGAGTCTTAACTCGGTGTCAGTTCTTGCCTGCAAAAATGAGTCTGGCACATCAAAGGATGGCTGCTGTGCCACTTGAAATAACGCGAAGGCTGTCGTTTTCCACCGCCTCCCGTGAGGGAGAAGCCTGCCCAGTTCTGCAGTGTACGTGACGCATCGGGGAGTCAGCATCCACGCCTGGAAGACAGGAGCGTGGGGGAGAAGGGAGGAAGGAGAAGGCGCAGAACAGCATGCCACCGCCTCTGCCATTTTGGAGCGCTCGTCCCTTTTCATCACAAATGAAAGTAGTCCCTAGTAGTTATGGAACATTTAACTCACAGCATACAATGACATTAAATCATTCTCCCCGAATTAGTCACTGATGTTCCATGACTTCTTAAACAAAAAGCCAGGAAGAGCATCACGGAGCACGGCAGCAGGGCTGCTGCTGGAAGGTCTTACAACAAACATGCCTTTTGAAAAATTCCTAAAGAAGAGCAGAAGATCGCGAGAGGAAACTGATGATGGACACCTTTTTTCCCCTCTGTAGCCTTCTGAGGACTGTAATCTTAGCAACCAGAGTTGTTCAGCAGCATGTGTAGGAGGGCCAGGGAGAAGAAAGGGCAGCATTGTTTATAGCACATCGACACAGAGACTGCAGCAGGAGCCAAATCAGGAGAACAACTTCTGTGCACGGACGGAAGAGGGAAAGGAAATGGGTAGGTGAGGACAATTGTAGGATTTGTACAGTACAGAAGAGAATCCTTCTATGTAGGATGCAATTTCTTCCATGGAAAAGATGTTTCATCCCTGGAGCTGGATGACACAACTCCTCTGGTGGTTGTTATTCGTGGTTCTGTTACTACACGGGTTGTGGCTCTTCTAATTAGCATTTTATCAGCTAAGAAGTCAAAACCTGCCTGGCATCAATCTATTTAGTCTTATGTCACCTTTATGAGACAGATATCAACCAAGACTGCAAGGAATGTCTGGTGTGAATCATAAACACTTTCAAGTGTTCTCCAAGTATGAATACTTGACACTTTCTAAAAATAAACCTCCCGGAATAAGCTCCTGGGTCAGTTCGTATCAGGAAGCCTTCCTGCTAGCCCGGCCGCTTCCCCTCTCCTATAGCGAACAAAATGGAGGTGCACAGAGGCCCCGGACAGCTTCTGTAAAGAAATCTTCTTCACAAACCTAAAAGGCGGCAGTTGCTTTTTTCACCAGTTGTCAAGAACTTCAGATCTCACTAGGAAAATTACACCCCACCTGCAGAATGCCACAGAACGGTTTGGAAACCTATGAAAAAGGCATCTAGTAAATCCCACGGGATTTTGAACAAATGCCTACAAAACCCCACTGCATTCAGCAAGTGCCCACACAGGCTTCTCTCTGGGCAGATTAAGGAAAGCGGTCTGCTTGTCAGCCTGCTTAAGCATGACACTAATTACTTACTGAACAAGTGTGACAATACTTTCCTAACGGAACTGCGTCAGAAATACACGCAGAGCCCATGGTTTTTGACTAATGGCAGTCTTTTACCACAATTGCTTCTGTGTGGACCCCGGCTCTACGGCAGCACGTGAGTCGAACTAGGCTGCCATGCACCCATGGTTGTCTGTGGACTGCTTCAAGGATGCTCCTGAAGAAAAGCATGTCCGCTTTCCACAGGCTTGAGTCACGTAGGCAGGATCTGCAGCTAACAGAAAGTCCTAAAGGGTCCACGCACAGAAAAGTGTTAAAAAACACCTATTTACACCAACGGTATCACAGCATGGTCGGGGTTGGAAGGGACCTCTGTGGGTCACCCAGCCCAACCCCTGCCCAAGCAGGGTCACCCAGAGCAGGCTGCACAGCACCGCGTCCAGGCGGGGCTGGAATATCTCCAGAGAAGGAGACTCCACAACCTCCCT
>Ga0065711_1051356_pt1 | contig 10417 bp, 7 predicted proteins | sample Hoacrofraction12_FD_59098 | JGI IMG/M metagenome (GOLD analysis project Ga0065711, IMG submission 59098) | Hoatzin crop microbial communities from Cojedes, Venezuela - Epithelial fraction 12 v2 (version 2) | ecosystem: Host-associated > Birds > Digestive system > Esophagus > Crop | place...
GGGGGGGGGGTTGGGGGGGTGTTTATGTAAATAAATTATGTAAGTTTAAAGGACATCTAGTTTAGCAGCAGCAAGCTGGAAATGGTCCACAGAAAAATATTTTTTCAAAGTTTTAAGTAGGTTTAGAAAACATATAAAGTTTGTTATTCTAATCTAGGAGAGGAACTGGGAAGGCAGTGAGATACAGAATAAAACAACGGTCCAACCAGTAAATGCTTTTATGAGAGCGTGAAGATCATTAATCTTAGCCACTAGAGAAAGGACACACTAAAGAAATCAGAGCAGGTCAGGCTTTGGGCTCTTCATTGATGGGGAAGGGAACGCAGCGACAATGCAGAGAGAAACATGCTCTGAAGATACTGGAGCACACTACAGAAGCTGCAGAATTGCTTGCAAGAGGTGATCTTTAATAGCAGTTGGATAACAATTCCCCAGGTATGGCTTTTGTGCAGTTAATTCCTGCCTCGGCGGAGGAGTTTCATATGTGTGTCTTAAAATTGAAGACCGAAAAAAAAAAGAGCTCCATGGACTGAACTCCCCACACCACTTCACTGAAAATCTTAATTACAAGGGTGTGGGGTTGCTTGTGTTTAATGCTTTGTTCTACACAAAACATTTTTAAGAACTCTTCCAGTAACATAATACTCACATCACTGTTTCTGTTGTCCTCCTGAACCAGATGAACTTAGTAGCTTTATCAAATACTAATCCTCAAACATTGCTAAATAAACTGCTAGCTACCTCCTTTTTTTTTTTTAAATAAACAAGCAGCAAGTTTTTTGAAGATCTTGTATTTTCTGGATCGTGTAGGGTTCCCCCCAATAATGACAGGGTCTTAGGAAGACAAGAGATTTACTTCAGACTGTTGGTTTTGTTTGGCAGCCTACAGTTTTTAAATAACAACGTTAGCAGTAACAAAAAAATATAGCACTGATTATATACCATTTCATCTCTGTTCGCCTGAATTTGTTCACTTCCCTTGGTCAAGAGATACCAAAGGATTTTTCCAAAGAGAGCACGCTCTGAACAAGTCCAGCAAAGGTGCTTTATACAAATTATGAAATTTAGGATTTGTTTAGATTGTCTGGGATGGCAATAAAGGGTTTTAAAACTCTCCAACAGCACACTCCGAACTTCCTCATTGTTGGTTTATCCTGTTTCTAGTTGTATTATCTACTTAAGTAAAAAATCTTCACATACCAGAAAAGCCAAATGATTGGATTCAGTATGCATAATACAGTGCAATTCCACCTCTGCAGAGGCTCAAAGCAAGATATATGTGTTCAAGATCACTTTGCTATGGACACGTTATTTTAAACAAGGGTTCCTCCAACTTTTTTGTCTTTTCCCACAGACCACCCATTAAGCATGGCCCATGAACTCCCCCGCTGATGCATAAGGCAATGGCGCTCTCAGCCTGTCCTTAATACTGCTGCAGCAAACACCGAAACAGAGTATTTCATCTTCTTTTAACACAGTTTAGCAGCTGGAAAGGAGAACAGCCAAGCCCATACAAGCAGCCAAAACAACACAGACCACCAAGCAGCACAGAGAACATATTTAGAGATCTGCTGAAAAACTAAACAAAAAACAGAGTATCAGCCATGATGTGGGGACACTTACACCAAGTTGCCGAGACACTCATTAGGTAAGACTTGCAGCACTTCACCGCTTTATTTAGAGAGGAACACAGAATCACTAGAACATAAAGCAATCTTCGACTAGTCTGTTTTGTTAGAGGAAATTTCTAAACATTATTGCAAAACTGGCTCTTGGCAACCTCTCCCTGTGCAATGCACAACTGGTGTTCAGCCAAACAGTTGTGAGGGCTGCAGCCTCATACAATCCTGACTAGCTAAAGCTAAACAGACAGTATCTCTGCAGCCTGGACCCCTACCTCTTCTGGACTTCAAGTTCTCACCTGAGCATTTTATAGAGGTTAAAATATACATGGGATTTTCCCAAAAGCAGATGTATATTGTTCACAACAATTTACTTATTCTTCTGACGAATCTGCTGCTATTTGCTACTCAAGTATCACAATGCACATGACCGCTTAAATGCAAATATACTGTCTATTGGGGATTAGGGCATTTTGGCTCCAGACAGACACCACCAACAAGGCTTTGAATATGACTGCTTTTAAAATGGCTGTTAAGCTAAGCATCTTCCAATTTCAAAAGTCAACTTTTGAGTTTGGTAGTGGCTGAAGATTAGAACCTGCACTGAACTCCAAAGGAGGTTAAACCGATAAATCCATCAAACTTTAGTGATCATGGACAAAGCTCCCAAGGTCCAGTCTAAATGTAGACAGTAAACCCCACAAGTAAGATGAAAACTTATCCACTCTAAGGACAACTGGGCATAAGTACGTCACAGGTTTGCACTGGGATATTTGAGTCCAACACTGTGTCCAAATGGAGGAACTAGATAGCAGAGGGAGACCTATTACAGATGCATGGGTGATCTACTGACCTGCACCACAGCCAGCCTCCAAACCTCCTCTACATTAAGAACAGTGTGATACAAGGAAGGCTGTCACAGGCCTCACAGACCAGCTGCTGTCTCAGGACATAATGAGCTAACTTCTCCAGATCCATCACAGACTACCGCAGTGGATGCTCACCTCCTTCAGCTACACAAAGCTATGGTCTTTACGCTGCTGTCCATAAGAGTGAAAGATGCTGTAAGCACTTACAATTTGTAACCCTGGGTCCAAAAAACTGTGTGGGCAACCTTTAATGACAAATTACTTGCACTGAGGAGTACTGTTTTATAGTGTCTCTCACGCAAATGCCTGCAGTGGCCCTACCTCAGCCAGAAACTTTGTTCACCAGTCTCTGAGGACCATGTTCTGAGGCAAGTCACTCAGCAAGTCACCAAGAAGGTACTGCCATAAAAATACAGCTGCTGATGGCACACACATTCATGTCAAGGGCAGGTCCATGGTCCTTTTATAAGAATACACTGGCATCTCTATTGCAGCACCAGTCGAACCGTTTGCTGAATAAACACTCAGCCTTGTGTTACCCGCAGCTGTTCAGACACTGAAGAACAAATACTTTACCTCTCTCCTCAGCCTGTTACACGTCGTGGCTGGTTAACTGAAACACAAATTTGTTTATTGCCTGCTCAGACAGCATGTTTTCACTGACCTATTCTAATGTGGAACTTAGGAAATGAATGGCTTCAATTTGATATGAGCAGTGGTGTTCACGTGCACAGTGCTAGCAAAGTCCACCCCGTTACCATCTCTTTGCAACGTGGTGGATCGTGCATGAACTCCTTATTGGATTGTGTTTCTATGTCGGACCCAGAGAGCCAAGTTAGGAATGGATGTTCATGGGATGGTGGTACTGATAAGGAACCTGGCAGACAAGGATTTGATTTCCATTCTACCAGACCATCCTGTTCAAGTATCGCTCCTCTTTGCAGAGATTCTGTAATACCAAATACTTTCATTCTCTTGTCAGTGAGAAGGTTTCATATTTTTATTAAGGATTCTTTAAAGTACAAACTTGTATTTTGTCTAATACCATAGGATACTAGTTTCAATTCCATAACAGCATTTACCGTATTCAAACCATACTGGAGCCATCTGTCAGTTGACTCATGACAGTTATCTTTTTGAGAATTAGTATGGCACTCTGCTTGTACCCAGAAAAATTGGAAACAGCCCGTCCATTGAGATTTCTGATATTTTCCGATTTAAGAATAAGCCGCAGTGGCAATGAAGTAGTCTCTTACATAGTATTGCTGTTTGGCTTTGCCAAAATGGGTAAGTACAAAAGAAGTGCTTAAAAATAGGGATGGTGGATGTGGCAGAAAAAAAAAAAACATACTTGGATGTTTCACATTCTGTGATGCAGAGTACATGGCAATAATTTTGCTGTTGTTATTTTAAATGCAATAGGTATGAATTTCCCCCCATTCCCACGTTATGCTCAGCAGAGTTTTTAAATTGCAGAGGAAACTGAAGATTTGTCCTACTTCTGCATAACCTGTTTTAGAAGAATACAGACAAAGGGGTGACTTCCTTTAACATCTAAACATGACTTTTGTTGTGAATAACAGTTCAGGTCAATCCATGAATGGGGAAAAAAAACCCTGCAGTGTCCCCTTTTTAGATCCTGGATGCCAATGAGAGCAAGGTTCTTTTCTGGGGATTTTTTGTGGTTTATTTTATTCCTCCTTGGTTTGGCAGACAGCTGTCTGGCCAATAATAGTAGATTATGCAGCAATGATGGTTCCAAACTTTTTAATGAATAAAATAGTGGTTCTACAGCATTTGGAAAATTTGGCTTGCAAGTTTTCTCCAGGATTTGAACAAAGGTATGCTTGTTTCTGATGTGAATGGTTTCCAACTTCTAGTTCCGGTTCTAGATGTTACATTAACTCCAAAAGACGCAAATCTTAAGAAAGCTGGAAAAAGACATTTTACTTCTATCTCCACCAAACATATGATATGTACCCTTGAAAATGTAATAAATTTATAAAATGCAGAAAATTACTCAGAAATAACATGCGCTGGATTCAGCTGCTGGCAAATGTTATTCATTGGAACAAAACTGTAGTCATGTCAGATGTGGAAGACTCTAACCCAAGTTCCATAATTTGACGTGATTTTCTTCTAACAGTTAACAATCTTCCCAAATAAAACCATCTTGTTAAAGGGAACCTACCACATGATACTGGGCTTTAGAGGGTGTGAAGTTGAGAGTTTTTAGTGCCAAGCTGTGGACAGAATTGTCATTTTTCTGCAAGTCTCATGACTGTCTTCCAGTCAAATATTTAAGTTTTTTTGAGAGAGCTTGTTAGGAAGGAGAGCAAAGAGAAGATGGGCTGAAAAGGATTATTTAAGATAATGAAATCTGTAATACTGTGCTTGCATTTATATCACTGATAATACTTAACCTGCCTCCTCTAATGCAGCAAATAAATACAGTAATCTGCTCCAAGTTTTGTAAATCACTCCTTGCTGGAGATGATTCTGCTTTAGCCAAGAACATTGTTTAACCTGAATTCATTCCTTATGGCTCCTTTTGTCTCTCTAAGGTCAGTGTTTGTCCTGCAAGTTATCTGGAGCATTTGTTCTGCCAGAACTACATGAAGGAAGCTTTTCTGCTATCTTCTTTATAATTATTATTCTATAAATCTAATTGGTTTTCAATATTGTGGAGGTAAAGACACGGAGCTTCTGATAATTTAGCTTTTTCTCAAACATATGTTCAAAAATGATGGATTTGCTGGAAGAGAGAGCATGTTCAGTATTTCACTAACTTTTCTTTCATTTTTGTCAGAAGTTGGTCAAGGATCAGGAAAAAAAAAAATCTGACTTGCTTTATTTTTGGGTTAAAATGATCACAGTACATTACAAATTGAGTTGAAGATTCAACTCTTCCAAAGTCTGAAGTGTTAAGTAAAACTGAACTGAATACAGCTGTTTTGATGAACTGATTTCATGTGTCTTTGGTGGTCAGTGTATGATATTTATGGATATAATGGAATAGGATCCTATGCTGTTTGGGCATGCCTGCACTCTGCTGTTAATGCAAATTAACACCAGCATTGTCTTCAATGGTATAGCAGTTCACATACTGGCAAAGCACGTGGTTAGCTCAAATTGATCTGTGTGAGTAAGGTAGGTAAGTATTGCTCATTAACTGATGATACTCTTGCTTTAGAGGGTAGACCACATTCTGTTATCATTATCAGGTGTACAGGACTCGCTCATAATTCTGCTGTATTGCAAATCAGTGAAGATCACGAACTGGCAAAAATTGCCCCTTCCTTTTCCTAAGTGTGCAAAGGGTCCCTAACAGACAGTGATAAAGTAGAAGTGCTAGTCTAGCTGGAGAAACATGAATTAATCATCTGAGCTATTTGTCCCTCCAAAATGTGGAATCTCAGGACATTTTCAAAAAAAAAAAAAACAGTTGTCACTTCCAAACCTCCAGAATAAAAGAGGCTCTCCACATTTGAACCTTTGTTGATAATATTCAAAAGAAAGCAGACTGTATCAATCTCCTTGCACTTATTTTTATAGGCTGGCAGTTTGTGTGCGCAAGAAGGGAAATCCGTTTTGGAATTCAGCCGCAGAATGCCTAATTTACTTTCTTGGGAAAGGTTTCGAGTCTAGATAATTATTAAAACTGAAGAAAATCTGAGAGAGAACGGAAATTTGGGGCCTTAAAGATGAGTTACATAGGAGCTGTTTAACCTTTCTGGTTCTGTTTGTTTTGCAGCTAACTACTTTCTGTACAATCTCATGGTTATTAATTGGTCACTCTCCTCATTGTCTGTTGAATTATGGTGTCTGCAGAATTGTGTGATATGTTATGTATGTGATAGTGTGACATGTAACCAGGGATAAAGGTCCCAAAAAGAAGACTAAAACAATATTAAAGAAGTGGTGATGTTCTGGACTGAGGGAAGGTTGTAAAACTACAAAAGGCAGAGCAGCTGGAGGGGTTCCCCAAACTCCAGGGCACTGCATGGTGTAGTACACATTCCCCTAATAAATGCAATATTCCAAGCCAAACCATAAACTCTCTGCAAACTGAGATCCAGCTACACTGTGTTAGGAGAGATCTTGATTTAAATATGCCCTTTGTATTGGGCTGGGTCAGATGTGTTTTGTTCTGCCTGAAAATGCGTCTAGCTGAATTCCTCCTCCCCGTTCCCACCCAACCCCAGTTGCACGTTGCTCCTCATCCCCCGGTTTCCTACTACCTCACAGATGTTGCAGTGCCCTGAAATCTGTCAGCATGATTGCACACATACTTGCTTTCCTTGAGCCGATCCTGTCAAAAGGATCTTGGATTACAAAGGCAAGCAGATAAAAAAAGTACTAAGGCAAATTCTTTGCCCAGCTCAGCTGCAGCCGGAATATTGTCTGGTTTCAGACTTGCAGAGCACTGTCTCTGTGATGCTGTCTTGTACATGTGATGTTCAGGGGAAGAAACTCTATAGGTGGTTTTGTGCTTAAAAAAAAAATAATACAGTGGCACACACAGGTCTGCTTTACTTGTACACTTTAAACTTAGACCTAGTCATCCACAAACACACAAAACTTAAGATTTAAAAATATTTTCATGTAGAGCTACAACAAACTATTAGTCATTTTTTATTTTTGAAGTTAGGCTTATTTACTTGTTGCAATGTTCATGTGAGTCTCAGTAACATCCTACATGGGTATAAGACATTAACTGTCTATAATGCATATGCAAGAGAAGCTGCCACATCATCAAATACTCTCATACTACAGAAACACAAAGTAGGAGCAGTACTAGGAAAGTATGGCACACCTCAACTTCAGCAGCAGGTTGAAGCAAAAAAACATATTATTCTTTTCTTCCCAGTTCACTTCAAGACTTAATTCTTCAGTTTTCTTTTACCTATGGTTTCCCCACCTGTATAAACAGCAAAGCCTAGTTATTGTTTTAACCAAACACTTATCTGCCAATTTAACCCACACACTTACATGCAAAGTAGAAGGGCTGTTTTTCCTACATAGTAAAGATGGAGGTCTTGCTTAAAAAAATATATACATTTTGTTTTGCCCCAATGTAAGCTTTATGTGGATAATTAAAAAAACAACCACACAAAAGACACCTTACATTTCATTAGTGAATTGCAAGAAAATTGAACATGATGGCTACATCCACCTAGCCTTTGAAGCACTCTCTGGAAGAGTTAAACTAGAGGAAAAATCTACCTTCTCTAAAAACTGGATGTAAACTAGACCACAAAAGCACCTGCTTCTTATGAAAAACAGCCTTCTTCAAAAACAGCCAACCAACAAAAAAACCCCAAACACATACCAAACAAGTGCTAAGCTGAAGCACAGTTGACTGAAGCCCTTCACTTTTATACTAAACTTAGGCACCTCACTCTGTAACTAAATACTTGCTCAGAGCTAGGGCAACCTTCACTTTCTACTTACAGAAAGCATTGTAACATTACAATAAAAGCAGTACAAAGTGCAAACATACAACTCCTTTATCAAGCTCATCTACTGCAGAAATTAACTAAAGACCATGCTAATAAAGATGAAGATTCCTTTATCCTTTAAAAATGGGACCTAAAATCCAGAACTCCCTGCTCATGTCAGTCTTCTACTCATTATCACATGCAATATGGGTCATCCTTGTCATCAACAGACTCTACCCAGGCGATAAAAAGTAACTCACTTTTGAGGACTATTGAGGGGTTTTTCTCTCCTTTGCTGTGACAAATACTTGCAACTTTGAGCAGCACTGTGTGATACACATTATTGACTTAATAGGAATGAGATTCAAAACCACTGACTCATTTTATAAAAGTCACTAAGCAGCCAACAACTAGAAGTCATTCTCATCCATCCATTACTTCTCAATAATTGCACCATGAAGCTCAGAAGTGAGAGGATGCACTTTATTTCCTCTACATTATCAATAGGTGAAAAACATTAACTTTCTTATGTTTTACTTGGTGGAAGTTACGGCATCTCTGAAGAATGTGCTCCACTGATTACAGCACTATGTTGTTACCTTTATAAAACCCTAGAATGCAAACTATGTTTATATATACACGTACATATACACACACCTCTCTCTATATATACACTTAATAAGGCAACAAGACTTGATATCAAATGACACCAAATACTTCTAAAGGTTACTTAAGTTGAAGCTTTCATACTAAAAACTTCGTCTCATGCAGTAATTGTCCGAGGACACCACAGAAGAGGACAACATCAAAGGAGAAAACATTTATCTAGTCCAGCAGAACAGTTAATCCATACATCTAACCCTCTATCACATCATTCTATAAATGCAAACACACGCTCCATTTCTGTGTTGCTTAGAATATTGCCCAAGATGCTATTCTTGTCACTAATGAGGTGCAGCACAAACAAGCATGCAGACTTGCAAAACTAACACACTGAGTTTAGATTTAGCTGCATCCAGCTCTGGAGTACTTAGCACAGGAAAGACATGGACCAGTGGGATCAGGTCCAGAGGAGGGCCACAAAAACAGTCAGAGGGAAGGAACACCTCTCCTGTGAGGACAGGCTGAGAGAGCTGGGGCTGCTCCCCCTGGAGAAGAGAAGAATCCGGGAAGACCTTATGGCAGCCTTCCAGTACCTGAAGGGGGCTTGTAAAAAGGATGGGGAGAAACAAGGACAGGTAGCTTGGGAGGAATACAGAGAAATCATCCAAGTAGCCAGGGAGCAAGTTAGGAAAGCTAAAGCCCTGACAGAATTAAATCTGGCCAGGGATGTCAAAGGGAACAAGAAAGCCTTCTATAGGTATGTCAGTGACAGAAGGAAGGCTAGGGAAAATGTGGGCCCTTCTCCGGAAGGAAGTTGGAGACCTGGTTACCCGGGACATGGAGAAAGCTGAGGTGCTTAACGACTTTTTTGCCTCAGTCTTCAACAGCAACTGCTCTAGCCACACCGCCCAAGTTGCAGAAGGCAAAGATGGGGACTGGGAGAATGAAGAATCGCCCACTGTAGGAGAAGACCAGGTTCGAGACTGCCTGAAGAACCTGAAGGTGCACAAGTCCATGGGTCCTGAAGAGATGCACCCGCAGGTCCTGAGGGAACTGGCGGACAAAGCTGCCAAACCACTCTCCATTATATTTGAGAGGTCGTGGTGGTCTGGGGAGGTCCCCACTGACTGGAGAAGGGGCAACATCACCCCCATTATTAAAAAGGGATAAAAGGAAGACCCGGGGAACTACAGGCCAGTCAGCCTCACCTCCGTGCTTGGCAAGATGATGGAGCAGATCCTCCTGGAAACCATGCTAAGGCACATGGATAACAAGGAGGTGATTGGGGACAGCCAACATGGCTTCATCAAGGGCAAGTCCTGCCTGATCAACTTGGTAATGCAGGTTGGCGGGGACGAGATCGCAGAAAGAAGTCCCAAGGCCATCAAAAGGGACTTCAGGGCACTGGGGCGACTGGTTGAGGGATCAGGGGTGCAGGTGGTGTTTTCCTCCATCCCTTCAGTGACAGGGAACAGCACTGAAAGGGGCAGGAAAACTCACCTGGTCAACAGGTGGCTCAGCAACTGGTGCCATCAGTCAAATATTGGCTTCTTTGATCATGGGGAGGTGTACACAGCACCGGAACTGCTGATGACAGGTTCATCGCAGTTATCTCAAAGGGGAAAAAGGATTCTTGGCCATGAGCTGGCAGGGCTCATTGAGAGGGCTTTAAACTAGGTTCGAAGGGGGAAGGGGACATCGCCCAGCTCACTAGGGACGAGCCCAGGCTTGGTGTGCCAGGGTCAGAGGTGAGATTGACAGCCCAGCTCAATTGTGTCTATACCAACGCACGTAGCATGGGCAATAAACAGGAGGAGCTGGAAGCCATTATACAGCAGGACGGCTACGACTTGGTCGCCATCACAGAAACGTGGTGGGACAG
>Ga0065711_1051358_pt1 | contig 10417 bp, 7 predicted proteins | sample Hoacrofraction12_FD_59098 | JGI IMG/M metagenome (GOLD analysis project Ga0065711, IMG submission 59098) | Hoatzin crop microbial communities from Cojedes, Venezuela - Epithelial fraction 12 v2 (version 2) | ecosystem: Host-associated > Birds > Digestive system > Esophagus > Crop | place...
CCTCCTGCCAAAGCAGGGTCACCTACAGCAGGCTGCACAGGACCTTGTCCAGGCGGGTCTTGAATATCTCCAGAGAAGGAGACTCCACAATCTCCCTGGGCAGCCTGTTCCAGTGCTCTGTCACCCTCAGAGGGAAGAAGTTCTTCCTCATGCTCAGACGGAACTTCCTGTGCTTCAGTTTGTGCCCCTTGCCCCTTGTCCTGTCGCTGGGCACCCCTGAAAAGAGTTTGGCCCCATCCTCCTGACACTCGCCCTTGAGATATTTGTAAGCATATATAAGGTCCCCTCGCAGCCTTCTCGTCTGCAGGCTGAACAAGCCCAGCTCCCTCAGCCTCTCCTCGCAGGAGAGATGCTCCAGTCCCCTCATCATCCTTGTAGCCCTCCGCTGGACTCTCTCCAGTAGCTCCTCATCTTTCTTGAAGTGGGGAGCCCAGAACTGGACACAGTACTCCAAATGAGGCCTCACTAGGGCAGTGTAGAGGGGAACGAGAACCTCTCTCGACCTACTGACCACAATCTTCTTGATGCACCCCAGGATCACATTGGCTTTCTTGGCAGCCAGGCGACACTGCTGGCTCATGGTCAACCTGTTGTCCACCAGCACACCCAGGTCACTCTCCACAGAGCTGCTCTCCAGCAGGTCATCCCCAAGCCTGTACTGATGCATCAGGTTATTCCTCCCCAGGTGCAGGACCCTGCACTTGCCCTTGTTGAACCTCATCAGGTTCCTCTCTGCCCAACTTTCCAGCCTGTGCAGGTCCTGCTGAATGGCAGCACAGCCTTCTGGTGTATCTACCACTCCTCCCTGTTTGGTGTCATCAGCAAACTTGCTGAGGATACATTCTAACTCTTCATCCAGGTTGTTGATGAAGAAGTTAAACAAGGCTGGGCCCAGTACTGATCCCTGAGGGACACCACTAGTTACCGGCCTCCAACTAGACTCAGCACCACTGATGACAACCCTCTGAGTTCTGCCATTCACCCAATTCCCAATCCACCTCACTGACCACTCATCCAGCCCACACTTCCTGAGCTTCCCTAGGAGGATATTATGGGAGACATTTTCAAGGGTCTGTTTCTCAAACCTGAAAATAATTGTAAGTCAAATCAATCAGAGGAAAAATATAAATCAGAAAGTGTGACTAACAACTAAGATTTATTTACAAATATAGCCAGCTTAAAAACTGTTATTTATAATCAGAACAGAAATTTACATTGATTAAAAATCAGCTTTAAGAAAGTCAAGTGGAAGACCAAAAAAAAAAAAAGAGAAAGAAAAGAAAAAAACAAATTTAAAAAAACCAAGGAAATTTGATAACAATGAATATAAAGAGGAAGCCAGATGTTGCAAAAAAACTAATAGGGGAAGGAAAAGGACGCAAGAGAGAATCCAATGCAGGCAGCAGCAGATATTCAGGAACAAAGGTAACTTGTAAAACTGTGGATTGAAATAGAGGAACTGTCAATAACAAAGACAGAACGTCACAGTTGGTCAGTACATAGTTTTTAAGAAGATTATACACAACCATGAAACACACTTCTTTGCAAAGATGTGAAAGGATAGTACGAAACTGAAGCTATTAAAAAAGTCATTAGTAGTAAATCAGTAAATCAGTAAATCAGGATAACATACCTGAAGATCAAAAAAAACTTGTGGATCAACACTTCTTGTTTGTAATACTTTCTGGAGCATTAGAGAAGTTTCAGAGAATGGGGAGGCAGCCGTCTTTGAGCTAAAATTTAGAAGGAGAAAACAACCAACTCAGTCCCATCTTAATCTTGATGTTACGACAAATAATGTTGATATAGGTTTCAATTAAGAAAACAGAGAGATGGCCGTATAATTTAAGCTAAGATACACAGAATGGTGCCAAATGAATCTTCTCAAGGTAGACTTCTGGGTGTTTTGCGATTGTATGTTGAGTGTTCTTAGTAGAAGTGTTGACATAAAAAGGCATTTTATTTGATTTTATATGATATTTTTGTTTAAGTATCGATAGCACGTCAATGCATTACATAAAATATATACTCTGCATAATATGTCAGAAATGTAATTCCCTGTGAACATTTACCAGTTAAATGTACTCCTACTACAGCCTGTGCTATTTTATAATTTGATCAGTGGCTTGAAAAAAATGTAACACCATTGCAAACAGAATTTGCAGTTGACCTAAAGACTGAGAGGTGGAAGAGGGACAGGTTGCTGATACACAGTACTCTGGGGGGCTCCACAGGGTTGGCTGTGGACAACCAATGCACATTTCAGAAAAGCCAAATGTAAGATCATGCTCCTGGGCACAAATGTAAACCAGGCTTACAGGGCAGGAAAGCAAACACTGGAAAAAGGGGCTGAACAGATAATCAGGCACAAGGTAAGAGGACCCACAAGTTCTGTAGTCAAGGCCAAAGGCTGTAGGGGTACAGCAAAATCTGCAGCCTCCCTGGCAAGTGAGGTCTCCCCATCCCCTTCCAGCACGATTCCCTCTCGGCTGTGCAGAGGGGAGGACCCTGTCTACAGGATACTCGTGAGGGTTGGAGGAGGTCATGGAAGGAGGTGTCAAACTGTTATCTGTCATCACCAGGCAAACTGTGCCGCTATCCATATTTGGTACTCATGCATCTCTTCTTGGAGTGTTTGGATAGCCATACACCCAATGCTGAAGCAGTGACGGTGGCTCAGAGAAGAACGCTGAGATCAACTACGGACCAGAGAGAATGCTATGCAGAGAGAGATCCAAAGTATTACTTCCATCAGGTCACTGAAGAGACGATTGCGTCTCCTGTCCTCCTCCACAATCCTTTGGAAGCTCTGCCCTCCCTAAAGCTGGAGAGGAACTTTTTACAAGGGCCTGTAGTGATAGGACAAGGGGTAATGGCTTTAAACTAAAAGAGGGCATATTTAGATTAGATATAAGGAAGAAATTCTTCACTACAAGGGTGGTGAGGCACTGGAACAGGTTACCCACAGAAGCTGTGGCTGCCCCCTCCCAGAAGTGTTCTAGGCCAGCCTGGATGGGTCTTTGAGCAACCTGGTCTGGTGGAAGGTGTCCCTGCCCATGGCAGGGTCACAGGACTAGATGGCCTTTAAAAATCCCTGCCAACACAAACCATTCTATGAGTCTATGAGTCTATGATTCTAAGTGCAATTTCAGAATGTTTCTTTGGTTTTCTAGGGCTTTCTGCACTGCAGTTTTGCTTCCACAGGCTTCTGCCGTGGTCTTCCAGCTGACCTGGAGTCCACCGCACTCCCATGCAGCTCAGACCCTTATGAAGCTCCTGCATGAACCACAGCACTCCTGCAGCATTTGGAGCTTCCCCCAGTGCTTTCCGTGCACTGGAATGCTCTCTGAGCTTTCCATGTTCTTTATTTACCCTATATATTTTTTATTTTTCAAGAGTCCTAAATTATGTAGGGAAAAAATCTCCATAAAATCTTTCAAGTGAACACATTTAGCAAAGAAGAAGTTGCATGTGAGAGTAATGGTAAGTGACTCTGCCATGAAGGAAGTCAACCAATTTTAAAATGAGCATAGCTAGGTCACTATCTAGATTCAGTCAAGAAAATCTGGTGTCTTGTTTTCAAGTGAAGATAGCATCAGCCACCTATGGCAATGAGAAACTATGAGAATAAAGGCAATGACAGCTCTTATGTGGGTTTTTTATTTAAGATTCATAACCAGAAATAGCAAATTACCATACTGCTTTACGTTTGGAGTTTAGATGCAATAAAACGTCATTTGCTGCTGGGCAGAAAGTGTCCCAATTGGAGCAACAAACCACTAACTATCTCACAATAGCATTGAGCTTTGGAGGCACAGAAAGGATAACACAATCCCTAAGCGAGTTTCTGGTAGAATCAAGTAGTTACATTAAGCACCAGGTTTTAGCCAGCATGCTACATCTCTCAACATTTTGATATGCAAGTGAGAAGAATTGCTTTGTTGACATTTTGAATATTAGGAGCAAATCTGATCCTACCAGGTTAGCTGATTCTGTATCTACGTTAACTTGATCTGTAACCTCAGCATGGAGATTGAAATAGCTTTCTATCTAAGATGACGGTTTTTTAGCTGTTCAAGTTCTTTGCAGACCCATTGATTTGTACAGGTAAACAAGAAGATATACCAGAGGCTACAATCAGCCCACAGGCTGCCAGTCTTCAAACAGTCTGGAGAGCGATCTCACTGAGAAACATCACAGAACGTGAGTCCTCCTGGGCTTACCAGGCCTAAGGTCAAGACCAAGAGACCATGTGGGCAAAGGATGTTCAATTCCAGCATGCTCCTTCATCTTTCCCCCAATGCATAAGAAATAAGATCAGAAGAGTGTACGCTGCATGAGACCTCAAGGCAAGCACTGGGCAATGTCACCCTTCAAGCCCCTGCTCCAGCAGCTGAGTGTGTCAGAAAGTCAGTTCTTTTTTGCTTAACCCACCCACTGCAAGACCATTAGTCTCTTCAGTATCTGATCTTCGCCAGGGGAGCATCTAAGAAGACAGCCACCCCCACTCCAATATCCTCCACTGGTATATCTGACCCTAGGATGTACTTGTCTAAATATTCCTAGTGTGTTTATTGATGAGAACCATTGAACTCTCTTTTGCAACTATACTGCATGCTAGCTCCTCCTTCTATCCCCCATAGTTGGTCTGGCCATTCTCCTTGACTTAGGAGTATCTTTGACCAGAGGGCTCCAAGGTAATCTAGACAACATCCTTAAAGACCCTGTCTGACCCTTTTCATTATGCCTTTATAATTCTCTTGTGGGCATATGACAATTTCCTCCCTAGCATCCATCACATCTCCTTGCGCAGGAAGCAGAGGGCTGGGCCAGCAACTGCTCAGGATCCTCTGTGCTCTCTCAGTGATAACACTGAGCCTGCATTTCCAGATGTCTGCTGAAGGGACCTCCCTGATTCAGTCAGTGAACACACAGAACTGGGGATGCTCAAGCAGTGACTCAGTCTCCTATTTCTGTAAGACAGATTCCTGTCACTAGCCTTCCTATGCCTGTTGCCATCTTCATTAAGCCTTGCACGTGAGCTACCAGTAGAAACACCATAACCTGATCTCTCATTTATGTTATTTCACTGACATGCTAGCCTTTGGCTAGGAAGGCTAATGCAGTCTGTGCAGAAAGCCGAAACGGCTCAGCCTCAATATCCAGAAGCCACAGGGTTTCTCAGCTCAGCAGATGGGACTATTTGATTGTGCTCAGTCCCTGTTGCCCAGTTGCAGGAGCAGTGGGTGGGACAGCTGGGAGCATGTCTTGGTTAGAAAGTTGCTACCCTGGGAATTAAAGAGGGATTCACATCTTGGAAAGACCCTGGAAGAAGCTGGTATGTTGAGAACTGATTAAGTAATAGTGCCATAGCCCAGACATTTGCAAAGTGAATTCATGTAACTGCCTGGTTGGTGATGGTTATATGTGAGGGCTGCTGTTTGTATAAAGCTCTTTGGAAATAGTGGTACATTTGTGAACAAGTATTTCCTATCACAGGTCTGAACAAGCTGAAGGAACATAATCACCTAGCAGTTTGAAATCACCATGCATCGTGTCAGAAATACGGCTGGCTGCGGTTTCAGAGAGGGGGTGCCATGCCTGTCTCTCGTTTGGTACATCTTGTCCCCCTGTTTCTCAAACCGCTTCACACACCCTTTCTCTCTATGGGTTTGAAGAAGTGCTTTGTTTACTGGCAGGACTCTAACAGCGTGCACTGAACTCTGCTTAAAATCCGACCCTGCACATGCAAATGAGATATGGCCATCGGGCTCTTGGTGACATGCCACCGAGGTCCTCCAGCTGTGCAGCATCCCAAACCATGCTGCACCCTTCTGGGCCACCAGGACTTGAAGGACAGGCTTTGTTTCAGGGTTTTGCCTGGTGAATAGTAAGTAATCTGTTCTGTGGTGACTTCCCAGCTGTTTTTCAACAGGCTGGCATGTGACAACACGGTGTCTCCAGTCAGTCTGAGGCCTCCCAAACCTTCAGCCATGACAAGGGAATATTTATATCTCACACGTACAGCAGGCCAACATTTTCTAAGTTGTCTTGGCTCTTTTTCCCACTCAGAAGTGCTCTGTATGCACTGGCTTTTTCCAGGGAGGAGGGCAATAGGAACTGACATGGAGTCAGTCGGATGTCCTGTCGTGTCCAGCATCTTGCCTCTGAGAGGAGCTAGGGCTAAGTACTGCAGAGGAAGGAACAGCAAACCTTGAAACTAATCACCCCTTGTATTCTTAGCTGATGATTTGCACCATGAAGCTCGGGTAGTTTGACTCTCTTCATATGTTTTTTGCTAGATAAACAGGAAATAGAAAACTCCTGCTAGCTCTTAAGTGCAATACCATTTCCCAGCTGTGAGTTTCACAGGATGACACTAAGGAAAAAGAGAATTACCTGTTCCTACATTTAAAATTGGTTGCCCTTCCATTTCTTCGGTATGACTTTCATTATAAGAAATGTTAGCAGGCAGCTATTTATACGTATTTCCAGGTTCTCACCTTTATATTAGCTGTCTGTTATCTTTCAGGCATGTCTTACATGCCTTAAACTCCCACTTCTTTCTGAAGATTTTTTTTTCAGATTTCTGCCTCTATTCTCTCTGATTAATATTTCTGATTAATTAGATATTTATTTAAATGTGGTTTCAGTGTACCTATTACTGTATTATGTGTATTGTTCCTATGATTAAACTATCTACCATATAACAAAAATTAAAGGCAATATGAGTCTATCTAAGATCTAAGATCAAGTACTCCCTCCCGCTACCATTTATTAACTTGGTCTGTTGGTCCTATGTCACCTCTGTTTCAAAATAGGAGTTAACAAATAAAGCATATTTTAATGATATGTGCAGCTACAGAATTATCATCAGAGAAGGAGATCTTTCAGCAAAAATTTCCCAGTGTGTTCAGCAGCATAAAAATGTGGGGTTTTTCCCCCCCCCATCCCTGAAATTCACCACTGAAACTGATCTTAACCAAAGCCTTAGTTCATTGAAGGAAGAATAGGACACTTCTGTACAGTCACAAGGCAGTTTCTGTGGAGGGAGGAAACACCCTTCCTCCAAGTGATACTATTAAAGCTCACTAAAATTAGAGCAGTACAATAGTACTTATTATGAAGAAGTTGAAGCAAATGCTTGAGCTCCTCCTCCTTGGTCTTTCTAGCCAATGTATTATGGACTATTTTAAGAAGGGAGATGTTACTGCGCCTAAACTACCTCTGCAGCAGAGTCAGAAAGTACAATCTGAATTACAGTTGTCGTGTTCCTGTACTCCACTGGGAGTATACCAGTTTACCTTTTACAAAGTGTTTAGAAGGACAAAGAATAGGATTTTCAGTTTGTGTTTTTAATGTGACGCATGAGAAATGACCTGTTGAAAGACTGTAAGCATTGCACATGTTCTCAAAATCTTACAAAATTAAGCTATATTTCAAGTATAGTTTGTTCAAAAAATCAAGGAGACAAACATTTTTTAAAGCATTATTATCATGGGAAGCTTTTCCATACCCCACTATTGGACTCAGATCTTAGCAATTAGTTTAAGTTATCAAATAATTGACAAGTTGCCTTCTCTTTGTTTTCAATAATGTTATTGGCACAACAATGTGCATCAGAGCTGCCAAGGATAATAAGTTATGCTAAATACTTTGGTACTGAGCACGCTTCACAGTAGTAACAGATCCATCTTTCATATAGGCTATTCCTGAGAAGGAGTTGGAACTCACTAAAACTCATTACAGCTACGTGTATTATGAGGTTTTGCCTTCACTATCACACTTATAAATGGAGAGGAATAGATGTAAGGCAGGTCAACCTGAAATGGAATTTTTCATTTTTCCTGAAAAAATAATCTCCACAAAATTCTTCATTTCTTTTCACCCAAAATGTTTCCTTTAGTTTCAAGATACATATTTCTTCCTTGATTTTTTCCTTAGTGCTTAGGTCTATTTTAAAACGGCCTTCATCAAATAAAAAGTGGAAAACCAATGATTCCATGATTTGAGAAAGCAGTGCTTGACTTTTTGGAATTGATCATAGCAATTCAAAATCTTCAAAACACTTTAACTCTTTGTATAATCACCTTCTGTTTTATAAATGAAGTTGACTGGTGAATCCAGCCAAAATTTGAAAATTGTTCCTGCTACTACAACTTTCAGTAAATTTGCTGCTAATTGGAACAATTTTGCCCCTCTCATTCTCCAACATTTGAAGCAATTTTCAAAGCATTTAATCTTTCACCCAATTACACGCTCATGCATTCTTTCCCTCCTAGCCTCCTAAGTTCCCAAATTCTTCCTTACGTAGCCTGCAAAATATTCATTTCCTTTTGAGAACATAGAAGCCTTAATCACTGCAGGTTGCACAATAAAGACCTCCAGGAAAAGTCTTCATTCACCAGAAGAACCTACAGCTCTTAGGCAATGCCCTCAGATCTCTCACCTTGGCAAGTCTCCCAGCACGCCGGGGCGGCACTGCTGCCCCAAAACGCAGTGTGTAGAGCTGTGCTCTGCGGAGCCACCGGTACCTCGGCTGACCTGCGCTAACAGTGATGTGATATGACCAGATTAGACTACATGGCTGTGGCCAAGACAAGGGGACATGAGGCTCGGCAGCACATGGTACAGAGGGGTTGATGACTGGCAAACAGTGATAATCTGATTGTAACGGTGAAATGTCCCGGAGGATGGAAGCAAAAAGATCACTCCCATTAACCCTCTTAACAGCATTCCATTTTAATATATAATGTGGTACATCAATAAAGCATAGAGCTACCTGACGAAGTGGAGTCATTTTTAGAGTAGCTCACATGACATGTTTGGTGACTATGTGCTCCAAGAGCCATCTCAGAGGAGAGGCTATATTGCTACCTATATATCTAGATGCATTCATGTGGGGATATGTAAGTCCTTGGAGAGTAAGGCACTCAGTATGCACGGGAATAGAGGCAGGCTGTTCTAGAAATGCCATGGCCTAATTCACCCAAAATTTTGGGGCATTCTTTTGTGATTTAGCGTTCTGTATAACAAAATGGTGACTTGTGAATACTCTTAATGACTCGTCATCACTCACGGAACATGTAGACACACGGCTCTTTGGAGAATGTCATTCATCCCTCTTGAAAGGCGTGGCTCCAGCCCTGGTGAGGCCAGTCCCCAGCAGTGACCTGGTGCTGCGGACAACATGGTACCCACTGCAGCTGCCAAACATGGGACGAAAGTGCTCACCGGCTTTCGAGTTCAGGTCCATATAGCACACATCTCCCTGAATATCTGAAAGGCAAATATGTGAACTAATGGCAGCAATGCACATGCATGCTCTGACTGATGCAGTTTAAACAACACCGTCTTTATGAAAGATATTTGTTTAAGATCTGCTGACATTCCTTTTTTCCCTAACAACTTCGGCACTTAGTTTGGCAACCTATTCTCTTTTCAGTTTTGGCCCCGGACTCAGCAGTCTTTCCCTGTGTAGCTGCTAATCCCCAGGAAAAGTGGCAGCCACCCTCGTGCCGTGCCCACCGGGAGCGGCACCTGCGCCGCGGGCAACCCCCCTGCCAACTGCCAGTGCCAGCTCCTTGCCAGGCCCTTATATGGAGATCAGCCCACACCGACCTTGCGCAATTCACTTTATCTCAAAACAAGGAATAAATGGTGCTGGCACAGAGAGGTGGCTGCCAGAGCTTGAGCCTAATGCACAGGCACACACACACTAGCGCATTTCACCTCTGCACCCAGCTGTGCAGCTTTCTTCTGCGTATGGGGGCACTGGCCTCTCTTCTGTCCCCAGGACCTTCACGCTCAGCCATTTTGAGGTGTTCACCCCTCACTACTTTTCCCCCTTCATCCTTAGCCCCCTTTGCTGACGGTCTCGCTCTGCTGAGTGACTGGCAGGAGTGCTATGAATTTCCCAGGTACGTTGCTCATGTTTGTTCCCTTTCCTGTTTCTAGCTCCTCTCTTCACTTCTGCATCTTCTGCTTTTCACCTTTGACAGGATTGTGGTTTTTTCACCTCAAGCATCCTCAAACACCTTTCAAGAAAGATGAGGAGCTACTGGAGAGAGTCCAATGGAGGGCTACAAGGATGGTGAGGGGACTGGAGCATCTCTCCTACGAGGGGAGGCTGAGGTAGCTGGGCTTGTTCAGCCTGAAGAAGAGAAGGCTGAGAGGGGACCTTATAAATGTTTATAAACATCTCAAGGGCGGGTGTCAAGAGGATGGGGTCAGACTCTTTTCAGTGGTGCCCAGTGACAGGACAAGGGGCAATGGGCACAAAATGAAGCACAGGAAGTTCCATCTGAACATGAGGAAGAACTTCTTCCCTCTGAGGGTGACGGAGCACTGGAACAGGCTGCCCAGGGAGATTGTGGAGTCTCCTTCTCTGGAGATATTCAAGACCCGCCTGGACAAG